>Ga0302140_10011322_pt1 | contig 10978 bp, 11 predicted proteins | sample I_Bog_E1_1_FD_202095 | JGI IMG/M metagenome (GOLD analysis project Ga0302140, IMG submission 202095) | Peat permafrost microbial communities from Stordalen Mire near Abisko, Sweden - I_Bog_E1_1 | ecosystem: Environmental > Terrestrial > Soil > Wetlands > Peat | place: Sweden: Abisko, Stordalen...
TGAATTATAATGGATTGACCTACCTTTTGCAAGGAGGTCTATTTTTTATACCCAAAACTTGAAATTTTATTAATTGAAAGGATGATTTTATGATTGCTGCACTATATGCCAGGTACTCAAGCGACAATCAGCGCGAAGAAAGTATCACTGCCCAGCTGCGTACTGGACGTGAATATTGTAAATGAAAAGGATATTCTATTATTAAGGAATATGCTGATGAAGCAATGACTGGCACAAATGATGAGAGATGCCGAACATGGTATGTTTGAAACATTAATCTGTCACAAGATTGACCGTATGGGGCGCGATGAGTACGAATATTACACAAATAAGTTCAGACTGAACGGTTGGGGCGTGCATGTTGATTTTTCCGCTCAACCCATCGACAGCTCGACACCCGAAGGCGCCTTGATGGAAAATCAATTAGCTGGTTTTGCTGCCTACTATTCCCGAAACCTTTCCAAAGAGGTAAAAAAAGGATTAAAAGAAAATGTTCTTGCTGGTTTGCTCACTGGTGGTAAACCACCGTTTGGCTATGGTGTTGATACACAAAAAAGATATGTCATCAACGATTATGAAGCAGTAGCCATTAAATATATTTTTGAATCCTATTACAATGGCTCTGGCTACATTGCCATATGCAACTGGCTCAATAGTCACGGCTACCGCACTCGGCGTAGCAATACCTTCGGTAAAAACTCCATTCATGATATACTTACTAACCGACGATATGTCGGTACCTGCATCCTTGGCAAAAACACAAAATCTTTAAACGGCAAGCGAAATAATCACCGCCCTGATCCTAAAGATTTAATTGTTGTAGAAGATGCCTGTCCGGCTATCATTGATAAAGAACTATTTCGAAAGGTTGCTGAAAAAATGCAAGCAAATAAACACGCACCTGGGGCCTATCGAGCCAAACACACTTACCTTTTATCGGGTCTTATCGTTTGTGGAGAATGTGATTCTGCTATGACGGGATCTATGAGTAGTAAACGCAACGGTGAGCCTATCCGATATTATCGCTGTAGCCGCAAAAACAATAAGGGTACCCATGTGTTTGCAAAAATAGAAATGTATCCGCAGACGACCTCGAAGGACTGGTTTTAGCAGAAATGGGAAAAATATATCTTGATCCACAAGCGATTAATAGTCTGATGGATCGCGTCACGAAAATTTATAATGATCGAGCTAATAACCAAACCACGCAGTTAGCTGAACTGAAAAAAAAAGAAAATGCCGCACGCCGTCGCTTAAATAATATTTACACAAGCATTGAAGATGGCGAAGCAGATGAATTTGACCTTGAACGTTTGAAGCAAACAAAAAAAGAGCTGCTCTCCCTCCGCGCTGATCACACGGAATTAGAAAACAGCTCTATCCCTCCACTCTCAAAAGAGCAGATTGTTAAATATATCGATAAATACCGCGATGACTTGCACAGCAATGATGCTACACGACTACGTGCACTCATCAATGCTTTCATCGAAAAGATTATTGTAACTACTGATACAATAAGGATTCGGTACCGGTTGGAGTTTGTTGGTGCGCCTGGGGAGGTACCATTCACGATGCAACCAATTATCTATGTAGAAAAATGGTCGCGTAATGTCCTTGTTGCTTAATTTATTTTATCATATTTGTATTATAAAGACAAAAGCAATCCTTCCGAATATGGATTGGCAGCACTTATTAAACTACACTTCATAGCTGAGAATCAAAGAACATTTTCTGATTAAGAATAATTCCTCAAGTAGCCTCTAAATCCCCATGAAATGGGGATAAAATCGCATTTAGTAGATAAAATATATACTATTTTTATTTGTCTTGATGTCAGTTGTTATAAAGTTTTTATCGGTTCTTAATGTTAAAACTATGCCCATTAACAATAAGCGTTTCATATCTTTAACGTTTTTGAATAACTTCCGTTCTTCGTTTGATTAAGTAATCCGGTTGGACCCTCTACTTTATATATTCGCACCCATTTCTGCACACTTTGGTAAGCTATGTGAACTGCCCCCCATAAGTTAGACCGAATCCTCTAACGATTGATTGACCGCGCCATTCTTGCTATAGTATAAGTTTTCCCTCGGATAGCCTCTGACAACTCTTTTATATTTTCAATCCCTACTAGCCCCATATTGGAATCACCAATATGTTGAATATCAACACCCAAAATTTTATTTCTAATAGCAATATTTCGAATAACATCAGGTTGGGAACTCTCTTACGAAGTACCTATGGCACTCATTACTAGTTTTCCTTTGGAATGAACATACTCTACTATTTCCCTAATTCTCTCTTCTCTTATCCCATAATAAAATCCTACCGCCGGTACTAAAATAATATCAGCACCAGCATCAATAAACTTCTCTGCTACTTTTAAGTTTACGATTGGTTTGCTGCTAGAATATAAATAGATCAATTTGAAATGAGAAATCCGAAAAATATAGTACAATAAAGAAAATAATTTGGAGGTATCTCATTATGGCAAAACAACATGATCAAAAATTCAAGGAAGATGCAGTAGCATATTATAACACACACAAGGATCTTGGCTTTAAAGGTTGTGCCACTAACATTGGAATCAGGTATAGCACTTTACAGAAGTGCTGAAACAATTTAAAGAAACAGGATCGATTCCTACTCGTGAATCAGGCAAATATGCTTCCAATGAACATGATGAAATTGTACGCTTGAAGCGGGAACTTCGTGACACTAAAAATGCGTTTGATTCTGCGGCGGTCGAATCAAATCTTGTTCCCATTGGCGGCTTTATATGTTATCGTTACAAGGGTCTTGTCCATATGTTACCTCTGTTCAATTTGGTCATGGGGTGACGGCTGATGACCAGTTTCCACTTTGATAATCCGATTATTGCCGGTCCGGCACCGGACTGAAAAACAGTATTCGGTCACTTTCAGCCCGAGTACTGCGAATTGCACTCAATTATATTGTAGAACCGCAATTCCCGGAAGATCTCTGATATTTGATAAATCGACATCAAGCTCCTTAAAATTTTTTGCATCTTTTTCTGAAACAGTTATAAATGTATCGACCGTTCCAAATATGAATCCGAGAATCCTCATCGCTTTCGTCCTGTAGTGCATCGGTATCATGACCGCCGGATTGAGTTGCTTCATGACTTCCGCTGCACCGCTGGCATCCAGTACGGCTCTCCCTCCTATGGGAAGGAGAAGTATATCCACTTTCCCGATTTCATTGATCTGTTCAAGATTCAACAAATGTCCCAGATCGCCGCAATGGCAGACATTTAACCCGTCTATCCTAAAATTATAGACGACATTTTTGCCTCTTTTTGCCCCGGAAACGTTGTCGTGAAAAGTCTGTACACCTTTAATGTCGATTCCTTCCTGCGAAAACACTCCCGTTTCTCTGATAAGCACAAAGTCCCCCTTAACCGCGCCGACATTGTTATGATCGCTGTGATTGTGACTGATTGTGACGATATCCGCGTCAATCTCCGGCAGCTTATAGCCGGACAAAAAGCCGAACATTTTGGAATACGGGTCCATGATGATTTTTGTGCCGTTTTCAGCGGTGAGCATGAAGCAAGATTGACCAAACCATTTTATATTCATGTGAATCTCCTCCTTTTATAAAGCATCGCTCGTATTATTTCTTTACAAATTATAGCTATTTACTTGAATAACTGTCCCATAAAGAAAATTCGCTGCTCAAGTAACGCAATACCATCAAAACCATGTTCATGTTTTATTATTCCACTTTCATATTCCAGCTCATTCCTTTCCTAATGATTCACTCAAAACGGCTTTGTCCCATTTCTTATACACTCTGAAATAGACCCATACAGCGTTGAGAAACATTAATGCGCTGGTGATATAAAAAACATACTGGAAACTGAATCGTCCTGCAATCTGTCCACCTAAAATGGAACCTGCGGCAACTCCCAGATATCCAACCGACATGTTCAATCCGAAAATCCGGCCTGTGAGAAAATCCGGTGTAATCTTTTTAATCATGATACTGACGGACGGTGTTAGTCCTCCCATTGCAAATCCCAATAAAAAGCGAAGCACCAGTAGCTGCCCAGGATTTTGAACAAAAGCCTGGGGAATGTAAAGAGCCCCGGCTACTATCAGTGAAATCATAATTACCTTATGCGTGCCGATTCTGTCAGAAAGTTTTCCCAGCCTTGGGGCGGCGATAATATTTGAAAGTCCTGTAGCCGAGAAAACCAACCCGGAAATCAGTGCAATATGACTGGCGTTGGGGCTTAATTGAGATACATACTGAGTCATAATCGGCTCAATCGAATATAGCCCTATACCCATGACAAAAAAGGTTATCAATATTACGACTGTCAGTTCTTTTTGCGGAACTGAATTCCATATTTCCCTCAACCCTTGTGATTTTTTATCATCTCGGACAAAGGATTCCTGTACAAATCGCAGAGTGATAAAAAAAGCAATCAAAAGGAGCCCACTTATGATGAAAAATACGGCCTGCAAACCCAGCGTAGCTTCTATCAATCCACTGAGCGTAGGTCCCAATAAAGAGCCGGCAACACCTGCGGTTGAAAGAGTCCCTAAGGCATAACCGACATGTTTCCTGTCCGTTTGCGTTGCAATCAACGTGTTACAGGCTGTGCTGTATCCTGTGAAAGCTCCCTGTAACACGCTAAGCGCGATCAGAAAATATACGTTAGGAACGAAACCCATCAGTAAATAAATGATGCTCAGTCCAAGAGCCGCCCGAAGGATCATCGGCTTTCGACCAACTATATCGGCGGCATGCCCCCATATTGGTGAGAATATCGCCGTAATTAGGTAAGTGATTCCGAAAGTAATTCCGGATAACTGCGACACCAACGACGTATTTTGAATACCAAGATGGCGGATATAAAGCGGTAGAATCGGTGCGACTTCGCTCATTCCGATTGCTGCGATAAAAACGCCGATCCAGCACACATACAAATTTCTTTTCCAAATAGGCATAACTTTCCTCCTTCTAAAATAAAATCGACCTTCATTTATCTCTTTATTTTAGAAGGAATAACAGTTGAAAGCCATACACAATTCTAAAATTCATACACATTCTTGCTATAAAATTCTTTTGGGCTTAATCCTTCTATTCTTTTAAATATTCTACTGAAATAGAACTCGTTGGTGTATCCCAACTCATATGCCACTTCTTTCACCTTTTTATTGTCCTCAATAAGCAACTCTTTGGCTTTTTCAATTTTCATTTTATTGAAATACGTAATGATCGGATAGCCCGTTGCTTCTTTGAATTCTCTGGATAGATAGAATGTGGATAATTTTGCTATCCCGGATAATTCCTCTAAAGTAATCTTCCTGTTGATGTTCTGACGCATATATTCTATTATCCGGTCAATCTTCAAAGATATAGCCTGATTTTTGCTCTGCTTTATATTGTTTTGAGAAACCCAAATAAGCAATTGCCGAAGTAATGTTGCTGCAACAAACTCATAACTTGGTCCCTTGTCATCCCAAGTATCCAAGAGTTTTCCAAACAGTTCTTCCAAAGGGGGATAGTCCGTTATTTTCTGAGCAAACGGCTGTCGTAAGATTTGGATATTCTCCCGATAATTCCATGTTCCGTCAGGATCGAGCACCATACGCGAGCCGCTGAAATGCACCGTCATATAATGCTCGGGATTTTCAGCACGCGGTTCAATTGTTTGCTGTACACCCGGAGGAATGTAGAACAGCATTCCCCTTTTTATCGGATATCTGTTTTCTCCAATCACGATATGGCCGTTCCCCTCGCAAACAAAGAGCATTTCGTGGTGCTGCAATGTCCTTGTAACTCCGTACGGAACTCTTACAGGGTCCTTTAATTTTTGCCTGTAACAGTAATGTATTTGACATAATATATCTGTTACCATACTTTCCTCCAAGATCACGTGAATACTCAGAAACTCGTAGTTTATTATAGAAGCATCTAACTCTATTTTATCATATCTGATTATGCTATTAAACCACGAGGTTTGATTTAAATTCACAATGATATAAAAGCATCTAAAATTTTCAGGAAAACACGTTGTTTCGTGTCATTTTGGATTTCTCCTCATATGCGGCAGCCACCTCAGGATAATTCACATCGAAGTCATTTAACAAGATCATGTCTGCACCAAAAGCTTTAGATAATTCAGCACCTGTAATGTTCTCTATTACAGACGGCTTTGCGGCTGTACTCTCAGAAAGAACAACCCTACCGTCACTTTCTTGAATGCTAGTAAGCAATTCATCCTTCGTCATCTTCCTAATGTCTGATGCCTTAGCCCCTATTAACTTTTGAGCCATGAAAATTCCTCCCTTTTATTCTAATAAGTTTATAGCTCCATTTAGTTTAAATTCTGAAATTAGTTTTATTACCTTTCTTTATTTTTTTACATTATCAATAATGAAGTTATTGATATATGTGTTTAATTCTTGTTTATGCTTCCTGGCATTAATGGTCTTAGGGGTTAGTTCAAAATAAGTCATATTTTTGATATTGTCTTTATAGAATAAGCTGTATTCTATCGGGTGGATTACATCGTATTTATTTTGAAAGTATCAGAACAGGAATTAACAGATACGCTAATTCTTCTTTGTTTTTTATAGGAGTATCCTTAGACATGTCCACAAACTTTTGAAAGTATTTAACTGAAGCATTATCATCAAAGTAGCGAGTAAATGTATCAATTGCTTTAGGATAAGTTTCCTCCATTGAATAAAACACAGGATCTTCTTTAAATAGCTGCTTTCCATTTTTCTCAGGCAGGTACTTAAGGAAATTCAAGTCAATTCTTCCAAACAGGCATTTTTATTTCTTACACATCAACAAGAAATAGAATCCACTTATTCATTAAAACAAGAACTAGGACTTTTGCTAAAGGAAAAGGATTCACTTGACTTTCGTTTTCGTAAAATAACGAATGAAATTATGCATTATTCCGATCGGTTAAAAAACATCACCCCTTATAACCCTGTTGAAATCACAATACCTCTTAATTCTTTAATTATTGAAAAATCTTTAAAAGAACTTGCTTTTCGACAAACTACGGGTGCTTTAATTATCGCTATACGTCGACAGACGCAAGTATATGTTGCCCCGCTGATGAAATTTTAGAACAGGAATACCAGATCGTGGTTGTCGGATCACCTGAAATACTTCAAAACACTACACAATTTATCAATTCACAAGCATTTGCTTAATCAGTTCTATTTTTGTGCATACAATGAAGCAGATTTTAAAAAGCAAAAACAGCTTCTATTATTATTTCAACAGAAGCTGTTTTTCATATTCCTTACATATTTATTTCTATATTTTATTCACAAATTTTCTGTTTACAATGCTCAGTTCGGAGCATTAACAAAAGGTTTATTGGATCTTAAGGCTTTTCCATCACTTGTTTGCTAATTGTGTAAGCTCTCGAATCTCTTGATCATTTACCAATATATAAAGATAATCCCCTGCCTGAATTCTTGTATCACCAGTTGGTATAATTTCTCTTTCACCGCGTTTCAAATTAACCACCAGACTATACGTTGGCCATTGAATATTTTTAACACATTTTCCATCCATCAGCGAGCCACTCTCAATAACCAGTTCTAAGATCGTCCGCCGATATTTTATAGCAGCATGCACGGTCTTTTTCTTAGCCAAAGACCGTTCCAGTAATTCATCATAAACTGGTTTGCCATTGAGCATATCCATAACGACATACGCTAACATGGATACAAAAATCAAGGCCAGCATATGTTCAAAGGAACCTGTCATTTCCATAATTAATACACTTCCGGTGACCGGTGCCTTAACCACGGCTGAAAAGTATCCAGCCATAGCAAAAATGATAATATTTGCTGCATAGGCTGGATCTAAGAAGCCCAAAGCAACTGCAACTCCACTAAAAGCACTACCACCCAAAGCCCCTAAAACAAGCATCGGCAAAAAAATCCCGCCGGGACTTCCCGAACCAAAACAAAGCATCGTAAAGAAAAACTTTACCACAAATAAAGTGACAAGCAAACCTAAACTGAACTGCTGCGTAACTAGCAAGTCAACCAACTGATTCCCGCCGCCAAGAACTTGCGGCAAAACAAAGCCCAATAGCCCCGCCACAACAAGTGGCAAAGCAGGCTTGCCCACACCACGCAGCCACGATTGTCCATCATAAAGATCCAATGACTTCAGCAGCACCTTATTAAAGATGCGTCCCAATACCCCAATAAAAATACCTAAAACAAGTAACAGACCATAATACCGTATTGGCATCATTGGTAAACCTGTAATGTGGAAAATTGGTCCATATCCAAAAAACTGCTGAACAACAGCCGTTGAAGTTACGGTAGCCGCAATAGTTGCCATTAATACAAGCGGCGAAAAATTCTTTTGCAATTCTTCCAGACAAAATATAACGCCCGCCAATGGTGCATTAAACGCAGCTGCCAAACCGGCACCAGCCCCACTGGTCAACAAAAATCGTTCTTCAAAGCGTGAGCGACTAAAACTGCGGCTAACACCTTGCCCAATGAATGCTCCAAGTTGCACAGACGGTCCCTCCCGCCCTAAAGACATCCCCGAGCCAATCGCTATCACACCACCAAAAAATTTATAAAATAAGACACGAATCCAGTTCATGTGCATTTTCCCCAGCAAGATACCTTTTATTTGTGGAATACCACTACCCGAAGACTGCGGTTCGATTTGTACAATTTTATAAAGCAAATAAGCGATCGGCAGGCTGGTGCTGAAATATAAAATAACCAACGGCCAATTTTCTATAGTAAAATATTCGTACAATACAGGACGTAAATTTTCTGCTTTTTCAATGAAAAACCGAAATAAAGCAATGATAAGTCCCGTAATTATGCCGACAAGAATACCTTCCATAAACAAACGCATTCGAAAATATCGTCCCATTACAAAAGCTTCCATAGCCTGCGCTAACTTTATTTTTTTCATTAAAACTACTCCCACGATTCAAAAGAGTCCTTCTATCTTCTTTTATCTTACCTACTATTAAGACAGCTATTAAAGGTATCGTATCACACTCAAGCCATGCAAAAACCTTATAAAATACTATTCAAGAAAAATTAGAACATATCTATTTTTGAATCAGATGTCTTTGGTCTTTTAAACACATCTCCATAGCAATGTTCTTAATCCGTAAAACCAGTATACCATAAACATTAATAATACAACATTGCTTATCCATCATGTATTATCGAATCTATAAATTTAATCTGATGCAATATTAAAATCCATCAGATTTTTCACTTTCCTAAAATTATATTAAAGTCTGATACAATATAGTTTGTTTTTATAATTATGCCTATTTGCACCTGAGCAAGCACATGATTATCTTCTTAAAGGAGATTTTTAACCTATCAGCTCAGCCACCCGCTTAACGGGTGGCTTTTAGTTTCGGCTTATGACCTCAATCCACTGAAACGCACAATAAAAGCGCGAAAATCTCCGCGCCATCATTGAATCATATATTAATAAAGTTATCGTCGGATCACGTATTATAACAATCCGTTCAAAGTGGATTTATTTTGGGGCGCCTGGAGGAGTATACCATTCACGATGCAACCAATTCTCTATGTAGAAAAATGGTCGCGTAATGTCCTTATTGCTTAATCTATTCTTTCTATATACTGAATTTCAAGTAATCCAATTTATTTTCAGTGATCACACTACAAAAAACATATCAAAAGTACCTACTGATCCGCATCCTCTTATAATATAATGTTATTTAATTCGTTATATTTGGGATACGCTCACAAACTAAACTATACAAAGTTTTATAAATTTCTGACTCATCTATATTAAGGGATATAAAATAGCATGAATTTTTATTTTTATATAATTCAATTCCGAAAATCATACAAAAATAAAGTTCATGTTAAAAAATACCAGATAAATGATCCAAACGAACTTAAAACCGCTCGCATAAATCAAAAAACAGAATCATATCTATATTTTCAGATCAATCAGCAAATGATAAAATGCCCAATCTAACGTTTAAACAAGTCCATTAAATTTACTATAAGAGCTACCATTCCCCCAGCAATAAGGGGTCCTACAGGCAGCCCCCGAAAGAAACAAACACCTACAATAGTACCAACAATCAATGCCGTTGTTATTTCAGGAGCTTCTTTCATAAAGACAACTCCATGCCCTGCTATCCAAGCTACCGTTATTCCAATAATAATTGCAATTATACCAGTCGGAGCTTTGAAGATCCCCAATACCTCGGCAGTAGATATGCGCCCCTGCGCTAATGGGCTTAGAACAGCAAGTGTTAAAATGATGATGCCCAGATTCATGCCATAACTCTCTATGATAGGAAGCCATGTTACAAGCTCTAATTTTTGAATCAACAGCAGCACCAATGCTGCTATAGCTACTGTATGATTATTACCAATAACAGATAATACTAAAACAACTAATATTGGAAGGCTATCCCAATTCATTTCACCACATCCTTATTGCCTGATTTATCGCAAATAAAAATTTGTAACGATGTTTAAAATTGCCTGTACGTCCTCTGGTGTATCCAAAAAACTACAGCCAAAATTATTGTTCTGTTGCCATATAACAGATGCTGCTACATCAATATTTCCTAACTTTTTTGGTAAATACAGACAAATCAATGAATTAAGTTCTAATGGTTGCTCACTTTTCAGCAATACGCCCTCAGTATTCATGTTTTTCACGATCGCCTCAATATATTGTCCTGATCCATTCATTTTAATTGTCACAGGCATATTGACCTCCGCACGAAGAAAATTTCGTTTTTCTTGTATAACAGCAACACCTTGTTTTTCAAGAGCTTCTTCAATCCACGTACGGTCCCATGCCAAATTAACTATGTCTTCCATTACTTTACGTTCCATATGGAACTTAGCTTTGGCTTGTTCAAGTAAAATTTCAGCATCACTTGGGTTAATGACAACAACGCCGTCTTCATCACCAACTA
>Ga0302140_10011326_pt1 | contig 10976 bp, 10 predicted proteins | sample I_Bog_E1_1_FD_202095 | JGI IMG/M metagenome (GOLD analysis project Ga0302140, IMG submission 202095) | Peat permafrost microbial communities from Stordalen Mire near Abisko, Sweden - I_Bog_E1_1 | ecosystem: Environmental > Terrestrial > Soil > Wetlands > Peat | place: Sweden: Abisko, Stordalen...
CCACTTCTTCAATATCCTTCAAATTTTGCCAATTTTTCACCAAAAACACCCCCATCTTCAAAGCTTTCTTTTCACACTCTCCCCTCTTTTCCTTATCTTCAATACTATCCAAATCATGAACATGAGCCACTCCAACAACCCTCCTAATCATTTTGGCTCCACTATATCCTATACTATCTCTAAACACATCCCTTAGATATTCCCTTTGGATTTTCTTCAACAAATCTTCATTTTTACCAACCAAAACCTCAGGAATTTCATCGCCTTTTCTATTTTTCTGATCATTCCAAAGCTCCAACCAAGTTTTTTCGAAGTTCTTATAAAACTCGATAATTTCCTCTAGGATCCAGGCTTCATATTCTGGATTTTTGTTATGACCAGCTTGGCTGAAAAAGCTCAATAAAAGATTCGAAATGAAGGCTCCATTATCGAAACCAATGGGACCATAGAACGCAAATTCTGAATCAATAACCTTGACACTTCCATGTCCATCAACCATAATAGAGCCGGAATGAAGGTCTCCATGGATCAAAGCTTGTTTAAATATGATGAATCGGCTTCGAAGTTTCATTGCCTCGGTTATTAAATCAAGATCCGCACGGATTTTATGAACCTCAGAATCTAAATAAGGGGTATTCCAATGATTCATTGGAGCATCTATATAAGGATCTGAGAAAATGACCTGTTCAGTTAGAGCACATAAACTGTTTTCATTCCAAAAAGACATCTTTTGCCTCATTTCATCAGCCTTTAAATAAAGTCCACTGGAGAAATAACAAGTCCTTGCAATAAAGACACCTATTGTCTTACCTATATCAATATATTTCTGTTGGGATATCAACCCCTTCCTAAGGATGATATGTGGAGCTTCTAGGAATTGCATTGCTAATAAAGCCAATTTCTCATTGAAATAATAGAAATGAGGCACGTTTTCTGGACATATCATCGATTCATATTTCAAACATTCGGATTCAAACAAAGCCCTTTTCAAAGTCAATTCCCATTGTGGACCCACACATTTCACATAAGGCAAAGCCTGTTTCACACATAAAGATTTCTCTTTTCCTTGGATTCGATATACCAGGTTCAAATTCCCATCCGCCACATCAGAAATCTCCAATTTCTCATCCTGATCAAAAAGCTTCATTTTATGCTTCAAAGTGAATTCCAATTTCTCAACTGTCAATTGTTCCCAATCTCCAATACTCTTATCAAATTTGAAATCGCCCTTTTCTGTGATGATTTTCTCAATAAGATTAGGATAAGTTAGATCAAAGGCGGGGTTCCAACATTCTATATCTTTTGGAGCTATCAAAGTGCCATTCACCATCTTCAATTCATCCCCAGGTCTTTCCTCAATGATGATTTGAGACCCCACGAGTTTTTCACTATCTACAGTGCTTAATGGACAAGCCACATAAAAGGGAATCTTATGATGATATGCCAACACAGCCAAACTATATGTCCCTATTTTATTGGCAGTAGTCCCATTCATCACCACTCTATCAGCTCCCACTATCACACAATCGACCTTTTTATCATGCATTAAGACCGCAGCCATCGAATCTGTGATCAAAACTCCAGGCAAATGATCAAAAACTGCCTCAGAAGCTGTAAGTCTAGACCCTTGATTATAAGGCCTTGTTTCTGGGATATATAACTTCTTCAATCTATTTCTACGATGGATTTCTCTGATTATGCCTAAAGCAGTCCCTTCACCTGGAGTAGCTAATTTCCCCGTATTACATATAGTCAGGATTTGAATCATTTGTTTATTTTGAAGGTCCATTTTAGCCAAAATCTCATCCGCACCATGTCTGGATATCTCCTCACAAGCCTTTTCATAATCTCGATAATTCGCCTCAACATAAAGCTTCAAAAAATCCTTATATTCCAAAGGATTGATCTTCTCTATAGCCTGTGCTTTTTCCTGTAGATCATTGAGATCATGAGATAAATTCACTGCTGTAGGCCGGCTTTTCTTCAAGCTTTCGACACTTTTATGGATAAAAGCCAAGATTTCTTCAGATGTGGAAAACTTATGACTCAAGAACTCATAATAAAGAGAATATAAGGCCGCGACTGCTATTAAAGGAGCTCCTCTCACTTGCATAGTTTTTATAGCGGAAATTGCTTCAGAAACTGTGGAAATCCTCTGATATTTGATGGTTGAAGGCAAAAGAGTCTGATCAAGGACTTCAAAAGCCTCATCTTGGAATCGAATAGTCTCGAATAAAGGGGTTTCCATTGAAATGAATCTTTATTTGTGGGGATTTTATAATATAAAAGTCTTTGCTAATGAAATAAAAGATTTTCTTGAAATTTTCTCAATATTTTTTAATTGTTTTTTAACGAATTCCTTGTTTGATAAAATGTCGCTTTGTGATAGTTTCTCTATGAAATCTCCATCCAAAAACCCTGAAATCCTTGTCAAAGAAGAACTTTTTACTTCTTTGACTGTGGAATTAGAAACCGGAAGGTTCGAAAAGATCGAAATCCTCTATAATGACGATCCTATGAAATTGGCTGAGGAATTTCTAATCCAGCATAAAATCGATCTGAAAATCAAAGACCTTCTAGCTAAAAACATCCAGGATGCTAAGGAAAAGGCCTCCAAGGAAAAAGCTAAGAAAAACACCTCAAAAAGCTTGATCGAACCTTATCCTAGCATTTATTATGAGAATTTGCCTTATTTCGAGTAAAAATATAAACGATTTATTAAGAAAATTAGGTTTTTTATCAAAGGGAAGATTGGTATTATAAAAAAGAGCCGAAAATCGAGGAAAAAGCCCAGATTTCCTCTAATGGAATTAATAAAGAATTCAAGGGTTTTGTTTTGTTAATATTGAAGAAGCTTAAAGAATTTTAAAGGACCTCAAAATCTCTTACTTAAGATAAAGAAGATCCTTAATCCTTCATTAAACAAGTAATTTTAGAAACTGGAAAACCCGGTTTTATCGACTTTTTAGACATGCGGAACTCAATCCAATTGATAAAGATCTTACTTTTACTCCAACTTTGAATCAAAAAAGCCTTGAAATCATTAGGAAAAGCCCTGATTTCAATATCCCGGCTTATCAAAGACTTTTCCATAATAAAGTCCTTTTAATATCGAGATTTTTTACTGAAAAAAGCTTTTAATTTAAAAGAAAGAAAAACCCAATGAAAATAAAGAGGAAAACAAAAGTCATGAAGAAAAGCCCGAATTTTCTTCTTCTAATAAAAAACCTAAGAAAAACCAACAATTTCATCCTTTTTCTGAAAGGAAAAGTAAGTGTTTTTTTCCCTTTAAAAGTTAAAGAGAAAAGCCTAGATTCACCTGAATTCGGAGATCGTCTCTATTATAATGCTTTATGTTCTATAGAAAAACGAAAGTCCCGAATAAGCTTTGAAATCCTGAATTTTCTAATAATTTTTCTTTAGAAATAACATAGAAAAAAGACAATATCAGAAAATATGTGAGGAAATAAAGGATTTGACCTTTCATCCTGAAATCAATGCGATTTCTCAAATGATTGGGGTTTTTATTCAAGAAAAAGCCTTTTTTCTATCATTTTATTAAGAGGACTAATGTTGGGAAGAATCAGAAATTAGAGGATTATTTCATTGAGCTTTATAAGCTGAAAAACGAAAGAATTGAACAAGCTATTATTGAGAAAAAAGATGAGGAAATCAAAGAATGTTCTTTCCATCCACAAATAAACCTTCTGTTTTTCTTAATAAGTCCTTTAAAAAACTAATCAAATCTTTTTAAAGGAGCCATTTCCTCACCCAAGAAAGAAAAAAAATCAATAAAAGCAATAGTCTCCATGATAAAAAGCGCAAAAAACAGTGAAAAACACCCTTTCGTTTCAATTTAAAGCCTTTTTATCTATAGAAACCATTATAGTCATAATGAAAACCTGACCTTCAAGCCTCAAATCGCCTTGAAATCGACTAATTTCATGAAGAAATCCGAGGATTTTCTCACAAGACTTGAAAAAGACCAATTTCTCAGAGCCGAAAAAACCCAAGAGTTCTTTCTTTATTTAAATCTCTTAATAAAATTAAATATCTCTTAATAAAATTAAATAATCTCTTTCTTTAGAAAAGAGAAACTTATAGCCCAAAACATCGACCCAATCACAGGAGAGAAATATTTCGAGCCTAATATAACCTTATTCCGAACTCCAATGAAAAGACCTGAAAGTTCAATGGAAATCAGAAAACCTCGGGAATTATCTCCTGAGATATATCCAGCTTTTAAGCCTAATGAACAATCTAATAGATTATTTGAAGCTCGGAAATTGACGAAATTGAAAAGGATATTTGAAGTTTTGGATGGAGATGGAGATGGATTGATTTCAGGAGATAGGATGGAAATAGATAAATTGCCTGATATGGCTTATGAAATCTTAAAGCCTGTATTATTGGATATAACAGAAGAAGAAAAAGAAGTGGATTTCGAAGGGTTTATTAAAGAATGTGGGAAATTAATGAAGAAACTCACAATAACAGAAAAAGCTGATATTTTCGGGTCTAATAAAAAAGCCTCTTAATTACTCCTTGGACAAATATTACTTATTATTCAAATTAAACATCATTAAAGAGGACCTTTTTCTAATAAATTTTCTAATAAATTTTCTAATAAAGTTTCTAATAAATTTTCTAATAAAGTTTCTAATAAAGTTTCTAATAAAGTTTCTATCTAATAAAGTTTCTAATAAAGTTTCTATCTAATAAAGTTTCTAATAAAGTTTCTAATAAAGCTTCTAATAAAGTCTGATCAATTTATTATTCAACCATTCACCTTCATAAAGAACTCCATTTTTATCATAAAAAAGGCCTTTACCATCTATTCGATCTTTATCGAAATCCCCTTCGAATCGAGATCCATCCTTTAAATAAAGCAAGCCTTTCCCATGTTTGAAATCCTTATCAAATCCTCCTTCATATCGTATCCAATCTTCGCCTAAAGACCCGAAATCCTTGAAATTTATAATCAAATTAGCTTCCAAAACATCAGATTCATTATAAATAATGCCTTTTCCTTGGAATTTATCCTTTACCCAGAAGCCTTCATAGGCTTTTCTTCTATTTGGATAATAAAGAATGCCATAACCATCCATTTGGCCTTGTTTCCAATTGCCTTCATAAGTCCCACCATCTGAATATTGGAAGAAGCCTTTGCCATGACGAAGGCCTTGATGGAATTCACCTGAATAAAAAGACCCATCTTCATAGGTTTGAACTGAGATCTCGGGAAGTGGGGTTGGGAGATTTATTTTATTGAAGCTATCATTCAAAGAGAAGGAGGGTTTATTGATAATAATGGGCTTTTCTAGGTTTTGAATTATTATTGGCTTATTATTATTCAGGGATTGGCTTATGATCTTTTCAAAGGGAATTTCAATGGACTTTTCAATGGTTTTTTCAAAGGGTTTTTCTATGGGTTTTTCTATGGGTTTTTCTATGGGTTTTTCAATGGTGGGTATTTCTAGGGCCTTTTCTATTGAGGCCTTTTCTATGGGTTTTTTTATAATGGAGAGTTTTTCTATGCGTTTTTGAAGGGGTTTTTCAATAATTGGTTGATTGATGATAAATGAATTTTCAGTTAAGGGTTGATCATTGATAGGATCATAGATAATAGGCTTCTTTATAAAAGTCTTCATTATTCTATTTTCATCATTAACCATTGGTTGACATGAGGGTTTAATCATATTAGAAGACCCTTGATCTAAAGCATTTTCTATCATATTTTCCTTATTTTTCTCATAGAAATTAAAACTCGAATGCAAATGTTTCATAATTTCTGGGGCTTCTTGATTTTCAATTATTTCTCTAATAAGGCCTTTTTTTTTTTCCTTAGTCACTGATTTCCTAGGACTTTTATCCTTAGTTAATGATATCCCTTTCCTCTTATAATCCTCAGAAAACAGAGATTCCAAGCCTATGAAATCAGGTCTTTCCTCCACATTAAAATTGAGACTTTTCTCTAGAAATCTCAATATTTCCTCCTTATATTTCCCTATCACATTAGTCTCGAGAAACAACTTTATAGCCTTGTTATTTATTGAGAAATTTGCATATTCATATATCTGATCCAAAGCCTTCAAATTCATCATTTCTAATATTATCATACCCAAAGTAAAGACTTCTGCCTTATAAACATTGATTTCTCTTTGAAAATCACGAGTTTTCAATATCTCTAAAACCTCCGGAGCCAAATAAACCCCACTAATCATCGAAGAATTATAAGTTTCCTTAAAGAAATCAGCACTTTTTGGCTTAAAATAAGCCATATTATCAGCTAAATTAAAGATTTCAAGGTCTAAAAACCTATAATTTCCCTCAAAATCGATGAAAATCGAAGAATTTCGCAACCCACCCAAAGAAAGTCCCTTTTTCTGTAAAAAACTCAAGACTGAAATCGAATCCTTGATAAATTTCAATAATTCCTCATCCGAAAAGACCTTATTTTGTAATCTTTTGGCTCGGATTTCGCTCGAAAGGTCTCTTTTCGCATATTCGAAGATAAAGGCGATTTTATAGATATTCGAACAATAAAGCGATTGTTTTAATACTTTGAATTTCAGGATCTTCAATAAGAGATTATGAGTAAAAAAGAGGCTTTTCCGTTGTAATTTGGCTTGAAATTTCTCGAAATTCGCGGAATCCTGAAATATCAAAAACTTGAGGAAAAAAGGACTTTCAGGCTCTTGGAAATAGATTTCCCCGAAATGATTATCAGAAATCTTATGGAATTTATTTGCATATATTGAATTATTATTGCTATTTCTAAGGAATTCATCAAGGAAAAAGTCCATTTCATTAGAATTTCCTGCTTTTGAGGCTTCAGAACCCATTTTTTTATTAGAAAAGTATTATAAAATTTTGAAAATTAAGCAAATTCGTTAAAAAAGTTAAAAAACCTTATTCTTCTAAATTATAACCCGAACAAAATCTTAAATCTTAACAAAAATGAGCTCTTTTTCTGATCGCGGCAATAAATTCTGTTCTGGCTTATTCGCAGGGGGGTTGGCTTCGATTTTGACGCAGCCTTTGGAAGTAATAAAAACTATAATCCTCGTAAATCCCTTAAAAAACGTCGTAATAGAACAAGGTTATACCTTGCGATCTCTGCGTTTTTCATGTTCTTTCATTTATAATTATCAAAACAAAGGCTTGAGGAATTTCTTTAAGGGGGGTTTTGTGAGTTCTTTGCGACAATCTTTGGGTTTTGCTCTTTATACGATGTTTATCGATGTTTTTGAAAATCTCTTCAAAAAACGTTTTTCCCAACAAAGGAAATATTTGAAATATAGTCTCACGGCTTGTTTAGCCAAGATAATTGCTGTGACTATGACAAGTCCTTTGATTTTGATAAAAACTCGTTTCGAACTTATCACTCAAAATGAATATTCCTCAATCCGAAACGCTTTTCAACAAATCGTTCAATCTGAAAGCTATTTATCGCTTTTCCATGGGATAACAAGTGTTTTATCTCGAGAATTGACCTTTTCTATGTTCCATTATGCCTTCTTTCGTTATTTAATAGATTCGAAAGCCAATAATTCGAATATTTCTTTGGTTATTCTCTCATATTCAGCTGGCTTCTTTGCTATTTTATTCAGCCATCCTTTTGAAGTCGTGAGGAATCGGATAATGATCCAAGATAAATATCTAGTGGAAATGAAGAAATATGAAGGATTGAGAGCTGGATTGGTGAAAATTGCCAGAAATGAAGGAATTATGGGGTTTTTTAAAGGGATTTTACCCAGATTAGTTAGAAAACCCATAAATAGCGCTATTGTATGGTCTATATATGAAATGAGGAATAAGACCTGGAATAAAAGAAACCAAAATCAATAAAAATAAGAGATTTATGGGAGTTTATAACGATTTTGTCTGCATTATACATAAATTAAAAGAGAAAAAAGGCCTTTTTCATAGAAAATACCTAGAAAACTGCGATTTTTAATAGAAAATTAAGCAATTTCAAAGGAAGAAATTCTGATTTTAACGTTAAAACCTACTAAAAAAAATTTCATTTTCATAAAATCGCTTCTTTTCTTTTGCGAAAATTAAATTTTAAGCTCGAAAAGCCCTCCTCTAAATTCAAATCCGAATAAACCTCCGAATTTATAATAAACTAAAAAAAAAAGCTCTTTCCAACCCTCATTTCAAATCCCTTATGACAGCTCTTAGTAAAGACGAATTCTTCCAACAATATCGAGTCAAATATAAGATCGGAGAAGGCGGTTATGGTTCAGTCTTTAAGATCCAAGACCTAAAAGGCTCTTTTTTCGCCTTAAAAACCATAGTTTGTAATACTTTGGATCAATTGAATCGATCCTTTCAAGAAATCGTCACGATTTTCAGAGTAAAAAACCCTGGGATTGTGGATGTGAGGGGGTTTCTAATCGATAAGAAAAACATCCAATATTCCAATGGCCAAATATATGAAGTCTATATTTTGGGTATTATCATGGAATATGCAGAAGCTTCTCTTCATGATGATTTGACTCAAAGAAGAGCCTCTCAAAGGTTCTATACTAAGGATATAGTCTATAGTTTGACATTGACTTTGGTTGATTTATTGGCTGAATTCCAGGCTGAAAAAGTGGCTCATAGAGATTTGAAGCCTGAAAACATTCTTTTGACTAAACTCGGGTTCAAATTAACAGATTTCGGTCTTGCGAAGGTCGAAACCTCAAGACGATCGAATTCTTATGCTGGATCACCTTTTTATGTCTCACCGAAGCTTAGAGAAGCTGTGGAAAAAGAGGATTTCTCGAATTTAGATCATGATGTTTATAAATCCGATGTATTTTCCTTAGGACTCAATATATTAGAAGCAGCTTCTTTATGTGATGTCAGATCTTTGAATTCGATGAAAAGCATGAAATTAATAGAGGAAATTATACAAAGACTCGCTAAGGCCTATGATAGATGGTTCATTAGATTATTGAGGAAAATGCTGGAATTTGATGAGGAAAAAAGACCTGATTTTGTTCAATTGAAGGAAATGGTGAATTTAGAGATGAAGGAATCGAAGAGATATAATCCTTTTTTAGACCCTAATTTCCAAGAGGTTTATCAACAAGATGTCTATAGTTATATAAAGGAATCTGTTGAGAAATTCGGAGGGAATGTTGCCCAACAAGAAAAGGAAAGAATGGAGAAAGTTCAGGTGAATTATGAGAATATCATCGTCAAAAAACAAAACAACAATTTGAACGCGAATAACGAAACCAAAGAAAACGAAAAAGCTGGCGATATTTTCGATGAAGTCGTCAGAAAAACAGAGAAAAGAAAGAAAAACCAAAACAATAAACAATTAAAGGAAGATCTCGAATATACAAAAAAAATCAATCCACCTAAATTCCATGAGCCTATAATACTTCAAGAACATAAGGTTTTTTTTTTCTCTTTTCAAAAAATCATAGAAAAATATATAAAATTATAAAAAGGTCCAAACAATGACAGGTTCTAAAGGAAAAAGCTCAATTGATGGGCCTGCCAGTGTGATTATAGTCGCCCGAACCATAAGTTTTGGAAAGAAATTGTGTTTATTGACCGCAGGTGAAGAATCCATGGATCTTTTCCTTGTGACTCCATCTACCAAGCCATTACAATCCTTGCAGAAATTAAAATTCCCTAAAATCAATTTCCTCTGCATGATCGACCTTATGCTTACAGTTGAAAAGGTCACAGAAGAAAAATTCTTGATTTTTGGGACGAAATGCGGGAAATTGGGTTTTTTCCGTTTTATTCCTGAAAAACCCCAATTGGAACAAATCGACTTTTTCCCTGATATTCATAAAAAAGCTATCACTTCTATAGGCGCGCTTAAAGGCCAAGATATAATTTTGACTGGTAGTAGCGATTTTTCAGTCAGAGTGATTCATATATCTTTAGATAAAATCTCAGGGAAATTGAATCCACCTTCTCTATTAAAGGTCCTCTTGGGACATTCCAATGGAGTGACCTGTGTTGAGGGTTTTGGAGGAGAAACTGAACATTTCGCTTTAAGTGGCAGTTTAGATAATTCTTTGATTGTATGGAATCTGGCAAAGGCTGGCCAAAGAGAAAAAAGCATCAAATGGGATTGCGATTGGATTTCCTGCATGAAATTATATAAGAGTCCCAATGAAGAAAGGGTCTTTTGTGGCAGTGGAAATAAAGGCATTTTGGTGTTCAATGCCAGAAGCGGACTTAAAGAAAAACAATGGGATTATTTGAATGAATTCATCGAAGGATGGATCAGCTTTATAGATTATAATGAAGATTATGATATCTTAATAATATGTGAAGGCAAAGGAAAGATCATTTTGGTGGATTCGAGACATAGGAAAAAAATCGTGAATTTCGAAGAGGCCGAATCGGACATCAGTGGAGCCTTTATCGTGAAAAAGCTAAATAATCAAGAATTTTTATTGCTGATCACAAATTTCGATGGGAAAATCAGATATTTGGAGATTTCGGAATTCACCTAAGAATGAACATTTTGGAAATTTTTGTACAGTATATTTAGTTGATATAATTTTTTGGAAAGTAATTTTTGTTTTATATATAATATTCCGTTTATTTGCAAAATTTTTGAAAGAAAAGCTACTTTATAATTTTTTTTCGAATTATTTTTTTGTTTTAGTAATTTTGTGGCATGTAATTTTAATTTTAGGTGAGGAAAATAAATGAAAGAAAGAGAATAGATTGTTTTAATTTTTCTAATTTTTTTTTTCACAATAAAAAATTATTTAATTTAAAATTTTTTCAAAATTTTTGAAACTAATTGCGATGATTGAAAAATTTAAAAATAATTAGTTATATTTTTTTCTTAAATTCAAATAAAAAATCATCAAAAAAGAATTTTTAAATTAATGAAAATAACATTTTAAAAAAAATCGAAACAACTTCCCATTTTATTGTAAACTATTTTCCCTCTTAAAATAGTTAAAACCACTTTTGTCTCATGTATTTTCCCTAACTCCCCT
>Ga0302140_10011328_pt1 | contig 10975 bp, 7 predicted proteins | sample I_Bog_E1_1_FD_202095 | JGI IMG/M metagenome (GOLD analysis project Ga0302140, IMG submission 202095) | Peat permafrost microbial communities from Stordalen Mire near Abisko, Sweden - I_Bog_E1_1 | ecosystem: Environmental > Terrestrial > Soil > Wetlands > Peat | place: Sweden: Abisko, Stordalen...
AGCCCCACACCGGAAAGCACGCTGACCGGGTCGAGTGCGACCTTCAGTTGGTCAACCGGTGGAGGTGTCACACAGTATGAGTTCCGGCTGGGCACCACCAGGCCTGGCTCAACTGATGTGTACAACTCGGCCGAAGTGGCCACAACCTCCCTCACCACCGGGCTGGTCAGCGGCATACCCACCAAGGGCGTGGCGCTCTACGCGCGGCTCTACTCGAAGATCAACGGAGCCTGGCAATACACCGACTACACCTACACCGAATACACGGCACCGTGATAAGTGCCGAGTGCCCCCCGGTCTCGGTGATCGTTCCAAATCAAGATGAGGGTGCCCCCGGTCTCTCGCATTTGGGGACCGGGGAGGGAGCCCTCGGCGAAACCTGTGTTGCCAGCACTGCATGCACTTTCCCACCCCAAACAGCCATTTTGGTGCGCAGAAGCGTACCGGAAACACGTCAATAACGCCCTAAAACGCGCTTAGAACGGCCTTGACACACCTCATTTTGCTTAAATTGTCACGCGTTTGCCTGCGCTGATATGCGTACGAAAAAGTGTGAAGAATGTCACCCCAGTGTGCGCTGATTTGTGTACGCTGGACACGTCGCTGTTGTGCACATTTAGCCACACTTTCGGCGAGGTTGGGGTCCTTTGCTACTGCCGCACCTTCAGCGGAACCGACCCGGCATCGTCCTTCCAACTTACGACTCGATTGTTCCGGAAATACACCTCAGACCCGCCGTACTCGAACTTATCGTCGGTGAAAGCCGTCGGCGTTCCCTGAACCACAAGGACCTCGTCTTTGGTTGAGCCGGCCGCAAAATAACCCAGATCGGGATCGACGGCGGTTTGCGGCCAAAGCTTTACCCGTATTGGACTTGAGGCAAGATCGATTCGCCAGCCGGTTACCAGGTCGTTCTTCAAAAACAGTTCCGACTTGCCGTATGCAAGCTTGTCTTCAGACTGCGCCGTCGGAGGTCCCTGCTGCGCCAGAACCTCTTCCCTGGTGGAACCGACCGTGAGATAGGAATGGATGGTTCTTGTCATCGGGATGTGTGCTTCGGCCGGTTGCCTGGCGCCTGCCCGCTGAGTTCCAGTCGCAGAGGCAGAGCTCCGCGCAGTCAAGCTTTGTACTGCCGGCTTCGATCCCTCTTCTTTCGCCCCTCCGGCCGCAGTCGCAGCATCCTGGCTGCCAACCGCAGTCAAGCTGGCCGCTTGCTCGCTTCTGGCTCTCTCCGTTCTGAAAAAGTCCCGGATGCGTTTCCCGGTCAGAAGCGTGAAAACGATCACCGCAAGCCAAAGCAGCACTCTGGTCCTGCGGTAAAGTCTGTAGAGCTTTTTGATCCTTTGCCCAAGGGTCGGGCCCGGGGGAGGAGGCGTACTTGGGAGGACGACGAGCGTGGTAAAGCCAGCAGTTGCAGTTTGTTGGGCGGGCACGGCGTGTGTCGCCTCAGGCGAAGCTGCGCGAGAGGTTAAGTAAACTGGCCGCGGATGCTCCGTTCGCTCCGTTGAGGTCATCGAGAGATATTCGTACGCGGTGTGCATATCCGTCAGCTTGTTCTCCGCAGCCGCTTTCAGGGCCGGGTCGCCCTGCATGCTTTCCGGGCTCCAGGCCTTGACGAAGAGCTGATAGTTGGTTCTGATCTCAGTCTCCGTCGCATCTTTTCCAAGCCCCAGAACCTGCAGGGCTTCGCAACGGGCACACTGCAAGCCCCGATCGTTAAACATACTGCCGCACGAGCAAATGTTCATTTGGCTCGATAGCCCCCGCATTTCCCTAAGGTCTGGTAGACGGCCTAATTATAGAGGAGATTCTCTCCCGCGAAAGCAGTTCCGGCCATCCCCCTCTGCGCGCAATCACAGAATTCCGTAGAATGTTTAAGTAGCGTACTTCAGCCTGTACCTTTTTTCACGCGGAAATGTATGGCATTCACCGAACAATACGACGTCGTAGTAGTGGGCGCCGGTCACGCCGGCTGCGAGGCGGCAATGGCTGCGGCGCGCATGGGGCTGAAGACTGCGATCATCGCCATGAACCTTGACCTGATTGCACAGATGAGCTGCAATCCGGCGATTGGCGGCGTGGCAAAAGGACACCTGGTGCGCGAGGTGGACGCCCTGGGCGGCATTATGGGCGAAGTGGCCGACGCGGTGGGAATTCAGTTTCGCCTGCTGAACACGTCTCGGGGCCCGGCGGTATGGAGCCCGCGCGCCCAGTGCGATAAGCTGCTCTATCGCGTGAAGATGCGCGAGGTGCTTGAGTCGCAGGCGGGACTGCATATCCGGCAGGCGGAGGTCGTCGATCTTTTGATCGAAGACGCTATTCTCCCGGAGGGAGAACATGAGAATAGCCCAGGGTGCAACCCTGGGAGCGAGGTCCCGCCAGAGCTGACCCGTCCCGTAGGGCCGGGGCGAAATGGCATCCACCCTCGCCGCCGCGTTGTTGGGCTTAAGCTGCGCGACGGGCGGCGGCTGCTGGCTGGGGCCACCATCATTACTACCGGCACCTTTCTCAACGGCCTCATCCACTGCGGCGAAGAGCGCTATCCGGCGGGTCGCAGCGGAGAACCTGCGTCTGTGCTTCTAGGCGAGGCGCTGCGAGCGCTGGGGTTGCGCACATGCAGGCTGAAGACCGGGACGCCGCCGCGCCTGGATGGCCGGACGATCCGGTGGAACGCATTTGAAGAGCAGCCGGGCGACACGCATCCCACGCCGTTCAGCTTCCGTACAAAGAGGATTGTGCAGCCGCAGATAAGCTGTCACATCGCGTTTACCACGCCGGAGACACTGCGCATTATCCGCGAGAATGTGCACCGGTCAGCAATGTACTCCGGTCAGATTGTGGGCGTGGGGCCACGGTATTGCCCGTCCATCGAAGACAAGATCGTGAAGTTTCCCGACAAGACGCAGCACCAGTTTTTCCTTGAGCCGGAAGGGCTGAACACGCACGAGGTCTACATCAACGGCATGTCCACATCGCTGCCGATGGAGGTGCAATGGCAGATTGTCCGCTCCATTCCGGGCCTGGAAGAGGCGGAAATGCTGCGCCCCGGCTATGCCATTGAATACGACAGCGTGGACGCCACCGAGCTGGATCGTGCGCTGCGTGTGAAGAGCATGGAGGGTCTCTATCTGGCCGGCCAGATTAACGGCACAAGCGGCTACGAAGAAGCGGCCTGCCAGGGAATTATGGCCGGCATCAACGCGGCGCTGTGGCTGAAGGGGCAGGCGCCTTTTACCATGGACCGCAGCGAGGGTTACACCGGCATCCTTATCGACGACCTCATCTCCAGAGGCATCAACGAGCCTTACCGCATGTTCACCTCGCGGGCCGAGTTCCGGCTGCATCTGCGCATTGACAACGCGGATCGCAGGCTGACGCCGCATGGGCGGCGGCTGGGGCTGATCGGCAACGAGGCCTGGGCGGAGTACGAACAGAAGCAGGCGCGGATGGCGGAGCTTGAGGTGCTTCTGGGTACGCTGAAGGTGAGTCCGGCTCAGCTTGCAAGCGCCGGGTTTGGAGGGCTGACGGCTACCGCGGGGCAGACGTGGGCCCAACTGCTGAAGCGTCCCGAGGTCACTATCGAGCCCATTCTGCGGGTGCTTGGTGAGACTCTGGATCAGGATCCGCTGCTCGATGAGCTTTCTGCCGCTGTGGGGGTTGATTCCGAAGCAGGCACGGAGACGGGCGCGACGGTGCTGCGCAACGAGGCGCGCGCGGTCGAAACGGAGATCAAGTTTGCCGGCTACCTGGATCAGCAACGGAAATCGATCGACAAGCTGAAGGCCGCCGAGGCAGTGGTCATTCCGGAATGGATTGAGTATGGCGCCATGAGTGGGCTCTCCCGCGAGATGCGCGAGACACTGGAGCGCGTGCGGCCGGTCACCATCGGGCAGGCCAGCCGCATTCCCGGCGTTACGCCCGCGGCGCTTAGCCTGGTGCATATCTCCATCAAGCTGCAAGCAGCAAGGCGTTCCGCCGAGCCTGCAACCAAGCCCGGCCTATTATCCTGAAATGTGACTGAAATCCCAGAAACGCCTCCCAATATCCCACATCGGAGGGGTTTTCTTCGATCCGCAATTCGATGGCTTGGCATCGGCGTGGTGCTTCTTTGGTCGCTTGCCGCGTTAGCACTCGTGGCCGCCCGCTGGATTGACCCACCGACAACCGCCGTGCACATAGAGCGCCGCATGCAGGCGTGGATTCACCACAAGCCTTATCAAGAGCACTACATATTTGTTCCGCTCAGCCAAATCTCGCCCGATCTGCAGCACGCTGTTATCTCTGCGGAAGACGCGCGCTTCTATCTGCACCATGGGTTCGACTGGAACGCAATCCAACTGGCTGCCGAAGGCGATATGGAAGGCGGACGCATTCGCGGAGGCTCCACTCTTACGCAGCAGCTGGTAAAGAATCTGTTCTTCGGAACGAGCCGCTCCATCCTCCGCAAGGGTGCGGAGTTCACGCTTGTGCCGGTGGCCGAATTTGTCCTCGGCAAGCAGCGCATTCTGGAGCTCTACCTAAACGTGGTCGAATGGGGTCCTGGGATTTATGGTTCAGATGCGGCGTGCCATTACTACTTCAAGACCTCGGCCCGGAATATTGGCAGGCAACAGTCGGCAGAGCTCGCCGCGATTCTGCCGTTGCCCCTGAAGCGACGCCCCGAGCGCATGGAGCACTACAGTGCGATCATCCTTGATCGGATGCGCCAGGTGGGCTGGTAATCCAGGCGATTCCTTACTGAGTTGTTTTGTCGCTCTTGCTGAAGAGCGGAATGTGGAATGGGAGCTCGGCGCTCGAATCCTTCTTCCTCTGCTTGACGTTGGAATCCTCGCGAAGCACCGTACGCTGCGAGTTGATGCAGAGCCAGCCGCCATGCACACGCTCGAACACGTGGGTAAAGACTCCCTTTTCGGTTATCTGGGCTGAATTGACTTTGTGGCGGAGCGAATAGGTACCGTTGGTGATGGCGATGTCGCCGAGCATCCGCACGGTGACCACTCGCTGCTCCAGGTGAACGGTCTTGTCGTCTCCGGTAATCACCATGGCCACTTGCTGATTCCGGGTGGTAATGTCGCCGTTGGCAGAAACATCCACAAACAAAGGAGATAACACAAGCTCCAGGCCGTACTGGTCACGCTGGTTGATCGAGTCGGCCCAGGAATCCTCAATCTTCTGGAATTCGCGGAGTTCAGGACTCTCCGAAGTTGTGGCGCTCTGCGGGGCAGAAGTTGAGGCCGGATCTGGAGCAGGGCTCTGGCCGTTGGCGACGCAGCAGGAGAGAAGAACTACAGAAGAGCAAGCAAGAAAACCCGAGATACGAAACATGAACACCCACCTATGACGATTGCTACCAATAATCATATCTCTTTGACTCGCGAAATATGGCGGACGGGAGCGGCAAAGTGAAAAGTTTGGTAGCGGAACTGGCTTTCCAGCCCTACACCAGCCCCTGCAGCCGCTCGGGATGATGAATCGTTACCAGGGAGTCCTCGATGGAGATCCAATTGTCCTTGCGAAACTGTCCCAGGGTGCGAGTAACGGTTTCGCGGGTGGTGCAGGTCATCGACGCCAGTTCCTCGTGCGTGAGAAGCAGCGGAAAGCGGAAGGCGCCGGTATCGATGTGCTCGCCAATCTGATGGGAGAGTTCCAGCAGCAACCGGCCCAGGCGCGCGGCCACGGTTTCTGAAAGCGCGATGCGGCAGGCGTCCTGCAGCGCGAAACGATACTCCTGGCAGATGCACTGCACGGCCCGCATTTGCGCCTCTTTGTGGCTGCGCAAAAAGTCAAGGAACCGTTCCCGCTCGACCGGGCGGAGTTGCGCGGTGGTAAGCGACTCGGCCGAGACTTCGTAGACCCCGTGCGCCAACACGGCATAAAGTCCCAGCATGGAGCCCGGTCCGGCGACGCGGACGATCATTTGCCGATCTTCGTGGCGGCCCGCGGTCAGCTTCAGATAGCCGCCGCAAATCAAATACAGGCAGCGCGCATCCTCACCCTGAGCAAACAACGAAGCCTGGGCGGGGAGAGAGATCGTGCTGGTAGCAAGCTCAAGATCGGCCAGGACGGAACTGCCCAACGAGCAGAACCAGCCGGGACGCCGATTGGCGCAGGAAGCGCACCCGGCAGGAGCCTGCCGCAGAACTGGCCTCTTCCGCAAGTGATCTGTGATTGCTATTGCCGCGTCAGCCATGGCCTTGCCCCTTCCGCCCAACCGCAGCATCGTCGCCGCTGCCGTTCCCCTGGCATTGAACATCCGCACAAGGGCCCCTGCCATGAAGAAAACATCTCTAATCTCCCGGAAAGGAGTCTCTTGCTTCACAAGAGTTTGCCGGAGAAGCTCCCTTTTTGGATGTGATGGACCTCACATCGATGATGGTCCCCGGCTTCCGCAATTTCCATACTTGGAATGAAAAGTAGAGATTCCCACGCTCGCCCCCGGTTCCGTTTATGGGCCGAAGCTCCTTGAACCGTGATGGCGATCACGTGGCACCCGACGCAGCGCACCAACTCACGCCAAACATTGCAATGCACGTGCCGGTGAGGAACCTGAATGCCTGTTCAGAATTGCTCAGCGGTAATGCGGCGTTTCTGTTTCTCTGCTGGTAGCGGCAATTCCTGCATTTTCGTGATTCCATTGGCGGAGGAGCTGCTTCTGCCTCGAAACTCGCGGGGTTGATATTTGCCTGCAAGGCCGCGAATCCCGCCATTTCCCTGCAGGAAAACGAACAGCGGGAATAGGCTCCATCACGGGGTGTGATGAAAATCACCGTGATGGATTGAGATAAACCGTAGCATTCAGCGTGTGAAGTGATGCTCCGCACAAAGAGCTCATTCCACAACAGAGTGTCACACGAACCCGCAGCCGATCCGGCCTTCCTAATCGGGAAATGCTGGGTTCAGCCACCGGACCTGAGACACCATGTTGACGGAAGAAGCTACGAGAGCACCCAAGGCGGTATTTTCTATGCAAAGGGATGTGCCTGTAACGCGATTGCCGATTGGCGCGGCTCCGGGCAAGTTGCCGGGACTGCGAGCCTGTTTGATGTTGATGCTGGGCGCGAGCATGCTTTGCGCCACTACGCTGGGGGCTCAGACTCCCAAAGTCGCCGCCAAAACAGTGACCTCGCAGGCCAAGGATGCTGTTGCCAACACCTATGTTGGCGGCGATGTTTGCGCTACCTGCCATGAAGAGGTGAGCAAGAAATTTGACGGCAATCCGCATACCAAGCTTGCGGCGCAGCATGGCGCTGCCGGTGTGAACTGCGAAGGTTGCCATGGGCCGGGCGGCGCGCACGTTGACGGCGGCGGCGATGTCACCAAGATTTTCAATCCCGCCAAGGCCACCCCCAAAGAGGTAAGCGAGAAGTGCCTGAGCTGCCATGCGGGAACGCATCCCAACTTCGATCGCTCTCCTCATGCCAAGGCCGGCGTAAGCTGCCTGGGCTGCCACGACATTCACGGCAGCAAGGAGGAGCCGCTGCTCAAGGCTTCGCAGCCTGCGCTGTGCTTCCAATGCCACACCGACACCAAGCCGGCGTTCGCAATGCCTTTCCACCACAAGGTGAACGAGGGCTTGGTGAAGTGCAGCGACTGCCACGACGTTCACGGAACGTTTGGGAACAACAACATCAAGTCCACTGCCGATCAGAATGCGATCTGCACCAAGTGCCATACCGAGACGCGCGGGCCCTTTGTATACGAGCACGCGGCGGTGAAGGCGGAAGGATGCATGGGATGCCACACGCCGCACGGTTCGCAAAACGCACGGCTGCTGAACGTGCCAAATGTCAACACGTTGTGCAACCAATGCCATAGTCCAGTGGCCGCCGCCACGGTTCACGGAATGAATGCTGGATCGGCAGAGCTGACGCCATGCATCAGCTGCCACACCTACATTCATGGGTCCAACATCAATGCGGCGTTCCTCAGGTAACGGTCCGTGCCGTGCCCTCCAGCAGGATCGGATGGCGCGGACCGGCCCCTTGCCCGTTTGGCATGCAAGTTCAAGGTTTTTGTGTTAGCAACGGTGCTTTTTTAGCGAGGCTTCTTATGAAGAACGCGATCTGTTTATCCCGGCTGTCCAATCGACAGCCCACTCCAGGAAAGATCCAGCGGATCGCTGGCGTCGCCGGAGTTGCCATTTTACTGATGTTGACGGGCAATGCTCTAGCCCAGAATCCAACACCCGCCAATCCACTGCCGGCGCCGGAAACTCAGGTGAGTGTCCCGGTTGGGTATTCGCTCCATCAGACTGTGGATCTGGGTGGGCGCATGACCGGCATCGTGGGCAGCGGGGCCATGTACGACACGCTGGTTAACCTTCAGTCCGGGCCGCGGGTGCAGGGCGAAACCTTTGAGCTGCGCGCGTTGCCGGGCACCAAGAATACCCTTGTGGATAACCTTAGGGCGTTCGGCACCGGTTTCGGCGGCGATCCAAACAGCTTCACCAAGCTGGATTTCTCCAAGGGAAAAGTCTATGAGTTTTCGGGGATATTCCGGCGCGATCGTCAATACTTCGACTACGATCTGCTGGGCAACCCGAACATTCCCACGGGGGAGTCGATTGCCATCGGGCCGAAAAATGCGCCAACGGGCTCATATGCGTGGCCGCAGGTGAATCAGTCGCCGGTGCTGTTTAACACCGTGCGCCGCATGACGGACACCAACCTGACCATCTTTCCATTGTCGAAGGTGACGTATCGCGTGGGTTACTCGCAGAACATCTTCCAGGGCCCGAGCCTGAGCCCCAGCGGTTATCAATTTGCCAAGTACGATGCCATCCTTCAGGAATATCAACGGAACAGCACCGACGATTTCACGGGCGGGATCGACTGGAAGCCCATCCAGGGCACGAAGCTCACGTTTGAGGAGGAGATCGACCACTACAAAGCGGACTCCTATTTCACCATGGCCCCGGGCGACTTCAACGTGCAGGAGGCGGACGGAACGCTGGCGGCTCTTGACGATTTCGATAGCCAGACCCCGTATCCGAGCAGTGCCTGCAACGCAAACAGCATCGGTACCACGCCCATACTCTCAGCTCCGCAGACTGCCGGCGGATTGCCGGTGATCAATGCGGCATGCGCTGTGGTAACCAGCTATCTGCGTTCGCAGCCGACCAGGATCATTTATCCCACAGAGATATTCCGGCTGCAAAGCTCCACCATCAAGAACATTGCAATGAACGGCGATCTCCGCTATATGAATGGGAACATGAATCTGCCCAACTACTACGACAGCTACCAGGGCTTGAATGGGACCACTCGTTCGCTTACGTATACGGGCGTCGCGACTGCGAAGCGCGAAGTGCTTGCGGCCGACTATGGCGTGGTGTGGAACGCTACGAAGACGTTCAGTCTGGCGGACCAGGTGACCTTCTCCAGCACCCACCAACCGGGAACTACCACTATGACGAGCGGCACCACTCTGGCGACCCCTGCGACTGCGAATAACGAAACCATCAACTTTGCTGGTCCATTAACCACGACTAATGCTGCTGCCGGCGCCTCCACTTTTGAAGGCAGCGGCGCAGTGGGAACTCCCTTGCCGGGCTACTTTGGCCAGAACTTCCTGACCAATAACCTGACGGGAACCTGGGATGCAGGGTCGCGCACGACGCTTTCGCTCACCTATCGCTATGACACTCACACCATCGCCCAGGGCAGCCCTCATAACGCTCCGTTAGCCGTTGGCGCCACATCGAACGGAACCGTAACCATCAACGAGAACGGTGCAATTCTCAACGCCGCAGTTCGTCCCGCCGCCAATTGGAGCGTCAATGGCACGATCGAGGCGCTCTATGCCGATAACGCTTTCACTCCGGTGGGCGCGCGGCAAACCAGGCACTACAGAGTGCATACGCTTTACAGACCGAAGCCGTGGGCGACGATATCGGGCGCCTATAACGACCTGGAGCGGCATAACAACACGAACAATAATCAGTCCGCGGTGGCGTTGTTCGTTCCTCCGTCGGCAACACCGGCTCCCAACGGAACCGCCGCATCCGGGACCCCGTATGAAGGCCCGCTCCAACATGTCGATTACAGCCGGGTTTTCAGCGTTGGCACGGTGTTGTCGCCCAACGAGCACTACGGACTGGACCTGGATTACGCCTACAGCGATGTATATGCCTCGACCAACATCTGCTACCTGAATGGCGCCACGGCCACATTGCCCGGAGCCGTGCAAAGTGCCACCAGCACGGTATGCCCGAACATATTCGGAAGAGGCGCTACGGGCGTTACGGAATCCAATGGAACTGCGCTTTCGGACTGGTTTGCCAAGGATTTCAGCAAAGCTCCGACGCAGTACTTCACGGCGTCCGTGATGCTTTCCCCCGCCAAGCCGTTCCACTCCAATGTGGGCTATCGCGTAAGCTCGGTGAACGGGACTCAGTTCTTCAACGATGCGCGAGCGGTCAACGGTTCGCTCGACTCCAGATATTGGACTCCTTTCATCAATCTTGCATGGGCGGTCCGGCCCAAATTGATCTGGAAGGCGGAGTACAACTACTACGGCTACGGCGAGGGCGGCCAGTCAGGCTCGCAATATTGCAGCACTTCAACGAACCTGACATCGGCAGTTGTTCCTTGCACATCCTTATCCGAACCGACAGGCCTGACCGAATCGCCCGCCGGCCTAACCGCTGCGAGGAACTTTCACGCCAATAACGTGAGCCTCGGAGTGCATTACGAATTCTGATGCAGCTGCCCTTCCTGAAGCGGAATGCATGGGTAGACCGGAGTCAAACCGGTCTACCCCATGCTTCTGAAAAGGGCGTAACCGCCGGAGGATCAGGAATTCCTATCCGGCACAACCGGCGTGCGATGTTGTTTTCGAAGAAGCCATGCGCGGCCAGTGACGCTTCTCAAGTACACTTGCCGTGACACTGAACAAGGAGTTTAGGAATGACCAAGATGATTCGATCCCAGTTGGCTCTTGCTGCAGTTGTTGCTGTGGCCAGCGCCGTGTGCTT
>Ga0302140_10011332_pt1 | contig 10971 bp, 14 predicted proteins | sample I_Bog_E1_1_FD_202095 | JGI IMG/M metagenome (GOLD analysis project Ga0302140, IMG submission 202095) | Peat permafrost microbial communities from Stordalen Mire near Abisko, Sweden - I_Bog_E1_1 | ecosystem: Environmental > Terrestrial > Soil > Wetlands > Peat | place: Sweden: Abisko, Stordalen...
GGTTCCGTCGCGCACGTCGGGATCAGCAAAGGGCAGCAGTAGCGTTCGATTGTATTTGGGAGCTACGCGATCAACCGCCCTGTGAATTGCTTCCCATTGTCCATTCTCAAAAGATTTCCCGAGAAACGTCAGACCGGAAAGATGGTGTGCGAGGGCCGGGTGAACATCTGCTCATAGAACTCGTCGGGAAAGCGCTTGGCCCATTTCGCGAGTTATTTACCGACATAACTGTCGAGTATCTGTTGGAGGGCTCTTCGGTCGCGAACATCCTTGTAGCCAGTGGCTTCGTCAACTAAGGCGATAATTCCGGTGTGCGCCAATCCGCGCATCAAGATATCGGCCTTCGCTGCAATGGTGGCTTGTGCGATACCGCGCAAGGCTTCCGCGTCTCTAGCCTTCAACCACACGTCGCAAATCTGAGGCAAAACCGGCGCCAGCCATCCAATCCCAGCCATTCAATCGCGGAGCGATAAAATACCAGAGTGCGCAAACCCCTGGCCGCGGCACTCCTCTTCGCGATGATCGCGTTCGCAGCGAAGAAGAAGAACGCGGACGATATTACTCAGACCCTCGAACTACCCAAAGACCCTCCCGCGGTTGCGGTCGGCGAGACCAGTCGTCTCGTCTTTCATGTCTCGCCTCTCAGCGCCAAAGGACTGCTTTCGCAGCAGACCCGAGACGCGCTCAAGGCCATCCTAAAAGCCAACGGTGGCGCACCGGTGATTCACCTCCGGGCGTTTGTAGCCGGCAGTGGCGACGTGCGCCGCGTGCCCCAGATCGTGAGCGAGATCTTCACGGAACGCAAAGCCGCTCTGCCTTCGGTCAGCGTGGTCCAGGTCGGCGGCTTCGCGATGGCGGGCGCGCAAGTGGAACTCGAAGCAGTATCGGTGGCGAAGAAAGAGGTCAACCTCGATGGGCTGGCGTTTTTGCCACTCGGTACTGCGATAACCGGCGCTCCTTTTGCCGTTACTTGTTACGCCAGCGACGACCTTTCTGAAGTCACTGCGGATATGACGGCACAATATCCGGCTGCTGCCATAGCAGTGGTTCAGCCTCAACGCGATGGCTCGCACGGGACAACATCCTGCGAGGCGATTGTGCGAGGCGGACCGGTGAAGGCGTCACAACTCGCATTTACCGGAACTCGCGTAGGCTTCGGCGCCGCCGCGCTTGACCGTCTGAACCGGGACCTCCGTGAAGCCGGGGCAGATCCATCCGCTCTGATCGCTTCACACTTCTATTCGTTGACGCCGTCCCCGAAGTTCGCCTTGCCGGCCAATGCCGCGAGTGTGATTCCCGTGGACGGAATTGCTTCAATTGACGCGACTTTCGCGATTGATGCGGTGGCTACCCTGCGCTCTGGGCCTGGGCGATAGCCGCGCGAATCTCGGCGGGCGATGCGAGGCCATCGAAGCGCTTCACCGTATTGCCCTTGCGATCGATCACTACGGTCACGGGCAGGGAATCCATCGATCCGGAGCCGATCCCGACGGTGTAGCGCATGGGGTTCTTTTCGAGGAACGGCTTGATGGAATCGGCGCCATCCGAGTCCATCGAAATCCCGACTACTTCAACGCCTTTGGATCCTAGTTCGTCATACATCTTGTTGAACTCGGGAATCTCCTGCCGGCAGGGAACGCACCAGGTGGCCCAGTAGTTGACGACGACCACTTTGCCTTTCCATGAATCAGTTGAAAGGTCCGCGCCCTCCAGCGTTCGGAAGGGTTCCCCGGCAAACGCTGCAGAGGCAGGCGTGCTGCCAGGCTTTGTGTTGAGGAAGGCCAGATATTCTTCCGGCTTGCGGGTCAGCCCAGGGAAAGTCGCGAGAACGTTCTGGTTCGCATCGTAAAGCACGTAATAGGGCTCGGCAACCGTTTGGAACTTGTCCTCTTCCAGCTTTTGGTTAGCCTTCGACGCCTCGTCCGTTCCGTCCGTGTAGAGATCGACCAGCACCATGTTCTTCATCACACCGGCAATCTCCGGTTTGGTGAACATATTGGCTTTCATCCAGTGGCAGTTGGTGCAGGCATAGCCGGTGAAATCGACCAGCACCAGTTTATTCTGCGTTTTGGCAGTGGCAAGAGCGCCTGTCAGATCGTTCTCCACCCATGCCAACTCGTTCGGAGCGCTTCCGCCTTGCGGAGGTGGAATATAGGCTTCGATTTCTCCCAGCCGCGCACCCAACATACCAGGCACCAGGCTCAACCCGAAAACCACCAGCACGATTCCCAGCATGAGTCGAACTACGCCGAGTTCCGTGTCCCGCGAAATGCCGGGCAGGCGCACAAATCCAAGCAGATAAAATCCCGCCATGCCGAATAAGACAACCCAGGCAGCGAGGAAACGTTCGCGTGTCAGATAGCCGGTTTGCAGAACGGCATCGAGGCTGTAGAGATACTTCAGCATCGCGGCCAGTACGAGGAAACCCATCACGACTTTGACTCGCGACAGCCATTCGCCGGAGCGCGGCAGTTTCTGCAGGTAACTGGGGAACAGGGCGAGCAGGAAAAAGGGAAGGGATAGGCCGCTGGCGAACACAACCATGCCGAGGACGGGCCGCAGTTTCTCTCCGCCTACTGAAGCGGCTAGCAGGGTACCCATGAACGGCCCGACGCAGGCGAAAGAGGCCAAGGCGAAGGTGAGCCCCATGAGGAGCGTTCCGATGGTCCCGCCTTGTCCCGACGCGGCATTCAGCTTCGTAAGCAGACTTGAGGGAATCGTGATCTCGAAGGCTCCCAGCAAGCTGAGACCGAAAACGAAAAATACCAGCGCGATGAAGCCGTTCACCCACGCGTTCGAGCCCAACTGCACCACTCCGGCCGGCCCCAGCGCCACGGTCATAATCAACCCCAGACTGGTGAACAGCACGATGATACCGACGCAGAAAGTCACTGCCTGGCGCAAGCCGCCTTGTTGACCCACGAAGTAAGACATCGTGATCGGGATCATCGGAAAGACGCACGGCGTGAAGATGGCTGCGAGTCCGAATCCGAAAGCCAAAGCGAGGAAACCGAAGAGCCCACTCTCAGCGGCAGGAGTAATCGCAGCTGCTGACACGGGTGACGCTGAGGAAGGTTTTCCTTCCACATAACCCGAGGGAATATTGATGGCAACGGAAGTCGCGGCTGAATCAATGGTCAGATTGGCGCTGACATCGCGGGTCCGCGGCGGGATGCAGGAGGTTCCGCTGCACGTCTGATAGCGCGGCTCGAGGGTCAGGGTTAGAGGACCGGGCTGCACATCTTTCTTCAACTCAATGCGGGCGAGAAAAGTCTGCGTACCTTCGTAAGTCTCCGTATCGGCATTGAAACTCGGGTCAAACTTACGAATCGGCGGCGGTTCGAAGATCGTGATTTTCTGAACCGGCGCGCCCTCGGCGGCTTCGATTGTGGTGGGGATGGGACCGGGCGGCGTCGACAGCGAATACATGTGCCAGCCAGGCTCAATAGTGGCTTCGAGGCGTCCGAGAACTGTGGCTCCGGGCGCGGCGGTTGACTGATCGACCGTCATCTTCCACTGAACGTGGTTCGACTTCTCACTTTGGGCGGCCAGCGAACCCGCACAAACGAGAATGATCAGAAACTGACGCATAAGAATTATCCTGCTTTGGCGAACTCGCGCAACTCTACTTCGATGCGCTGATTCATATTGCTGGATGCAAATTCCGCGGCCATGCGAACAGCGTTCTTAATGGCTTTAGCATCCGAGCGACCGTGACAAATGATGCACACGCCTTTCACCCCGAGCAGCGGCGCCCCGCCGTATTCGGAATAATCGACGCGTTTTTTGAATTCTTTATAAGCTGAGCGCGAAAGGGCATAGCCGATCTTCCGCGTGATGGTGGCTTCGAGCGATTCGCGCAGCATGCTGCGAATCATATCCACCAGACCTTCGCTGACCTTGAGCGCGACATTGCCGACGAATCCGTCGCAAACCACAACGTCGGCGTGGCCGGAAAAAAGATCGCGGCCTTCTACATTACCGATGAAATTGATACCCAGCGACTTCAGAAGGGGAGTGGCATCGCGGGTCAGGGCATTACCTTTGTGCTCTTCCTCGCCGATCGAAAGCAGACCAACGCGAGGCTTGGGCGTTTTCAGAACGAACCGGGAGTAGATCTCGCCCATGAGACCGAATTGCTGCAGCATGGCCGGTTCGCAATCGACATTGGCGCCGACATCGAGAACGACTACGGGGGTGCCTTTATGCGTCGGGAAAATACTCGCTAACGCCGGCCGATCAACCCCAGGCACCTTGCCAAAAACCATCTTGGCGATAGCCATACAGGCGCCGGTATTGCCGGCTGAGATATACCCATCCGCCTTGCCGGTGGCGACCAGGCGCGCACAGACGTGCATGGAGCTTTCTTTCTTGCCCCGAGCCGCTTTGGCGGCGTGATCGTCCATCGTGATGCGCTCGGAGGCATGCACGACTTCAATCGGAAGACCGCTCACATCGTGAGTATCGAGGGTTTCCTGGACGGTCTGGCGATCGCCAACCAGCAGGATTCTGTGCCCATACTGGCGGGCGGCATCAACTGCGCCGTGGACTTCCGGTATCGGCGCTTTGTCGCCCCCCATCGCGTCTACGGCAATCGTCACCATTGGTTGTTCGGGAGAGTAGAAAGCTTCTGTATTTAATACCTATTCGGTAGCAGTTTCAATCACTTCGCGACCCTTGTACTGTCCACAATGGGGGCAGACGCGGTGCGGCAGTTTGGGCTCGTGGCAGTTGGGGCACTCCGCGAAAGAGGGCTTCTGAAGGGCGTCGTGAGCGCGGCGTTTCTGGGTGCGCGCATTGGAGTGTCTACGTTTTGGATTCGGCATGGTGCTTCTCTGTTCTTTGTTTCTATGATCTCAATTCTCTTAACGAGTGCCTGACTACTTTAACTTAAACGCGAATATCTTTCAAAGCCATCCATCGATGATCGTCGCCTGTATGAGTTTCGCATTTGCATTCCGTTTCATTGCGGTTCCCTCCGCAGAGCGGACAGATTCCCTTACAGGTTTCGCTGCAAACTCTCTGCATCGGAAGCTGGAGTAACACTTGCTCCCGGACAACATCATCCAGCTCGAGACCAGGCATTTCATAAAATGCGATCTCGGCTTCGCCCTCATCAATGGCTTCCTCCTCTTCCTTGCCTGCCTCACTGGCTGGCCGATAGAAAAGATCAAAAGGGGCATCGATATGGAAACTGGCACGACCGAGGCACCGATCGCATTCGACTTCCAGATCGGTGGAAACACGGCCCTGAATCCGCACTTCGCCTTCGGTGTGCGGCAGCATTTCCGCTACGCCTTCCGCCTTCAGCGGTGTCTTTTGCGTCGCTCCGGAATCTGCAAAATCGAACCCACCCGGCGGCCAGACCTCCGCAAAAGGAAGCTTGCGGACTTCCAACTCTTTGATATTCAGCAACATGGCTCTTGACCGGGAAAACTCCAGTTTAGCATGGAATGTCGCAGAAGGCCCCGATGGGCCGAATTACAAAACGAAGCCGAGAGCGGGCGCGTTGCACGAGAAGGTGTACGAAGAAGTGGCTATTTACAAGACGAAGCCAATTTTCCCAACGCCGTCGATAAAAGGCACGCCCAAAGCAGGCCATTTCCCGTCTCCTCCCGATTGAAGTGTACCGCACTCGCAGGGGGCTCCGACGGTAAGACCTTTAAAATCAGCGCAAATGTGCTGTGACTCGTCATGCGGGAGCCGGCGATTTTGGGAGATTTCCCGATCGGTGATCGCTGGCGGAAGGCCAGGCGGAAGGTCCGCCCCGGCTAAGTGCATCTTTTCCGAAGTTCACTCACGTATTGTCGCGGCTGAGATCCCGCCGCCTGGGCGAATTGATCGAGGTTGCACTGCCCGGCCCACGAACCAGGCTCTCACGATGATGCAGAGATTGCAAGAGGCAGGCCCGCGCGGATCGCCCCGTGCCGTGGATTGTTTCCGGATACCCGACGAATCGTCCTGAGGTAGGGTAGCTGACCGCCTCGTTGTAAAACATAGCGAGACGCGCAGGACGTTTTGTGCGGCGATTCTATCGGGGAGGCCGGTCTAGGTTCGCGAGAATTGACTGTATACTTTCATGAATGCTGGCGTTCAGATCGCACCGAAGCTATTGGCACTTTGCTGTATCAGTAAGGGGACGGCACCGGTTCACGCGGAGTGAAGAGCAGGCCGACTTTTTGAACACCATCCTCGCGACGAGCACCGACAAGGAAGAAGTACTACCGGCTGGTTCAATCGTATGGAGAGCGCAGAGGGGGCATGTCTGGAGCTCAGAAGAAATCGCACCGGGGGAAACCGAGGACTTCCCTTATCCATATTGTCCTCAGCGGATGAAGCCACTGCATGATCGAGCCCGTGAGAACCGGGCAAATCCAAAAGGCATACCCTTTCTTTACGTCGCTACGCACGAAGAAACCGCTCTCGCCGAAGTGCGCCCGTGGTTAGGTGAGATTGTATCCGTCGCCCAGCTCAGGACAACAAAGGAATTGCGGTTTATCAACTGCACGATTGATGACCGTCGACACATGTTGTACTTCAAAGAGCCGGATGAGCGCGAGCGAGAGCGTGCGGTGTGGCAAGATATTGACCGCGCGTTTTCGTGGCCGGTTGCCGCTGACGACGATACAGCAGACTACGTTCCCACGCAGGTGTTGGCCGAGACTTTCCGCGAGGGCGGCTTCGACGGAGTGGGTTACAGAAGTTCGTTAGGTGAGGGGCACAATCTTGCGATCTTCGATCCTAACGCGGCGGATATCGTAAATTGCTCGGTCAGGGATATTCTTGAGGTTAAATTTAAATACCGGCGGGGTGGAGGCCCGAGCGGAGGTGAGTACTTCGTGGGAGGTAATTAAGTGCCCATCATCGAGCCAGCCAAAGCCCGGTAAAGCGTAGAGCGGCACACATCAGATGGAAATGTTCAGGATCGAACACGGAGACTGGCGAGGGACCTATATCAACCTCGCTCAGGTAACAAAGTTAGCGACGAATTATCATGGCCACTTTGAAGATGAACTTTACTGGAGCGAAGCGTTGGAAGTCTTCATGTCGGATGGAACTCGCCTCAAACTGAGCCACGCCGATGCCGAGCGCCTATTCAAAGCCATTGGTTTAAATTTTAGGGCACCTCTTCCAGATCTTCCCCTCTAAAAGAAGCGCCTTTTCCAGCATCGGATCTGAAAGTCCTCCCTTGGTTTCTGTCCGATAAACATCTGTTCCGGACCATAGAACAGTCCCGGCAGCCTCATTAGGCAAGCGCCCGGTACAGCGTCTAACGGCCGACATTTAGCAGGCTGGCGACGTACTGACGGTCTTCGCCTTTTTCGATTACCTTCCGTGCGTGATCGATTTGGTAGGGCGTTAGTTTCACCTTCCGGCCAAATCTCACACCCCGGCGCTGCGCTGCCTTTGCTCCGAATGAGTGCGCTCTGATATAGCGACTGTTCGAGTTCAGCCAGAACACCGATCATCTGCCACATGGCGCGGCCCGTGGTCGTCGCGGTGTCGATTGCCTCGGTGAGCGATTGAAATTTCACGCCACGGGCGCGGAGATCGTCGAGCATCGTTATCAGGTCGCGCAGGTGCCGGCCCACGCCGCAGAGAAACACGGACGGAACTCTTACTCAACGGGATGTCCACCTCAGCGAAGCTGCCGGGTGCGGACGCATTCACGGCAACCACCACTCTGTCGACGTACCGACTTAACACAGGCCATTGCGCGCTTCCGGGAACGATGATTGCGATTTTTCGTCCTTTTAAATTTTGCTGATACCGCATGTTTTTGTCTGGTGTCACTAACAGTTCAAAGCCGGTGGCCTATGCCGCGCTCAGCAGCTCGCCGTTAACAAAATCTGTCCCATCCGGCCTGTTGCGCTTTCGTGACGGCGTGGCCTTCAAGAAACGGGATCAGCGGCGCGGGCGTTCCGTGGTCAAAGAGTCATACGCATCGACCGTCTGGGCTGGCTGCTGCATCGTTGGTGGCGCGTCCAGACTTCGCGCCCCGAATTCCAACACCGCTACCACCTGTTCCCGCGTCACGTCGACCACTCCATAATTTCGTCAACGGTGGCTCCTGCTTCGAGGTTTTCAAACACAATCGAAACGGGCATACCGGTATCCCGAAACAACCATGCGCCGCTCACCTTGCCGGGGATGCTCTCCACGGCAGGGCACTGTGACCAATCCAGACTTGCCATGTTCCGCGCTCCTCTTCGACGAAGTGGAGGGTCTAAGGCACTCGTTGGGCTTCAAATAGGGCAGGGCGTGACACTTGAAGCGCGGCTGCTGCTGCGATTTTTCAGCGCCAGTCTTGCGCTCCGTGCCAGATGTAGAGGATTTCGGTACACAACGACGTAGGGCGGGCTGACGAGTTCGTGGGTTCCCTTCACTTCTCCGGGTCGGCCAATGCCGGGGAAGGTCGCCAGTTGTTCAATGCGGTCGATAACCGCCTATATGACATTTCGGGCGGCGGTGGGATTGTCTTGCTGGATGTGTTTAACCGCGGCTTCAAGTTGGTCCGAGGCTTCGGGTGTCCAGCGAATGAGCCTCACGAATGAAACAGCCGGTCGATGCGATTCAGCACGTCCTTGTGCTCTACAAACTCGCCCCGGTCGGCTTGCGCGATGCCTCTCTCCACACCAGCGATGAAGCGGGCCTGATTGTCGAGCATGCGGGCAACAGTGTCTTTCACCAGCTGCTCGGCGTCCTTGCCATTGGCAGAGGCCACTTGCTGAAGCCGCGTTTCGACGTCGGGGTAGAAATGTACTTCCATGCCCTTCAAGTTACGCGAAATCCGGAATTGAGGCAACACGGGATGAAAGCGCCGGAAATCCGCGTTAGCGGATCCACCCGGCGCGGGTCGCCTGGGTCTTCGCTACAGTGCCTTCGCCCCGACCGTGTCCGGGTCACCGGGAAAGAAGGAAGCTTGTCAAATCAAACGGCCGGTTTCTCATCTGTTCTGTGTGCGCGGGCTTCACGCTATTTAGACGACCATGCACGACGATCGAATAAGACCTGGGGCTGACTTCACTTAGACCATGGTCATTGACCATGATACAAATAAATTATGCGGGAAATCGCTATTTCCAAATTTAAGGCGACGTGTCTGGGCGTGCTGGAAGAGGTGCGGCGGACAGGCACACCTGTGCGTATCACGCGATTCGGGAAGGCGGTAGCCGAAATCGTGCCGCCAAAATCTGCGAAGGCATCTTCCTGGCTTGGGTGCATGCGTGACACGCTCGAGGTGTCTGGCGATATCAGCGGGCCTGTTGGGGCGTTCGATCACTGGACCGTCGATCCAAAGTGAAAATATTGCTCGACACGCACGTGTGGATCTGGGCTCTTCAAAGTCCCGAAAAACTGAATCGCAGCGTGCAGCGTGAATTGCAACGCGACACGAATGAGTTATTCCTTTCGCCGGTCTCGATCTGGGAGGCGCACCATCTGGAGCGGCGCGGCAAGCTGCGCGCGAAACAGGGGTTTGCCCGGTGGCTGGATGAAGGGCTTGCGCAGGTCCCGCTTCGGGAGGCGCCCTTCACCTTTGCGGTCGCCTCGACGGCTGCGCGGATTGAGCTTCCCCAATCCGACCTCGGAGACGTATTTTTGGCCGCTACTGCTTTGGCTTATGACTTTACTCTCGTCACAGCCGATGCGCAGCTACTCGCGTGTTCGTGGCTAAACACCCTGTCCAGCGACTAGCGACAGTCCGCAGCTATTTTAGTCTCCGTTGAGGTATCGATGCACGAAGGCGATCGACATGGCGCCTTCGCCGACGGCGGAAGCGCAGCGTTTTACAGAGCCGTGGCGCACATCGCCGGCGGCGAAGAGGCCGGGTGAACTGGTTTCAAGGTAGTACGGATTACGTTCGAGCGGCCAGGAGGGTGGACGTTTACCGCCGGTGAGAAGGTCGGGTCCAGTCATTAAATAGCCCTCGGCGTCCCGACTGATGCCGAGTTGGGCGGCCCACTCGGTTTGCGGCGCTCCTCCGATGCAAACGAAAAGCCAGTGGGTATCGACCGTTTCTTCTTTACCGGACTGGCGGTTGGTAATGCGGATGGCATCGAGACATTCTCCGCCGATTAACCCGGTGACCTCGGACCAGGGAATCACTTCGATGTTGGGTGCAGCCGTAATTCGGTCGACCAGATAGTTGGACAAGGTAGAGCGCAGGGACTCGTCGCGGATCAGCACGCTCACCTTGCTGGCATAGCGGGAGAAATGCATGGCAGCTTGTCCCGCCGAATTCCCTCCGCCCACGACGAAGACATGAGTGCCGCGGCAGAGCAGGGCTTCGCTGGCTCCGGCGCCGTAATAAACGCCGGAGCCGAGGAAGTCGTCTTCGCGGTCGACACCGAGTCTGCTATAGACCACTCCTGTAGAGCAGAGCGAAGCCCGGGCCACAATCTTTGTTCCATCGGCGAGGAAGCCGGTGCCAATCCCTTCGTGAAATTCAGCGCGCACGCCTTCGCGGGCGACCAGAAATTCAGCCCCGAAGCGGGAAGCCTGTTCGCGTGCGCGAACGGCCAGATCGTTGCCGCTGATCCCGTCGGGAAAACCCAGGTAATTCTCGATTTTGGAACTGGTGCCAGCCTGGCCGCCAATTGCCGAGCGCTCGATCACAACGGTTTTCAGGCCTTCCGACGCCGCATAAACCGCCGCACTCAAACCGGCCGGACCGGCGCCGTAGATGGCAAGATCGTACTGCGACCGGCAGGGATCATGGAACCAACCCAGCTTCTCCGTGATCTGGCGTACGGTGGGGCAAGTCATCCGCGTGCCATCGGGAAAAACACACAGCGGCAGACGGCTATCGTGCAGGCTTTCGACACCGGCTCGCTGACGCGCGTCAGCATCGTCAGCCAGCGGGATCCATTCGAACGGTACGTCGCTGCGGTGCAGGAAATCGCGAATGGTGTAGGCGGTGGACGATCCGGGGCGGCCGTAGATTCGCACGGGCGCGGCCGGATCTACGAG
>Ga0302140_10011334_pt1 | contig 10971 bp, 9 predicted proteins | sample I_Bog_E1_1_FD_202095 | JGI IMG/M metagenome (GOLD analysis project Ga0302140, IMG submission 202095) | Peat permafrost microbial communities from Stordalen Mire near Abisko, Sweden - I_Bog_E1_1 | ecosystem: Environmental > Terrestrial > Soil > Wetlands > Peat | place: Sweden: Abisko, Stordalen...
CGTCGCCCCCGGGGGGTGGGGGGGGGGGGGGGGCCCGGGCCGGTCCCTATTATGAGCAAGGCAATTGGTATCGGGGCGGGGCGGTGCAGATGTTGTTTATTACGTGGCTGTATGGGGAACAGAATCAAGTGCGGCCGATGTTTCCGGCGAACACCACGCAGGAGGACCTGGTCCGAGCGTCGAAAGCATTTGACTTGGCGCAGCAGCTGCCGCCGGTGGACTGGTCGAAAGCGCTGACCTACCTGCCGGAGATGGACATCATCAAGGAGGTGGATGGACCACATGGAATTTTTGCGGATCGGGAGGAAGTGTCGACGGGAGGCGCCATGATTAAGCGGCAGCCGAACGATCCGGCGTGGTATCGCGGCGGCTTGTGGGACGACAGCAAGCCGATCAACGTGCCGGGTTTCTGGTTTATGTCCTGGTATGACGTGTCGATCGGGCCGAACCTGGCGGCCTATAACTATGTGCGGAAGACGGCGCGGCCGGAAATTGCGAATGAGCAATACGCGGTGATTGCGCCTACGCTGCACTGTTCTTATAAGCGGGCGACGGAAGACACAATTGTGGGTGAGAGAAGCATGGGAGACGCGCGGCTGGATTACGACGCGCTGACTTACGGCTGGTTCGATTATTTCCTGAAGGGCGAGAAGAATCAGTTTCTGGAGAAGACGCCGAGGGTCCGCTACTTCACGATGGGGTTGAATAAGTGGCAGACAGCCAATACGTGGCCGCCGGAGGGTGCGCGGCCCATGACCTTTTATCTGGGCAGCGGCGGCAAAGCGAACAGCTTGTATGGCGATGGGATGCTGAGTGAAAAGCCCTCGGAAGCCGACAGCCCCGATGCGTTCACCTATGATCCGATGAACCCGGTGCCGTCTTATGGCGGCAATGTCTGCTGCACGGGGAATGCGGTGACGGGAGGGGCGTTCGATCAGCGGAAGATGGAGGCGCGCGGAGATATTTTGGTGTATACCTCGGAGCCATTGAAGGAGGGGATGGAAGTGAGTGGGCCGCTGGAGGCGACTCTCTATGTTTCGTCGGACGCGAAGGACACCGATTTTACGGTGAAGGTGATCGACGTTTATCCGGATGGCACGGCATACAACTTGGACGAGACAATTCAAAGGGCACGCTATCGAGATGGTTACGACAAACCCGTGGCGTGGATGGAAAACGGAAAAGTTTACAAGATTGCGCTGCAACCCATGACGACGAGTAACTTCTTTCCGGCGGGGCATAAGTTGAGGATCGAGGTTTCGAGCAGTAACTTTCCGAGATTCGACAGGAATTTGAACACTGGTGGAAATAATTATGATGAAGCGACGGGAGTGGTGGCGCACAACGTGATTCACCACTCGAAGGAGTATCCTTCGCAGATTACACTGTCGGTGGTACATAGATCAGGCGTGTAAATCACTTGTATCGATCAGTCAAATCGCAGCATCTTGGCGGGGTCGATCTTCACGGCGCGGAGTATCGGGTTCAAGGCGGCCAGCAGCGAAGCTCCGAGAATGGTGAAACAAGGTAAAGCAAGCAGCCCGACATCTGTCGTGGAAACCTGGAAGAGCAAGCCTTGCAGGAAGCCGCCTGAGAGTAGAGATAGCGCGAGGCCAACGGCTCCGCCGGCGAGGACCATCCAGCAGGTATTGGAGACGACACTGAGCGCCACATCAGAAGAGCGAGCGCCGATTGCGATGCGGATGCCGAGTTCGCGGCGGCGCTGTAGGACAGAGTAGTCGATCACTCCATAGAGGCCGATCACGGCCAGCAATAAAGCGACCGCTGCAAAGAACAGGGCCAGCATGGCAAGAAGCCGTTCACGGACGGTGAGCGCCTGGTTGATTTCAGACTGAGTGCGAATATTGGTAACACGGAACTCGGATCGGGCAAGAGTGACTGCAAGGCGCAGAGTGGCGGCGAGCGCCAGCGGATTTGGAGTTGCAGTTCGCACAATGAACGTGGCGTGTTTGACTATTTTGGCGAAGCCTTGGGCGTCAACTGCGTGTAACGGAACGTATGCAATGGGAGGGATAGGTTCACGAATGCCGCGATAACGGGCATCGCGGACCACACCGACGATTTGGAGGTGGAACCGAATGCCGCCATCCTCGGGCTGGTCAAACGATTTCCCAATTACATTCTGGCCGGCAAAGTAACGTTTGGCGAAGGCATCGTTGACGATGGCCGCGCCTGGATAGGTGTCAGTGGGGCGAAGGTCTCTGCCTTCGATGAGGGGAATTTTCATGACGTCGAGCCAGCCCGGCGACACGTTCAGGAAGTAGGTCAATTCGTCGCTAGGAGGGCCGCCGTTGATGGAGACGTTGTCGTTCCAGCCATGACCGCTGAGCAATGGCCAACCTGCCAGTGCAACTTTTTCAACGCCAGGAACAGAGCGCAGGTATTCAGCAACTTGATCCCAATAGGAGGCCGGGCGGGCGGCGACGGTATCCAGAGCGAGAATGCGGTCACTCGAAAAGCCGGTGGCTTGGTGCGATAAGCGCTCAAACGTGGCAGCAAATAAGCCGGCCACAAAAAGCACTAGAAAACAAAAGACGACCTGAACGGCGATGAGGCCGTGCATAAGACGGCGGCGCGAATGGGGCGCTTCGCCTCCCTTGAGTGAGCTCATGGGCTTAACGGACGAGGCGCGCAGTGCGGGAATTAAGCCGAATAAGAGAGTTACCAAGCTGGTGATGGCGATGCCAAATGCGAAGACACGCCAATCGGCAGGAAGAATCAAGCGGGCTGGGTCGTCTGGAGGATTTATCATCGAGACGACGAAGGGCGCGGCGCGCCACGCAAATAAGCTTCCGAGAGCCGCCGCGAGCAACGCAAGCAGCGCGCTTTCTATAAGAACGAGTTGGAGCAAACGCCAGCGGCCGGCGCCGATGGACACACGCAAAGCCATCTCGCGAGCACGCGCGGACGCTTGCGCCGCCAGCAAATTGGCCACGTTGGCGCAGGCGATCAATAAGACGAGACCGGCCAACAGACTGAGCGCGAGCAACGGACGGCGATTGGCGTCTTGCGTGCCAGAGACACCGGAGGGCGCCGGCTCAAGAAACACTGTCTGACGGAGATATATCTCAATGCCTTGTGGGGAAAGGTCGGTAAATCCTTTCGCGCGCTCCCGTTCAAACGCGAGCGAGATACGGTCAAGCCGCTGGCGAAGCGGTTCGACGGCCGCGCCGGGTTTGAGAAGGGCGAACGTTCGATGCCAGGTTGAATCCGAGCGGAGGACGTAATCGTTCATCATGGCCGGCAGGAAAATATCGACCAGCGTGCCGGGCTCAGTGCCCGTGAAATTTTGTTGAACGACACCGATGATTTCTATCAGTTGCGAACCGATACGGAAGGTGCGGCCAGTGACGCGCGGATCTTGACGGAAACGGCGAGTCCAATACTCATATGAGATGACCGCGTAGGGAGCTGCGCCGGGTTCCAGATCATACTTTGCGCTGAACAGCCGCCCAAGCGCGGGACTTAGCCCGAAAGATTGAAACATGGAGGCGGAGACATATTGCAGGTGGGCTTTCTCCATTTCCTGATCGGACTTGTAGGTTAAATCGGCGCGCTCCACATAGGAGACGGCGATTAAATCAGCCTGATCTTTGACGGCGTCGCGCATTTGACGAAAGACCGGATAAGCCCAACCGTCGAATGTTGCCGGCTTTTTGTCCCAGCCGATTTCATGGCGGGAGACGTCGTAAAGGCGCTGTGGTGCGGCAATTGGCAAAGGGCGCGAGAGGAGCGCGTCGACCAGGCGGAATGCCGAGGTGCAGGCGCCGATTCCGAGAGCCAGCGAGAGAACCGCGGCAGCCGAAGTTACCTTGGATTTGGCGAGTTGACGCGAGCCAAAGACGAAGTCGGCGCGAATAGCATCGAGCCAGGCTACCAGACGAAACCGGAATGACATTACGCCTCCTTTAGAACCGATTCACTGCCTACGTTACCGTTTGCGAGCGCGGCTCTGCCGTCAGATCATAATACGTGCGGGCAAGTTGCGGCGTTCGGCTCAAAATCGCTGGGCAGCGGCGGCTTCGGCGACCATAGGACGATCATTTTCGAGGAGCCGGTCGACGTCGGCGATGTATTGCGCCTCGAAGTTGGGATTTTCGAGGGCGGCTTTGTTGAAATTGGCGACTTTCTGGCCGGCGCGGTGGCAGAACGTGGCATCTTTGAGGCGAACGTCCCAATAGTGGTGCTCTTTTTTCATTTCATGGCGCTCGTTTTTGATGCGGAGTTCCTCGTTTTTGCGGTTCTGCGCTTAGAAGCCATTTGCAGTCTTGCCTCTTTCGGATCTTAGCCTCACGAGGTCGTTGAGACATTTGTGGAAGGCGCGGGTGTGGGTGGTTTGGTAGCGGAGGTAGGCGAAAAGAGCGCGGCATCGGAGCGACCATTGGCCGCTTTGCATGGCAAAAGATAGATTTTATGCTCACCTCGGTGCAGGGCCTACAACTGACGGCGGTTTTAGCTTAGGCCAGGCGCGCCGAAAAATTAGCGCACCGAATCTGTTAGAAAGTTCATTGGTCAACGACTACCTCGAATGTGCGAAGGCCTGACCCGATAACCGGTGGAGATGTGAGCTTGGATTCTCTGTACGAAGATGCCGCCGCCGCATACGGCTCAGCGCTTGACCGGCTCGCGCGGGCTTACGAGTCAGATCCGGAGGCGAGGCGCGACCTGCTGCAAGATATTCATCTCCATCTCTGGCGTAGCTTCGCTCATTTTAATCAGCGCTGCTCACTCAGAACGTGGGTGTACCGTGTGGCTCACAACGTAGCCACTGGCCACGTTATTCGGCAAAGCAAGATCAGAAATAGGCTGGTGAGCATTGAGCACATCGAGACCATGCCTGGCAACGATCAAAGTGAATTTGCCGCGAGCCAGGCTGAAGCGCTTGAGCGTCTCTCTGCGTTAATCCAGCGGCTGAAACCGATTGATCGCCAGATTATCGTCTCTTACCTCGAAGGGCTCGACGCCCATTCGATGAGTGAAATCACCGGGCTATCGCCGGCAAATATCTCAATGAAGGTTCACCGAATCAAGAACATCCTTAAACTTTGGTTCGAAGAAGGAGGATTTCATGCCAAATGAGTTTCCCTCGCTCGATCCAGAAAATATCTGGCAAAACCAACCTACGGAGCAATTCATCATGTCAGCAGATCAATTACGCTATAAGGCGCAACAGCTTCAACGGAGAGCGCGCGTCAGGACGATCTTTTCGATCATCATGGGCATCGCACTTTTCATATTCTTTGCGAGGCAGACATTCCTGGCGGGCTGCTCGATTCCAGGCATTGGGCTGGGCCTGACCAGCCTTTGGTGCATCTATTTTGCGTATCAGGCTTACCACTTTACGTGGCCGAACCGCGTAGCGCAGGATGCGGCATTCGATACCACACTTCAGTCTTATAGGAGCGCGCTGGAGCAAAAAGGCGACTATACCCGGAACATCTGGCTGAGGACCGGTCTTCCCTTCTGTTTTTTGGGCTTAGCGCTTGTTGTAGTCCCTGGATTGACCAAGTCGTTTAGCAAGCCGGAGCTGTTTGCAAACTTTGTCCCTCTTTTCGGGCTGCTTGCCTCGTGGTTTGTGGCGTTCTACTTCATCAGGCGAAGAGATCGGCGGAAACTGGCGCAGGAGATTGAGGAGCTGCGAGCGTTTGAGGGAGCGGACCGATCTTGATTGGTCTCAGGCGGAGGCTGGTGTTTGGGTGTTGTGTCGGTTTCAAAAACCTCCGTTTGTCGGACGTTCGAGATCGGGCGAATAAAATCCGTTTTTTCGCCCAAAAGTGTCTCAGAACTCGTCGCGAAAACAATGGCGCGTTAACGGTAAGACCAAACATTGGATCCGCAGCGTGACCGCTATTAAAAGGGCCAAATGCCGCCAGCTCTATGAAGAGCACGCAAGTGGAAAGAATACAGTTCGCCCCCAACTTGAGGCGTGCCTGAAGTCACTCCGCGAAGGCGATATGCTCGTCGTTTGGCGGTTGGATCGCCTGGGACGAAGCCTTGCGGACCTCGTCCGCACCATTTCCGAGTGTGAACAGCGGAAAATTCAATTTGAATCGTTGACTGAAAGAATTGAGACCAAGTCGCCTGCCGGCAGGCTGGTGTTCCCCGTATTTGCCGCTCTGGCGGAATTCGAACGAAACCTCATCCGCGAAAGGACACTTGCCGGCCTGCGAGCGGCTCGGGCTCGAGGCCGCAAAGGTGGGCGTCCAGCCAAACTCAATCTGAAGGCCTTGAAGACGGTACGCGCTCTTCTCAAAACTGATTTGCCCGTCACCGAGATAGCCGCACGTTTCGGAGTTGCTAGCGCTCTATCGAACCCTTTCCGCAAGAGACTGAAATCAACGCAAAACAAAGAATGAGAAAAATGTTTGCTTCAGAAGAGCAAACCTTGTAATTTGTTCGAAACGCCTCCCCCGCTAGTTGCAAGCCACCTCCCCCTGCGATGAGGAGGATTATGGCGAGCGTTTTCCTGACAGTGCGTTCTTTGTGCGCGGCGGCACGGCGTTCTTTGAGGTTCATGTTTGGATGGCCCTTTCGGGGAAATGGCAAGGCGCAACGGCTTCTCTGGCTAAAATACCTTGGGGTGGAAAGTGCTCGGCACGCAGATGCCAGTTTTCAGAGCGAGAGAATGCTGGTAAGTATTTGGGAGAATTGGACTGAAAGTTATTTTACGATTTCTTGCAAGTTTTGTTGACCCGCGATTTCGGCGCTACTCAGCTGACGCTGGGGCGCGTTTAACTTGCTTTTCAGGTGCCTTGCGCCGCAGGCGTTCCGCAATTGTTTGACAAAATGCCGGACAGCGCAGAAGGATAAGAGCTATTCGCACCTGAGAGCCAGGTTTGGATCAACGTGCATCGCCCGGCGAGCCGGAACAAAGGAGGCGATCGCAGCGACGACAAACAGGAATAGGGGAACAGCGATGAATGCGATTGGGTCATGCGCACTGAGCCCGAAAAGCATGCTGGAAAGCACTGTGGATAGAGCGGCACTGACGATCATGCCGACCAGCCCCCCGATCAGAATGGGACGCATGGCGCGCCAAAGCACATACGCCATGACATCAGCCCGGCTCGCCCCCACCGCCAGCCGGATGCCAATTTCGCGCACGCTTCGGCTGGCGCTATACGACACCATTCCATAAACGCCAATAGAAGCAAGCAAGAGCGCTAGTGCGCCCAGCGCTCCGGAGAGCGCTGCCACGATGCGCGACGGCGCGCGCCAGATCTCCAGGTAGTCTTCGAGTCTGATCAAATCCGCGGGAACCTCAGCATCGAGCGACCGCACCGCGGCGCGAACGCCTTTTGACGTCGCGGAGAAGTCGCCGCGAAACCGAATTAACAGGTAATTGCGCGAGTTATCGTTGGGACCGGCCAAGAAATAAAGGTAATTCGTATCCAGTTCGCCGAGGTGTGAAACCTGCGCGTCTTTAGCCACTCCAATAACGTAATATTCCTCCCCATCGTCGGCTCGCAGTGTTCGGGCTAACGGATCTTCGCCGGGCCAGAGCCGCCGCGCGGTGGCTTCCGTTACAATCACTCCGGCTGAGTTAGGCGCTTCCGCGGTAAAGCCGCGCCCCCGCAAGATCGGAATGCCGACCACGGAAAAATATTCCGGCGAAACGTGGTTGTATTCGATGGCAAATTTCTCGGACCGGCCGGGAATCGTGAAATGGTCCGCGCTGAAGTCGTGGCTCAATGGCGCGCACTCCGCTTGCGCAACTTCCAACACGCCAGGAACGCGGCTCACGCGGTCGCGCAACTGTTGCATGACCGCCGTCGCCCGGCTTTTGTCATAGGCCTGTGCCCCAAGATTTAGGAATAGCGCCGCAACGTCCTTTGTCGCAAATCCGGGATCGACGGTCTGCGCATAGTAAAGGCCGCGGATCAGCAACCCTACCGCCAACAGCAAAATCATGCTAACCGCGATTTGCGCACCCACCAGCGTGTTGCGCAACAACTGGCGGCTCTTATTCGCCGAACCGGACTGGACGCCGCTTTCCTTCAACGCACTGCTTAGGTCAAACCGCGAACTCTGCAAGGCCGGCATCAGGCCAAAAGCGATTCCAGTAATCGCAGTCAGCGACAGCGCATAGGCGGCCACGCGAAGATCAGGGGCAACGTTCACATCGAGCGTGGGGAACGAAACCGGCAAATGAGAGACGACAAAGCGGATGAGATTGCCGATGCTTAAGCAGGCCAGAATCGATCCCAGCAAGCCTCCCATCAGCGATAGCAGGAGACTCTCGGTTAACATCTGGCGGACCAACCGCCAGCGGCTGGCGCCCATAGCCTGCCGGAGAGCAACCTCCTTATGCCGAACGGACGCGCGGGAGAGCAGGAGATTGGCAACGTTGGCACATGCCAGCAGCAGCAGGAGGCCAAAAGCGGTGACAATTACCGCCGAGATTGGAACCACTGCCTCCCGTTCTTCCGGACGGTCAAAGAATGTTGCTGGGTGAATCGCCAGTGAGGTTGTGCGTCCGCGGGACAGTCGATCGATACGTCCGGCAATGACCCCCAGATCGGCACGCACCTGATTCATCGAAATCCCGGGTTGGACCCGCCCGAGCAAGGCCAGCCAGCTCATGTTGTCATCGGCCAGTCGATCCATTCCGGGCTCCAGTGCTCTTTGCATGGTTACGGGAGCCCAGAATTCGCTCGGCACGGGTTCCGTGCCTCTGAACCCGGGACGCGCCACGCCAATCACCGTGTAAGCAGTGTGATTTAGCGTGATTCTCTTGCCTACCAGCAGGGGGTCGCTCGAAAACTGATCGCGCCACAAATCGTCGCTTACCACCACGACCGCTTTCTCGCCGGCGGAAGTGCAGTCGGATTCAACGAACGCGCGCCCTTGGGCAGGATGTTCGTTCAGAACTTCGAAATAGTTGCAACTTGTTGCGGTGCCCAACAACAGCCGTCCGTTGCCGCCGGCCAGTGTGGCTTCCACGAAAGGTTCGTAGGCCGCCAGTCCCGTGAAGGCATGGTTATGGTCTCTGTAGTTGAGGTATTCCGAATACGAGAACATGCTTGTCTCACCGTGCGTGTTGCGCGAGGTTAGCTTGTGAAAAATCTGGTTTACGCTGACTATCTCCTCCGCGCCAGGAACCGGAAGCAAGCGTAGCGTGAAGCCACTGAGAACCGAAAACACCGCCACGTTCGCTCCCACACCCAGAGTGACCGCCAGCACAGCGGCCAGCGTAAGCCCGGGGCTTCGCCATAAGGTACGAAGGCCAAAGCGAGCATCCTGGAGTACTTGCTCAAGCCACACCAGACTCCACACATCCCACACCTCTCCCTTCACCTGCGTGACGTTGCCGAACTTGCGCAAAGCCGCATAGCGCGCCTCCTCCGGTGGCATGCCGCGCTCGATGTTGTCTTGCGTCTCTCTGGCGAGATGATCGCGTATGTCCCGATCCAAATCCTTGAGCGTGCGTTTGCGCCGCCCCATCATCAGCCCTCCTGCTCCCTTGGCCGAAGAATCTTCGCTATGGCTCCCGCCAGTTTGTCCCACTTGTTGGTCTCAACAGCCAGCTGCCGCCGGCCCGCCGCCGTCAAGCGGTAAAACTTAGCGCGCCGATTGTTTTCCGAAGTGCCTTCCTCGGCCGAAATCCAGCGCCGCTTAATGAGCCGGTGCAGAGCTGGGTAAAGCGAGCCCTGTTCCACCTGCAGCACCTCATCGGTCCCAAACTCGATGGCCTTTGCAATAGCGTGGCCGTGCAGCGGGCCTAAAAGGAGCGTGCGAAGAATCAGCAGATCGAGAGTGCCCTGCAGCAACTCGATACGTTCCTCTCGCTCTTTGGTAGACATTCTAGGTGATCGTACCGGGATTCCAGTAGAATGTCAAGGGGAGAGTGAATGTTGGCACCGAGTTTATGCAGTGGCGACGACAGTGATTGCCAAGGGAGTGCCAGCGGCAAATCGGTTCCGACCTTTGGAAGCGTGCTTGGCAATACCACGGCCGGCGGCGGCGTCAATCGCTACCACCCTAGGAGCGATCGCGGTGCCGGACTGACAGTATTACTCGCGTCCTCCTCACATCGCAATCATCTAATTTCCTATGACACCTACTTTGCATGCAAACGCGGCCGGCACCTTCACCCTTGGGGGTGACTTATCCGTAAACCGCCTCGGTTTCGGCGCTATGAGAATTACCGGCGAGGGGATTTGGGGCGAACCCAAAGATGCCCGCAGCGCGAAACAGGTATTGCAACGCGCCGTTGAACTCGGTGTGAATTTCATAGATACAGCCGATTCCTACGGCCCCGAAGTGAGCGAGCGCCTAATCGGAGAAGCCTTGTCCCCTTACGCTGCGGGTGTGGTCATCGCCACCAAAGCCGGCCTCACTCGCCAAGGCCCGAATCAATGGCTCCCCGTCGGCCGCCCCGAATATCTCACCCAACAAGTCGAAATGAGTCTTCGCCGCCTCAAGCTCGAGCGCATCGATCTCTGGCAGCTTCATCGCTTTGACCCGCAGGTCCCCGTCGAAATCTCCCTCGCCGCCATCAAGAAGCTGCAGGAGCAAGGCAAGATCAGGCACGTGGGCCTAAGCGAAGTCAAGCCTCACGAAATTGATCAGGCCCGCAAAATCGTCGATATCGTCAGCGTCCAAAACCGCTACAACATCGGAGACCGCGCGCATGAAGACGTGGTCGATTATTGCACCAAACACCAAATTGCCTTCATCCCCTGGTTCCCCGTGGCTGCGGGCAAGCTCGCCCAACCCGGCGGCAAACTGGATGCCGCGGCTAAAGCTCATCGCGCCACCGTCTCCCAACTTTCACTGGCATGGCTTCTTCACCGCTCTCCCGTGATGCTGCCCATTCCCGGCACTTCGTCGGTAAAGCATCTGGAAGAGAACGTTGCTGCTGTGGATGTGAAGCTAACCGACGATGAGTGGCAAGACATCGAAAAAACTGCCAACTAAGTCGACACGGGCATTTTGCTCCTACGATTT
>Ga0302140_10011350_pt1 | contig 10965 bp, 10 predicted proteins | sample I_Bog_E1_1_FD_202095 | JGI IMG/M metagenome (GOLD analysis project Ga0302140, IMG submission 202095) | Peat permafrost microbial communities from Stordalen Mire near Abisko, Sweden - I_Bog_E1_1 | ecosystem: Environmental > Terrestrial > Soil > Wetlands > Peat | place: Sweden: Abisko, Stordalen...
TTTTTTTTAATTATTAAAAAAAAAAAAAAAATATTTTAAATATTTTTTTTTTTTTTTTATTTATTTTTTTTTTTTTTTTTTTTTTTTTTTTTTATTTTTTTATTTATATTTTTTTTTTTTATTAATTATAAAAAAAACTAATTTTAAGAAATAATTTTTTGAAAATATTTCCAAAATTAAAAAAAAATAAATTTAAAAATAAATATAATTGCTCTTATTTTAGCAAAAACAAAAAATTTTTAATTAATTAAGAACTTTTTATATATATAGAAATCGATAAATAATTTTGTATAAGAAATAATTAGATCAAAAATCTAATTTTTAGAAACCCCCCCAAGGTATCAAACTCTTCTAATTTTATTTAAAAAAACACAATAAAAGCCTCATCCTCTCTCAGAAAATAATTTCAAAATAAAAAAAACCAAATCAAAACTCATCTTTTTCAAACCAAAACACCTAAAACCCATGGTTAACCAAAAAACCACAACTCCCCAATTCGAGGAAATCCTTGACAAGAAGAACCTTGTCTCTGAAAAATGGAAGCCAATCAATGACAAAATCTACCAAATTGTTAGTGCCAACGAAGAGGAAACCCTTCCCTTTTATCAGATCACCTTGCAGCTCATGAGGCAACTGAACCAGGCAGAGGAGTCCACTGAAGATCCATATCCAGACCCAGCAGCTAAGAAGTACTTCACGACAGATTTTGTGCCAAATCTTTGCAAATACCTGCTTTTGAACCGAGCCTATAGATTGCCAGAGTGTTTGAAGGCTCATGATGCACTATTGTTCGAGGCCATCAGGTACTACAACAATCGCATCCTGTTGGAAGATAATATCAAGTTGGCGGACATGATGAGGCTGATCTTCGACATGCAGAAGTTGTATTATAAGATGAACAACCAGGATGAGAACCAGACGATGCCGGTAAAATGTTGAAATTTTATGTTTTTTATTTGGGTTTTTAGTTCGGAGAAGAAATCATCTTAGATGAAAAAACATTGGAATGGAGGAATAACCTCAAAGTAGGAGACCTCATTGACGCTGTCAAGGTTGATAAATTCAGAAAAAAATGCTGGTCCAGAGCCACCATTGTCGAAGTGAGCGCGACATCCCTGGTTGTCAGTTTCCTTTATGATCGGATCTTGAATAATAGGTAAAAATTTTTAAATTTCTATGGTTTTTTAAATTTTCTCTATGGTTTTTTTAATTTGTCAAAATTTGATTTTTTTTTATTTTCTTAATTTTTTTCTCTAGACTCATTGAAAGAAATTCCTTTGAATATTATCCGTTGAACACTTATTGTGAGGATTTCGAATGGAGAGAGGGGTTGAAACCCAATGAACGAGTCGATGTCTGCGACACCACCAATGTTTGGTATCCGTCCACAATCCTTGACACTAGGACACTCAATGAAGATGGCAAGGAAATCAAGGAAGTGCTCATTGGTAAAAAAATAATTTTTTTAATTATGTTTTAAAGAAAAAAAAGTTTTTTGTTTATATTTTTTCACAATTTATAAAATTGTAAGGAAAAATAAAATTTGTAAAAATAATTTTCTATAAATAAATTTCTCTAAATAACATTTTTCTTTAAGGCTATAGAATTTATGACGCCTCAGGCGAGAAAACTGATTCTGATGGTCGCAAATTCACCGGTTGGACGCAAAAGTTCGATGAATGGTTATGTGCTTTTTCTCCTAGACTCCAGGCTTTCAAGAAGTTGGCTAAGAAATACTACCCAGCAGCCAGCAATATCACCGAAGACTCAGTGATAGATGATTCCAATGACATCATTTATGTTTTTTTCATTTCTTTTCTTTTCATTTGACACTTTCTTTAGGAAAAAGAGAACCTCAAGAAAAAACGTTATGCCATCATCAGATATTTGGAATCAAAATCTATAATGTTGGTCCGTATGTTGAATTACCTCGGTGAGGTGGGATTTTATGACAAAATCCTCCAAAGAATCAGTGACCCAAACAATTGGTGTCCCTTCGATTTGGTTTCCTCATTTGTGACATTTCTCGGGAACGTGCACCCGATGTTTTTCCGCAACTTTGCGATGGAATTCTTCCCAAAACTCAAGGATGCAGTATTCCTGAATTTGCTTAAGGGACCTGAAAGCAATGTGAGGAATTTCACCAAAGAAAAAATCGAATCTTTGTTGAATTCCATGGAAGTTTTGTTGAAGAGATGCTTTTCGTTGGGGGAAAAATATGAGGTAATTAAGATAAAGGGTGATGTATTCTAATTTTTAATGGATTTTTGGGGGAACAGATGATCGAGACCATCACTTTGGATATTGCTTTGATGTGCTTCAAGTCAGATTTCCTCGAGAAGAGAATACAGGGACTCAAGATGCTACAAGAGATCACCAAACAGATCAAAATCGGCAAAAACATCAAACATCTATCAATTGAATCTTTTGTAATTTTTTAATTTTTAAAACAAATTTTATAAATTTTTTTTTTTTTTTTTTTTTTTTTACTCAAAACATTTCTATAAATTTTTTAATTATTCTGAATTAATTTTTCTTAGACTCAATGGATCAACAACCATAAGATTTTCCTCGAACTTTACAACGGTGAGAAGTCTCACATTCAACTGATCCAACGATCATCTGACTTCCTTCGATTCATGTTAACCGAAGACCTGCTGAGTGTTGACAACTTGGAAATGATCTGGAGTGGTACCTGCAAAGGCGATCATGAGACCAAGCTTTCCATATATAAGGTATTCCAGGAGGTATCTCAATATCTCAAGAACGAACACGCTGAATACATTCTCAAGAAGTTGATGTTGATAGATCCTGAAGAATTAACAGTCGAGGATCTGGATTTGGTGCATGAGATTGCTCGTTTTTCAATAAAAAGCGAAAATTTGATTAAGAAATCAGTGGAATATTTATGGACATTGCTTTATGATGAAGATAAAAAATTGGCTACTCCACAATTGAATGAGTTGGCATTGAATAAATACTGTGAATTGATGAAATCATTTGATATGAGGGAACTAAGACTCGCAGTGATCATAGAAGCTTTGGGAATGATCAAGAAGGACAAAGGAGTGTTGAACAGTTGTAAGATCCTGAAGAAACTTATAGATAACTTCCCGACCAGAGAACCAGGCACAGAGAATTACACCCAGAAGACTTTGATTGAGTTTTTATGCGAAAAACAAAATTTGATGAACACGTCATTCGAAGTAAAAAACTTAAAAAAATCACTAGAAAATTAAATTTTTTATTTCTTGATAGAATCTCAAATTCTTCAAAGAAAAAACCAGAACCAAGGTTGCCACTCTTAAAACCGTCACTGAAACTACAATAAATGAAGCGATTCAAAGCGTCTATCTAGATGAAATCTTCGAAAGATTGAGTTTCCTACAGTTCCTCATCAATATTATCATGACTCCGAACACTTCTGCTGCCGGTGCAATTGAGCCAGAATCCAATGTCACCTTCAAATATGAGTTCCTAAGCTTGTTATGGGATTTGTTAGTCGTTGATGCGTTAATACCTGGTGAAAAGGACATCCTGTTCAAATGGCTCAAGGATTTCTGTGAGTCGAAGAATTCCAGTTATATCCAGGAAATCACCAAATTCTATAAGGATAAAGTCATAGCCCAAAATCAAGAGGTGCTCGAAATGACGAAAGAAGGCTTCAATTGTTTTAAGGCGTTGTTTTGCTCAATTAACGTGAGTCAGGGAGGATTGTTTAAACCTGGGGGAAAGGTATTTAATTTGTTTTTCTTAGGGTAATTTTTCGATTTTTTTAGTCTTCTGGTGTGGTTTCTCATGGTGGCGTAATGATAGCTGGAAAATATGTTGCTTCATATAGCAACACTTATGATGAATATAAGTCATCATCGCCCTCATCAGATTTCGAATATCAAACTGCCATTCTCCCCAATAAACTCGAAGGAGAATCTCTCCTTTGGAAGATCATCTTTGATGCTGAGAATAAGGAAGTGCTCGAGAAAGCCATTGAGTTTCTCAATAACATCTATATGAACCTTTCATCAGAAATGGAGAAGAATTTAGTTCAAATCCGTGAGGATTACTTAAATAGATGTACAGGGTATTTGGAAGTGTTCCAAAAATCAGAAGAATCACCTGCCAAAATGCTAAGATGCCTGCTTTTATTGGGCAGTTTATTCGATGAATCGGAGAAAAAAGGCACAGGCAAAATCAAATATCATAGTTCTTTGATCAAAGGAGAACTATTGACCTTCGTAGTCAACAATGATGTCACTATTGGAGGCGATGTATTGAAGAAAATCGATGTTAAAATACACAGCAACAAGACTGTTTTTGACCTACGTCATCAAATTGCCGTCCAAGCCAAAACCTCATGGGATTCCATGCGTCTTTATCGTTATTCAAGCAACAATCAAGAGATCAAAGATAATGAAAATGGCAGAACCCTAGGTGAATTGCGTATCAGAAATGGTGAAACCATCCAAGCCCAACGTAAACCCACACCTTATGTGCCTCAAGTGGCCTTGACTAATTCTGATGGGTCAATCGTGGATGGTGCCAAAGAGATTTTCACAGAGATGTACCAGAAATTCAGTGAAAATGGGAAGATGAATTCGGATAATTGCGCTGCATTCATCCATTCATGCACGAATGATAATTGCAAGGGTGATGATCGTAGAGTGAAGGAGGTGTTTGAGAAATGGGATCATGATAAGGATGGTTTCTTGGTACTTGAGAATTTCTTGGATTTCTATCAATTGGCTTGCAACGAAAGACCGACTGTCGTTTGGTATAATTTACAGGCTCATCATTATAGAAATGATCTGAAGAAACATTCAGAAGTTGAGGATGAAGCAGTGGACACCAAATCATTGCCAACATATATTTTCTCTTTAAATCAAAAGAACTATCAATTATTGTTTACCTTGTTGGATTATGGCGGTCCATTGGCAGTTGAAGCATGGAAAATTATCAATAGATTACCGACATCCAAGGAAATTATGGATAAAATCACCAAATTGGAAGGGATCAGCAATAGTGAGAAAAATACTGGCTTTTGGGAGGATTTGTTGCATACAAGGTCAAATTACCGTCTATTATATAATCTCTCGATTATTGAATATTTGATGGAGGAGGATGAGGATGAGGAGATTTTGAAATCACCTGAAAAAGAGGCCAAGGATCAGAAAATCCCTGAAGAACCAGAAGCGAAGAAACCAGAAAAAGAAATCACTCAAGAAAGTCTTGATAACATAGAGAAGGAGAACAAAGAGCGTGAGGCAAAGGAAGAGAAAGCGAATAAATGGCGAGCGGAATTTATCTTATATGGTGGATTCGACCATTTGTTCACAATTTTCAAACAATACTCCAACAAAGATCATTTAAGCCTGGATCTCTTCGATAAAAACATCCTGTCGTTCATTTTGAAGATCCTCAAGAATTATATTATGGCAGCTTTGGCCAAGAAGGTGCCAAACATATACAAGATCAACCAATTCATCAAGATGATTCATTTCTCATTGGATTTGATAGCTGATTCTTTCAAGGATCAAACAAAAGAACCACCTGTGGACCTAAGCAAATTGCCCAGAGCAGATAGTCTACAAAGATCTTTATCTAATAATGCTGCTCAATTGACCACCAGCAATTCTCAAATGACTCGTTTTGAAGAAAGGAAGGCCGCATTATTGAAACAAAAGCTCGAAGAAAGCAGAGAATTCAAAAATCTAGTCGATAAATTAGAAGGCAAACTAGGTGATAAGATCCTAAGTAAATTAGATCTTTCCAATTTCCTCACTCAAATCCAATCTTTGATCTATGATATCATGGTCAAAACTCAAGAATTGGAATCAGAAGATAGATTGATCATTGAATTTGGCATGTCAATCATCGTGAATATCCTATTATTCGACTCAAAAAGTCAAGAGTCCTTCCTGAAACAACCATTATTGGAAAACTTCATAATTGAAGGCTTATTCACACCTAAGAGTCTTAATGTCAGGAAATACTTCAGTCATTCGTTTTATCTCCTCGCAAAACAAAAAAGAGAAGTTTTTGGAGATTTCGTTGTCCAGAAACTATTGAAAAATCTCCCATCTTCTAAAGATTCCAACAAAAAAGATTGCAACCAATTTTATGATCTTGTCTGTAAACTTATAGAGGAAGGCTTGAAAGGAAGTCTTGGCAAAGACCAAGTGGATTTCGCATTGCTTCTCAACAATCTTATAGAAAACATCAGGAACCATCAATCCCAAGAAAAAAGAGCGAATCCACAGAATGACAAGATCCTCATCGGATATCTTAATCTCTCAGAGAAAATCCTACAAATCGAACCTGAACTCATTGGTAAATACCCAGATTTGGCCACTGAAATCATGAGCACATGCCTCTTCGACTTCCAAAGTGAAAAACATGAATTCGCAGATCTCAGAGAAGATAATGAAACTGTCAATGATTCCGATATCAATTACGTGAAATGCAAGTCCTCTGATTCTAGAAGAGCGGCCTATAAGATCCTGGTACATCTCACGAAACAAAGCCAGAGTAATCTTAAGACTTTCTTGGAAACTGGGTTGATTCCCTTATTACGCACAGTGCCTATTCAAACAAATTGGAATTTCATGCCTTCACTTGACACGAAATCAATGTATGGATATGTGGGTTTGAGGAATTTAGGGTGCATTTGTTATATGAACGCCATGTTGCAACAATTTTACATGTGCAATCAATTCAGATATTCTTTGTTAATGGCTGATGATAAAGAACCGGTGAATATGAAGAAGCCACCGAAGGATAAATGGGGTGAAATTGATGATAATGTGGTGCATCAATTACAAAGGATGTTCGGTTTCCTGGATTTATCCGATCGACAGGATTATAACCCTTATGAGTTTTGCTTTTCCTTTAAAGATTACACAGGCAATCCAGTGAACGTTTCAGTGCAACAGGACACGCAAGAATTTTTGAACATGATCTTTGAGAAACTCGAAACTGGATTGAAGAAAACGGTGTTTAAGAACATTTTGGAAAGCATTTTCGGAGGCAAAACCACCACACAATTGATTTGCGCAGGGGGTTGTAACAAGGTCAAATCTAGGGAAGAAAATTTCTACAATTTATCATTGGAAGTTCGTAACCAGAAAACCATTTACGATTCCCTGGAAAAGTACATTTCCGGGGAAACGATCTCAGATTATATGTGCGAAGATTGCAATAAGAAGGTTGATACTACGAAACGTTGCTGTTTGAGCTTTTTGCCGAACATTCTCATAGTTCATTTACAAAGGATCGTCTTTAATTTGGACACATTGATGAATGAGAAAATCAATTCTAAATTGGAATTTCCTTTCGAATTGAATCTGGAGCCTTATACTGTAGAAGGCATTCAATGGAGGGAGGAGAAGAAAAAAGCTGAAGAAAACGCGAACAAAGATGAAAACAATGAAGAGAATTTGAACGGCAAAAATTTGGGTCCTTATTCCCATCATCCGAAGGATTATTATGAATACACTCTGAAAGGAGTGACTGTGCACATCGGAACTGCTGAATTCGGCCATTATTATTCTTATATCAAGATTAAAGATGGCAAATGGCTCGAATTCAACGACTCAAACATTCGAGATTTCGATCCGAAAAACATTGATAGCGAATGTTATGGGGGCAGTAGTTCCGGTGATGGAGCGGATGACGGTTGGGGTTGGTCGAGGGGGGGTAGGGACAATTCGAAAAACGCATATATTCTGGTTTATGAACGTAAAATCAAAGATACGATTAAATTGATTTGTGATGAGGCTGTTGAAAAAGACGAGCTAAAGAAAATTTTAGGCCAAAAGGACATAGTTGGCAATATGGTTGAATTGGATTTCTATAATTTGAAGAAATATGTTCCCAAAAGGATCTTCAAAATGGTTTGGGAAGATAATCATAAGTTCATGTTGGAAAGACATTTGTATTGTGATGATTTCTTCAGGTTCATGAAGGAAATTGTACAAAGTGTGAAGACACCTAGTTTGCTGTATATTGATAATACTGGACCGCAAGGAAGCAATGTCATCAAGTATATGTTGATTTATGACAAATGGCAGACCATTGATGGAACCACACAGGAATTATATGTCAGTGTGATCAAGATACTTGTCAAATTGATTTTGGAGATTTTAGCTAGAGCACATGATAATGGGGTACGATTTTTTTTTTTTTAATTTTGGGTTTGTTTAAAAATCTTAACTCTTTTAATTAGAACATCACTGAGATATCCATCCAATTGAAGAACTTCCTTTCATTTTCTCCAGGTTACGTTTATACTTTCTTCCAAACACATATCGTGGACAATTTCAAAACGATAATCGATTTGCTTCTTCTTTGTCCCGATAAAGTGGTGCGATCTGTGGTGTCCAGTCTAATGGCCCATTGTGTGAACATTCTGATCTCTTTCCATGACTTGCCATTAGATGGAGAAGAGGTAAAAGACCTAGATGAGACTCGGACCAAAGTTAACAAAACAGTCATTGATTTCCTTGATACTTATTTGATTCTCCTGCCTAATGATGTGGCTAAGAATTGGAACAAGTTCCAACAATATTTCGATGTATTTTGAGAAATTTGACTGTTCTTTAAAGTTTTTCTTTATAGTTCTGGAATGAATTCGCAATGGCAGGCAACAAACAAATTGCATACCTTTATAAGAAGGAGATGATAGCCATTTTGATGGACTTTTTCCTAGAGAAGCGATCTCCTTTGGTGAATTTCTCAGATAAAAAACATCCGATAGCTGGCAGATACACTAATCCTCCATTTGATTCCCTATTGCAAATCCTGAGCATTTTGATTCAACGTGCCAATAATAAGCTATCTCCGGAAAAGCCTTCTCCTTATTTGATTTCCGGTGTTCCGGTATATTAAATCCATATTTATTCACTATTTTAAACCTGTTTAAATTTTTAGAGATATGATTTATCAGAAAATGACTACAAATGTTTGAGTTTCATGGAATTTTATGAGCGTTGTCTTAAGGAAAATTACGATGCAACTGCTTTGAGTATGATAGTGACTATTTTTGGCTATGAAAACAGAGATTTCAGTTACCAATTGTCTATGATTCTGCTCCGAGGACTCAACCGTGTGAACTATGAGGAATCCAAACCGTATTTGGAAGTGATCTATTATTTCCTTTCAGTGCCGGATAGTCTGATGTATCTTAGGATTGAATGGATACTTGGTTTCCCACAGCCGATGCTCAACAAATTTGATACCTTCGCCATGACTTATGGATTAGAAGAGGCTAATTTTGATTATAAATCATCTTTATTAGTCGATTCAGGAACTTCATATTTGAATGTCTTGTTCCAGAACAGGAGGAAATGGGAGAACTTATGTATGGTTTGTCTGCATAAGTTCCTGATGTTATTGCATAGATGCCCTTCGATTCTTGATTATGTAATCTATCTGCCGCCACCTTGCGCGAATTACGCTAAATTCACTGATTGGTTCAAGCCTTTCATCACGACATTCCTGGCAGAATCGAAATATGGATATGCTTCAGTATATAGCACTTTCAATAAAGAGGAGATGGCCACAAATGCATTGAATTTATATAACGGCTTAGAAGAGAAGATCAACTCATATTTAGAAAAGTCTAATGTGCCCAAAGATCCGAACTTCTTGCAGGCGATGTTCCCAAATTATTTGATAGGAAAAACCATTAAGGAAGATAAGATTTTGGAAGAAAAAGTGGGGGAAAATAGTGTAATTCTCTTGACACTTTATGAGACGACAGTGTATTATACAATTTCGAAACCCACTGGAGAGACCAATAAAGCTTTCCCTGAATGTGTGATCAAGGAAGGAACGTTCAATTGCAGAGAAATCGATCCAGTGTCTAATGTATATAAGTTCATCCAATTCAAACAAGATGATAATATGAAGACAGAGAATGCCAAAATGCCAGAAAATGAAATGACTGATATTTTACCAATTGGACATGACATCAAGATGGAGGAAGTGAAGGAAACTGCAGCAGTAATGAAAGAAGATGTTGATGTCGGTGATGAACTATTGAAAAAAAAACAATTGGGTAAAACTTTTCATTTTTTAATAGCAAAATTTCATCGTTTTTTGCCATAAAGCACAAAAAATGATTTTCAAGGAAGCCAATGAAGATTTGGAAAACCAAAAAACCCAGGAGTCGAAAATCACAGTGATCGAGCTTCCGGCTCAACAATTGAAGATAGTTTCCATGGAAGATCCGGTTTTGGAAGGGAATCTGATCCGTCGTTATGTGGTTTCAAATCCCACTGATCAATTGGCCTATCTAAACCTGCGCCTCTATCCAAAAGCAGATAATCCTAAGAGCCTATTTAGACATCCTTCTGTGATTTCGGCAGTTGTGAAACCACATAGCACTATGCAGGTTTTCTCTATGGTAAAACTGTTGGCGGAACAGGAATGGGAGGAAATGAATTACGACATTAATATCCAATTGGTGGAACAGAAGGTAAGTCAACAGACATATGGAGGAGGGTACGATGCTAGGAATTATAAGGATGATGATTATGCACCTGGAAGGAATATACCAGCACCACCAAAATTGAATTTGAAGTTGGAGAATGCCGGATCGATGGAAATGGAATATGGCCCACAACCACAATATTCCACGCTGAAGAGCTGCAAACATTGCTCAACATTGAATGATTATACGAATCCAACGTGCAGAGAATGCAAGAAGGAACTGTGAGCAATAAGAAAATAAATATTTTTTTTCAAGAAAAAATCGAATGAATGAAAAATGAATTAAATGGATTTTAAAAAAAAAAAAAAAAAAAAAAAAATTTATCTGCTGAATTGAAAATCCTCCCCAGAGATGTGATTTTCTATGATGTTAGAAATAGGACCCTCAGGAAAATGACTCCATTTTTTCATGCAATTTTGTGGTATTATGTAGTATAAAATATAAAAGTTTTCTCATTTTTAAATTTTTTTTTCGTT
>Ga0302140_10011352_pt1 | contig 10965 bp, 9 predicted proteins | sample I_Bog_E1_1_FD_202095 | JGI IMG/M metagenome (GOLD analysis project Ga0302140, IMG submission 202095) | Peat permafrost microbial communities from Stordalen Mire near Abisko, Sweden - I_Bog_E1_1 | ecosystem: Environmental > Terrestrial > Soil > Wetlands > Peat | place: Sweden: Abisko, Stordalen...
TGCAGTCTGTATCAATCAGCGCGATTCCCAAGAAAAAGCACATCAAGTCGCCATGATGGGAGAGATCTATGAACGAGCGTCACAGGTCTTGACATGGCTGGGTGAGCCTTCGACCAAAGACTCCAGCTCAAGCACAATGGATGATCCTCGCCTGCATGCTCCAAACTATGAGCTACCTTTGATTGAATGGACGCATGGCGAAAAGGATATATCTCTTATGAGAACATTCTTTCTTGATGAGAACGTCTTTGAGGATTGGCCAGTGGTTGGGGCATTGTCTACCTTGGAATTGCTCGCAAGGAACTGCCATCTGAACACATTGCCTTTCTTCCAGGATCCTCGGTACTCAAGCTTTGACATAGGAATTTATCCCTCAGATCTATGGCGCCAAAGTGTAGGGGCTCTCGTAGAGCTCCTCAGTAGTCCGTATTGGAGTCGAGTCTGGATTGTGCAGGAGATGGTTCTAGGCACTTGTGTACGAGTTCACTACGGAAGGCATATCATACCCTTTGAGGTATTCCTCGACGCGGAGCGATTAATGCGTAACCACTATTATGGTTGTTGTTACTATCACTGTGCCGCCAAGTCAAACAACCAGTGGTCAAGTTTTTTCGAAGTCTTGCGTCGCCTTGGTCCCATCAGAAACTTTGGCAATATGAAAACAACTCGCGCATCCCTGGAGAGAACCAATATATACCACATTCTTCTTGCAGGCATAGACTTCAGAGAAGCCACAGATCCAAAGGATTACATATATGGTCTCCTTGGTCTTTTACCAGACCACCAGGATGACGATCTGCTTCGTCCAGACTACACACTCTCTGTTGCTCAGGTTTATACCCGTGCTGCCCTCAAGATCATGCGAGATTCTGGGGACCTCCGATTATTAAGCTACGCAGATAGACAAAGCCCGTCCGATGACCTCCCATCCTGGTGTCATGACTTTGGCGGAAGGTCTCCATTTAACCCTCAACCGTACGATTGGGAGTTATTCAGCACGTGCTGTGCTACCGATTTTAAAGCCAATCTGAATGCCGACTTAAGCCTTGAAGTCAGGGGGTGCCATCTCGATACTATCACGCATGTGACGGAAGCCCGAACACCTGAAAGCCTCTCACGGTCATCTTTCCATCGATGGATTGAAGACGGCCTCAAACTGGCCCGGAAGCAGTGCGCGATGGTAGATACGGAGTACATCCAAGATTCGCCAACTCACATCGAGGAAGTCTATGGCAGGACACTCATTGGAGATACCTTCACAAACGCTGATGGGTACAATCACCGGGCTAGCTCAAAACACCTCAAACTACTGTATGCCTGGCTAGATTGGATGAAAGAGAACGTCCCACCTGAGACTCGAGATTGGCCAGCCCGGCAACCGCCAATCATATTTAGTGAGGTTGCCAAAACCTTTCTGGATAGGACGCAGTCGAGGAAACTCTTCACCACCAAAGACAAAAGGCTAGGTATGGGTATTTCTACTGTCTTTGGCCAAGAGAAGGAGGTTCTCCCTGGAGATCAGATTTGGCTCTTGCAAGGATCGAATCTACCGGTCGTTCTTCGTCAGATTCCAGCACATGCTCAAGAGCCAGGAGATGCTGCGCTGCCCACCAAACACAACTCAAACTACGTACTGGTTGGCACGGCTTATGTCCACGGAATCATGGACGGCGAAGTTCCCACTACCGCTGACATGTTCGCGGATGTAACTCTAGGCCACTACCCCGGATCCTCCAAGTCGCCAAAACCAGCTAATGAGGTGATGAGGGATGCACTACGAGTGTCCTTGTTGCTAGGCCATGGGTCTCGCAGCACGACTCGTAACCGTTCAAATTACGCACCCAGTTCCCGCGTGGAGACTGACGAGGCACAAACTGAAGAGGAAGATCAGGATGTGAACGCCGAGGTGCTGCTTTTCCCGGAAGGAAGAAATTGGCCAGATTCAATGAAGCCGATACCAGAACACAGAGTCCTGCTCGCCGCTCTTTTGCAAAATCCACCAGCCACTGAAGCTGAGTGGGAAGAACTCGAGAAGAATATGGAAGAAAGGGCTACGAAGGATAAAGAAGATCCTGCCTCATCATCATTAGAATCACCAGAAGCTTCATAAGAATTCTGGAAATGATACCTTGTATGGTTGCTTGGATTCTGTCACACTCAAGCTAAGCATCTGCATCGGAGAATGACTTCAAGATGTTCCATTACTACAAACCGAAACCTCTGCAGAGGAATTTTTCAATTTACAATAATGGCGCATGGAAGCATTTTGCAATGCAATCTCTGCCTTACCCGGACGTGGATAGGAGCCACCCGAATGCTTATATTCTATTACTCATTAATCCCCCACTTTGCTTTGTCTAGCTCCAATCTTTCTCCTCCGTCCCGATCAGCGTGGAGTGGCATCAGACTGGGTTGACCCCTCCTCTTCTCCCAAGAACATCCGGGTTTCAAGATCGGTCTTCGCCTGGCTATGTCACTTCTTGAGGAATGCAGCCTCAAGGAAGAGAAGAACGCGGACTCGGCTGTACGTATTTGTCCAACTATATCCTGCTTCCCAGCACCAGGCTGACGCTCTTTCTCTGCGCACTGCTTCCCAGCTCAAAACTCTGATACATCTTATTGGATTTATTGTAGGAATCTCCTGTCTATAAAGGTTTCCTCCCTACATAGACAATCATCTCGGAGTGCTGATATATCTCCCCTTTGCTTACTTCTGACACTGCTCTGTCCAACAATTTGTCTGCCACCTCTCTGCTCAACTCACCCGTCTTAACCTTAGCATCTACCGCTGCTTTCCCCCCGCTCATGATAAACATAGGCGCAAAGTAAGTTGACCAACCTGTCTTGTGCTGCAAACCATCCGTTGCCCATCTCTCATCCACCAAAACCTCTAACCCATTCTCATTGAAAAGTTCCGGGAGACGCAGCGGTCCCGGAAGCCAACCTTTAAACCAAGCATTAACGAAGCTCATAACTTCTTTAGCTGCTGAGGCTGGAGCTCCGGCTTTATTGTGAAAGATCTGGCACTGCGAGTGGTCCCCTTCAATCCACTGTACGTACCCTCCCGGCTCTATCTCATGCAAATCAGTGAGAGCTCTCGAGATTGAAATCGATGTAGAGGTTTGAGCTGGACATTGAATTACCTACTTAACAAGCTCACTACATTTGCGACGGCTTTATCCCAATCATCGCCCAGCAATCCCACCACAACAAGGCGGATACAGACAAGATCAAACCTTCCTATCAAATCATCTGGAAATGGTTCTCTCACGTCATGTACGTGAAAATCGATATTATCTGGCTTGTTGTCCGAGGTTGGGAATTGGGCATCTGAGATATCGAAGGCGTGGAGTTGTGAAGCTGCAGGGACTTGTTTTGCGACGTCCGAGAGGAAGATTCCTGTTCCGGTCGCGATGTCGGCAACGTGAAGGGATGAGGCCGTTGGAGAGAGTGTGATAGTGGGGTGGATTAGAAAACCGAAAAGTTTGACGAGGTATTCGTGTTGGATCGCGAGACTAACCATCATTAGCGTGCAGGGAGAGGGAGTCTAGAAAGGAGGCCGTTACCGTTTAGACTCTGTGGCGTCTCGAGGAATCGGATACAACCCTGGCATTTTGAGATGTTTCCACAGTAGGCCCTGGAGCTTAAAAGGGCAGAACGAATTGGAAATGGAAGTGCAGAAGCCGGGCTTTAACTCTTTGGAGGTTTTATAGTTCTTACTCATTGTGTTATTTGCTGACAGCATGAACGTGCTTAACTGGTTTATAGCCCAGTAAATTTCTGCAAGCTTCTGCAAGGATCGAATCTGCGGTCTGCCAGTATTATTCGTCAGACTCCAACAAATCCTCTAGCTGGTGAAGAGGAAGGAGATGCTACGTTGCTTCCGGCCGATCAAAACTCATATCACGTGCTAGTTGTTGGCATGGCTTACAGTCCACGGAATCATGGATGGGGGAGTTCCTGCAACTGCTGACATGTTCACGGGTATCTCACTGGGCCAGTGCCCCGGATTTGGTATCGTATAGTCACCAATATCGAGATTGGTTAATTAAATCATCGAGGGGTAAAGAATTTCCTACCTCAGCATCATTAGATTCAGCAAAAGTTCCATGAGAGTTCTGGAAAGATTATAGTATACTATATGGCTGCCTGGATTTCATCACACTTAAGCGGGTCATATACGTCGAAGCATGATTTTGAGGGTACTCTATTTACTAAAGACTCGAACTTCTGAAGAGGAAGTTTTCAGGCGAGAACAGCTCTGTGTATTGTACTTTCGCGAAAGATCCAGACCGTTGTTTGACCTCGACAGTCCGCCCTGATCAAAGCCTTCCAGTCCGCTATACTCTGGTCGAGATGAAGCAAGCTAGTGGCTGCTTCGGAGTGCTTCGCATTTGTGATGGTAAAAAAACTCTGCTCTCATTTGCACAATAGAAGCAATTTGAGACGCAATATGTACTTTACCCGGACGATAGTAGCCCGAATGTTCATGTGCAGTCTATGTATCCCTCACTTTGTTTTGAATACTCGAGCTCCGATCTATTCCTTCTGTCCCGATCCAGTAGTGCAACAGCATCGGACTAGGTTAGGTTCCACCCAAGAACATCTGATCTGGCTATCAGAACCTGCATTCTGCAGCAGTCCTCTTTTAGGCAATGCTCCCAAATCATCGTCACACTGCGTTTGCATGAGCTTCAGCTGGACATGGGATGAACGCAAGGCATCCCCAATTCCAGCCGTTTCCCCGGATTCTCACACCCTAAAAGGGCATTACCAGACTCTGATATGCCGTTCAACACACCCTCAATCACCACATCACCGCTCGTTCCATTAAACAACGATTTCCAGTCATCAAATCAGAATCCCGTTCAAATACCTCGTCGTTCGAAAATAGAAGTAGGCGCAGCACTGTGGCTTCGGCCCCGGGAAAAGTCCGGAGCCAGCCAATGAAGGAAGTTCTTCAGCAAGCCTCGCGAGCACTTTTCAAGCCATTCTTTAACGGTCGCCAAGAGCCATTATCTCGTGTTTTGTTAGTCAGGTTTTACTTTGCGGAGCACGGCAGGAGCCTTCCGACTTGATCGGACATTTTATGTCAAGCATAAAGATGAGACATCCGTTGATGGGCTTTGCCTTGCTTGGAAAGGACATTGATGATCACTATCATACTGAAGTATAATTGCAATCCAACAATCAGACTTATTACATACCCTTGAAAGAGGAAGGAAATCGTTCTATATCGCAAGGAACATTGAAAATGAGAGTCCCCAGCCTCATCCCTCTCCTCATCTCGTTGGCCGCAGCTCAGACAACTGGCCCCACTCTCTTCGATTGCCAACCGGGCGCCCTCGGAGGCTGTTGTCCTTTCTTCATCAACACTGGCTTTCCTAGCATTGAGCTAGGAGTTGATTGTTCGTCCCTCCGCTTCCCTCTCATATGTCTTCTCTCATGTCCCGTCTACCAGCCAACCCATTCTAATTTCGTCAGGCGTCAACGGTACATTTATCAACGGCCCAACAACAGTCGATCCTAACAACGTCTGGGGCTGTGCGAACACGACATTGACACCCGCCTGCTGTGCTGCTGTTATTGTACGCCCCTTTCTCCTCCCTCCTCTTATCGCTTCCCTTCCAGCATTCCCCCCCTTCATTCGCCTTGCTGCAGTCATTAACTCAACCAGTTCGTTCAAAAACGAACCGAAATCATCGAAGTCATGCAAAAGCGGCAGAATGGTCCCTACCCACCTTTCAACCCCTGGTATTGCGGACCTCCAGAGGTGACGGTCACGACAACGAGCACCACTTCCTCGACTGCGTGGCCAACAGTCTCGCCGCAGACTAGTCTTGTTGAGAGAATAAGATAGAGAGCTGCTGGGAAGAGGTATGGTGCTGAACTTTATTGAGTCTATTGATGCGTAGGGTAAGGTTGTCTTCTTGCAGGTCTGAAAAATCGCTTTCTTTGACCTTGAATACGCAATGGCTCCGTTCATCTACCTCACGCTCTTTCGGTAGAGAGCGTGGGAGGCAAGAAAGGGATGTGAATCGGTCGTACTTATTGATAATTTTCCAAAAATGTCTTCGTTGAGTCGAGATGCCGAGACCCCCAGTGTCCCCTTAAGCGGCCCTCAACCTCTCCTCACAAGCCATCACTATAGCTCTTGTTTCATTCTCATCATCCAGCCACCCAGTTCCCCTAACTATCACGATCTCCAACCCACGGAAAATACCCATCAAGCCGACCAATGTCTCAGTTACGAGTCTCCTCTCCTTTTCACCGCCTTTTACTCTCTCCTTGAACCAAAGTCTGAACTCCACACTCTTCAAACCCCTAAGCTCGCTCTTCAAAGCTACCAAAGCCTGCCTCTTCAACTCAACGCTCATATTTGCACCATGCACTGACATCTGCCGCAAGCGCACCACAATCTCCACCCCAATTCTCCTCATCAAACTCTTCTTCTCACCGATCGTAGCTAGCGAACTCTTCACATGAATTGCGGAATAGCGGTCCGGGAAACGGAACACAAAATTTCCACCGTACAATATATGAATGGCATCAGACAGGAGCTGCTGATTGACACGCATGATGCGCGTCATTGGCTCCCGGCCCCAGTGGCCGTGTCTCGATGGATCAGACCGACCGCGTTGGTGATTCCAGATGGGGAACGTTACTTGAATATATGTGTCGCTGTTGTCGTATTGAGTTGTTGGCAATGTTGGTGCACAGTCTGCGATCAAGGTGTATCTGAGGATTTGCTGGCGAAGCTCAGTTGGGAGGGTGAGCAATGTTGCTTGTGGGGGCTTGAATGCTGCGGATTCCATGATGGTCTACTCTTGCTGTGGTAGTATATATGCCGTTTGAACAGTTCTGAGCTTCCTTGGTGGTTTGAGAAGAAGTTCATATTTGTTGAGATGTAGGTGGCGAAGCGTTTCGTGTCTGCCTGTTCTGTGTGGCGTTAGGATCCCTGCACGTGATTTCACCTCCGTAGTCTCTTCAAATCTTCTTCGGTGAGAACTTCGATATGATGTAATGTAGGAGTGCTGTTCTGTGTGGTTTTATGAATTGTTGCTTCGTTGCTCTTCGTGTTTGTTCTGTTTCCAGCTTCTAGCAGCTCCCTTTACTTCAGTGCGTTTCCCTTCCTCAGTCAGAAATCGATTTAAGAGTTTCATAACGACCGCTCCACACTTTGTAGTGCTTTAAAATTCTCAGAATATGGCATTAATGTCCCAACTCAGGCAATCAAAGTGTCTGTGATGAAGTGAAATTCAGCAAAAGATCAGCATACAGGGTCTAGAAACCTATCTCTCTCTTGCCAAGATCTTGCTCTCTTCTGTTCAAAGTCAGCACAACACACAAGGAAGATAATCACCTCTCGTATCCTTCCCAGGTGGAACGGTAGGGCGAGAAAACAGAGTTGTGATTCGAGCCTAAAGCTCCTTCCATCTAACATATCAAATTACTTTTTCTGAGGGAAAAGGTCCGCGAGGACGAAAACTCATCGATCATTGTCGTCCTCATCGTCATCTTCCTCCACGTCCTCGTCCTCTTCCTCCTCGTCCTCCTCGACTTCCGCCCCGACCTCCTCGTCCTCCAGCGGCAGCAACGGCGGCAGCAACAGGTCCTGGTGCTATTAGATGAGAGTTAGACTCAATATCTTGAACAAAGACGACAGATCCCTTCAAGTACTCGAATACTCGCTTCGAGCTGCGCGATGGAGAGAAAACACAAACGGAACTTACGCGGACCACCCCAGCCCGCGAAAATATTCAGCCGGGTCAGTTCATTGGCAGCACCCCTGGGGAGGAGGTGCGTGGGGATTCTCGCTTATCAGACAGTCAGTGAGTAATCGTCTAGTAAATCTGGACGTTCTATACGAGAGAGACAAGAACCAGCAGAAACGGAGCCCGGCGGGAATCATCACGTAACATGAATGATCTTCATGCAATTCGCAGACGGATGAGAGAAGAAGAACTGGATGATAGTACTTACAACCGACAGCAGCGGCAGCCGCGACAGCGCCCTGTGCAGCAGCATGAGGGACGTCAGGGTCTCCCTGCTGGTAACCGACGCTATTAAAGGGTGTCAGTCACGTGACGAGGGAAACTCAAGCTTCTGGGGCATTTTTGAGTAGACATAGCTTACAAGAGAGCAGCAACGGCATTGGTGGCAACCGTATCCATCCGCTGTTGCTCACCAGCAGACAGGACGAAAAAGCCAACGGTAGCCCTCATGTAGACTCGTGCCCGAGCCGCAGCACGGTTTCGAGCTCCAGTGCCACTAGATCTCAAATCAGCCTCGTCCGGAGATCAGACCAGATAAAACGTACTTCCAGTTGTTGTTGCTGCTGTTGTTGTTGCTATCAAAATAGTTAGCAATGATTCTCCTGTCAAATCGTGAGATAAAACCTACTTCATGATGGCTGGGAAAGTGCTTCCATATTAGTTCCATGTCCAATTTGGTCGCAAAATTTGCGGATCTGACTTACGAGATTGTTTTTTGATGGCTTGGGACAGAAGATTGAAGCTTTTATCTAATTAGCATCTATATTTATTAGTTAAGAGTAGTGTTATAGTCTTACTCAACAAATCGTATGCTACCAAAGAGAGAAAAAGAAGGGGAGAAACGAGATTTTGGGAGATATACAGATCGTGCTCATTCGATAATCGCTAATTCTACGCTAGTTGGGAACAATAACTACCTCGAAAGCTAAATTGTACGCGTGAGAGCACAGGTGGGTCACTGGTCACTGGCATAGCGGAAAAATACTTCACGGAAAGCAGGAACTCTAGTATGAAGAAGTAAATTGATTCATATGGCTTGGCAAGAACTATTGATAAGATCGCTGAGGCTACAAAGATGCCAAAGGTGTCGAAGATCGAGAGAGTGGTTCTCATAAATGGTACAGAGACCTTTCGCGAACTCTAGCCCACCAGATTCCAGCTCCTGTTCGACTACAATAGCGAATCTACGCTAATCTGAACAGTCTGTAGAAGATCCTATATCCATAAAAGATGAAGCATTCCTCCAAGCCGCCACGAGGTAATGTACATTCTGCAGGATTGATTCCTGCGGATAGATCTTTCCCTGATCTCAAGTACATTCCTCTGTGTAACGAATGCCTGACCGACGAAGACGCCGATCAAGCCCATCACCGATATCTGTGGTTCTATGATTGCCCGCCCAGAGTATGTTTTGCTCGTACTGAACCACTTTTCAGCTTCGTGTTACCAGAGCTGTCGAGTCAAATGCGATAGCAAATCCCAGGCCCTCCTCTTTCCATTGTTTCCAAGCACTTCAAGCACCAAGCAACTTCTCTTCTCAACATACTGCAGATGGACCGAAGCTGATTTGTCAAATCACTATTGAAATGATTGGGATCGTTAGCTTCGGACTCTAAGAGGATGCTCAAGATATGAGGCTGCAGGGCTTGCTGGGGATCATAGTTGTACGAGTCTAGCATCCACATCTATTCCTCCGAATCCTCTCACGAACGAGATCAAACTGAAAGCCCTTGGGGGAGTGCTGAGCAGTGTGTAAGGAGGTATTGGACGTGCAAATGTCTAGCCGATGCCTATATACCAGCTACCAGCCCAACCACAGCCATCATCATGCCCACGTTGCTTGGAATTGCTGGACTTGGCGCAAGTCTTGTGTTGCATTGGCATATTGCTACTGCTGCGCTAGAAGATTGAAATTCTACGGAGCAAGAAAGCCAAGTTGTGGGTTTCGATATTCTGTCGATTTAGTATGGTCTTGTCGAGGTTCGAAGACAGCCAATGGAGGAAGGAGGAGTCGATGATTCGTGGTTTCGAGGATGTCGAGAGACTCGAGGAAGGTTGGGAGAGATGCTGGGGCAAAGACGAGGAAGCGTGAGGGAGAGCGGGCGAAGAAGCTAGCAGAGTCAACAGAAGCTCCAGCCAGGCCTGCAGTGGCTTGGAAGAGGAAGCGTACTTACCGTAAACAGTTCTGAAGCTTCAAGGCAATACAAGGCTTGGTGCCAAAGGAAGAAATGGGAGTAGGAATGTGCATATTGATGAGGAAAGAATTCGCAGCTCTGACTTGACTCTTGATGCACGGGTGGCTTGTTGGATTCTTGATTTTAATGGCGGATCTGTGGGTTAATAGAATTGTATGGCAAAAAGGCTTTCAGCACAAGAGAAATTAGAGAAGTGGATTGCCTTGGCAAAGTTGCGAGGGTTCATTGCCCTTTGGGCTCCTCAATTTGCAGTTTGAATTTGTCGAGAAGGCGGCATCCAAGAGGCATCTGCAGCCAAAATCTAGATAAAGCCGAGAAGCACTAAGGACAGGGCAGGTACCACATGAATAGCTCTTTGATTTGCTATTTGAGTTGTCTTGGTGAGTGAATTGCCTAGAGCAAATTGCGAATAGTGGATAAGTTCGAAGGCTCACTACTTTGGAATGTTAAATGCAGAGCATATTACTCTTAGAATATTTCAGTCAAAATGAATAGTTCATTGTTACACTTTTTTTTTTTTTTAGCTAAAGACCTTCTCCAGAAAAGGATTTGTTGTCCCCTATAGAAGTATTATAGTGCGAAGGTTGGCTTCTCGACACTGATAACACTATAAAGCAGACCAATAACACTTCTCGAGCACCAACTATGCAGACTGTAAAGGCAGAACGCTTTTGAATCATCTTGATATGATGTTAATATTGGATCTGAGACATAATTTGAAGACCTGATGCATTGTCGTTTCTCCTTTCTTTGAAGTGTTGTGACCGGTCCCTGACTGCCTTCAAGCGCTTGACCCACGACACTTCCTATGACCTCACGAAGAGGAGACGTGCAAAGGAGGAATTCTATCGGATTACCTTATATATATGCTTAGTTTCTATTTTCACGTTGGTAAGGATGCTTAGATCAGCGTCGTTGCCGATTTTCTTTGAAGTGATGGGTGGGTCGGTTGCCCGCGCACAGGAATTCAATCTTCTCACCTGCTTTTCACCAGC
>Ga0302140_10011353_pt1 | contig 10964 bp, 8 predicted proteins | sample I_Bog_E1_1_FD_202095 | JGI IMG/M metagenome (GOLD analysis project Ga0302140, IMG submission 202095) | Peat permafrost microbial communities from Stordalen Mire near Abisko, Sweden - I_Bog_E1_1 | ecosystem: Environmental > Terrestrial > Soil > Wetlands > Peat | place: Sweden: Abisko, Stordalen...
GGCGGTGTACCGGCTCGTCGGAAGCCTGGTTCTGCTGCTGAGCTTGCTTTCGCTAGCCGAGTGGGGCCGCGGCAGTTTCCTTCCGGGTCAGACGAAGAACATCGAACTGTTTTATGAATTCGCCGGGCTGCTGATATCCGCAGGCCTCATCTCGCTCGGCATCGTGCGCGACTGGATCGGCGTGGTGAACACCGGCGCTGTATTCTTCGCCATCCTGCTCTTCTGCCGCCTGTATCACTGGCTTTGGGAGTGGATTCCGAAATATCTTTTCTTCGCAATTATCGGACTGGTGGGAATTTTGCTGGTGGCCGCGCTGAAACGTCTGCGGGTGCAATATCCCGCGGAGGTGGCGGCATGAAGTTTACTTCGCTTGCTGTCGCCGGACTCGTGGTGCTGGTGGCGAACGGCTTCGCCCTGCTGCACGCGGCACGGAACCGGGCCGGGCAAGTGGACGCGGAGATGACACTGACACAGCGCGATCTGACCCGCATGCCCGATGTGGAGAACAGCGGAGTAACGCTGCTACTGAATTTCCGCGATCGTCCGAACTACACGCCGTACGGATATCATCCGGATTCCGAGGACTGGCTGGATCGCGCGAAGCTAACGTCGCTGGGTTTCTATTGCAGTCTCGATCCATCGAACGAGAGCGCCCGCGATTTTTACGACCGCCAAGTTCCGCGCGCAGTATTCGTCGCGCTGGAACTGCGTACAGACGGTCTGATCGATGTCGATGCCGCGACGAAAGTGGACACGCTTCGGTCCCGCTATCCGGATCGCCATTCCGTCCTGATACTCCCGGCAACTGTTCGGATTACCCTTCGGAATACCTATCCGAACAATCGGGGCACCACCAGGATCTCGGGCTATATCGAAAACACGCCGCGTGCGATTCACGTACCGCGTCCGTTCAGCGCGTTTCTGCCCCCGGCGAATCCCGCGGCAACCTATCGCATCCACGTCACCGTCGGAAGTCTGCTCGATCCCTGGGTGACCGGAGTGGAACCTGGGGCGACCGGAACCGGCCTCCCCAGGTAATGAAGTCCGCGTGAAAGTGGGTTACCTCGTGGTGAACTGATAGCTGTTGCCGTCGCCCGCGATTTCCAGTTTGTCGAAATGCCACACATCGCCATCCGTCGAAAACACGAGTTGAGTTTTGTTGCTGTAATTTTCGTTTACGATCTGCTGAGCCTGCAGGGTCGCAACGGCGGCTCCGCGTTCGCTGCGCACCACGAAGAACTGATCGCCACCCATTTCAACTTCGTCGATCTTGTAAGCTCCGGCCTGCAGCGTGGTCGAGCCAACTGCCACGGCGTGCGGCAAATTCACACTGATCTCGTTGACGCTGCCCGCCAGCAGCCCGCCCGCCGTCAAACCGCCTCCGATAACGAAAGAGGCACACGTCCGTCCCATACGCGAAAAAGCGTTCTTCATTTTAGTGAAACCTTCCTGTTTTTATAAATCCGGGCTTTCGGCGATTTGCTTTTTCAGCAGCGCCTTGCCCTTCTGTATATGAGAACGAACGGGCACACACTCCCGTTACCCGTCCCTGGGCAATCTCACAAGGCTTTACAAAGTCAATGCGGTTTACAAAAAACTCCCGGCCCGCGTTTTTCGTGAGAATATTTCCGCATCTCGCCACTGTATGAATCGGGAGGGTTGGGATGAAACCTGCGTTGCTCGGTCTGCTGGCGGCCATCGTTTGCGCGCAGCCACCCGACGCCGCATACGAACCCCTCTCGAAGGCTTTCGATGCCCTCCGCGCGCACGACTACGACAACGCCATCGCCTTCTTCCAGAAAGCTGCCACGTTGTCCCCCCGCCGTACCGATATCCGCAAGAACCTCGCTTACACCCTGCTGAAAACCGGCGATTCCGATGCCGCCCGCGTCCAGTTCGGCGAAGCCATGCGCCTCGATCCCGCCGACTCCCACGTAGCGCTCGAATACGCCTTCCTCTGCTTCGAAGCGCGCGAAGACGCTCCCGCCCGTAAAGCCGAAGCGCGCCGCATCTTCGCCCATGTCCGCGACACCGTCGACGATCCCGCTCTTCGCGCCACGGCCGCGCAGGCGTTTACAAACATCGACGAACCTCTGAAATCCGGCATTGCCCGATGGCAGCAGGTGCTGGCAGGTTCGAAACCCACCTTCAGCGCGCTGTACGAACTCGCCCAACTCGCCGAACAGCGTGACGAGTTCGATCTGGCGCAGGCAAGTTACAAAGCCGCGTTCCAGCTCCTGCCCGAGCGCAAATCGGTTCTGCTGGAACTGGCGCGCGTCGAGCAATCCCGCGACAATGCCGAAGGAGCAATGGCCGCGTGGCTGGCGGCATCGCGGGGAGGCGAACCGCGCGCCGCGGAACTGGCCCGCGAGCGCATGCCCGGCCGCTATCCCTACGTTTACGAATTCCGCAAGGCGCTGGAACTCGATCCGAAGAACGATACGCTCCATCGCGAACTGGCATACCTGCTGCTCAGCATGGCGGACAAAGATCCTTCCGCGAAAGGGCAGGCGGACGCGCGGGCCGAAGCTGAGCGCGAGTTCCAGTCCGTAGTCACGGCTTCGCCCGACGACTACCTTGCCGCCGCACAGCTCGGACTGCTCTACCTTGCGGATCATCGCGACGACCTTGCGATGCCCCTCCTCAAAAACGTCCTCGCGCACGCCGATTCCGCCACCGCTAACCGCGCCCGCATGGCGCTGCACATGCCGCTGGTGCTCGAAGAGCGCAGCGCTTCCGAAGCGCCGCTCGATCCCCGCCTGCTCGGCGAGCGCAGTTACAATGCAGGCTTCTTCAAAGACGCACTACGCTATTACACGCTGGCCCGCGAGGCCAATCCGTTCGATTCCGCTATCGCACTGAAGCTCGGCTGGACGAACAACCTTCTTCACGACGACCTCACTGCGCTCCACTGGTTCGATATCGCGCGCCACAGTCCCGACGACGCCGTGGCGGATGAAGCCGGCCGCGCCTGGAAGAGTCTCCACCCCACCTACGCGCGTTTTCGCTTCACGCTCTGGACCTATCCTCTCTATTCCTCGCGCTGGAACGATGTGTTCGGCTACGCGCAGTTCAAGGCCGAAATGCGCGTGAAATACCTGCCGTTCCGGCCGTATCTTTCCGTTCGTTTTGTGGGCGATGCGCGACGGTACACCAGCGGTGTCATCTCCCAGAGTCTTTCCGAGAGCGCCTTCATACTGGGCGGAGGCATTGCAACCCGCCAGTGGCATGGCGCGATGGGATGGGCCGAAGCGGGTACGGCGATCAGTTATCTGTACGGAACGCGCTGGCGCGACTATCGTGGAGGCGTTAATTACGCCAAAACGATTGGCCGTTCCATTGCGGCGGAGCACAGTGGCAGGTTCTTTGAAACCACGGCCGACAGCGTCTTCATCAGCCACTTCGACAATGATGTGGTCAACTATTCGCAAAACAAACTCGGCTATACCAACGTCTTCGGCGATATCAAAATGCAGACGTTCTGGACCGCTAACGCGACGTTCGATCTGAACCGCCAGTATTGGGCAACCTTCGTCGAAACCGGCCCCGGCTTCCGCTTCCACATCCCGTTCATGCCGCCGTCGATGAACGTCACCCTTAACGGAGTTCGCGGCGTGTACCTGGTGAATGAAGGCAATCCCCGCCGCCCCAATTTTTACGATTTCCGCGCCGGAGTCTGGTATGCGCTCACCAAATAGATTTCTTCCCATCTTCCTCGCCGCCCTGTGCCATGCCGGAACCTTTGCGACGCTGGGTCCGCAGGGGGGCGCATTTCCGGGTCCCTGGCCCGCGATCCTTTCCTCCGCCGGACATATGCCCGGCCCCGCCGCGTCGGCCGATATCTTCGTCGCCCCGGTCAACACGCCTCCGTCTCCTGAGTGGCAAGCCAAAGTGAAAGGCGGCGCCGTACTCATTCTGGAGGGGACCTCGCCGCTGGCCGGAAGTTTCGGCTTCAAACCTTCGCTCGATACCGTTTCCGTGATCCACATCGTCGACGTCCATAACCCGGATCTGCCTGTCATCTGGAGCAAGGCCATCGAACTGCCGAAGACCGGTATGCCCAGGGACGCGCACGTCTTCGCGAAAGACCGCTGGAGCGGCCAACCCGTAATCGCGGGCTACAAACTGGGCGCGGGCGCGGTCTTGTGGATCGCGGTGTCGCCCGGCCCTTCCGGCTACGAGCGTTTCCCCTACATCCTGCAGGCGCTCTCGGATCTCGGGGTCGAACCTTCGTTCCGCAGTTCACGTCTGTGGGCTTTCTTCGATTACTCATACCGCACGCGCGCCGATCCCGATTACCTCGCGGCACGCTGGCGCAAAGCGGGCATCGGAGCGCTGCACGTCGCATCATGGCATTTCTACGACCCGGCGCCCGACCGCGACGAATACCTAAAGAACCTGATCGAAGCCTGCCACCGCCACGGCGTTCTGGTCTACGCGTGGGTGGAACTCCCGCACGTCAGTGAAAAATTCTGGGCGGATCATCCCGAATGGCGGGAAAAAACCGCCGTCCTGCAGGACGCCCAACTCGACTGGCGCAAGCTGATGAATCTACAGAACCGCGACTGCACCACCGCCATCAAAGCGGGTCTCGGCCACATGATGCAGCGCTTCGACTGGGACGGTATCAACCTCGCGGAACTTTATTTCGAATCGCTCGAAGGTGCAGGCAACCCGGCGCGATTCACTCCGATGAACGACGATGTTCGCGCCGAGTTCAAAGCCCAGGCGGGCTGGGATCCCCTCGAAATCTGGCACAGCCATAACGATGCGAAATCGTTGCGCCAGTTCCTCGACTACCGCGCCGGCCTCGCGCGCCGCATGCAGGAGGAGTGGCTTGCCATGGCCGAAGGTTTCGGGCAGGGTCTGGACATTGTCCTGACCCACGTGGACGACCGTTTCGACACCGGCATGAAAGACTCGATCGGCGCGGATGCCGAACGGGTTCTGCCCCTGCTCGACAAGCACGCGTTTTCGTTCCTGATCGAAGACCCCGCGACGGTGTGGAACCTCGGCCCGCAGCGCTATCCGGAAATCGCCAAGCGCTATCAGCCGCTCACCCCGCGCACGGATAAGCTCGCCATCGATATCAACATCGTCGACCGCTATCAGGACGTCTATCCCACCCGCCAGCAGACCGGGACCGAGTTGTTCGAACTGGTGCATCTTGCCTCCACTGCCTTTCCGCGTGTGGCGCTGTATTTCGAAAACAGCATCCTCAAGCCGGATCTGCCGCTGCTTTCGGCCGCCTCCGCCGTAGTGACGAAATACAGCCGGACGCCGCAGCGGATCTCGGTCGATTCCCCGGGCGACATTGAAGTCTTGTGGACGGGCGCCGCCGCGCTGGTCGATGGGAAACCCTGGCCGATGCACTCGGGAAATGGCATCCGGCTCCCTGCCGGCGCGCATACGATTGAAGCCGGTGCGAAGCAGGAGGGGATCGCAATCGTCGATCTGAACGCCACGCTGAAAGCGGCCTCCCAGGACGGTAATCGCGCTTCTTTCGAGTATTCCAGCGGCAGCCGGGCGATCGTCCGCTTCGACCGCAGGCCCCGGGAAATGGAGATCGACGGATCTCCTTCGAAAACCCTCTGCGCCGAGACAGGCGAGTGCTCCGTAATGCTCCCGTCGGGCGACCACCGCGTGACGTCCCGCTAACATTTGCCGAGCCGGGCAAACCACGCTTGCTATCATAAGACCAATCGGGGCTCGTCAGTTTTTCCGCTGTTTTTTGTAAAGAATATTAAGCAATTTCGGCTTGAAACCGCTTATTAGCGCCCTCAATGTAAACGCGCGTAAACTTATAACGGCTTTACACTTACTGACGTTTTTCGCCCCATCTTGACGCGACAATCCAGTTAGGTCGTTCGTCAAACCAAGAGATCGATATACATGAACAAAATATTTCAGAGGTTCGCTATTCTCGCGCTGCCCGTGCTTTTTTCGGCATTCGTCGCACAGGCGCAAAACGCAGGCACCGTCCGCGGCTCTGTGACCGATCCCTCGGCCGCCGTAGTCCCCGGCGCTACCGTTCAGCTTAGTGGAAACGGCGTCACCCGCAGCGCCAAATCCGATGGCCAGGGCAAGTTCACGCTCACGGTTCCGCCCGGCAAATACAATGTCCGCGCCGATGCCAAGGGCTTTGTCACCTTTACACAGCCCGAGATCGCCGTATCCGGCGGTCAGGCCACTCCGCTCGATATCGCACTGCAGATCGCATCCGAGGCGCAGGAAGTGTCCGTCAGCGATCAGGCCGCCGGCCAGGTAAACGTCGACCCCTCCTCCAATGTGGGCGCGCTCGTCCTCAAAAATGAGGATCTCGAAGCTCTGCCCGACGATCCCGACGACCTGCAGGCCGATCTCGAAGCGCTCGCCGGCCCCGCCGCCGGCCCGAACGGCGCGCAGTTCTTTGTCGATGGCTTCAGCGGCGGTCAGTTGCCGCCCAAGAGTTCGATCCGCGAAATCCGCATCAACTCGAATCCCTTCTCTTCCGAATTCGACCGCCCCGGCTTCGGCCGCATCGAGATTCTGACCAAGCCCGGTACCGATACCTTCCACGGCGGTGTCTTCGCGAACTTCGGCGACAGGATCTTCGATACCCGCAACCCGTTCCTGGGCACCGAACCCGGTTACACAACAAAGATGCTGGGAGCGAATCTCGGCGGTCCGCTCAGCAAGAAAGCATCTTTCTTTCTCGATTTCAACCGGCGCCAGATCGACGACAACTCTTTGGTAAAAGCCCAGGTTCTGGACAATAATTTCAACGAAGTCCCCTACATCGGTTCCTATCCCACCCCCAATCGTTTCTGGGTGGTTTCGCCGCGTATCGATTACCAGATCAACGCCAACAACACGTTGGTTGTCCGCTACAACCATGTGGATTCGTCGGTGGTCGGTGGCGTCGGTAACTTCAATCTGCCCACCCAGACCACCGAATCCTACACGAAAAATAACCAGGCGCAGATCACGGAGACGATGATTATCGGCACGAAAGCGGTAGACGAAACCCGCTTCCAGTTCACCGACAGCCACAGCAGCCAGTCCGGACTGGGCAGTACAACGATTCCTGGAATCGACGTTGCCAGCACCTTTAATTCGGGCGGCTCGCCGTTCGCCTCAAACTACTCGTTCAGCAAAAGCTACGAACTGCAGAACATCGCCACCATAACGCAGGGCGCCCACACGATAAAAGTCGGCGGCCGGTTGCGCGAGAACTCCCTGGACAGCCAGTCCACATCCAACTTCAATGGCAGCTACCTGTTCAGCCTCAACACCATCAACGGCATTCCCACCTGTCTCGCGGGCTACACGAATCCAACTTCGCTTGACCTGTATCGTCAGACGCAGATCCTCCTCTCGCAAGGCGTACCGATTTCGACCGTCGAAGCTCAGGGCTGCGGTCCCACGCAGTTCACGCTGAACGCCGGCCAGCCGCTCGAAAGCGTCAGCCAATACGATCTCGGCCTCTTCGTGCAGGACGACTGGCGCTACCGTCCGAACCTGACCATCAGCCTCGGCGCGCGCTACGAAACGCAGAACAACATTCACGACCACAACGACTGGGCTCCCCGCCTCGCAATCGCCTGGGCTCCGGGCGCAAAGAAGGGCGCAACTTCGAAAACGGTAATCCGCACCGGCTGGGGCATGTTCTACGACCGCTTCGACGACAGCAACCTGCTGCAGGCGCTGCGCTACAACGGCACTACGCAACAGAGCTATCAGATCACCGCATCACCGTCCGTGCCGTTGAGCTATTACCCGAATATCCCGCCGCTTACGGCGCTCTCGACCGGACTGACGCAGCAGAATATCTACCGCATCGATCCCACCGTGCAGGCCCCTTACATGATGCAGGCGGCGCTGGGCCTCGAACGCGCCTTGCCCGCGCGTACTTCGCTTTCGGTCAACCTGGTCAATTCGCGCGGCGTGCACACGCTGCGCACACGCGACGTGAACGCTCCTTTGCCTGGTACCTACACCGGCACGGGTACCGGCGTCCTGCCGTTCCCCGGCATTGGACCCATTTATCAATACGAAACCACCGGCGTCTACAAACAGACCCAGGCGATCGTCAATGTGAACACGCGCTTCAACTCCCGCTTCTCAATGTCCGGTTATTATGCACTGGGCTTCGCGCACGGCAACTCGAGCGGCCTGCCCATGGACCAGTACAATACGGCGCTCGATTACGGCCGGACCGCATTCGACGTCCGGCACCGCGCCTTCATCGGCGGTAACATGATGCTCAAGTGGGGCATCAGCGTCTCGCCGTTCATCACAATGAGTTCCGGCAGCCCTTTCAACATTACGACCGGCAACCAGTTCAATGGCGACGGAATTCTGAACGCCCGTCCCGCTTTTGCCACCAGTTCGACCAACCCGATCTATCTGAAAACAACAAAGTACGGGAATTTCGACCTCAATCCCTCGGCCAGTGAGACGATCATCCCGATCAACGACGGCGAAGGCCCCGCGCAGTTCTCGGCCAACTTCCGCATCAGCCGAACCTGGGCTTGGGGCGAGAAGACTTCTCCTAACGGAATGCCGGATGGCATGGGTCGCGGTGGACCGGGCGGACCGGGCGGTGGCGGACCCCCTCCCGGTGGCGGTGGTGGTGGCGGACGCGGCGGCCCTGGCGGCGGCGGTGGCGGATTTGGCGGCGGCATGGGAGGCATGATGGGCGGTATGGGCGGCGGCGCTGCTGGCAAGAAATACAGCCTGAACGCCAGCGTCAACGCCCGCAATGCGTTCAACGTGGTCAATCTGGCGGCCCCGAACGGCAACCTGACATCCACGTTCTTCGGCCAATCCACCAGCCTCGCCGGCGGCATGGGGCCGTTCGGCGGCGGCGGCAGCGCAGCCGGTAACCGGCGCATCGAACTCCAGCTTCGTTTGTCTTTCTAGAAGCAGGCCAGTTCAGACCATTGCGCGCGGCGATTCACTGTGATAGAAGTTCATCTCTGTCATGCTGAATCGCCGCCGATTTTTTGAGTCTCTCGCCGCCGTCGGGTCAACCCAAACCCTCCTCTCGGCCGCCGGTCGCCCTCCGACTCATCGGGCCAAACCCACCCGCCTGTTTGCTTCCCCCGAAGGACACCCCAACGCACTCGAAGCCACTCCCGAAGGTCTGTGGGTCGGCGAACAGGTATCCGACTGCGCCTATCTGCTCGACTGGAAGACCGGCAAGGTTCTCAAAAAGGTGCCTACAGATTCGTCGAACACCAGCGGCATAGCCTACGGTGGCGGCTATCTCTGGATGGCGGCGAACGGCGGGCCCGTCATGCGCGATCCTAAACCAGACGAGCGCAAAGACGGCCGTATCGTGAAGGTGGACCCCGAGATTGGGCGCACCGTCGGTGTCTTCCCCACTCCCGATGGCGGTGGAGTCCACGGCCTGGTCTATGCCGAGAACAGCCTCTGGATGACCTGCTTCAAATGGGCCGTCATCGCGCAGGTCGATCCGGAGACATTCGAGGTAAGGCACAAATTCCCGCTCCATCTCACCCGGCCGCACGGTCTCGCCTGGGACCCTCCCGGCATGTGGGTGGGCTACGCCAACGACTACATTTTCCTGAAGCAGGATCTCGCCGACGGCCGTGTGCTCGAAGTCGTCACGCTCGAAAAGGGCGAGGCTCCCGACCCGCACGGCATGGATATGCACCAAGGCAAGATGTACGTCTGCGACGCCGGCATTTCGCCCGGTGGCAAACCCAGCGGCAGTCCGGGTGCGGGCTACATCTACCGTCTGGACTGGTAGCGGCGTTCGAGTGGGTCCTGCCCCGTGGTAGCTCCATGTCGTAACCCCGCACCGCACCGATTGTTTAGAATAGTCGTGATCGATGAAAACAGCTCTTTTCTTACTACTGGCGGTTTCCGCCGCCTGCGCCCTGGCTCAGCAACCCCAGGTGCCCCGGAAGGCCCCGGAACTCGCGATTCAGACCGCGCCGGATAAGTATTTCTGGCTGAGCCAGTACAGCGGTAAGACGTGCATCGTGGCCGTGATCCTGACCAGTTGCCCGCACTGCCAGTTCACCACCGGAGTCCTGAACCGAATTCAGAAAGACTATGCCGCTCGCAATGTGCAGGTGCTCGCGACGGCGATCGAGCCGATGTCGTCGCTGCACGTCGCGGACTTCGGGAAGCAGTTCGCGCCCGCGTTCCCGGTGGGCTACAACGCGCAGGAATATGTGGCGAAGTTCCTCGGTCGGGGTGAGAATGATCCTATGATGATGCCGCAGTTGGCGTTTGTAGACCGGAACGGAATCATTCGCGCGCAGTTTGCGGGCGACGATCCGGCTTTGAGTAAAGACATTCAGGAGAAGAGTCTGCGGGATGCGCTGGAAAAGACGTTGAAAGAGGGGCAGACGAGTCAGAAAGGGTCTGCCCCGAAGTGAAAGCGGTCCGCTAATGCATCAATTCATCTGCCAGCTTCTGCGCGCCGTACAATTTGCGCAGCACTTCCCATAGCTGGATAAACCGGCGCCGGAGAAAACAGCGAAAACTTCAGCGATTCCAGTTGCGCGTCGTGAAAACCGGGCAACCGCTCGCCGTCCGGCTTCTTCACCTCGGCCACGTAATCGACAATCGTGGCGGCAAGATTCGCCAGTTCGGAATTGGTGCCCCGGAAATACTGCTGTTTCGCGCGCGTCCTGGCCTTGTCTTCGGCCGCGGCGATCTCGCTCCACGCGTTGCCATATTCCCGCTCCCATTCGGGCTTTGAGGCGACCAGTGCCTTGAACTCGCTCTCGGCTTTCGCCTTAGTCTGCATGATGTGCGGATCGACCAGCCCTTTGTACATCCCGTCGTACGCCTTCAGGGAATTCTGTAGCCCGAAGATCTGCGTACTGGCCTCCCGGGCCTGCTCCGCACCGCGCGCCGAGTACTTTTCGAGAACGTCGATCCGGCTCTTCAGCAGTTGAATCAGATCCGGCACCTGCACGTCGCGCTGAAACTACAGCTACTCG
>Ga0302140_10011355_pt1 | contig 10963 bp, 10 predicted proteins | sample I_Bog_E1_1_FD_202095 | JGI IMG/M metagenome (GOLD analysis project Ga0302140, IMG submission 202095) | Peat permafrost microbial communities from Stordalen Mire near Abisko, Sweden - I_Bog_E1_1 | ecosystem: Environmental > Terrestrial > Soil > Wetlands > Peat | place: Sweden: Abisko, Stordalen...
TAGGAAAAGATTAAATCCGTCTTTAACCATTATTTAGGTGCAGAACGTCTTAAACAATTTTCTCTAAAAAATTTTGTCCAAAAATTGTTTCCCTTTCAATTCATCTCAATTTTAATAAATTAAAAATAAATTTTTTGATCGAAAATTACTTAATTTATAATAGATTTTTAAAAAATATTGAAAAACATTGTTTTTTTTTGCTTTAGTAATAAATTATTTATTTAATGATGGATAGTTCTCAACTCACCTGTCCAAAAAACCATTTCATGGAATTTATCAATCGTCCTTCATTGGCAATTACTCAAGTTGTCTGCAAGACGATGTCTCTCAAGGGAACCTACATTGATTGTAATATTTGCAATCAGAAACTTTATGATTATGATGAAAATCTGGGTCTTCCTTATTTCACTTGTCTGATTTGTGAAGATTACGATATGTGTCTAACATGTGCAAACAAATATAGTAAGCCCCTTGCAAACTGTCCAATAGGGATTTCATGTCCTAAAAAACATAAGCTGAACTTTTATGAAAAACCCAATTTGGAAATTACAAACAAAATTTCTCTAAAATATGAATTGAAACATGCATACATATGGTGTGATTTCTGTTTGAGAGATATTTATTCTTACGAAAATGATCAAGGAAAGCCATTTTACAGCTGTTCTGAGTGTGATTATGATATTTGTTTAGAATGTGTGAAATATGTTGGGGATACCTCGAGTGAAGAGAAAATAGCAAAATATACTATGAAAAAAGTAGTTTGTTTAGAAAAACACAGGATGAAACTTTATGAAAAACCATCTTTAGAAATGACTCAAAAGACAATTGCTGAAATTCAGGACAAAGGAATTGAGCTGCAGGATGAAATAAGGGAAGAATTAAACAATAAGCTTATCGTTTGTGATCTTTGCACCAAAGACATTTTTGACTATAAGAATAGGAAGGGAAGTGTGTTTTTCAATTGTTTACCTTGCAATTATAACATTTGTGTGGATTGTGTCGATAAATTTTCTTAGATAATTTTTGAAAACAATAATTAAAAATGCACCTTAAAATTAAAAAAAAATAAAATTAGATTTATTTTTTTTAAAATAAAATGAAATAGCAGTGGCCATTAATATTTAGAAAACCATTTAATTAAATTTGTTTTCGAAAAAATCTTCAACTATTGCAACAGATTTAGCTGAAATCAAGTCATTTTTGGACAATTGTAATTTCTCCAATAAACACGCTCCATTTTTTTCCAAAAATTTGTTCACCAAAATGTTTTTTCCTTTGGAAAATTCATCTTTGATATAAAACAGACCCTCGAAGAAATTCCTCAAACAATCCAGTCCTGTTGATAAAAGTTCATAAGTCTCTTCATATAATAAAACTTCCAATAGGAAATCAAAAAAGCCCGCATTCAACAAAGTTAACAAATCATGATATTCCGAATTTCGAGTGAAATTTTCAAAAAAGAGAAAAAGGGTTTTTTTCTCCTATTATTATTTAAAATAAGTTATTTTTGTATGATTAAAAGAATAAAAATTTACATATTTTGACGAAGAATATAAATAAACTTTTTGAAGTTTCGACATAATATCTATTGAATCAAGCAAATATCTCAATAAAATTGGGTTATCATCCTCTATAATTTCATTAACCAATTCCAAAGCACTTATTCTTATAATTTCTTTGGAATGTTCCAAAAAACTGACGATTAAGGAAATTAATGGATTATCAAATAAATCCTTCAAAACCATTGTCAAATTTCTGAAAATGCTCAATTCACAGGAAATTATTTCTTCTGTCATTTCTTCATGTTTCCTAATTTAATTTTTATACAAAAAATATTTTTCTTGGTTTTTACTTTAATATTCCACTTAAACATTCTATTAAGGGACTTTGGTTAATCATTTGAATCATTTCGTTTGGATAAATCTCTAAAGAATGATATTATTTGCAAAATAAACTTTTTAGTCAAGTTACTTGAATAAATATAAATCAAAGTCAATGCATTGAGTAGATTATCACTTGGACTTTTCTCTTCTTTCAGAATAAACAACAATTCATCAGAGATCTTCAAAAAAAGCTCCCATTCCAATAAAGGCTTCATTTTAAAAATATTTGAAATTGTCCAAATTACTATTTCCTTGCATTCCTTTCCGCAATTTTTCAAAATCTTCTTGAATTTATCAATAATTCCGATATTTATCAATGAGTCTCTGAAATTCTGTTTTTCACAAATAATATTAGCAAGCGCCCAGAATCCCAATCTTTGAATCTCTTCATTTTCACTATCACAATTCATTGTAAATAGCAAAAGAGCTCCTTTTTCAGCTAAATTATCAACTATCCGTTCATCTCCAGTAGCCAAATTTGAAAGAATCCACATACTTTCATATTGTGCATAAAGGTTATTAGGATTCGATGCTAAATTAATTAGGATTGTCAATAAACCAGAAAGATCTAAATCTGGGAAAAACTCATAATCATCGATCTTTGAAAAGAATTTCCGAAAGCCTATGAGCCCACAATAAAGAGAAAACATGTCTTTTTTATTAAGCAAAGAATATAATGATTCATAATCAGAAGGAGTGTAATGTTTTCCTTCAAATATTTGAAGAGTTGCGAGCTGTTCTGAGGTGAAATTGGATGAGATGGATGGGAATTTGGAAATACCTAAAGGAGGGAACCGTTTTGATTGAAAAAGGTTAAATCTTTTTTGGAAAAATTTGTCATAAAAAAAAAAAAATTAAAATGAACCTCTCAATTTTCCTGATTTCAAGTTGATTTTTTTCCCGAGTTTTCATTACCAGTTCTTTGGCTTAAAAAATAAAATTATAAGAAAAGATGATTAGGTGTTAATGGAACATGAATTGGTAGATTCTTTAGGATCCTTTGAGTTCATTTAAAATTTGAATAAATAAAACCTTTGGCTTGGATTTTTAATATGTTTAAATTTTTGAGGGAAATCTATAATTAAGAAAGCAAAAAATATAAACATATTTTTGATTTTAATATAAAATGAAAAAACAAAGAGCTAACGAAATTTTCAAAACCAAGTTTTTTTATAAAAAAAATGAAAGACAAAATAACAATAGATTATAAATAAAAAATAAAAGGGGACGAAAACCCTCAAAAATTCCATTTTTCGAAATATTTGTTTTTTTTGAAAAATATCAAAACAAATAATTAAAAAACGTTAACCCGCTCTCATAAACGGTTTGGTTCAAAAAACATTATATCCCCTGTTTTTTCTAGCTAAAATACTTCATTCATGAAGAAATTTTAGAAAATAAGCAATTTTTTCATCTTTTATCTTATGCTTAAAAAAAATTGGAATAGAACAAAAATTCCATCATTATTATCATTTTTTTTCAAGTTTCACTCTAATAATTAGTCATTAGATGTTTTTTTTTCTAGAAAAAAAGCCATTTGGTCTTACAAATTTTCTTTTTCAAATGTTTGCTAAAATAGAGCCTGGAATTATTAATCCGGCCTTTGAAAATTTGAAAAAATTGGAAGAATCTAGAATCAAAAATCTGGAATTTTCTCGCATCAAAACCTGCGGATTTTTTTTTGGATTTGCACCTCTTTTGGAACATTCTAGAATTTCGTTCTGGATATTAAATTCAAAATTTCGAAAACTCAATCTTAAAAAAAAACAAAAACAATATCCAAAAATCCCCCTTCCTTCCTTTATTGCCTATGACTGAGCATTTTGCCTTCAATGCTGATATCCAGCAATTGATGGGTTTGATCATCAACACCTTTTATTCCAACAAAGAGATTTTCCTTAGAGAGTTGATTTCCAATGCATCTGATGCCTTGGACAAGATTCGTTACAAATCGATCACCGACCCAGAAGGAACCAAGATTGATCAAGAGCCTAATTTCTACATCAAAGTCATTCCAGACAAGACCAACAACACGATCACCCTCCATGACACAGGTATTGGTATGACCAAGCAAGAATTGATCAACAATTTGGGTACCATTGCCAAGTCTGGAACCAAAGCCTTCATGGAAGCCTTGCAATCAGGTGCTGATATCTCATGCATTGGACAATTCGGTGTTGGGTTCTACAGTGCTTATTTGGTTGCTGATAAGGTCGTTGTCATTTCAAAGAGCATTGAAGACATACAATACAGATGGGAAAGCAGTGCCGGTGGTACTTTCTCTGTGACCCCTGATACTGAGAACCCAGTCAGATTGACCAGAGGTACTCAAATCGTCTTGCACTTGAAATCCGACAACTTGGAATTCTTGGAAGAGAGAAGACTCAAGGATTTGGTGAAGAAGCATTCTGAATTCATCAGCTTCGAGATCCAATTGTTAGTGGAGAAGACCACTGAGAAAGAGATCAGTGATGATGAAGAAGAGCCCAAGAAGGATGAGAAGAAAGATGAGAAGAAAGAAGGAGAAGATGTCGAGATCAAAGAAGAGAACCCAGAAAAGAAGGAAAAGAAGCCAAAGAAGAAAGTCAAAGAAGTGACCTCAGAGTTCGAAGTCTTGAACAAGACTAAGCCAATATGGATGAGAAAACCAGATACCATCACCAAGGAAGAATATGCCGCCTTCTATAAGAGTCTCACCAACGATTGGGAAGAACATTTGTCTGTGAAGCAATTCTCAGTTGAAGGTCAATTGGAATTTAAAGCCATCTTGTTCGTCCCAAAAAGAGCACCTTTCGACTTGTTCGAGACCAAGAAGAAGAAGAACAACATCAAATTATATGTTAGAAGAGTCTTCATCATGGACGATTGTGAAGAATTGATCCCTGAATACCTCAACTTTGTCAAGGGAGTGGTAGATTCTGAAGATTTGCCTTTGAACATCTCCAGAGAGTTCTTACAACAAAACAAGATCCTCAAGGTCATCAAGAAGAACATCACCAAGAAATGCATGGAAATGTTCTCTGAAATCGCTGAGAATGCCGAAGATTATAAGAAGTTCTATGAGCAATTCGCCAAGAACTTGAAGCTCGGAATCCATGAAGATACTGCCAACAGACAAAAATTGTCCGAATTTTTGAGATTCCATTCCTCAAAATCCGGAGATGAAATGACCAGCTTCAAGGATTATGTGAGCAGAATGCCAGAAGGCCAAAAGGATATCTTCTTCATCACTGGAGAAAGCAAACAATCAGTTGCCAACTCCCCTTTCATTGAAGGCTTGAAGAAGAAAGGTTATGAAGTCTTATACTTGGTTGATCCAATTGATGAATACGTGATTCAACAATTGAAGGAATTTGACGGAAAGAAGCTCAAGAATTGCACCAAAGAAGGACTTGATTTGGAAGGCAATGAAGATGCCAAGAAGAAATTAGAAGAACAAAAGGCCGCTTATGCCAATTTGTGCACCTTGATTAAGGAAGTCTTAGGAGATAAAGTTGAGAAAGTTGTTGTGGGATCAAGAATCGAAGAATCTCCTTGTGTTTTGGTCACAGGTGAATATGGATGGTCTGCCAATATGGAAAGAATCATGAAAGCTCAAGCCTTAAGAGATGCCTCAATGTCCACCTATATGGTGTCAAAGAAAACCATGGAAATCAACCCAAATCATCCAATTGTTGTTGAATTGAAGAAGAAGAGCGATACAGATAAAAATGACAAGACTGTGAAGGATTTGATCTGGCTCTTGTTCGATACCTCTCTTTTGACTTCTGGATTTTCTTTGGATGAACCAACTGGATTCGCCAACAGAATTCATAGAATGATCAAGTTAGGACTCAGCATTGACGACGATAAAATCGAAGAAGAGATGCCAAATCTTGTCAAGGATGACAAAGCCACCACTGGACCTTCCGGAGAAACCGTTGCGAACAAAATGGAAGATGTTGATTAAGGCTTTTTAAAATATAATTTATTCAGGAAAAAATGAATTGATTTTTAAGAAGTGATTAATAAAAAAAGAAAGTATTGGAATTTTTTTTTCAAATTTTTTTTAAAAAGAATAAAAAGAACATATTTATTTTTCAAATATTAAAAAAAACACAATTTTTCCTTCATAAACAAAAATTAAGCAAGATCAAAAAATCACTAAAACTTAAATAAAAATACCGCTTCCTGAATCCTTTGAAATATTAAATCAAATAATGACAAAATCAGACAATTCCAACGATTCAGACTCAAACTCGAGTAGTTCTGGCTCATCCCATTCGCGGGATCACAAGCGTCGGAAAATTTCGGAGAGTGCTTCTGAGAAAAAAGAAAAGCTCCAACCTGTGGTTATGCCATCAATAATTTGTGTGCGAAACCTTTCCCGTAATGTCAACAAGAACCATTTGATAGAAATTTTCGGGAATTTTGGCAAAATTAAAAAAGTCGATATTCCAATCGATGAGAAAACTCACAAGCGAAAAGATTTCGCTTACATAGAATATGAAACTAAAATTGAATGTGAGGAGGCAGTGGTTTATATGAATGAGGGGCAAATAGATGGCAAGGTTTTGAAAATCGAATTTATGAATATAGATCCGATTAACAAAAACAAAGATAAGAAAGGCAAAAAATCAAAAAGTCCCACAAAAAAAAACCCTCCTCATGCTTCACATAAAACACATATGAGATCAAGACATTGGAGGAAGAATGATGACAATAATGCTGATAATAAAAGAAGAAGGTCTAGAAGCCGTTCGAATCATAGAAAGAATAGAGCTAGATCCAGAAGCAGAAATAGAAATAGGGTAAGAAGAATGAGATCAAGATCGAGATCACATTCGAAATCGAAGGAAAGAGAAGCCAATAATTTAAAAAGGGATGTTAAAAAAGAGAAGGTGCCTCAAAAAAAGGATGAATCAAGTTCAAGATCCAGTAGTAAATCAAGCAGTTCTTTAGATGATTCTAGCTCCAGAAGCTCGAGCTCAAGCATAAATAATAAGTCTAAAAGCAAATCTAAGAAATAGAAACCTTCGTTGTTTTAGCATTCTTTAAATTTGAAATCGATTCATTTTTTTTTATAAAGAAGAAGCTGTTTTGTGGGGGAACGAAAAAAATTCAAAAACAATAAATTTTTTAAATTTTGGGCTATTAATTCAAAGAATTTATTTGTACAAAGAACCCTGGAAACATTTTAAAATGAAATAAATTTATGAAAAATATTTTTAAAAATAAACAAAAAATAAGTTCAAAAATTCTCAATATTTTCCAGAAACACTTAAAAAAATTGCAATTTCAACGTTTAAATGAATATTTATTTGTAATTTCAGCTAATGATCCCTTTCTTTTCTTGTTTATTATTTGAAAAAACATAAAACAACAATAAAAACTTAATAAAATCTTAAAAATGAAATCTATTTTAGAGCATATCGACTCAAAACTTTCTTCCAAGTCCATCCCAAGTGATAAAAACTTGCAGGCGAGCTATTTTTCGAAGTTATTGGATTTATGCCAAGAGTTATCCAACATCATGCAGAAAGCCCCTAAAGTCTAAATTTCCTATTTTTAACCGCCCTTATTTTTCTTTTAGGAGGAATTAGTTTCCAATTCTAAAAGAATTGAAGCAGTTATCAACCAACTGATCCTATGTAATTTAGGGGATTATGTCAATACAGATCCATTTGCCAGTTTTTTGAGCACTTTTAGTCTTCTCGCAATCAAAAAAGACCATCAATCATCTTCCATGATATTTCAAATTTTCAGCAATTATTTGAATTCTGGAAAGATAAAAACCAACTCCAAATTGTAATATATATTTGAAAGTTATTTTTGTCAAATTTCTTAAACCAAAGCTTCATTTTATCAACCATAAACTCCATCATTTCCAATCGAGATGATTCCGATGTTTTATCCAATATGATTCTCCAAGACCTTTTAAACAATGTAATAAAATTTATTAAATCCATCGGAAGCAGCACTCCCAATGACCTATCCTTCAAATTAATCACGATGAACATCATTCGACATTTAATCAAGGAAAAATTGACCAACAATTTCACCAATAGACAAGACATTTATAAAATGATACTCAAATTTTTAAGTGTCTCTAATTCAAAAAAAATGATTTTTTATTTTTTAAATTTTAGGATAAATATGAGGATTTGAAGACAGTTGCAGCCAATTGTTTGCTTGATTTCATTGAAAATGTCGATCCTGCCTTCATCAATCAGAATTATGATAATCTTCAGGGCCTTTGTTTGAGAGTAAAAATTCATTAAAGTATTATGATTTGTAATTTAATTAAAAATTCTAAGATTTTGGAAGAATCCACAAAACCTAGTCTTCAGAAAAAAATTGTTTTTATTTTCGCCAGCATTTTGGATATCCATTACCAATTGGATAAAGACCTTACTGGAAAAGACTCCTCCAAAATTTCGATTATAAATTTTAAAAAGAAAAAAAGTACCTCCTCTATGGATCCTAACGAATTAAAAACGAAAGATAAAATATCTGAAATTTTGAACTTCACAGCATTCACAATTGCAAAATGTATTTTGTTTTTAACAATAAGATAAAATTACATTGAAACAAATTTGTTAAAAATAGATCCTAATATCAAGTTTTTCCTTTTTGAAATTTTGTTTGTTTTTCTTCAAAAAAATAAAGAACATTTAGTGGAAAAGAGCTTTGAAGAATTGATGGAATTTTGTTTTATGTCGATACAAAAAGTTAAATTTTTTTTTTTTTTTCGTTATATCTCAATAAAATAACAAAAATAGACGCCTGTGAATTTAGAAAATGATTGCTTTAAATTAAGAGAAGCCATTTGTCTTTTGGTCAACGAATTAATTCGTTTTTTGAATAAGAACCAAATCACATTTATTTATTCTGTAGTCACAAAAAATCTCAACGAAATTCAAAAGGAAATCCGTTTTGATACTAATTACAAGCAAAATAGAAAATGGCAAATGTCTGACCATTCGATCCTCTTTCTCCTTCGAGTCCTACATCATCTTATTCATTCATTAGGAGGCTCCATTTTTGAAATAATGAAGAAAACTAACGATTTGGCTGATTTATTATGTCCTTATTTAAAGCATCCTAGCATTTTAATCAAATTGACAAGTTGCCATATTTTTAAGATCTTTGCAGAGAAAAACCCCAAATGGAAATCTAATTTATTGTCATTGATTCTTAACCTTATAACAGTTTATTATGCGGAAGCGGAAGGTTTGAATGACATGAATCTACGTGATAATTCTGAGGGGAACATCCATGAAACAATCAATGGATTATATGGACATTCGATATGTTTGTCATTGCTTTTAAGGAACACGGATTTCAATTTGCAATCGATTCCTTACGATATAGCCAATTCGATCTTTGAAACTGCCAAAAGTAAATTTTTTTTAAAATAATTCAAAATCTAATTTTAATATTAATTAGATTTGATTAGCACCCATCGAAAAAACGAAAAAACCCTCCCCAGACATGCAAATCAAAGTCCAGTTGAAGACGAGCTGATGTATTTGCAAAGTCTGAAGATTCAGGCTGGATGGATCATGATGGAACAACTACTTTCATTTGATATTCATTGGGTCGGCAGCAAATTAAAGGCATTGTTTGGTTTATGGCAACAAGAATTTAGTTATGAAGCCAACGACTTGAGTAATTTGGATGAACAATTAAATTATTTAAAGGTTAGTGTGCCTTGTCTGAAAACCCTTCGAACTTTCTTGAGAAAATGCAAAACTCTGCATACTGATCATGTTTTGAAGCTTGTAGGAACATATTTGATGAATTTCTTCAATGCTTTTCTCACAGATACTGAAAAAGACAAATGGAAAGCAGGCAATGAAAGACAAGTGACTGAATATAGTTTAGCGAAAATTGTGAGACTTTATGAATTTTTCTTTTTAATCCTATTAAATGAATATTTTCTTAAGGAATTCTTCAGATGCATCTGTTCAATATCTCCAAGATTTTATCAGCAAAAGCTTAATCTTCTCGTTCAAAACGTCATGGAAGACATTTTTGTCAGCAATTTCTGTAATATGATCGGAGTTATCAAGAAATTTTTTGATCCTGAGGACCTTTTCATTGGTTCTTTATTAAAGAAAATCATTTTCTTAATTGATTATTTTATTTTACAGCAAAAAATTTGGAAAACCAAGTGATTAAAAAATCCATTTTATTTAAGCCAGACCACCTCAAATCCGAAATCTCCATAGAAAAGTTTGAACAGATAATTTTCGAAAATGACCAAAGACACCTATATTTCCGTGAAAAGGACCACGCATTAAAGCAAAACCTTTGTAGGATTCTCATTGAGTTTATGGGCTTGATTTATTGTTCCACGGCCTTTACCATTAAGAATAAAAACAATCTCCTAAAATACTTAAAAAACAATCTCAAATCCATCCTAGCTTCTAAAGACTCCCAAGTGAGAAACCTCAAAATAATTCCCTTTTTGTTAGTTGGCGTGTCGATCATTTTGAAACTACGCAAAATTCCGGAAAACGATGGCATCTATGACAAAGAATTTATGGAAAATCTCAAAGAAATTAGCATTCTTTGCTGGCCGATTCAAAATAACTACATCAGAACTCTGACCTCAGTTCTTTATGCCAACTTATTCGGTTTACAGGTTGAAGATTTCCCTTTGGATTCTCTGATGAAGCCTTTATATGAAAGCATCACCGAATCAAATTATATGTCAACAGTTACTGCAACTATTGGTTTCATTTGCAAATATAATGATTTTACTAAATTAAAAGACTATTATGTTGAACTATCCAACATTTTTCAAAAGGCCAGCAGATCTAATGATTCAAAAATATGGTTGTTGAACTCATTGAAATTGGCTTTGGAAAGTCATATGGAGAACGCTTTGATAATTTTCAAAACCTGCTTTTCTTTCTTGATCCTGCAATATTTCTTGGATAGTGATTTGAACAATCTCCAACATTTCCTTTATTCCCATATTTTATGCAAATGCCTAACAATAATCTCACAATTAGATCCACAGAAACAAGCAGAGATTTTGACTAAGCAATTTCAAGCATTTTTTATAGATATTTATTTGAAATTTATACCAA
>Ga0302140_10011358_pt1 | contig 10961 bp, 13 predicted proteins | sample I_Bog_E1_1_FD_202095 | JGI IMG/M metagenome (GOLD analysis project Ga0302140, IMG submission 202095) | Peat permafrost microbial communities from Stordalen Mire near Abisko, Sweden - I_Bog_E1_1 | ecosystem: Environmental > Terrestrial > Soil > Wetlands > Peat | place: Sweden: Abisko, Stordalen...
CAACTGCATATTGGTTGGCCAACTGATGCTGATGCTGAAGTTTACAGGTAGCTGTTTAATAACCAGGTAAACCAAATTGAAAACAATTAAAGCAGCAACAAACCACATCACGCCGAAATCGATCCAATGATGATAACCCGACATGTATTCGGTAAACGAATGGTGCTGCCCGTAACCGTAATGTTCAACGGTATAGTTTAGAACCGGCGACAATACCAGCGAATAAAAAACCAGGGGAACACCTAGCCGCTTCAATCGGTCGACCAGGAATTTTCCGGCGCCTTTCTTTTTATACGATGGCCCAACAAACAGCGCCGACAGGAAAAAGAAAAATCCCATAAAAAATGACTGGTTAGTGGCCACAAAAACCGTCATCGGGAACAGAGCTGCCTTTAAATTACTTGGCTGCTTAAAATACCAGCCTCCGGGCGCGCCGTAGGTAATAAAGGTATGGTGAAGCACCACCAGCACAGTGGCTAATATTTTAAGGTGATCGATATAAGCAATCTTTGCCTTTGCTGGTTTTTCCGCGGTGGGCGGCGCCAGGGTTTCGGTATTTGCAGTTTTCATGGTTTTATGGTAGCGGTTATGTTTTTTTAAATCAATTGACAAACAAATGGTTATGCCGTTACAATATTAGGCCGAAAAAAAGAGATTGAAGTTCTGCTGGTCAAAGGATTTTGGCCGTTGGTCAAAAAATCTCCTGTTGCGCTGCCTTTCAGCCCAAAAATCGATAGCGGGAATACACCAGCGGGGCTTAGTTTTGGTTAAATTCGTTAAATTAGCCGTCACCAATGCACAGGATCTTAAAAATATCGGCGATCACTGGTTTAGCGACAGCAGGCGTTATCGTTTTGTATCAAATCTCAAACCTAATGCTGGTATATCGCTATTTTACCTATGATTATTATATTGCCGGCGTTGCATTGGCAGCGTTTGTTACCGGTATTTTTCTTGCTAACCGTTATCGTAAATCCGAAATAACAAGCTGCATAACTAAACGGGATACACTTACCGCTAAGGAGCTGCGGATTTTAGAATTGATTGCCCAGGGCCGAAGCAATAAAGAGATCGCCGCGCTGAATTATGTAGAGCTGAGTACAGTGAAAACACATATCAACAATATCTTCTGCAAATTGGGCGTGAAAAATCGAAGGGATGCCGTTACAGTTTATCAAAAGGACGCAGGCACACAAAAATCAACCTTTTCTCCACCCGCCGCAATTTGATTTTCTACGCGCAGCCGCGCACTTTTGCACCATGAACAAAGTATACCCACTAAAACAAGCTACGCTAACGGGACTTATTTCAGCCGTTTTTGCTTCAGCCGCTTTTTCCATAGCCGACAGTTTAAACCAGCACAATAAATGGAATATCAACCCGGCGAACATCCGGGGCATCATCGGCCTGGTGTCGCTGATTATATTGGGCATCGGTATTTACATGGGGATGCAAAGTGTTAAGCGGGCTAACCACGGTCAGCTCAGTTATGGACAGGCGCTGTTGACCGGTTTTCTGATCGCGCTTACCGTTGGAATTATCATGGCCGTTTTAGGCCTCATTTATACAGTTGCCATCAATCCCGGATACGCAGGTCACATGGTGGCCGAAGGGAAAAAGGCAGTGCTGGCAAATGGCGAATCGCCCGAAGACATCGCCAAAGGCATTGCCGGCCTGCAAAAACAATTTGCGCCATCTATGCAGGTCATACAAGCCCTGTCTGGCCAAACCGCTGCCGGCACCATAATTTCGTTGATAATGGGCATATTCGTTAAATCAAAAAAATAAAATCATCCATGCTAAAAAAAGGAGAACATATAGAAGGTACGCCGGCCGAGTTGCAAATATTACTTGAACAGGATGCAGAAGCGAACGCTTTTTTTGAAAGCCTGTCCAAATCATACAAACAAGGCTATTGCGATTGGGTTGGTTCGGCCAAACAGGAAGAGACTCGAAAAATAAGGGCGGATAAGGCCATGATTATGCTGCGGAATAAGCAGAAAACGTTAAAAACATAATATCCAGCTATTAAATGGTATTGATACAAAAAAATTGGTAAATTAGTACTGTATTAAGAAATGTATACTAAACCCGTTCCTATGAAAATTAAATTAGTTCTATGTTTAGGATTATGTGCAACCCTCAGCATTATTTCCTGTAAAAAAAGCGGGAATTCTCCGGCTAAGGTCAACGGACCTGATATTTATTTAGGAGGTTATACCGATTCCATTGACAGATATGCAACCTACTGGAAAAATGGCGCAAAAACAGTGCTTAACCAGCCAAGCCCAAGCTCCATAAACTCAATGGTTGTTAACGGGAGCGGCATTTATTTGGCAATCGACGACGATGGGGGAGCCGCTTATTGGAACAATGGAGTTTTGACGCCCCTCGAAACTACATACGCAGATGTGGAAGCTATTGCAGTACAAGGTAATACCGTTTATGTAGCGGGTTCTACGTCAAGCTCCGGTCCGGTCTATTGGAAAAATGGGGTTCCGGTAGTGCTTGGATCGTCAGGCCAGTTGATGGCCTTTGCTTTAAGTGGCAATGACATCTATGCTGCAGGTTACACCTATTCAAACACCGGCCCTTCAATTGCAACTTATTGGAAGAATGGAACTGCGGTGGCTTTGCCAGCCGGTCCAAAGTCTGGGCATCTATTGGCTATTGCCGTGCAGGGAGACAATGTGTATACGTCCGGTATCCTGGATGTTTACACCGACACTGCTACGTATCAGCAGGCTGTTTACTGGAAGAATAATGTGATGGTCAGCCTGCCCGCCAACGGCGCGTCAAGCGCGAATGCTTTTGGTATTGCTGTAAATGGAAATGATATATATGTGGCGGGTGATATTAACGGTTACGCAGCATGCTGGAAAAACGGAATTGCTACGCTTCTTTCCAATCAACTTTCAGAAGCGTATGCGATAACGATTTACAACAATGATGTCTACATTGGCGGCGAAATCAATGGCGTCGCATCTTATTGGAAAAATGGCACACCATCAACGCTCCCTCTGGGGGGAGCAAAAAGTTCGACGGTGAACACTATAGTTGTCCAGTAAAGCTAGAGCAAAGCCGTGAAATTGACATTCAAAACGGTGGGTTTAATTTTAGCCTTCAGGAAGAATCCGGTTTAGCAGCTTAAAAAGACATTAAAAACAAAAGCGAATGGCTAAGAGCCATTCGCTTTTGTTTTTCTGCATGGGCCGGAACCACGATATTCTGCAGCAAAACCAAGCTTTAAAGATCGCTAGTCTTCCGAAAAAAGTATTTGTAAAAGCATATTTACCGCCTCTCGCAGACCTTTGTCCAACTCCCCATCTCTTTTTACCACGCGGCTTTGGTCTATTGTTTTGATCTGGTCGAACGCTAACGAACCTGGTTTTCCTTTATGATTAGTGGATAGCCGTGTAGGGTAATTTTTGCTTGTTGATGTAAAAGGCACTACTATTAAAGTGCTCAAAGCTGCATTTACAGCGTTTGGTGAAACAATAAGGCATGGGCGAACTTTTGATATTTCTGCACCTTTTGTGGGATTTAGATCAACTAATACTATTTCCCACTTTTTATAGGGCTTATTCATCTTCCAGCCCGTCTTGCAGTGTTATATCCCAATCCTCCAGTTCATGCTCAGCGCTGGTGTCTGCCATAGCAAAAATGGCTGGCCATTGGTTTAGCGGCGGAATGGCTGGGGCTGGCTTTATAAGGATACCATCACTTGTTTGTTCCAATATCACTTCTGTAGTGCCTAATGATAACGCAAACTCCTTTGGCAACCGCACACCTTTGGAATTTCCGATTTGTGTGATCTTGGCGCGATATGTTTTTTGCATACTACAAAGGTAATAACTTTTATTATAACATTTTGCAGTTCATTGCCACTTTTTGATTGACGCCATATCAGCTTAATCAGCTAAAAACAAAAAACCCGCCTGATTAATATAGGCGGGGTTTTGTTTTCCTGCATGGGCTCGAACCACGATCCTCAGAGCCAGAATCTGATGTGTTACCATTACACCACAGGAAAATGTTGTTCCGGGCTGCAAATATAGAAAAAATGTGATTTATCTGAAAAGCAGCCTCCCGAATAGTAGCAGCGTTATTTAAATATCTTCAATATCGAACCCCAAAACCAGCTCTCATCGGCTTTGATCATTTTTTCGAGGGTCTTGTCTACGTTCTTTGCCAGTTTGTTAATATCGGTAACCGATTTGTTGAAGGTTTTAAAGTCAGGGTTTTTGGCGTCGCCTTTTACTTTTGACAGCTCGTCCAGTATTTTGATCACCGGGTCAAGTTCCCTTTTGCGGCGTTCTTTGGCTACCTGCCGCGCAATGTTCCAGGTGTCCTTGTCGGCATAAAAAAACTCCTTGCGCTCGCCCTGCTTCAGCTGTTTCTCCACCAGGCCCCAGCCGATCAGGTCCCTCACTGTCATGTTGGCATTGCCGCGCGAAATGCTCAGCGCCTCCATTATTTCCTCGGTCGACAAAGCTTCCGGGGTGATCAGCAGCAGTGCGTGCACCTGCGCCATGGTGCGGTTAATGCCCCATTCGGAGCCCAGCTTGCCCCAGGCCTCGATAAATTTCTGTTTTGCTTCCGGCAATTCCATATACAAAGATAGATAAATTATGAAAGTTTCAAAATAAATTGAAAGTTAATAGCTCATTCGCTTCCCTCGTCCGCCATAGCTTTAGCGACGTCGGATTAAAACACCCTGCAAAGCAACCCTTTCAAATATTCCCCTTCAGGGAACGACGACCTTACCGGGTGGTCTTCTGGCTGGCAAAACTGGTGAATAAACTGAACCTGTTTGCCGGCATCCAGCGCGGCCCAGGCCAGTACCTGTTTAAATGTTTCCATATTCATTGCGCCCGAGCAGGAAAACGTGGCCAATAGGCCACCCTTGTTGAGCAGCAGCATACCCAGGCGGTTTAAATCCTTGTAGGCGCGCGATGCTTTATCCAGTGCCGAGCGCGAAGGTGCATATTTCGGCGGATCGAGCACTACGATATCGAAGGTTTCGCCGTCTTCACGAAATTTACGAAGTTGTTTGTTCACATCCGACGTGATTGCGGTAACTTTTTTTGCGTCGAATTTGTTTAGGGTAATGTTTTGTAACAGCGTCTCGACTGCCAGCGATGAGCTATCCACCGACGTGACCGACGCCGCGTCGGTATGTAAACAGTTCAGTGTAAAACCACCGGTATAGCTAAAGCAATCCAGTACTTTTTTGCCTTTAGCATGCATTGCCAGTATTTTGCGGTTATCGCGCTGGTCGCAATAGAAGCCGGATTTTTGCCCTTCGGCAATATTAATGTGATAGCGGATACCATTTTCCAGCACTTCAACAAACTCAGGTGGTGGGTTCAACGTAAGCGAAGCGTTAACGGTTTCCATCCCTTCGTGGCTGCGCGAAGCGGCGTCACTTTTGTCAAAAATGCTTTCAGGCTTCAACAGGTTTTGCAATTCGTCGATAATTACCGGCATCATCTTTTCTATTCCCGAAGTAAGCACCTGCACGGCCAGGTGGCCGGCATATTTATCAACGATCAATCCCGGCAGGAAATCTGATTCGCTGAAGATCAGCCGGCAGGTATCAGTAAGGCCGTCAGCGAGCAGCTCGCTGCGGCCGGCTACCGCCGCTGCAACTGCAGCCCGGAACCAGCCTTCATCTACCTTAGTCGCTTCATCCGATTCCAGCAAACGCAGGGCCACGCGCGACTGGGCATTATAAAAACCGTAAGCCATAAACCTCCCGCCGGCATCTATCAGCCTTACAATATCGCCATTGGCGGGTTTACCCTTAACGGGCTCAATAGCGCCCGAGAATACCCAGGGATGGCGGTGCAGCACGGCTTTTTCCTTGCCTTTTTTTAATACCACGTCAATCATGGCCGCAAAGGTAAGCATACAGCGGGTTGTCACGATAAGTTCCGGTGAAATTGAAAAAATAGCTTTAGAAGAGTCTGGGGCAACGAGTGGCAAACAGAAAGTTTGCTTTAGTTCTTCACCAGGACTTTATTGATCACATTTTCCAGCTCTTCCAGGTCGAAGGGCTTGGCAAGGTAAATCTCGGCGCCGGCGTGGTTTGCAAGCAGTTCGATATCACTGTTTGCCGAAAAATATACCACGGGGATATTTTTCAATGCTTCGTTTCTTTTTAGGGTCTGTGTTGCGATGATCCCGCCGTCATCCGGGATCCAGTTATCCATAATGATCACATCGGGTAACACAGCCGATACTTTTTCGGTGATCTGGTTGCAATCGGTATAGGCATAAACTTTCCAGCCCTGTTCTTCTAAAATAAAACTGCAGATAGAAAGAATATCTTCGTCATCATCGAATATAATAATGGTTTTCTCAGAGTTGTTCATCGGCTGATTAGATACATGAAGCTATATATTACAATTTAAATAAGCAAATTGTTTTTTTGTTTGGTTATTTTTTCAATTTAGAGGATAATTAACTTTCAGCCTGGTTATTGCCGGGCTGTCCCTCTAACCGATAACCATCCCGCTTGCTGTAATGAAACAACGGATTAGTTGTTTTCTGCTCATTTATGTAAATTTGCGGTTAAATATGTCGACCCAGGTACAGGAAGAAACATTAACCCTTGAGGAAATACTTGCCGGCCTTAAGGAAATGCACCGTTTAATTTTATGGAATGACGATGTGAACACGTTTGAACACGTGATCTTTTGCATGATGAAATACCTGGATTACACGGAATCGCAAGCTTCAAAGATCGCCTGGAAAGTGCATAACGAAGGCAAATGCGCTGTACTGGAGGGCTCTTTCACCGAAGTGGAGGTCTATCGTAAAATATTACAGCAGGAAGGGTTGACGGTGTCGGTTGACTAAGCCAAAAGTCTTAAGTCGAAAGTCAAAAGTCAAGACATCCTGACTTTTGACTTTGAACTTTCGACTACACTAAATAATTCCACCCATGCGTATCAGGCGCAATACCATAACGGATGGCATCCAGTGTTTTCAATACTTTTTGAGAAAACTCACGTGTTTTCGGGTCGCTAAGGAAATATTCCTCGCCATTGTGGCTAATGGATCCGACAGGAGCAATGGTAGCAGCTGTTCCGGCGCCGAACGCGTCAGTTAGTTTGCCGTTTTTGGCGCCTTCAAGGATTTCTGCCACCGAAACACGGCGTTCTTCAACTGGCATGCCCCAATCTTTCGCCAGGGTGATAACGGTATCGCGCGTTACCCCGTCTAAAATGGTATCGCGGGTGGATGGGGTTATCAATTTGCCATCCAGTACAAACATTACATTGGCGGCGCCCATTTCTTCCACAAATTCGTGGGTTTTGGCATCCGTCCATATCACCTGGTCAAAGCCTTCCTGTGTTGCACGGCGGCTTGCAAGCATGGCTCCGCCATAATTGCCCGAAGATTTTGCATAACCCATCCCGCCTTCGGCGGCCCGGGTAAAATGTGTTTCAACCTTCACCCGGAGTGTTTTTGAGAAATAGGGGCCTACTGGTCCGATCAACACCATGTACTTATAGGTGCTGGACGGGTTTACCCCCAGGAAAGGGTCCGTAGCGAACATAAACGGGCGGATGTACATCGAATGGTTGGCCCTGGCAGGCACCCAATCGCGGTCAATATCTACCACCGCGGCAATACTCTGAACAAATATTTCTTCCGGCAGTGTTGGCATACATAAACGCTCGGCCGATTTGTTAAAACGCGCGGCATTTTTATCGGGGCGGAAAACAGATACCTGTCCATCGGCATGTTTGTAGGCTTTCAATCCTTCGAAAAACGACTGGCCATAATGCAGGGCAGAGGTAGCAGGGCTAATACTGATCTCCCCGTATGGAATGATCTCGAAATTCTTCCATTCGCCATCGACATAGTCGGCCGCAAACATGTGGTCGGAAAATGTTTTGCCGAATTGTAAATGGTCAAAATTGGTCTCGTGCAAACGGGAATGATTGGTTTTAGTGATCCTGATGTCCAGCGTCTCTGTCATGGCCTTTTGGTATTAAATTCTGAAAATGGCAAGATAGGGATTTTTTTTAGCTGATGGTCGATTGATCGCTGCTAATAGCTGATTTTTACAAAAAATTGTCTTTCCTGCGATGAATCATAGCCGTTAACTATGAACTTAGCGCTTTTTCCACCCATCCTTTGCCCCAATTCTCAATCTCTTCATCCGACCATAACGAAGGATAAAATATCCTTTTCTGAAATCTTGGCGGCAAGTATTTCTGCCAGTTGGTGCCGCCGGTGGCTTTTATTTCTTCCGGCTCGCGGTTAAGGTAACGCACCGCCGATTTATAGTGAACCAGCGGCCAGTTTACGTTTACATTGATGTCCAACTGCCTTAATTCATTTTTTAATTCCGCGGTTGCCGTATTATTATTTTCGAGCTGAAGATAAAGTGCGTTAAAATTATGCCTGATGTTTGCTTTTCCTAACTCGATAAACGTTTTGGAGTATTTCTTTTCAAACTGTTTAAGCGTAAGGGTTTTTTTGCCGGTGGATAACTCCGTAGCGCCAAACTTCCAGTACAGGTATTCAAACTGATCTTCGATGGGCGCATTTGTTAGTTCATCCCGCTTATCACGGGCAACCAGGTGGATAAAATCGGTAGCATATATTTCAATCATCCGGTACTGCCCCGACTGAAATCCGCTTGCCGGCAGCAGCGACATCCGGAACTTCAGGAACTGGTCTTTTTCCATGCCGTCAACCATAATGCCGAACGACTGGGTTAGCGCTTCAAAATAGTTATTGATGCGTTTCAGCCTTGCTGCAAAAAATTCAGTGCTCAGCGCTTGTGCCGCAGTGATCTGTTTGCATTCGTGTAAGGCCAGTTTGAAATATAGTTCCGTTACCTGGTGATACATGATGAATATCTCTTCATCGGGGAACGGGGTTTTCGGCGTTTGCAGGCTCAACAGGGTGTCCAGGTGGATATATTCCCAATACGTTAAAAAGTCAGCATACAGTAAGCCATCAAGGTACGAGGTCATATCCTGGCCCATCGCTTCATATTTTTCCTGCAGGCGGGCTAGTCGCTCTTCAATTTCGGGCGTAAATTGCATGGCCAAAGGTAATAAAGAAAGAGTTGGAAGTTTAATGCCAAACTTTTAGTTTAAAAACATATTTCAGCTAACTTGTTATTATCTTTATAACGAAATCTGAACAAACATGACGATCCAAAAAATTCTTATCGGAATAGATGATAGCAAACAAGCAGAGCACGCAGCTGAATACGGTTTCGATATGGCCCGGAAATTTAATGCCCTGGTAGGCATAGTGAACATTGTTGAACCGGCAATAGCCGGAACTTCGGCAGGTACTGACCCGATGATGGGTTTGCCCACCCCGGGCATCGGCATTGATGAAATGGAACTCATAGAAATTCAAAATAGCCAATCGGAAAACATTGTCGAACAAACCATAAAAAAATTTGGCGGAGAAATGCAGGTGACCCACTTTACCGAATACGGATCGACCGCCGACGGCATCATTCGTTGTGCAAAGGAATTTGGCGCCGACCTGATCGTTGTCGGCACGCACACCCGGCACGGCCTTGACCGCTTATTGATGGGGAGCGTTGCTGAGCACGTAGTGCGGCACGCGCACGTGCCGGTGCTGGTAGTGCCGCTTAAGTCCGAAAGTCAGTAAAGTCGGAAAAGTCCGTAAGACGGAGGCCTCCTGAACGGTTGCATTTTGAACCCGGAGCATCTTTCGGACTTTGCTGACTTTTCCGACTTCAGACTAATATAGCAATCTGAATTTTATCGTATGCTCAATGGCTTTCAGCTCATTTAATACGCCGGTATCGTAGCCGGTGTTTACGTCAGTAATCACATACCCTATCTGGGGGTTCGTCACCAGGAATTCACCTACAATATTGATATTATGCCGTGCAAAAACGTCGTTTATTTTTGCCAGGATGCCCGGCACATTTTTATGGATATGGATCAATCGATGCGCGTTGTTTACGCGCGGTGGCTGCAGATCGGGAAAATTGGTGCTGGTGTGCGTTTTCCCCTCATTCATAAAAGCGAGCACCCTGCGGGGGATAAAATCGTCGTTGCGGGGGTTGTTTTTAGGGTCATCGAAAATTATGATGCCATTATCGCAGGCGGCTTCCGCCATTTTACGGCTGTTTGCCCTGCCAAAAATACCGATTACTTTTAGCCTCCCGGCATGTTGCACCTGTTCAACCGTGGGCTGATGGTCCTCATCGCAAAATAAAACGCCTGCTTCTTCCAGGTATTTATCTTCTATCGTTTCGCGTTGCCGAATATTATAGCCTTCTTTTTTCATCAAGGCCAGGGCTTCCTCTTCAACATCACCAACGACGAGGCATTTAATGCGGTTTTTAGGGTAAGAGATTGCCCGCGGAAGCTTATTGATATACAAAAACTCATCAAAGCTTGGCGTAATGTGGTCGGCCCTTTCGGCAACCGACTTGCGCTCGATATTTTCCGTAAATGCAAAGAACTTTTTGATGATGCCCGATTCTTTCAGCTGAAAATCGGAATAACCATCACCAATACCATAAATATCGCCCTGTAAATTCAACTCGCGCAGTAGCTTTACTTTGCCGCCCTCCTGTGATAGCGGGTTGCTACGGTCGTAGCCAATAATGTTGCCATCTTCGTCGAATTCAAAGGTATTGGCGTAGATGTTTTCCTTCTTAATAAAATATTCGGTAACCACAGGGGTGATAAACTCCTTAAAGCCACCCGATACGATCAATACTTCGTCAGCGTGGTTTTTAAAAAATATAGTATTGCGCGAAAACGAGGTGGATACCTTCTTTTTCAGGTGTGTCACCAGCTGTTTCAGGTGTTCGCGGTTCGCCTGTAGCAGCTTAACCCGGTTTTCCAGGCTTTGCGTAAACGACAGTCGGACTTCCATCGAGGCATTTGTTAGCGCCTCTATTTGTTCATATATTTTTTCCCTGTCGGGATGATTTT
>Ga0302140_10011367_pt1 | contig 10952 bp, 6 predicted proteins | sample I_Bog_E1_1_FD_202095 | JGI IMG/M metagenome (GOLD analysis project Ga0302140, IMG submission 202095) | Peat permafrost microbial communities from Stordalen Mire near Abisko, Sweden - I_Bog_E1_1 | ecosystem: Environmental > Terrestrial > Soil > Wetlands > Peat | place: Sweden: Abisko, Stordalen...
GCAATCGGCAGCAGCAATAAGCATATTATCACCCGCACGTTCCATCCAGTAAAAATCGCCTGCAACTATATCTTTCGACTTATATAATACAAATGATTCGGGCAAATATTTTTGAATAAGGCTTATAGGTGGCAATATGGCATCCTGCAAACGCTTAGCATATGTAATGGAGGCAAGCATATCTTTATTCCTATCTTCAATTATCTTTTTTTGTTCTTCGGTTTCTTTGTTCTTAATTTCAATAATTTGTTTTTGCTTCCGGGTTACGCGTAAAGATTGAAGGATAAATCCTGCAAATACAAGCACAACTAATAACCCGCCAACTACCGACCAAGTAATAATTTCTTGTTTCCGTTTATCTGCCTGTTCAATAGCATCTTTTTGTTTCTGAGCAACCTGGTCAAGTTCTTTTTGTCTGTTATATTCATCCTGAAATTTTTCCTTTAAGGCGGCTTTCCGTACTTCTTCGCTTTTCACTTTATTGCTAAGCGCGGTGTAGTGTCGGTAATTGACGAAAGCATCTTTATAATCGCCTATGGCAGAATCAATCTCTGCAGCCGACAATTCAATATCAAGTATAGTGTTTGCAAAAGTATTTTTGGTGGTTAATATGAGTGCGCGGTCAGAATAATTCTTGGCATTTACGAAGTCCTTTTGTTTTAAATATGCCTGTGCCAGGCGAAAATTAGTTATTGCAACCCTTGGAATGTCATTCAATTGTTCACTTACTTTTAATGCCTTATAGTGATACTCTAAAGCGCTTGTAATGTTACCCTGGTTAAAATAAATTATACCGATGTTATTAAGCAAATCAGCAAGCTCCCAATCAAACCAATTTTTCCCTGCCAGCGATAAGCTTTTTTGGTAATTCTCCAACGCATTGGGAAAATCCTTATTCTCCATGTACATTTCTCCTATCAGCTTATAGACCTTGCGAATAGATGCCGTATCTTTTTGCTCCTCCAGTAATTGTAAGGCCTTATTGTAATTTATAAGGGCTTTTTGGATATTATGTATATAACCCTTTGCAATAGTTATAAAAGCATAGGCAATGGCCCTTTCATCTTTCAAATCAGAGACTATAGACAAAGCTTTCTGGTAGTTTTCCATAGCTTGTGTTGAGTCTCCCTGGTCATCATATATATCCCCCAATTGACGCAGGAAACGTGCAATGCCTTTTTTGTAATTCATTTTTTGAGTCAGCAATAATCCGGTTTGGCATTCTTCCATCGCCTTATAATCATCTCCCTGCCCCTTATAATTGTCAATTATCCCTAAAAGTGTTCTGGCCATATTCATGCTGTCGTGAGCCTCCTGATAAACTGCTAACTGTTTCAGGTAATATTCCATTTCTTTTGAAAGTGAAATTCCATTGTGGTAAAAAGCAGTAAAAAAATCATATGCATGTGCTTTTTGCTTTAAAAGCATTTCTTTTTCGTTCTCGTTTTTAGCTTGTGCGAGCAGCTTTTCAGCCAATTTAATGGCAGGCTCTGCGTACTTCAGGTTGTCTTTCAAATCGCAGGCGTTTCCGAGGGCCAGGTACAAGCGCAGCCGCGCAGTATCCTGAGTAGCATTTTGTAAAAGTGCATTTAAAGAATCTATTGTTCTTCCTTGATTTTGGGCAAAAGCATTGCTGAATGTGAATACAAGCAAAAAAAGAAAAAACGGGTATTTTGCACTAACTCTCATTAACTTTTTATGTTAAGCTTTAGAATAAACATTTCTCAATTACTAATAGTCTTATAATTAGCCGTTTCAAAGGTAATGAAAGTATTTTAACGGATTCTCAGCTGAATCAGGTTAAAAGGAAAAACATAAAAAATTTACTTTTCGATTTCCAACCAATACAAAAATTCGTACAGTTAATTATACTTTTTTATAGGAAGCTGCGTTCGGAATCCCTACATGAGTCTTTCTAAACTCGGGCAGCTAAATTCAAAGTGACAAAACGAAAATGAACATTCTATAATATTCCGATTTCAGAACAGTTTCTACACATCTATTCCTTTATCGGCTTATTAAAAATTAATTAAACGTCTGCAAAAAAATCCAAGCCAATAGTATAGATGTTTAAAGCACTGGTGAAACATTTTTAGTTATCCCTATTCCAGCTTTGCGCACCAATAATTGAATACCTTTAATTGCAACAACTCCTAACTCATTATGCATTATATCCTTATACCCATAATAAGAATATCGTCAACCTGTTCATGATTGCCTTTCCATTTCTCAATGGTTTCACCCAATACACGCTTTTGTTCCCGCATATCCAAATGGCTTACGGCTAATAAGTTCTCCAGCAATTTCCTGTATTTGAATTTTTTGCCCAGTTCGCCGCCAAACTGGTCTGCATAGCCATCCGTTAGTGCGTATATTAAATCTCCTTTATTCAATTCAAATGAATGCCGGGTAAACGATTCGCCTTGCCTTGTCGACGCACCCACCGGCATTTTGTCGCTGCTCAGCTCGAGTATTTTTCCATTCCTTATAATAATAGGATTATTATAGGCCACTGTGTATTCCATCATGTTCTGGTTTTTGCCTATTACAGGCAGGCTAATTAAAACTCCATCCATACCGTCTTGTCCGCCATCCTGTGAAACATTTTCAATCAGCTTATTCCTGGTATGGTTAAATATTTCGTTAGGCTCTGTGATATTCCTTTCTGATATTGCCTCATTGAGGTACGATATATTCAGCAAACTCATAAAAGCTCCCGGCACCCCATGCCCGGTGCTATCGCACACGGCAATATAAAACCTGTCGTTTTTCATAGTCGCCCAGTAAAAATCTCCGCTTACTATATCTTTTGGCATATATAATATGAAGTAATCGCTTATATACTGAAGCAGTAAATTATTGGATGCAAGCAAGCCTTTTTGTATTTTCTGTGCATAGTTTATGGAGTCGAGTATTTCTTTTTGTTTTTGTTCAACCACCTGTTTTTGTATATTAATAACCTTGTTGGCACTTTGGTTCTTCCTGTATACCCTGAAGATAAGGAATGACAAGGCAAACATGACCAGAAAAGCTACTATAAAAATGTTTCGGATGATTAAATCTTTTTTATGCGCCTGTGCTGCTAAAGTCTCTTTCTCTTCCCGCTCAGCTTTTTCCGCTGCTTGCTTTTGCTGGAAATCAAAATTCATTTCTGTCTGTACAATCTTTTTTGTGTTTTGTCTGTTGATAAGGCTGTCGCGATATGCGATATACGTTTTGTAATCTTTTAATCCATTCTTATAATTGCCTGAAGCTTCATCCAGATGAGCCAACTCGCTATAAGCATTTTTTATGTAATCACTTTCCTGTATTCTTTTTGCAACATTCAAAGCTGAGTCTATGTATATTTTAGCCAACCCAAATTTTTTCAGGCTTGTATATATACTTCCGATAGCGACCAACTTACTGGAAGTGCCTCGCTTATATCCCACCTTTTGGTCGATGTCAAGGGCTTTAAACTCAAAGTCGAGTGCTTGTTGATAGTTACCCATTTCCTGGTAGATACTCCCAATGTTTCCATAATTTCGGGCGGTACCTGTTTTGTTACCCATAATAATTTCCAATTGCAACGCTCTGAAATCATAGTTCAGTGCGTCTCCGGGCTTGTTCATATCATCATATATATTGCCCATATCGCCAAGGTCGCCGGCTACAGCATCTTTATCGCCCAATTCGGTGTATAAGGCAAGTGATTTTGAAAAGTAAGTAAGGGCGAGCGAATCGCTGCCTTGCTCATCATATACAACTCCGATTCCCTGATATACTGAGGCCAAGCCCATTTTATTCCCGGTTTGCTGGTATAGTTGTAGAGCCATGTAGTCGTACTTCAACGATGTTGGGTAATCACCTTGCTTCCAATAAGCGGTTGACATGCGGTTATATACTGAAGCTATTCCGTTCTTATTACCGGCTTTCTTATATGTGGACAACTCTTTATCCTCATAAAACAGAGCTTTAGTATAATTATCTTCATTAGCACATATATGTGCAGCAATTTCGTAAGCCTTGGCAAGTCCATAAGTATAATCAAGTTTTTCAGCAAGCGCCTGGGCGCTTGCTGAAAAAGTCAAGGCAGTATCAAATGTGGGCGCCTTATCAAGAGATACTGCTATAGCATTTAGTGTTCTAACTTTGCCAGTGTCATTTTTTGCTGTTTTTAAAGCTTTAATTAAAGAATCGGTTTTGCCTTGCTGGCAATCACCAATCCTGAAGCAAAACAGTAATCCCGTCAACAAAAAAATATATTGTGACCTTATTATCATACCTACAAATATAGGATTGATTCCAAAATAGTGATATTATTTCACGTATTAGAAATTTTTCGGCCTCTATAGCCGGGTATAGTAAACGGCAAATTCGTATATTTGTTTAATAGTTTTAAAATAACTACAAAATTAGAAAGCTGCCATAAAAATTGATATGTATAAATATTCCTTGTGGGTGTATATAGTCCTCATTGTTGTAATGGTAGCCCTTATAATCAGTATCGATTTCCTTTTCTTCAGAAATCATTTCTGGGGACGGCTCCTCGTAAACATAGGAATTGTCTTGCTGTTCGCTGCATTTTACTTTCGGTTCTTGAAGTAGTTTAGTAAAAAATGGCAACGGTACCTTGATATAAGCAGATATGCACCCCAAAGTAATGTCCCGAGCGGATTCGAACATTTTACCTTACGCTACTTTCAGTTGCTTACAAGATGTAAGTTTTACTTGCCGAAACATTGCCAAAACATTTTGACACCTAAGACTTGTCCCGGATATGATTTGCTTGTTTATTTAGAAGTGGGCGTCTTTTTTGCTTGAAGTTTCATAGCTTTCTTCTTCTCATTTCTTTTGTTAGCGCGTTTTTTCCTTGCTATGTTTTTTCTTAGAAGTTGTTTCATGGTTAATTTTATTGCTTGTTTAATATTTCATTCTTAATTACATGCGTATGGGTCTTAGCAGCGACCGTACTCTTTAAAACATCACAAATGTACGATTATATTTTTAACCGAATCAATAAAAAACCCCGCAAACGCACTATTTACAGGCCTATCTTGAGGTCCCGAGCGGATTCGAACCGCTGTACAAGGTTTTGCAGACCTCTGCCTAGCCACTCGGCCACAGGACCTTTTTGAAAAAAGATTCGCAAAGGTAGTAAATAATAGCAATTAAAATATTCTTGCTTATTATTGAATTACCATTTTACCTTCTCCCACTACTCCTCCATTATCGCTAACAACTCTATATAAATAAACTCCGTTTGGCTGACCTGTTAAGTTAATTGTAGTGTTCTTATAGCCTTGTGACTGGGCTTCCGTATATACTTTTTCTCCCAACATATTATAAATCTCTACTACCGACCGACCACTGACGATTGACGACTGAATAGTAAATATTCCATTATTTGGATTAGGATAAACACTTATAGTGCCTGAAGATGTTCTAACTTCATTTATAGCCGTATATCGGTAGTTATTGGTATCTACTTTAAAAACAACACCAATATTATAACGTCCTCCATATTCCGCCATTCCATAAAGCGAGCTTCCCGAAAGGGCTAGGCTGCCATGTGGGTAGATACCACTGGTATCTTTAAAATTAAACAAGTCTTTAAATCTGCCGCCGTTGGTATCTAACGTAAAAATACAGCCCGAATCATTTACCCCACCCCTGGACGTCATACCATATAGCAAATTAGTTGAAGCATATATGAATGAACCATGTGGATTAGCCCCATTCGCTATTCCCTGAAAACTATATAAATAAGAATACCCTCCACCATTGGTATCTATAGAGAATGCACAGCCCTTATGGTATCCTCCCCCGGCAGATGTCATACCATATAAACGGTCTTTCAAAAGCATTAACGAACCCCATGGATAGGCACCATAGGGTCCAGTGAAATTATATAAAACCTTGTAATTGCTTCCATTGGTATCTATTGAAAATATGCAGCCGCTGTCATAAATTGTACTGTCACCAATATGCACCGGAACCTTATACTCCCCATAGCTGGCCATGCCGAATAATTTTCCATTCACCCATGTTAAGGAGCCATAAGGATGACCGTTTGTATCTCTGAAGTCATGCAAGTCCCTGTAACTGCTGCCATCCGTATCGATTGAAAAAATGCAACCGCTGTCGTGCCTTCCACCTGCACTGGTCATGCCAAATAAAGTTCTTCCTGAAAGTATTAAATCTCCATGAGGAAATGCACCGTTAGTGTCGGTAAAATAATGCAGTATTGTGTATCCGCCCCCACTGGTATTTATAGAAAAAACACAACCACTGTCATATGTTCCGCCGGTGGAGGTCATACCATACAAACGGCTTCCCGAGTGGATTAAAGAACCATAAGGAATTGCGCCGTTGGTATCATTAAAATCGTGAAGGTCCATATATAAGCCACCATTAGTATCCATAGAGAAAATACAACCCTCATCATATGCACCGCCATAAGGCGTCATTCCATATAACAAACCTCCGGAAAGCGTTAAATCGCCCACCGGATATATACCGTTAAAGTCATTAAAATTTAGCAGATTTGTATATTGTGCTTTTAAAGGAAAGCTGAAAGCCAATAACTGGCAACCCGTAGCAAATAGAAAAAGTAGTATTTTCATAGCACTTCACAAATATATTATTTTTTATTGCATACTTGTTATTTATTCCCACAGGCTTTTGTGTTTTATGAAATATTTTCCTCACCACCCAACATTTTTTTAATAGATTTCGTTATACTTCTTGAAAACAACCTTATTATAAAACCTTTTGAAATTTGCTATACCTATGAAGGATTTTAAAATACAGTACCTTTGTGTCCCAATAAAATTTATTTTATCAGTATTGAGCTGATCATACATTTAACCTATATAATACGTGTATAAACATTCTATAATCCTGCTATCTGAAAGTATCTTTTAAAACATGAAAAATACAATAAAAATTCTTTTTTTACTTTCCATTACTTTTTTTCTGACCCCTGAAAAAAAAGCAAATGCTCAAAGTGCAACCTTTAACTGGAACGGCACCTCTATCGTAATTGCCGGGTATCCTAATCATGAAGGGGGAACTGTTCAAACCTGGACCGTTCCTGCCTGTGTTAATGTAATTACAATTACTGCAACCGGCGGTGCAGGTGGTGCTTGTCTTTCCGGCCCCGGAGGGCTTGGAGCGGTTGTAACTGGTACTGTTACAGTTGCTTCGGGTAATGTATTAGATATAGTGGCAGGAGGATTTGGCGCCAATGGCGATATTGATGGCGGCGGCGGCGGCGGCGGATCATATGTATGGAATAGCACTACCAGTTCTCTGCTCGTGGTGGCAGGCGGTGGCGGTGGCGAAGGATACGTTGGATCCGACCCTAACGGACCCAATGGCCAGACCACCAATACTACTGCAGCAACTCTTGAAGCACCGGTACCTGATTTAGTAAACACTTGCGGTGTCCCCGGAGTTGGTGGAAATGGAGGCGGCCCGGGAGGCGTTACCAATGATGGAGGAGCTTGCGGAGGAGCCGGGTGGCTTAGTGATGGTGGCCTGGTGGCTGTAGGAACCTTTTATTATGTAGGTTATGGCTATTACCCGAATAGTGTACTTACACCGGCATACGGAGGCGTTGCCGACCCTTACTTTACTAACCCTTATGAAGGAGCAGGCGGTTTTGGCGGTGGTGCAGGTGGAGGATATAATGGCGGCGGCGGCGGCGGCGGATATAACGGCGGCGGCGGCGGCTTAGGAATTGGCGGTGCGAATGGAGATGCTGGCGGCGGCGGCGGATCTTATTGCAACGCTAGCACTGCCCTATCTACCGGCTTAGGCAATTCCGGTGCCGATGGATCTGTTGTTATACAATGGACAGGAAGCGCAGTAACTGCAACCATTAGCGGAACTATAGATATAACCTGCAATGGAGAAGATAATGGAAGCGCCATGGTAACCGGCGGCGGCGGCGCTTCACCTTACACCTATTTATGGAATCCTTCCGCGCAAACCAATCAAACTGCTACAGGATTATCTGCCGGAACATATACTGTAACAGTAAAAGATGCGAACGGGTGTAGCAATACGGCTACTGTAACTATAACACAACCGACAATACTTGCAGCCACTGCTGTACCTACAAATATTCTTTGTTTTGGAGGAACCGGAACTATTACCGGCAATGCAACAGGAGGAACTGTACCTTATAATTATATATGGACCCCTGGCGGCAATACCAATGCAATAGCATCTAACTTAAGCGCAGGCTCCTATACTCTTTCTGTTACAGATGCCAATGGATGTACTACCAGCGTTTCAACAATTATTACCCAACCGGCTGCAGCACTTGCGGTTACCGTAACAGGCCCATCCATGATATGCATTGGTTCATCAGGCACCCTTACAGCCACCGCAACTGGTGGTACCATACCGTATGCCTACGCCTGGAGCTCGGGTATTACTTCTATAACCAGCATAGCTTCAGTAACACCTGCCATATCACAAAATTATACGGTAACCATTACCGATGCTAACGGATGTACTGCAAGTGGACAGGTTGCCGTTACTTTAGGTCCAACATTAGGGGCTTCTATTAGCGGAACCACATCTATGTGTAGCGGTATGTCTACTACATTATGTGCTACACCCATAGGAGGAACAGGAGGAAATACTTACTTATGGCAACCCGGTAACCAGACAACCCCTTGTATTACTGTGTCTCCTGCGTCGACATCAACATTCACGGTATCAATAGTAGATAATTGCGGAACAACAGCAACAACAACTGCAACTGTACGAATAAACCCATCACCTGCAACAGACTTTAAGGCCAATCTTTATCAGGGATGTGCGCCACTTTGTGTGCAGTTCTATAATACTACCACCATTTCACAGGGTGGATTAGCACAATACAGGTGGACTTTTGGAAACGGAGACACCGCTGATATCAAAAGCCCCACTTACTGCTATCCGGCCAATGGAGCATATGATGTAAGCCTTACAGTTACATCCGACAGTGGCTGCAGTGCAACCCTAAACAAGGCAAAATTGATAAAGGCATTTGCCCCGCCGGTTGCAGCATTCTCTTTTTCTCCACAGGCTGCATCTATCCTCGCTCCTACCATTCAATTTACAGATAATAGCAAGGATACGTATAATATAATGTATTGGAGTTGGAATTTTGGTGACGGAACGGATTCAAACAGCAACATACAAAATCCTGCACATACTTATAAGGATACAGGAACCTATTGTACCAACCTGGCTATTATGGATATACATGGATGTACCGATACAGCAACCAACTGTCTGGTTATTAACCCTGTATTTAACCTCTATATTCCTTCTGCATTCTCTCCGAATGGAGATGGTAAAAATGAAGTCTTTCAACCTAAAGGACAATTCATCAAGAGTTTTGAAATGTATATTTTCGACCGTTGGGGTATGCAATTATTCCATACCAGCGACATAACTAAAGGATGGAATGGAACAGTGAACGGTGGATCAACCGTTGCGCAGGAAGATACTTACGAATACAAAATATTGGTAACCGATTCGCAAAACAAACAACATACTTACGTAGGAAACGTATCCCTTATTAAATAAGCCTTTCTGTGGCCTAACTAGGGCATTTTCTTTTACCTGATTTAAGTCCGCCTTACCTAAGTTAAGTCGGACTTTTTTATCCCCCTCTTTTTACCGTGGATATTTTAATTGCCACCCAACGTTTTTCAATTTCAATTCGTTTTCCTCTTAAATGAAGATATTATTTATAAACTATTTTAATCCATACTAAATACAATACCAATTCCTGTAAATTGCAAAAGTATTTTTATTACATTCGCCCCGTCCTCATACTTTTCGAAAAAAAACCTGCATTAAATTAATACAACAGCACATCATTTTTAACACCACACACCCTCTTAACTAACTACACCCTCATGAAAAAAACACTACTACTCTTACTTGCGTCTTTTCTTTTAGCCGCACCTTCTATTGTTAAAGCACAATGTTATGGAGTTGTTCATTATGATCAATCTTCTACAGCTGCCGGAAACAGTACATTTACTATTAATACCACCAATTCAAATGAGCTTATTATGATAGCTTATAACGGATGGTTTGGCCCGGGGAACGGCCCTGTTACTGTAGATGGCAATGCTGCAACCCATATTAATACGGCCCATACATCAAACGATGCATGTGCCGAGGCTTATTGCTATGTAGCTCCACTTGCCGGCACACATAATATTGTGTGCACCGAATCAGGATACAGTTCACCTTACACGTTAAACTTTGCAGAGTCCTTTTATGTAACAGGAAGCTGTACTCCGCCAAGTTGCGGCAGTCTTATTACTACGGAGGTTGCTACCGCAGGCGGAACTACTGTTAACAGCAGCATAACCACCACCACACCCAACGAAATGATTTTTAGCTCTTTTGTATATAACACAGGTATCTTTAATGCCTATTCAATTATTGCAACCGGAGCAACCGTAACCCAAACTCTGCACGAAGGTGATGGAATTGATGCATCGGAGGGTTATACCAGCGCCCCTACGGCAGGTCTGTACAACATTAATACCAGCGATGTAAATTCCTGTTGCGGAGGTGGAATTGTTTTGTGTGCCATTGTACCGCCTCTTTGCAGTATTGGCGCTATGCACGTTACCCCTACTGTTACAAATCCTACCTGCGGAAACTGTAACGGCAGCATTAGCATTGGTATTGTCGGAGGTACTCCCCCTTATACTTATACTTGGACACCTCCTGCTTCTACTACTTCCAGCGCCAGTGGTTTATGTGCCGGCACATATTCTGTTGTTGTTAGAGATGCTGCCTGTTCCGATACAACAATCGTTGTTACCCTCACGTCTACCAGCATTACGGTTAATGCCACTGTTACGGCCGACGAAACTTGCAACGGCAGCTGCGTGGGTAGCGCTTTATCTACTATTATTGGCGGCTCTGCTCCTTTTACGTATACC
>Ga0302140_10011373_pt1 | contig 10948 bp, 8 predicted proteins | sample I_Bog_E1_1_FD_202095 | JGI IMG/M metagenome (GOLD analysis project Ga0302140, IMG submission 202095) | Peat permafrost microbial communities from Stordalen Mire near Abisko, Sweden - I_Bog_E1_1 | ecosystem: Environmental > Terrestrial > Soil > Wetlands > Peat | place: Sweden: Abisko, Stordalen...
TGTCCATCCCGTTCAGAACTTCATCCAGCCGGTCGTAGTTCTTCTCCAGGGCTCCTCGCAGCATTGCCAGCCACTGGTCCATCGCTTCAATCCCCGCCTTAGCCAGACGCCGAGGCCGCTTCGTGCCCTCGACTCGCCGAACAATCAGTCCCGCATCTTCGAGCACCTTCAGATGTTGGGAGATTGCCGGTTGCGTCATCTCGAACGGCGCCGCCAATTCATTGACCGTGGCTTCTCCCGTCGCCAGCCGCGCAAGAATCGCCCGCCGCGTCGGATCAGCCAAAGCCGAGAAAGCAGCATCCAGATCATACATAATTATCAACTTATATAAGTAAATAATTATCTTGTCAAGGAAAGTTTGATCCCAATCGCACGAATGAGGGTTGCACTTCACGGGTGGGCCACGATGCCGCCAGCCTCGCGATATTGGGCGGAACGCAAGTACTCCATTACCCTTCCGATTGGCCGACTATCCACTCACTGGATACGCTCAAAATTCCAACCGCGCCTGAAACGCGATCATCCGTGGACTGCTATCGCCCCCCAGCCCAACCCCCAGCAACCCCGTCGGCGGAGCGGTCGTGTACGTGAGCGCTCCAAACCCATGCTGCGTGGAAGGATTTCCCGGAATGCCCGCCTGCACCATGCTCGGCAGCGCAAAATTCGGATGATTGAAAACATTAAAGAACTGCCCCTCAAACCGCAGCTTCACATGCTCGCTCAGGGGAAACCACTTCGTCAGGTAGAAGTCGCTCCATAGAAAATCAGGACCGCGCAGCGCATTCCGTCCCAGGTTTCCGAACTGGCAATTCTGCGCGCTGTCGCCCCCATCGCACTCCCCTGTACTTGGATCGACCGCCGACACAAATGCCGCCGGATTCAGCCACTGCACCGTTCCTGCCTGTGTCACCCCCGGAATGGGATGATGCTCATACAACCGCGCGCCGGGAACCACACTGGCAAACTGCGGTCCGCTGCCCTGCACGATTCCGTCTCCGTTTGCCGAATAAGGCGTGCTCAGCACCGAGAACGGAACTCCGCTGTGCCAAAACGCTGTCCCGGAGATCTGCCATCCGTTGAGCCCATAACCCAGCCAGTGACTCCGCACTCTGACCGGCAGTTGATAAACATATTGCGCGTTCAGATTGTGCCGGATGTCATAGTCGCAAGGCCCATAATCGCGCGCCAAGTCGCCCGGCAGCGGAGACAAAATCCCTCCCGCGGAAAACGAAAGAAACCCTCCGTTCGAAACCGTATCCATGCAACGGCTCCAGTTGTAGTTGACCTGCCCTTGCAGACCATGCCCCAGCCGCTTCATCGCCGTCAGTTGTAGCCCGTTATAGTGGCTGTTCGCCCCGGTGGAGAACTGCGTCACCGCCCCGAATCGCGGATCCGTCGGCTCCCGATAGGGAAACGGCGCAAAACATCCCGGACACACAGTTTGGTAGCCGTTCACTTGGGTCGAGTACGGTTGATTCACCGCCCGCGTGCCCACGTAGCGCGCTTGCACACTCGTCGTCGTCCCAAATTGATGTTCCATTCCCAGGCTCCACTCCATAAAGTAGGGCGCATGGAGTTTGCCATCCGGCACCGCCGTAATCGCAACCGGAGGAAGACAACTTGCCGGACTCGACCGCGGAGATGCGCACGAAAGCTCTCCCTGCGCAAATCCCGAGGTAAAAATCTGATTTGCCGCCACGGTCGCATCGACTGCGCTGTTCGGCGCTCCCGGCGCGATGGCCGTACCCCCCACGCTGCCCAGCACCCCTCCCTGAAACGTCTTGTCGTAAGGAGGATTGGTCCCGATCAGATCCGCCACGCTGCCCGGCAAAATATCGCTGAAGATTCCAAAGCCGCTCCGCAGCACCGATTTCGGCTCGAACTGCCACGCTATCGCCGTTCTCGGTTGCAGGATCGCCACCGGTGTGGAGGAAAAAAGATTGCCGAGATGCGTCTGAATGGCCTCGTTCAGCGGCTGATTCACATCATGCGAGATGGAATTGAACGAGCCGCGCAGACGCCCAACTTCATCATGCGGATTCAGCGGATTCGAATTAAATGTATCGCGCAGACCCAACGTCCACGTCAGTTTGCGAGTCACCTTCCAGGTGTCTTGCGCATAGACATCGAGATTGAGAAAGTTGAACGGCTCATTTGCATTCGAAGGAAATGTTTCCGACGCGGTGTTCGCCACGCCCTCGATGAATTGCTGCAAGTTCGCATAAGTCACCGTCGGAACCGTGCCTTCTCCGAAGTCGTAATCGTTCAGCCGAAAGATGCGGGCATTGCTTCCGAACCGCAGCTCATGAGCCCCGCGACTCCAGGCCAGGTTGTCGTTGATGAAAAACCGCGCCGCCCGCCGCCCCTGAATCCAGGTATTGTCCAGCCCGCCAATAGGCGTGAACCCATTCGCGCCCGTGCCCTGCAACACCATCGGAAACGCCGAAAGCGTCTTCTGCAAGTTGCTCGGCCCAAACAAACTCTCATACCAGGAGAATGCCGGATTGAAATAGTTCACCAGGTTCTGCGAGAAAACATGAGTGTGTCCCGCCGCAAATGAATACAGAGGCTGAGGAGAGACCGCATCAAATAAAGGGTTGATGGGATCTGTATAGGCGGCTTGTAATCCCGTGTCGGCCTGAAACCGGAACCAGGCCGTATCTCTCGGGTTCACGTTGTCGTCGATGCGCACCGTCTGCACCTGTTCGTGGTCGTCGCTGGAATGTGAAACGCTCTGCCGGTTCGCGCATCCATCCCCAGCCGCGCCCAGCGGGCACCCAAGGACCGCGGCCGGGGTGCCGCTGGTATTTTCATACAGAGCGAACATCTGCCCATAGAATGGGGCCGACGCAACAGGGATTTGCTGCAGCACGTACTGCTGGAATGCCTCACTGGGAACAATCGTCGGCGTAACAATCGGCAACGCGATGCGCACCCACTCGCTGTCGAAAAAGAAAAAAAGCTTGTCGCGCACAATCGGCCCGCCCACACTCCCTCCAAAGTGATTCACCGTCGATCCCGGCTTGTGGTTCCCCGCCGTCGCATTGGTGAAGTAATCCGCCGCATTCAGTAGCGAACCATTCCACAGCTCATAAAGGTTCCCGTGAAACTGATTCGTCCCCGACTTGGTGACATAGTCGACCTGCGATGCTCCATACCGTCCTTGATCCACCGAATAGGAAAGTGTGTTGACCGTCACTTCCGAAATCGAATTCAATCCCAGCACCAGATTGGTGGAGAGACCGCTATTGAGATTAGTGAGCGGATCGTTCGTTTCCAGCCCATCCACGATATAGCCATTGGAAAGCGCCGGGAGTCCATTGAATTCCACGTTGCCATAGCCGTTGCTGCCGCCCACAAAATCGTTACTGCTTCCCGCCGTATTAATGAGCGCCCCCGGCGCAAATTGCAGAGGATACGTTAGATCCCCTCCCGGATTCGGCAAGTCCTCCAGCGCCGGAGCATTCAGGGTTGTGGACGTGTTGGCATTTTCCGGATTGATGATCGGGGCTTCACTGCTAACCTCAACCGCCTCATTCGACCGCGCCACTCTCAGCGTGAAATCTACAGTTTGTTTCTGACCCAGCCCCGAAATCACGTTTTCATTTTTCCCCGGATCGAAGCCCGGTGCTTCCGCTCGAACCGAATAGCTCCCCGGCTTGAGCTGCGGAAAGTTGAAGCGCCCCGCGTCATCCGTGCGGGCAGTGCGCTTCAGTCCGCTCTGGTGACTCGTGATCGTCACCGTGGCGCCCCCCACCACCGCGTCGCTTGTGTCCCGCACCTGGCCAACGATCGCGCTGGTCGTTTCCCCTTGCGCCAGAGCCCTGACCGGAAGAAAACACGCCACCGTTAATACAAGAAAAGCAAACTTCGCAGCCCGCGGGTAGTCGTGCAGTTGGCAAGGACATTTGTGTGGGGACAGCCGCCCTCGGCTGTCCGTCGAGCGCAGCTCGACCGCTTCTCTCGACCCGCCGCAAACCACGCCACTACCCGCCCGCGCCATGAATACCTTACGTCTACGCCCTGAGTGGCAGAGCGCCATTGATTAACCACCGGTCATCTTCCATAGTTAACCACAGTTAACGCAAACTAGACAAGGAGACTGACTCGGGAAGGGCACGACGTTCAGTCGTGCCGTTAGATCGTTCAAAATGAAGCCGCGCTTTAGCGCCGGAGGGCCGCTTTGGGACGCCGGAATGACTTTTTCCGCAGCCTCTGCTAGCCGAAGCGGCCCAGCCGCCGCTTCCGCCCCGCAAAAATCCTTGCTTAGTAGAAACCGGAAGGGCGTCCCATAAGCTAATGAGGCTGTTTGGAAACCTCCAAACCTTCGCTCACTCGCCGGATTTCTTCGACCCGAAAATGTACCCAAGGATGGCACTGAACACCGGCAGAATCGTGGAAGCTACAACCAATTGGAATAACTGCGTCGCCCGCTCAACCTGAAGCTTCGCCATCTGCTGATAAATGTCAACGGCTTCCTTGTGGGCGTCCAACAATCTCTTATATTGTTCAAGATCGCCAGGGTTGGATGGTGGGACCGGAAAGTCCGGGATTCGGAGCCAGTGGAAGGATACGAGAAAGATCGTGCCAGACGCTATGAGGATATAAACGAAAAATGCGAGGGCCAGCCATAGGCCGACCCGTTGCAATGGTTCCAATCGAGCGCCGGCGCCGCGGACCTCCTGCAGAATTTGGTCCTGCGGCACCTGCACGCGCTCAATCATGGCAGCACAATATCCTTAATGACGTCATTGTCCTGCATAATCGAGACCTTTCCATCCTTCTTCTCGCCATCTAGATACTTATAGAGAGCGACTGCTCTCCGCAAAACATCGACCTTCGTCGTCCCCTTTTCCTCCGCAAGTTGTTCCAAGATGTCGTTCATCTTGTCATTAAATTCAACCGTCAATTTCGGCATGTTTCCTAGTCCTCCACCTAGGATGCACTAAATATACACCGAATATGCACATTGTCAACGCATTTATTGTGTATCATTAGGTCTTTGAATCGGAGTCGACGATACTTCAGGATCAGAGTCCGCTTTACTGGCCTCTAGCGTAGTCGCCTCAAAATATACGGACAGGGCCGCGCCCGGTGGGAATTATTATTATTCCCAAGGGGAATAATTAGCGATACACTCGCCTATTTTAACCAAAAGTGGTAAATATAAAAATTATATCCACAAAATGTTCCACTGGAACAATAGGACTAATGTTCCGGCAGGAACATTAGGAAAGATGTTCCAGTCGGAACACTGGTTCTAGTGTTCCCGTCGGAACGTTAGCACTAACGTTCCCGTCGGAACACTTGGCACAAGTTCCAAATCAAACCCCGCAATGTTCCCACCGGAACATTAGACAAGTTTTGCACAACCCCTTCACGAAATGCACAACATCTGACCTTGCACTCCGCACACACTTCCTTCTATGCTGCGAATGACTCTGACTTCTCCCACAACTTATGGCACGTGTCATCGCTGTTGCCAATCAGAAGGGCGGCGTGGGTAAGACCACGACTGCCATCAACCTCGCCGCATCTTTCGCCGCCGCTGAAGTGAACACCTTACTCATCGATTGCGATCCGCAATCGAATGCCTCCAGCGGCCTGGGCCTGGTGAAGGATCCGGAACGCATCTCCACCTACCATGTCCTCCTAGGCGCTGCCTCAGGCGAAGAAGCCCTCGCCATGACAGAACTGGAACAACTCTGGATCATTCCTTCCCACAAGAATCTAATCGGCGCAAACCTTGAACTCGTAGACGCGGACCGCCGCGAATATCGCCTGAAAGATGCCATCGCGCCTTTGCGCGAAAGGTTCCAGTACATTGTTCTGGACTGCCCGCCTGCGCTCGACTTGCTAACCCTGAACGCACTCGTCGCCGCCGATTCCGTTTTGATTCCCATGCAGGCGGAATACTTTGCACTCGAAGGCATCAGCGAGCTGCTCGACACCATCGAGCGCATTCGCGTGGAGTTGAATCCGGAACTTGCAATCGAAGGCGTAGTCCTGACCATGCTGGATGAGCGCACCAACCTGGCGCAGCAAGTGATCGCGGAATTGAAGAAGTTCTTTGGCGACAAACTGTGCGCTGCGAGTGTGCCGCGGAACATACGGCTGGCCGAGGCGCCCAGTCATGGCAAGCCGGCGCTGGTGTACGATCCGCGATCGAAAGGCGCGGAGAGTTATATACGCCTGGCGAAGGAGCTGCTGGGGCGGCATGTGGCGGTGGGGGATACGGCCACGGCTCGGAGCGCTTGAGTATATCGATATTCGTCTATCTATAGATTGATATGTGTCGATATAAATAAGATCAAAGTCAAAGGCTTTAACACAGGGGACACAGAGGGGCACGGGGTAATACACGGAGGGTGCGTGCTATGACTACGGTGGCGGCGGAGAAGAAGGATGAGAAGCGGAAGGCTTTGGGGCGGGGGTTGGCTTCTTTGCTGCCGGGGCCGCGGGTGGTTGCCGGTGGCGAGACCCGAGTAGCTGGTACCGAGCCGAGCGGCAGTGCCGGCGTTGAGGGCAGTGATCGTGCGGGCGGACAGCAGGTTCCTCGCGTCGCTCGGAATGACAGTGGCACTCTTCAGGAAAAGGAGACAGTGCTCACGACTTCTGAGGTGATGGACGGAACGCGGGCGGGGGCGCCCGCGCCACATGAGGTGATTTCGATTCAGGCGCAGGCCATGCCGCATAATTTTGTGGCTAATATTGCGGTCGAGTTGATCGATAAGAATCCTTACCAGACGCGGTATGTGTTCGATGAGGAGATGCTGGAGGAGCTGGCGGATTCGATCAAGGAGAATGGGGTGGTGCAGCCGGTGGTGGTGCGTCCGGCGGAGCAGGAGGGACGCTACATCCTGGTGCTGGGGGAGCGGCGGTTGCGGGCGTCGAAGCTGGCGGGGAAGGAGACGATTCCGGCGATGGTCCGGAGGCTTTCGCCGCAGCAGGCGGCGGAGATGACGGTGCTCGAGAATGTGCAGCGGGAGGATTTGAATCCGTTGGAGCAGGCGGAGGCTTTCCGGGTGTTGAGCAAAGAGTTTCAACTGACGCAGGCGCAGATTGCGGATCGGATTGGAGTGTCTCGGGAGACGGTATCGAATTACATGCGGCTGCTGCGGCTGCCGGAGGAAGTGATGGGGTATCTGCTCTCGGGTCGGCTGAGCTTCAGCGATTGCCGCGAGATTCTGTCGCTGGAGAACGAAGAACATATTCTGCAGGTGGCGACCGAGGTGGTGGAGAAGAAGTTGAAGTGGGATGACATTGAAGACCGGGTGGCGCGGCTGAATGGGTTTTTGCCGATGCTGCCGGGGCAGACGGTGCCGGGCGAGCCGCAGAAAAAAAGCCGAGGGTCGCGGTGGATCGATCCGAATGTCCGGGCGGCGCAAACGGATATGGAGAGAACGCTGGGGGTGCGGGTGAGGATTCGAGATCGGAATGGGAAGGGGAGGATTGTGATTGAGTATGCTAGCGTGGATGATTTTGAGCGGGTGGTGGAGATGCTGCGAGGGAAGAAGAAGTGAGTAGTGGGTAGTGAGTAGTGGGTCCGTGGGCGTTAAAGCTCATTTTCTGTCTAGAGATGCGATCAGGCCGTTTAGGATCTTGCCTAGTTCTGTGGTTGCTGCCAGTAGTTTTTCGCATTCTTCCGTTCGTAAATACCCGAGGTCGGTTGAGATTAGGATTTGTGTTTCTACCTCTTTTAGGGAGCCTCTGGCATTTCCTAGGAAGTGTTTGAATTCTCCGGTGGTGAGGCGGGCTTGGCCTTCGGCGATGTTGCTGGGGATTGAGACGGCGGCGCGGCGTAGTTGGGAGGTTAGGCCGTAGGTTTCGATTTTCGGGAAGGATTGGGTGAGGCGGTAGACTTCTAAGACCAGTGCCATCGATCTCTTCCATGCGACCAGGTCGCGATAGGAGTGGACGATGGGGCTGACGGCGAACTGCATGGACTGAGTATGTGGGATGCGTGTGGTTTGCGCTCAGAATTCGTCGCGGGAAAGGGCGGACTTCCCGGAATGGAAAAGTGGTTAGTCGGTAGTGGTTAGTGGTAGTCAGTGGTTAGTGATCAGCGAAAACTTGGTTGCGGCTGTTGACGACCATAGGGCGCTTGGCCATCTCCGGTGAATCTAGAACGGATCGTCGGGTTCATCGTGGGTTTCGTTGCCGAAGTCGAGAGGGAGTTTCTTTTCAGCGGCGGGGCGGGATTTGGGGGCTTTTTTGAAGGTAGCGTCGGCGGCGTAGCGGGGATAGTCGATCTTTTTTCCTTCCAGCAGTTCTGCGATGCTCAGGATTTGGATGCGGGGGTATTTGTCTGCCAGCCCCGGCGGTTTGTAGAATCCAGCTTCGACGGCTTCTTTCAGCATGGGCTTGGTTGGAGGCTCCATCGAAATCAGTACGCCGATTTCGGCTTTCTCGCGTTCGATCACGCCGCGCAGATCGCGGACGTAGGGTGCGTGGAGTTTGCCTGCTTTGACCGACAGAATAATCTGCTTGGTCTTGCCGCCCTTCTCGTCGTGGAAATAAAGGCGACCGTCGATGCCTTGGTCCGCTCCTTTCTTCTTTTCGAGCGGGCGCGCTCCGACCAGACTGAGCGCCCACCATTGAAATTGATATGGATCTTCTTTGGCGAGGGCTTCTGCGCCTTTCAGGTCGACTGGTTCGCCGATCACTTCGTAGGTTGCGCGAACGGATTCGCCGAAAGCGTCGTCGAGACGCTTCTTGATTAGGCCGATGGCGAGGTGCGTGATGTCGATGCCGATCCAGCGGCGCTTGAGGCGTTGGGCAACGGAGATGGCGGTGCCGCAGCCGCAGAAGGGGTCGAGGACCACGTCGCCCTCGTTGGAGCTTGCCGTGATGATTCGTTCGAGCAGTGCTTCCGGCTTCTGCGTCGGATAGCCGAGTCGTTCTTGCGCCTGCGAGTTGATAGTGTCAATGCCGGTCCAAACGTCATCGCACGGCACACCTGGCATTTCGTCTAGGTACAACTTCAGGCGCGGCATTCCACGGGGTGAGTGTGTGAGTAGTCCCTTCGCTTCAAACTGCTCCATGTTCTCCTTTGTGTAGGCCCAGCATCGGCTCGGCGGTGGCCGGAATCCCTTCCAGTCGTAGAGTTGTCCGCTCGATGCCCTCTGCATCGAGGCTGTGAGATCACGGGTAGTAAACCTACGGCGAGTATCTTTCTCCACTTGGGAGTAATGGGATTCCACGTAGCTGCTCGTGTACGGGAGGTAGACCTGATTCCATTTCCAGCTTTCGGACTTGCTATAAAACAGCAGTCTGTCCTGCACCACCGCGTAGCGCTGGAGGACATTGCCGTGCGCCGACGTGCGTTTCCAGGTAATCTCATTCCGAAAGTTCGTCACCCCGAACACTGCGTCCATTAGCATCTTTAAATAGTGGGTGGCGGTCGGATCGCAGTGCAGATAGATCGATCCCGTCTCTTTCAGTACACGGTGAAGCTCGATCAGGCGCGGGGCCATCATGGCGAGATAGGCCATCATGTCGCTGTGGCCGAGGAAGGTGCGGAAGGCGCGCATGGCGTCGGAGACGCGTCCGCCGCGCTCGACGATTTCTTCGAAGGCGGCTTCGGCGTCCATGTTCCACTCCCAGGTGTCTTCGAAGGCCATGATCTGGGAACTGGAGCGGGTGCCGTCTTTTTCGGCGAAGAGGACGTTGTAGTCCTGGCGGCTGTTGAAGGGCGGGTCGAGGTAGATGAGGTCGACGGATTCGTCCTGGATGTGCTCGCGGAGGACGGTGAGGTTGTCGCCGTAGTAGAGCTGGTTCTTTTGCGTTTGCACTGCGGGGGGAATTTTAGCGCGGATTTGGATTTGGGGTAATTCGATAGTTAGGTGCGTCGAGTGCGCGGGGCTAAAGCCCCATTTCTAAATCCAAGGACTTTACGCGGCGCTGAAGCGCCGCTCTTCCACGGTGGTGCGGGCGGCAGTTGAGTCCGCTCATCGCTAGGGTCGGGAAATGGAGAACCTGGCCATGATTTGGGAGCTGGAGCGGGTGCCGTCCCTTCGACTCCGCTCAGGGCAGGCTTTTTTCGGCGAAGAGGACGTTGCCGTCCTGGCGGCGGTTGCAGGGCGGGTCGAGGTAGATGAGGTCGACGGATTCGTCCTGGATGTGGTCGCGGAGGACGGTGAGGTTGTCGCCGTAGTAGAGCTGGTTCTTTTGCGTTTGCACTGCGGGGGGAATTTTAGCGCGGATTTGGATTTGGGGTAATTCGATAGTTGGGTGCGCTGGGCCCGCTGAAGCGCTGCTCCACCCAGTGTCACACTCTACGCGGCGCTTGAAGCGCTGCTCTTCCAGCCTCGTGCGGGCGGCAGCGGTCGTGCTCCGAGTTGCGGAGCTTCGCTCCGGGGACAGGCGAGGGCGGCTGTCCCCACATTTATTGGGGGGAGTTGCGGGTGGCTATTAGCAGGAGCCGGGAGTCGGAATTTGGGATGGGGAAGGCGATTTGCGCGGGGAAATCCGGGAGCAGGTTGCGGGCTTGGGGGAGTTGGGAGGAGCCGATGAGGAGGGCTAGGCGGCCGGTGGGGGCGGTGAGGCGGGCGGCTACGGGGAGGATGGTGGAGAAGTGTTCGACGGCGCGGAGGGTGACGAGGTCGAAGGTGTGGGGGATCGATTCGGCGCGGGCGGTTTGTACATTGATGCCGGTCAATGTAAGGGTGCGGATGAGTTCGCGGAGGAAGGTGGATTTTTTGTGGTTGGATTCGATTAGGGTCATGTGGATCGCGGGCGTCCAGAGTTTGAGGGGGACGCCGGGGAAGCCGGCGCCGGAGCCCAGGTCGGCTATGCGGGCGTTGGCTACGGCAGGATCAAAATCTTTTACCACAGGGGACACGGAGGGCACGGGGGAAGTCACAGGGTAAGGCTGGGGGAATAGATGGGTGGCGGCGAAGAGGGATTCGCCGAAGTGGCGGGTTACGATTTCTTCTGCGGTGCGAAG
>Ga0302140_10011375_pt1 | contig 10946 bp, 11 predicted proteins | sample I_Bog_E1_1_FD_202095 | JGI IMG/M metagenome (GOLD analysis project Ga0302140, IMG submission 202095) | Peat permafrost microbial communities from Stordalen Mire near Abisko, Sweden - I_Bog_E1_1 | ecosystem: Environmental > Terrestrial > Soil > Wetlands > Peat | place: Sweden: Abisko, Stordalen...
CCCCTGGCCTTGCTTCACTACCCACGCCCGGAGCGCCCCGACATGAACACGATCAAGACCGACATCGTCATTGTCGGCGGCGGCGGCGCAGGGTTGCGGGCGGCGATTGCGGCCCATTTGGCTGATCCGGGGTTGCGAATTGCGTTGCTCTCCAAGGTGGTGCCGATGCGCAGCCACACGGTGGCGGCCGAGGGTGGTGCGGCCGGTGTAATTCGTGGCGACGATTCGCTGGACAATCATTTCGACGATACCGTATCCGGCGGCGATTGGTTGTGCGACCAGGACGCGGTGCAATATTTTGTCGAGCACTGCACCGAGGAAATGGTGCAGCTGGAGCATTGGGGTTGCCCGTGGAGCCGGCAGGACGATGGCAGCATCAATGTGCGGTTTTTTGGCGGCATGAAGGTGCAGCGCACCTGGTTCGCGGCCGACAAATCCGGTTTTCATATTTTGCACACGCTGTTCCAGACCTCGATCAAATATGCGGCGATCGAACGCTACGATGAGTATTTTGTAGCTGACTTGATTGTGGACGATGGCGCCGTGCGGGGCGTGATGGCGATTGAGATTGCTACTGGCGCGTTGGTGTTGTTCGAGGCGAAGGCGGTGATTTTGTGCACCGGCGGCGCGGGGCGGGTGTATCGGCAGAATACGAATGCCGGGATTGTGACCGGTGGCGGTATGGGGATGGCGTTCCGGCACGGGGCGGCGCTGCGCGATATGGAGTTTGTGCAGTACCATCCTACGGCCTTGGCCGGCACCGGTATTCTGATTACTGAGGGGTGCCGCGGCGAGGGCGCCATTCTGACCAACAAACATGGCTACCGGTATTTGCAGGATTATGGGCTGGGGCCGCCCGATCCGTGGCCGCGGCCGAAGGCGATGGAGTTGGGGCCGCGCGACCGGCTTTCGCAAGCCTTTTGGCATGAACAGCAGAAGGGCAATACGATTGCATCGCCGCATGGCGATGTGGTGCATCTGGATTTGCGCCATTTGGGCGCACAGAAAATTCATGAGCGGTTGCCGCTTATTACCGAGGTGGCGAAAACTTTTGCCGGCATCGATCCGGTCACACAGCCCATCCCGGTGCGGCCGGCGGTGCATTATACGATGGGCGGCGTGGCGTGCGACCGGTTCACGCAAACATCGTTGCCGGGGTTGTTCGCGGCCGGCGAATGTTCCAGCGTGGGCATTCATGGCGCGAACCGGTTGGGTTCGAACTCCCTAGCAGAGATCGTGGTTTTTGGCAAGGTGGCGGGCGAGCAGGCGGCGCGTTATGCGCGTGAAGCGGCGCCGGCGAATCACGCGGCCATTCAGGCGAAGGCGCGCGATGCGGCGGCGCGTGTGCTGGGTCTGCTGGCCAGCGAGCGTGGCGAGCGCGTGGCGCTGTTGCGCGATGGTATGGGTGACTGCATGGAGCGCGGTGTGGGCATTTACCGCACCGAGAGCGGCATGCGGCAGGCCTGCGATACGCTGGCGGAATTGCGCGGCCGGTGCCGCGCCGGCGTGAAGCTGGACGATCATAGCAAGGCCTTTAATACCGAGTGGCTTTCCACCATCGAGCTGGGGTTCATGCTGGAGGTGGCCGAGGCGATGGCGCATGCGGCGCTGGCGCGCAAGGAATCGCGTGGGGCGCATGTGCGGCTCGATGAATTCAATACGCGTGACGACGAGCATTTCCTGGTCCATTCGGTGGCGCATTCGGGTGGCGACGGGCCGCCCACGATTGGAATATCGCCGGTGGCGATAACGACATCCACGCCGCGGACTCGCAGTTATGGCGGCGCGGGCAAGCAGGCGGTGCTGACATGACCGATGTTCTGGCGACGCGCATGATCGAAATTGAGTGCATGCGTTTCAATCCGGCAACCGATAGCCAGCCCCGAACGCAGGTTTATCAGGTGCCGTTCGATGACGATATGTCCGTGCTGCAGGGGCTGCAGTATATCAAGGATTATATCGACGGCAGCCTGACGTTCCGCTGGTCGTGCCGGATGGCGATTTGCGGCAGTTGCGGCATGATGGTGAACGGCATTCCCGAGCTATCCTGCCACACCTTCCTGCGCAACTATTTTCCGCATCGGGTGAAGGTAGAGCCGCTGGATCATTTTCCGGTGGTGCGCGATCTGGTGATCGATCAGGCCGATTTCCTGAACAAGCTCGATATCGTAAAGCCGTATTTGATCCCGGCGGTGGATCTTCCGTTGACGGCGGGGGCGCATCGGCAGAGTCCGGCGCAGATGGACGAGTACTATCAATACGCGCAATGCATCAACTGCCTGCTGTGCTATGCGGCGTGCCCGCAATATGGGCTGGATCCGGAGTTTACCGGCCCGGCGGCATTGGCGCTGTTGCATCGGTACAATGCCGATTCGCGCGATGTCGGGTTCGATGCGCGCGCCGAGGTGATCAATGCCGAGGCGGGTGTGTGGGCCTGCACGCTGGTGGGGCATTGCTCCGAGGTTTGCCCGAAGGGGGTGGACCCCGCGCATGCGATCAATCAGAACAAGGTGAACAGCCTGCTGGACTACGTGGGTTTGCGAAAGCTGCTAATGCCGGCGGGAGAAAAATCATGAGCCGGTTCAAGCCTGTGGCTGGCGCCTATGTGCGGCCCACCGGCGGGTGGTGGCGCAAAAATCCGTATTTCGTGCGCTATATGTTTCGCGAAGGAACGGCGGTGTTCCTGACGATTTATGCGGTGATCCTGTTGCTGGGATTGAACCGGCTGGCGCAGGGCGAGGCGGCTTACAATGCCTGGCGCGCGGCGTTGGCCACGCCGTGGGCGCTGGCGTTTCATGCCGTGGCGCTGGTGGCGGTGGTTTATCACAGTATCACCTGGTTGCGGGTAATGCCGAAGACGGCGCCGCGGTTGCCGGTTGATCCGGCATTGATCACGAAGGGGGGGCTGGCAGCTTCTGGTGGTGCTTCGGTTTTGATCATTGCCGTATTGTGGTGGGTGGCGCGATGAAACGCTCCGGCGAGCCGATTTTTTGGGCGCTGTTTGGCGCCGGCGGCATGCTTGCGGCGCTGGTGGGGCCGGTGCTGATTTTCGTCACCGGGATCGCCGTGCCGCTGGGGTTTCTGCTGCCGCAACGGACGATGAGTTATGGCGCGATGCTGGCGTTCACGCGCAATCCGGTGGGTAAGGCGGCGGTGCTGGCGGTCATTTCGCTGTTTCTGTTTCACGGCTGCCATCGCATGGTGCACAGCTTGCACGATCTGGGCTTTCGCACGGGGCCGACGGCGCGGATTGCGTTTTATGGCTTCGCGATTTTGGGCACGGTGATTGCGGCTTTGTTGTTGCTGCGGATTGGATTGTGAGAGTGAGACTGCTTAGCGCTTGTTGGGACGCGTACGTGTTGAACGAGGGTGGGTTGCCAGAGCAGCCCATCCTACGCGGCTATGGGGGGTTTGGTTCGCATTCGGTGCAACTCGGCGTCTGGTAGCAGGCGGGAGGGAGGCGTGTCCCAAGGCCAGGGTGGGTCGGGCTCGCCGGCGCCGAACGGGCCGCCGGGGATGTCCACGCCGCTGATACGAGACAAATCGATTTCGCCGTTTTCGTTGATCAGGTCGGCCGCTGTTACCGGGCGGGCGCGATCGCGCGGTGGGAGTTCGATGGCGGCGGCGGCCAGGACGGGCGGCGGCGGTGCTTCGGAGGGCGCCTCGACCCGTTCGGGCTCGCAGAAGGCCGCGATCAGCATCCGCTCGATCTGGGCGGTATCGTAGCAGGAGCAATCGAGCAGGTTCAACGCGGCCTCGCCGTCGGCGCCGGCCAGGATTTCGCCGATCTGGTCGCGGATGGCGTTGACGCTCTCGCGTTCGTCGTCCGGCAGCGTTGTGCGGTGGGTGACCAGGATCAGGTGCGCGGCGGTGGGGGCGCCCAGGAAGCGTGTGGCTTCGATATAGGCCGCGCGTTGCAGGCGCCGCCGGTCCGGCGCGTCGCGTGGGACCGCGGCGATGGCGCTGACCAAAGTTTGTAGGTGGCGGCGCATGATTTCGCCGAGCAGCGCCGGGAAATCGGGGAAATGCTTGCGCAGCGTGGAGGGTGCTACTTTGATCGCGATCGCCAGGTTGGTGAAGCTGATGGCAGCGGCGCCGAACCGCGCGAGCAGGTGGGCGGCGGTTGTTAGGATGAGCTCCTCGCGCTGGATCTCCCTTGCGGTGAGGTCTCGCAGGCTGGGAGCGACGTCCATGGCGTGAGCGCGGAGGATGCGGGCGGGGATGAGCATGGGCGGCAGTATGAGTTAGTTAGACTAACATGGCAAGTTAAATTTGTCCGCCCTTTAGTACTGATGGCTTACGGGCGCACCAGGAATAGGCATTGACGCGATTGGCGCCGCGGTTTGTGACGAGCGCGGAACTGCGAATGGATTTGCACACCGCGCATGATTTGACGGGTGTGGGGGCGGCGTTTGGGGGATATCGGGGCCGCGGGCACGCCAGCCAAGTCGGTGGAATTCGTTGCGCTTCACGCACCATACCGACGGCCGAAGTATTCCGGAAGATTACAATCCGGATCGGCCACCGTACCGTTTGCTTGTCGCCTGCCCTTGTCGGTGCCGCGCCGCCATCACAAAAGATTGACAGGCCGACCGGGGGCCGTGTTAAGGGCAACCAGCAAGCGAATGGCTTGGCGCCCGAAGATCGCGGCAGGAATGCAGCCGGTCGCGCGACGGTGGCTTGGTGGGGGAGTTACTGATGCGCCGCGGAGCTATTTTCTGTCTGTTTGCCACAGCATCGCTGCTCGTGGCATGCGGCCCTACGCCCGAGCAAGTGGCTGCCATGGCTGCGGCCCAGCACGCCGAGGACCAGAACAGGTGTTTTGGGTACGGTTTCCAACCTGGCAGCAACGACTTCGCGCATTGCATGATGAATACGTCTGCTCAGCGTGAGTATCAGCAAGCGCAGGACCGGCGCATGGCCGCGGCGCAGCAGGCCGCTGCAGCCCGCCAGAATGCCGCCATCCAGGCCGCGAAGGACGCGGCAGCGCATGACGCGTGGGACCGACAAACCGGCCAGGGCGCCTATTCGCATCCTTCCTCGAACGTGCCGGCCTATTCGCCGCCGCAATATCCCACCGCGCCGTCATCCGCGTCGAGCAACCCGGTCGATAATGTGCGCGACCAGATCCAGCGGGAAATGGACAAGTCGGAGAACGCAGGCATGGGATCGCCATGAGCGCGCGGCTGGCTTGGCTGGGGGTGCTGTCGGTGCTGGGCGGCTGCGATTTGTCGTCGCTGCCGCATGGCAATCTGCCGATGCCGGACATGAGCGGCGGCCCTGGTTTCGGCAATAGCGCTTTTAATAATAAGAACTATGCCGACCCGAATCCGCACAGCGCGTCGGACGACGCGCAGCGCGCGGCGTATCAGCAGCACCAGCAGGACCAGATGAACGCAGCCCGCGCCAGTAGCGGCCCCGACCTCAGCCATATGAGTTGCAGCGGCAGCAGCGTTTCATCCAGCGGCGCCAATGCGGGCACGTTCTCCTCCAGCACATCGTGCCATAACTGACGGCGCGCCGTTGCCGGCGGCCGACGCCAGAAGCGGGCGCGGATTTTTGCTGATGCAGGCGGTTCTTTCGACGAAAGCCAAGCCAAAATGAAGTGGTTGCAAATCGCGCTTCTGACATTGCCGCTGGTGGCGTGCGGCATGCCGCCGGGGCCGACGCCCTCCGGCGCCTACAACCCGTATTTTGCGCCCGCCATGGGGGCGCCGAGCCATTGTTCCGCCGCGGGTAATCCAACCTGCTCCGGTTGTTCCATTTCTTGCCCCGCGGGTAAGCAGGCTTCCTGTAGGGAGGGCGAAGTGCACGCGCCTGAGGGGTTCACGCCGTATTGCTGGACTCAGTCGAAGTGCGAATGCGATTGACCGATGCCGGCGATGCTGCGGAACGAGGTAAGGCAAGGAAGCGCTGCTTTTTGAAAAAAGAAGCAAAAACTCTTACGCGGCTGTCGCCGACTAGCCGGCGCCGGCCGCGTAAAAGTTTTTTGGTGCTTTTTTCCAAAAAAGAACCGCTTGCTGTTTTGGCGGTGGCGCTAGCCCTATGCGCCGGCACGCCGGCCCACGCAGATTTTGGGCAGACGCTGGCGAGGGTACGCGCGCGCGGCGTGCTCGATTGCGGCGTTGCAGAGGGCCAGGCCGGGTTTTCCCAACGGGCTAACGATGGCAGTTGGCACGGACTGGATGTGGATTTCTGTCGCGCGGTTGCCGCGGCGACGTTAGGCAACGGCAATCGGGTCAGGTTCATCCCGCTGCCCGCCGCCTTCCGATTCCCCGCGCTGCAACTCGGCCAGATCGATATATTGTCGCGCACCACCACATGGACGACCGAGCGGGAAGCAAGTTTCGGTGTTGTGTTCGCCGGGGTCATTTATTTTGACGAGCAGAAGGTTCTTGTGCGCCGCGATGGCCCGGCAGCGAAACCCGATGGCTTGAACGGCGCCCGCGTTTGCGTTGTTGAGGGCACAAATCTGCCCGGTGCGCTGCAAACCTTCGCCGCTGCCCATGGTTGGCACGTGACGCTGGTGCGGAAAGGCTTGCGGCAAGACGCGGTGCAGGCCCTGGTGACCGGTGCATGCGACGCGTACACGTCGGACTACGCCGATTTGCGCCAGGCGCAGGGTGAAGCCGGCAAGGATTTCATCGTGCGCGACGACGATATAACGCGCGAGCCGCTGTCGCCCGTGGTGCGCTGGGATGACGGACAGTGGATCGTTATCGTTCGGGGCGTGCATGCGGCGCTGATCAACGCCGAAGCGCGTGGCCTGACGCAGGCGTTGGCGGGCGGAGCGGGCCCGGTGCGGCAAGCTTTTTTGGCCGACACTGCGGGCTTCGGGCGCGCGCTGGGCATCGATACAGCATGGGCGCTGAACTCGATCCAGGCCGTCGGCAATTACGGCGAGATCTTCGACCATGATCTCGGCGCCGGCAGCGATTTGAAGCTCGATCGCGGCCGCAACCGCCTGTGGACCGACGGTGGCATGATCTGGGCGCCCCCACTGCAATGATTCGCGGCCTGGCAAGGAATTTCTGACATGGGCCTCGGATCGCCGCAGAGCCTGATCATATTGCTGACCTTCGCGGCGGTGATGGTCGTCATCGCGCTCGATATTCTCGATGTTGCTGTTACCGCGCTGGTGGGTTTGTGCGTGCTGCTGGTCACCGGCGCGCTGGATACACGGGACGTGCAGAACGCGTTGAACGGCGGGGGCGAATCGCTGGCGTTGCTGTTCGGCGGCATGGTGGTGGCGCGCGTGCTGACACCGACCGGGATTTTCGATCTCGCCGGCTATTATTTCTCGCGCGCGGTCAGGGGCAACGGCAAACTCTATCTGATCGGCATCATCGTCATGATCGCGCCGATCTGCGCGTTCCTGCCGAACGCAACCACGGTGATCCTGACAGCGCCGATCATCATCCGCCTGGCGCGCGGCATGGGGGTTGATCACGTGACCCCGGTGATACTCTGCGCCCTGATCGGCAACACCGCCGGCATCCTGACGCTGGTGGGCGATCCGGCAACTTTCATTGTCGGCTCGTCGATTGGTTTGAGTTTCGGCGGCTATTTGAAACATGCCAGCCTGGGTGGGTTGCTGACGCTGCTGGCCGTTATACCGATGTTGCCGATCATCGCGCGCGACACCTGGAACACGCATGTTCCGCCGGTGACGGCACCGGTGCGCCCGCATCTGGAACACCCGTGGCTGCTGGCGACCGCAACCGGTGTTCTGGTGCTGATGATTGCGCTGTTCCTGTTCGGACCGATTCTGGAAGCCCAGCTTGTGCCGCCGGCGGCCGCCATTCTGTGTGCCACGCTGGCCTTGCTGCTGGTTAACGGCACGCGGTTCGAGCCCGTGGAGAGAGTGCTTGGGGATCTGGACTGGCCGACGCTGGTTTTTCTGGGCAGCATTTTCTGCATGGTGCAGGCGATGACCAAGACCGGCATTTTCGATGGACTGGCGCATCTGCTCTACGCCTGGTTCGGCACGAACCTGACGCTCGTCTCATTGGCCATATTGGTGATCGTGTTCGCGGTCTCCACGCTGGTTGCCAATATACCGTTGGTGCTGGCGATGACGATCGTCGTTAAAGGCTATTTCGCGGTCAGCGGTTTGATGCCCGAAGCGGCGCTCGGCGCCGGTTACGGCGCGTGGCCGCTGTTTACCCTGCCGGTTTTCATTGCCATGACATTCGGCGCCACGCTGGGCGGCGGCGGCACGATGGTTGGCGATTCATCCAATATCGTTGCCTGCGGTATCTGCGCGCGCGATGGGCACCGCGTAAGCTTCATGCGCTTCCTATCGATTGGTATGCCGATTTCATTGGCGCAACTGGTTGTCGCGGCTGGCTATGTGTTGGCGATGCGCGTGATCGGGTGAAGAAAAGCATGTTCTTTTTTGAAAAAAAGAACCACGAAACTTTGCTATTTTGTCGCGCACCGGTCGGCATCACGGGCGACACAAGGCCAAGGTTTTTTGTTTCTTTTTTTCAAAAAAGAAGCGCTTGCCTTGCCTTCGCGCACGCCGCCTGCCTGGCACTGACGCTGGCAGCCACCGGTTGCGCATCGTTCATTGTTTCTGACACCAAGCCGCTACCGAAGGACCGCCTGGAGCCGCGCGGCGCCGAAAAAATCTCGCATGGCGGCTATCGGCTCGATGCGCTGCCGGTCTCGCCCGATGCGCCTGACCTTATTGTTCTGGTCGCGATGTCGGGCGGCGGCAAACGCTCCGCATCGTTCGGCTTCGGTGCGTTACAGGGCATGCGCGAGCTTATGGTTCCCACGCGAGAAGGTCCGCGGTCGCTGTTGAGCGAAGTGGATTACATGTCCGGCGTTTCCGGCGGCAGTTTCCCGATCAGCTATTATGGGCTGTACCGCGACAAGGCGTTCGATAGTTTTAAGAACGATTTTCTCTACAGTGACACCAACGCCTACATATTCGGCATTTACCTGCTGCCATGGCATTACGCCTGGCTGGTGCAGCCGGGCATCGGCACCAACGATTTCATGGATCGGGCCTACGACCGAACAATGTTTCATGGCGCCACCTACGCCGATCTTCAGACCAAGGGGCGGCCGCTGATTGCTATCGGCGCCACTGATATTTCCTATGGCACGCCTTTCGTCTTCACGCAGGAATCGTTCGATCTAATTTGCTCGGATTTGTCGGCGTTGCCGATTTCGCGCGCCGTCGCCGCTTCAAACGGGTTTCCCGGGCTGTTTTCCCCCGTTACCCTGACCAATCATGCCAAAGATTGTGGCGGCCGGGCGCCCGGATGGGTGCGGCGCATCAGCCAGGCCGATCGCCAGGACCCGTTGTCGCGCAAAGGCCTCGAGGCCATGAAGGCCGAGCGGTACCTTGATGCCGATCGAACTGTTTACCTGCATCTATCGGATGGTGGTGTGTCCGATAATCTTGCCATGCGGGCCGCCGGAAACGCCATGGTTACAGCGACGCGATCGGACGTGAGGCAGCGCGGGTTTCTTGGCGTGCGCCGGTTACTGCTGATCAGCATCGATGGCCAGAGCGCCCAGGATAATACGGTGGCAAAACGCCGCGAAGTGGGCGGTATCGTTTCTATGTTCGGGCTCGTCAGCGGCGCGCAAATCGACCGGTATAACTTTGAAACGTTGACGACGCTGAAGCAGCAGTTGAAAGATTTTGCCAAGGAATTACAGGACGCACGCTGCCTTCAGGGCCGGATCGTCGATGGCGCAAATTGTGACGACGTGCAGGCGGCCATGGTTCATATTTCGCTGACCGGCTTGCCGGATTCGCCGGCGCGGACCGAATTGCTGTCTATTCCCACCGGGCTTACGCTGAAGAAGGATCAGGTTGACGCGCTGGTTAATGCTGGCCACGACGCGGTGCTGGATTCGACGGCGCTGCGTGCTTTCATCGCCAATTATCCGCAGAAGGGCACGCCGTTTGAACCAGCGCCTGGGTCGCCTGAGGCGGCGCCGGCGTTTTAGTGTTGTCGGCAGCAAGATCTTCTTTTCTCAAAAAGAACTGCTTATACTACGTAGCCTCCGCCAATTCGACCAGCTTGGTCAGGGTATTCATGTTGCGCGCGGTGCCGGCGCGGCCGGCCGGCAGGCGAAGGCGGGTATGGGCCATGCTGTCCGGGTAAAAAATATACAGTGCGCGATGGCCCAAACGCACGGCCTCGTTCTGAAGACCGGCGGCGCCGTCCAGCGGGTCGTTCGGGAGTTTATCGTCGGTGATGAGCGCCATGACGCGGTTGCCCGGTTGGCCGGCAAATGGGTTGCTGGTGACCAGGGCGGCGATTTCGGCGGCGGATCGCACCAGCACGCCGACGGGTTTTCCGGCGTTGCGGCCGAGGCACGCCGATAATTTATCGCGAATAGTTTGTTCCGATGCGGTGCTACGGAGGATCACGTTACCGCTGGCGATATAGGTCCGTGCGTTGGGGAAGCCTGCTTCGGCGCATAGCTCCACCAGCCGCGCCATTGGAAGCTTGCCGGTGCCGCCCACGTTCACGGCTCGGAGGAGGGCGACATATACGGTCATGGAGAGGCACCTTAACGGTGTCCTGGCTTTTGAAGAAGCAGGGGGATTACGGCGCAGACGGCTTTGTTACTGTCGCGGCGGTTCGGGACGAGCGCGGAATTGTGGATGAATTTGCAGAGTGCGCATGATCTGGCGGTGGCGCGGGAAGCATTGGGGGGTATGGTGGCTTAGGGGCACTGTGGAAACGCCACTTTTCGGTTTCTGTGATGGGTCTCGCTCCGCCCACCCATCGAAACCCTCCGGTACGTCCGCGATAGCACTCGCAAAAGTTTTTTGGTTCTTTTTTTCAAAAAAGAACTGCGTTTCTTGCCTTACCTTTCGTTGGCCGCCACGCGCACGAGCTCGTCGGCCACCCCACGCAGCGCCACATTATTCACTGTGATCACCCGCGTGGGGATCGCTTTCATGTAGTTTA
>Ga0302140_10011376_pt1 | contig 10945 bp, 8 predicted proteins | sample I_Bog_E1_1_FD_202095 | JGI IMG/M metagenome (GOLD analysis project Ga0302140, IMG submission 202095) | Peat permafrost microbial communities from Stordalen Mire near Abisko, Sweden - I_Bog_E1_1 | ecosystem: Environmental > Terrestrial > Soil > Wetlands > Peat | place: Sweden: Abisko, Stordalen...
TCGATGGTTTTGGGAATCTGTTGCTCTATACCGATGTCACCGTGCAGATTGCGGCCCCCCGTGCCTTTATCTACAGCCAGGATTCCAGCCGGTCGCAGATCGATGCGAAAGCCCCCGTATACGACATTCGCGGAGCGTTCAAAGAATACCAATGCAGCAAGCCGATTTTGGGCGGGGGCGCCTATACGGCAACACATAACTGCAACTTGTACGACCAGCCGCAGGCCGCCGGGTCCTGCTACCGCGATACCTTCGGTGACTGGCATTGCTTAATGGCCGGCAATCGCCTCGCATCCACGAATCAGGTCCGGGAACAGATGCCCCCCAGGTAATCTTCTGCCGCAAACGGCCCGGCCAGACATACCCGTGAATCTTCGTAGTCCGCTGCCTTTCATTGAAGGACCAGCTTTCGTTCGACGGAAGGCGGCAATCGCCAGGGTTTCATTTGGATTTGGATTTGCGCCAACGGTGTACAAATGCGGGCCGCCGCAAAGAAAACTGAAGGCCGCGGGCCGTGTTTCCCGCCTAATCAGGACAGGAGGCAGTAACAGATTGAGACAACATCGATATTTAAAGTTCCTGGCCGCTGGCACAATCATCCTGGCCAGTTGCATCCAGGTCGGGGTAGCGTCGCCTGCGGCGAATGATTTCAAAGTGGGAGACTGGGCACAGATCTTCCATGATGGCCAGTGGATCGCCGTGACTATCGCTTCCCCGCTCGACTCAGGCGAATACAAAGTCAACTTCTTGCTAACGGTGATTCCCGTGAAAGCAAATTCAAGCGAGATTCGACGGTACACTCCCACGGCGGCGGAACGTCAGGCTGTGATCGAACTTCGACTGGCGAGGAAACGATTGGATGCGTCGGCGGCCGAAGTCGAGAGATTCTTAGCAACGCAGGAAACGGGGCCAGCAGACCCCTTCGTGGTCGGCGCGAAGGCCATCTCGGCTGGCGCGTCCACCGCAGACATCTCGCCGGCGCCGCCTACCTACAAGCAGAATGTCGAGGTCCGGAATCCGGCGGCGGCTCAGACGTCCGGCGGAAATCCCCTGATCGGCAACTGGACCCTGGCCGATACCGATAAGAACTACTGCGCCACCCACGAGGAATTCAGGAAGGACTCGGTGATCGAGGTGAAAAGCGGAAAGACAACCTCCTACAGGGCTATCTACCTCATCAAGCCGAACTACGTGAATGTCGCTGTGAATGGGGATCTGGCCCACTACGGGCAGTGGGACGAGACCGCCCGCGATGAGATTACCTTCCGCGTCAACAGCCTGTACGTCGTCGCCAGTTGCAGGTACCACCGCGACTAAGGAGCTCTGCGCAGGTGTGGGATTTTGTAGCGACAGCCCGGCCAGCTCATCGAGTCTGCGTCACAGCATTCACTCAGCTGTGCGGGAATCGGCTAAGTTGATTAGAACTCTATATATAGTTGCAAAGCGTTTTGGCCCAACACATCTTAGCTTGGTAATGAAGGCGAAGAGCTGCACGCTAGGGCGTGCGCTCTTCCGTCTCGTCAGGAAGGTAACGGCTTCAACGGCGTGCCGATGGTAAGAACAACACTGTTTCATTAGCAGCTTCAAGGCTTGCGTCCTAGCTCCATCGCCTGGTGTGTTTTGGTTGATCTGATCGGTCAGTCGTCTAAAAAACGTTCCCGCCAAACAAGCCCAACCAGGGGCGAGCGCATCGACAGGGAGACGATCGCGGACCTTGGGCGATTGCGAAGACTACCATCTGCGATGCTGCCGAGCGCGAAGCAATCGACCTCACGGAGGCCATATGCAAAGCATTCTTGACGGAAGCTGAGGCCAGAACCGTAGTTGTTGAAGGGCGTAGGCCAAGGCGCAGCTGAAAAGTCTGAGCGTCCGTGTGCTAAACGGTATAGATCCTTCCTGCGGTCCTCCGCCATCGATAATTTTAGTTGAGAATGTCGCTTATCTCTTTGCACCTATCCCTGAGGGTTATCCAGAAAAGGGAGGGATGTTTGAATAGCGACACCGGCCCAGCGAAAGAGAAATCTGCTGTGCAAATTCTTGACTTCAATGGGGTTCCGGCATGGAACGGATTTAGATCATGTTCCATTTCACCCGCCGTTTCCCGTGTCAGTTCTCAAAGAATGATTCGGCGCGGTACGGGCGGAGACGATGGAAGCATAAAGAAACAACGATCAACCGAAACAGCTATTAGTTTTGATGGCACGCTCGGCCCCCAGAACCTAAAACGCTGCCTCACTTTGGCCCGTCGCCGGGCCAAACTCGCCGGTCAAATGAAAGATTCGGTCCTGCCGGGCGATACCCACGTGGCGGCCGGTGCGGCAGTGCCGGTGAACGAAGTGGCATCTGCCCCAAGGCTTAGGCAAACCCCATCGAAACTAGGACAACGTCAAGCCAAGATGCTGGCGGAGAGCACTAGGGTTTTAATGCCGGACCGCCTTACGGTGGAAGCTAAAGCGTCAGCGGAAACAGACGTATTGAACCCGCTGCAAAAGCATTACACTACCCATGAAATCGCGGCAGCGTGGAACGTTCATCCCGTAACGGTCTATCGGGATTTCGTGGATGAGAAGGGTGTTGTGAAGCTTGGCTCAGGAAGGCCGAGGCGCAGAACCCGCCGGGAACTCCGCATTCCCGAATCTGTGTTAATGCGCGTCTACGACAAGCGCCGGACCAAGATCAAAGTTCAGGCTATCTGTGGCTTCGTCCAAAGCTTTTTGCATGGCGGGCACAAATGGCGCGTAATGCTTCTCAGTGGTCTTAATGGATTTATGGCCCAAGAGTAATTGCAAAGTCCGCATGGAATGCCCCCGACGAGGACAGCGACTGCAAAGGTATCCCGAAATCGATGAGGGTGAACGTGAATTTGCGTCATCCGGCCCAGACAAGTCAGAGTTCTCCGCATCGATTTAATTGTCGTTTCCAAGTCGGACTTACCTTCACCGCTCCAAAATAAATATTCCTTCGATTCCATTGGGGGCGCCTGCAATGCCGAAACACAAACGGGCGGCAGTTTGATGTACACACGTTTTCCGGTTTTGAGCGTCCTGATAATCTTGCCTTCCGGTGTGATCAAAGAACGCTTCAAACATGCCACGTCGGAAATCCGCAGGCCAGAGTACAGGAATGTCAGTACCATAGCCTTGGCCCGCAAGATGGCGCGATCGATCCCGTATCGATTATGGTTTTTTGGGGCGGCTGGTGGGATTTGAACCCACGACATCCAGAATCACAATCTGGCGCTACTACCGACTGAGCTACAACCGCCACATCTGTACCAGTTTAACATCGGACGGTCACATCAGACTGATGGGGTCCACATCAATGACTAGCGACGTTGCTTTCCACTTTTCCCGTTCAGCGAAGGCACGCAGCTTATTCAAAGTTTCCCGCAGGATAGACCGCTTGGCAGCCTTGAGTAAAATCTGATAGCGAAACTCGCTTCTGACCCTGAGAACGGGCGCTTCCGCGGGACCCATAACTTTCACACCTTCCGGTTGTGGGTCGAGCAGGTAGCCGAGTTCCGTGGCCATTCGCAAAGCCTCCTCTTGCTTTGTCGCTCGCACGATGACGTTAGCGAACGCAGCGAAAGGTGGATAGCGCAGCCATTTGCGGAATTCAATTTCCTTCTGGTAAAAGCCTTGGTAATTTTGTTCGGCTGCGAATTGGATGGCGTAATGATCGGGATTTAGAGTTTGAATCACGACTCGGCCGGGAACTTCGCCGCGCCCGGCACGTCCTGCCGCTTGGGTTAGCAACTGAAACGTTCTTTCCGCAGCGCGAAAATCGGGCAGGCTGAGGCCGATATCGGCCATCACGATGCCGACGAGCGTCACGTTTGGAATGTCGTGGCCTTTGGCGATCATTTGCGTTCCAATGAGGATATCCACGGCGCCGCTGCGAAAGTGACTCAAAATATTTTCGAAGGCGCCTTTGCCGCTGGCCGTATCGCGATCGAGCCGGGCGAGACGGGCGGCCGGCAAATATTCATGAAGTTCCGTTTCAACACGCTCCGAACCGGCGCCCAGAAATTGGATCTGGTCGCTCGAACATTTGGGGCACACTGCCGGCACCTTGGCGGCGAACCCACACATGTGGCAAAGCATGCGGCGCTCGCTGCGATGATAGGTGAGAACAATGGAGCAGTTTTCGCACATCATGCGATCGCCACATTTGCGGCAGACCATAAAGTTCGAAAAGCCGCGCCGGTTGAGGAGCAGCATGGTTTGCTCGTGGGCGGCAAGGCGTTGGGCGATTTCGTTCATAAGACTGCGTGAGAACGTGGCCTGTCGTTTGGTTTCGAGAAATTCCACCCGCATGTCGACAATTTCAACTTGCGGCATCGGGCGCTGGGCGATGCGTTCCGGCAGGCGCAACATTTCGTACTTGCCTTGCTCGGCGTTGTAGCGCGTTTCGATAGCCGGGGTAGCGGACCCGAGAATGGCCACTGCGTTGGCGTTACGGGCGCGGACAAGAGCGACATCGCGGCCGTGGTAGCGCGGCGTTTCTTGTTGCTTGTAGCTGCCGTCGTGCTCTTCGTCAATGATGACGACTCCGAGATTCTGAACGGGCGCGAAAATACTGGAGCGTGTGCCGACAACCACGCGCGCCTGACCACGCTGGACGCGGCGCCATTGGTCGGCGCGTTCGGCGTCGCCGAAAGCCGAGTGCAGAATTGCCACTTGTTTACCAAAGCGCTGAAAAAACTGCCCGGCCACAGCAGGCGTAAGGGCGATTTCGGGAACGAGCAGCAAAGCGTTTTTGCCGAGGGCGAGAGTGGCCTCGATACTCCGCAGGTAGACTTCCGTTTTGCCAGAGCCCGTCACGCCGTCGAGCAGAAACGTCTTGAACTGCGCTTTTGCCAGCGCTTTCGCTATATTCTGAAAGGCTGATTCTTGATAAACATTCAACTCTGGGCGTGGACGCTCGTAACCGGAGGGCGGGCGAACACCGGCAATTTCAAGCCTAATGAGTTCTGTCTTCACGAGTGCACGCGCCGATTCGCTGGCCTTCTTCACTTTGGCCGCAATGTCGGCGAGATTATGCGGGCCAGGATGAAGCTCGAGAAAAGCCAGCAGTTCTCGCTCACCTTTTTTTAGTTTGATGGAATCGTCGGCGCGGCGCAAGAATTCGGCTTCGAGACGTTCCGCGGAAGCGCGCATGGGGTCGCGGTCCTCTTCTTTTTCTTCACTGATCACCCAGCCGCGTTGGGTCAAGCCCTTGAGCAAAGTGCGCGCATTTGGGATCTTTGCGGTGAGTTGATTCGCTGTGCGCGGGCGTTCGTCAAGCATGGCAAGCAGGCGCAGACTCGCGTCACTTTCCGGACGAATCACCAGTTGGCGAGCGACTTGGCGGCCAGATTCGGTCAGCGAATACTGGATAGAACGGCGTGTTTCCCCGCCGAGTGGCAACATGCCTTTCAGCACTTCGCCCAGCGGCGCGCAATAATATTCGGCGATCCAATGACCGAGGTCGATCAGTTCGCGGTCGAGGACTGGTTCTTCGTCGGTAAGGCTTAGGACTTCGCGGAGATTTTGGTTGTCCGCGTCATCGTGGACGCGCAGAACAATGCCGGTGAGTTTCCGTGTTCCCAGCGGGGCAACGACGCGGCAACCCGGTTGGACCCGATGACGGAGAGTGGGTGGCAACTCATAACTAAACACACGGTCGAGCGGAACGGGCAACGACACGTCACAGTAACGGTAGGACCCCTCAGGCATCCAATTCGCCAATGGTTTGGAACGCCTGCTGTAAGGCCGGGTAGAGCGATTGGTAGACCTGATAGCGTTTGGAATAGAAGGCGGCGGCAGCCGGATCGGGCGTCCTCACTTCGATTTCTTTCACGGCGACGCTGCAGACCTCAGCGGCATTCTTGAATTCTCCGGTACCTACCAGAGCAAGGAGCGCCGCACCATAGGCGGATCCTTCCTGGGTAGCGAGAGTGGCCACGTCGAGATCAAAAATGTCGGTGAAGAGTTGGTGCCAGAAGGGGCTCTTGGCTCCTCCGCCCGAGAGGCGCACTTGTCGCGGCTTCGCGCCCAGGGTGTTTATGATTTCGAGGCCATCTTTCTGGCTGTAGCAAACTCCTTCCAGAAGCGCACGAATGAGATCGGCCCGCTGATGACGTGCGGTGAGGCCGACCCAAGCAGCGCGCGCGTTCGCATCAAGATGCGGAGTGCGCTCACCCATCAAGTAAGGCAGCCAAAAGAGACCGTGGGAACCCTGCGGAGATAGTGTGGCGTCAGCGGTAAGATCGTCGTAGTTCACGTCCGGAGCAAACCGATTGCGGAACCATTGCAGGCTCAAGCCGGCGCCTTGCGTGACGCCCATGACGTGCCAGGCGTTTGGCACCGCGTGGCAGAAGGTGTGAACGCGGCCCTTCGTATCGTAGGCAGGTTTTTGAAGATAAGCGAATACAACGCCAGAAGTGCCGATGGTGCAAGAAACTTTTCCAGCTTCCACAATTCCATTGCCAATCGCGCTAGCGGCTTGATCACCGGCGCCGGCCACGACGGGCGTGTTTGTGGCGAGACCGGTTGCCGCCGCCGCGGCCGGGGTCACTTTACCGCTAATCTCGTGAGACTCGTAGCTCTTGGGAAGATCGCGTTGATCGAGCCCAAGGCCTGTCATCATTTCAGAAGACCAACAACGGTTCACGACATCGAACATGGCCGTGCCGCTCGCGTCCGAGACATCAGTCGCGAATTGGCCGGTTAGCTTGAAACGGATGTAGTCTTTCGGCAAGAGGATTTTGCGAATGGCGGCGAACTTTTGCGGTTCGTGATCGCGCACCCACAGCAGTTTGGGTAGTGTGAAGCCGGTGAGCACGGGGTTGGCGATGTGTTGAAAGATTGCGTCGCGGCCCAGTTTCGCCTCGATGTAATCCACTTGTGGCTGGCTGCGCTGATCGCACCAGATCAGCGCCGGGCGAATCACTTTGTCATCGTCATCGAGAAGTACCAGGCCATGCATTTGACCGCTGAGGCCAATCCCTTTGATGGAAGACCCTTCGGCGCCGGCGTCGCGGAGGACACCTTGGATCGCGAGTTGGCTGGCGTGCCACCAATCGTCAGGAGACTGCTCGGCCCATAGAGGTTTCAGCATCTTCATTTCCTGATGCGGCGCGGTGAACGAATAGCGGACGACGCCGGTGGCATCCACAAGCAGGGCGCGCGATCCGCCGGTACCAACGTCTAAGCCAAGCCAATACATTGTGTCTCCAAAGGGTATATGGTAGCGAGGATAGGAAATGGGGAATTAGCGAGTGACCGCTTCGAGCGCCTGTGTTTCTTGGAAAGGCAGGTAAGCCGCACCCAACAAACCCGCGTCCGCCCCAAGAAGCGCTTTCTCAATTCGTGTGCCCGTTAGCCCGAAAGTGAAGGAGCGCTTGCGCACCTCCGCCAACATGGCGGGTGCGAAAAAATCCCAAGCGGGAAGCGGGCCTCCGCTCAATAGATAAAGCGGGAAATTGAAAGCGTTAATTAAATTAGCGAGGGCGATACCCAAGGCGCGGCCGACAGATTCAAAAACCCAGCGGGCCCTCTCATTGCCGGCTTGTGCCAGCTTGAAAACATCTTCCGCCGTGTTTATTTCGTGACCGAAATGCATCATCCGGCCCATAGCCGCGATAGCAGTAGCCGATGCGTGCTTCTCCAGACAACCGTTGTTACCACAGCCGCATGGGTTGCCGTCCGGATAGACGGTCATGTGTCCAAATTCGCCTGCCATGCCGTGAGAACCATGCAAGATCTTGCCCTTGCTGATCACACCACCGCCGATGCCGGTGCCGAGCGTGAGTAGAATTAAATGCTCAATGCCTTGGCCGGCGCCGATCCACTTTTCGCCCAGCGCGGCCGCGTTAGCGTCATTCTCCAGAATGATGGGAATCCCTAAAACTTTTTGTATTTCATCACGGACGGGAAAGTCGTTGAAGCCCGGAAGGTTTGATGAACCGACGACAAGTCCCTTCTCAATATCAATAAAGCCAGGGACACCGATGCCGACACCGCGGAGGATGCCGGACGGAACACGATCACGCACTCGTCCGATAGTGGCCACAATTTCACTCACCACTTGCAGCGGACCGGCGTTGTAGTTGGCCGGAACGGAAACCCGCTCCAGCAGTTCGCCTTTTTCATTGACCGCTGCGGCACGCAGATTGGTACCGCCCAGATCTACACCAATTGAGTAAGGCCCCATGCCGCCTGAATCATAACAGATGATATTTTTCGATCAAGCTGACACTACGTAACCAGGAGAGCCAACGTGAAGACATTACCCCAAATTGCGGGTGCGGCTGCAGTGGAAAGCAGGATTGAAAACCAGATCCTGCTGGTTCGAGACCAGCGGGTCATATTGGATAGGGATTTAGCCGAGGTATATGGCGTTGCCACCAAAGTGCTAAACCAGGCCGTTAGGCGCAATATTCAACGTTTCCCGGAAGACTTTATGTTCCAGTTGACGCTGGAAGAAGGACGGGAAGTCCTTCAACTTCTAAGGTCACAGATTGTGACCTTAGAATCCCCAGAATCCCCAGCCGAGAACCGGGGCCGCCATACAAAGTACGCGCCCTATGTTTTCACGGAGTTAGGCGTGTCAATGTTGTCGTCCGTCTTGGGCAGCGAACAAGCCATTCTGACCAACATTTCGATCATGCGGGCGTTTGTCAAACTGCGCCCCGACTATGCCTTCGGCGAGGAACATCTGGGGCAACGGCTGCGGGAATTGGAATGGCAACAAAGCGAGCAAAATGAACAGATCCGCGCAGTCTTGGAAACCCTGGATAAACTGAAGGAACAACCGCCGGCGGAAACCGACCGCAAACGGATCGGCTTCCCCACCTCTATGGCGTTGCTCAAGGCTCTGGCTCATCGCAAATAGGCCTACTTTTTGTCGGTTAAAGCGGACACGCCAGGCAAATCAAGACCGGACAGAAACTCTAGCGATGCTCCCCCGCCCGTTGATACATGGGTTATCTTGTCTGACACGCCAGCGGTCTTAATAGCCTTCTCCGAATCGCCACCCCCGACGACCGAGACGGCCCCCGACGAAGCCACCGCTTTCGCTAGCGCCACTGTCCCCGTATCGAATGGCGGCATTTCGAAGATACCCATGGGGCCATTCCAAATTATGGTCTTGGCCCCGCCAATCACCTTGGCATATTCCTCAACTGTCTTTGGGCCTATATCGACACCAATCTGATCTGGCGCAATCACCGTACCCACTTCATTCGCTGCACCTGGCTTGATCTCGCGAACCAGGATGTGATCCGCCGGCAACATCAATTTGTCAGCGGCGGAGGAGAGCAACTCTTTGGCCAGATCGATCTTGTCCTCTTCTACCAAAGACTTGCCGGTGGCCTTACCCTGGGCGCGCATAAATGTGTAGGCCATGGCTCCACCAATTAGCAATTTGTCTACAACTTTAATAAGGTTTGCAATCACCTCGATCTTGTCTGAGACTTTCGCGCCGCCGAGCAATGCCACGCAAGGCCGCTCGGGGGTTCTCGTGGCGCGGGTCAGCCACTCGATCTCTTTGTCCATCAATAGACCGGCCGCGGCGACGGGAAGAAAAGAAACAATTCCGACCGTCGATGCATGCGCTCGATGAGCGGATCCAAAAGCGTCGTTAACATATATGTCCGCCAGGCCGGCAAGTTGCTTTGAGAAAGCGGGGTCGTTTGCTTCTTCTTCGGGGTGAAAACGGAGATTTTCGAGTAATAACACGTACCCCGGCTTAGGCTTAAGAGCGAGCGTTTCAGGCCCTACGCAGTCCGGCGCCATCACCACCGGTTTGCCCAGCAGCTCTTGCAAACGGGCGGCGATAGGCTTCAGGCTCATTTCCGGCCGGGGCTTGCCTTTCGGTCGACCCAGATGGCTGGCGAGTACCACTCCGGCATTTCTCTCAAGGGCGTATTGGATGGTGGGAAGCGAAGCCCGAATTCTCTTGTCACTGGTAATTTCTTTGCCGTCGGCCGACAACGGGACGTTGAAATCGACTCGGATAAAGACGGTTTTGCCACTGAGTTCCAGGTCTTTTATGGACAGTTTGCTCATACGTACATTTTAGAGTGCAACGGCTCGGCGGTGCGGATATTAACCTTTCGGTGAGTGAAGTGTTATCTAAATTGCTTTGCATGGTGTCACAAAAAGCGGCTGGCAACCACTAAAGCACTGAAGAACAAGGTTCGGAACTCCGATTAGTACTTTAGGGGGGTGCTTACTGGTCACTCGGTTCTAAACTTGCTAGTGACTTCAGGGTCTTTTAGACTATAATCCGAACTAGGCGCTTTTGTGGTAATGAAGTATCGAGGTTTTAGAACTTACAGGACCAAAGTACTATCATGATATAAGCCGGGGAATTAATCAGATGTCATCAGCCCAACCAATTCGTTTGTTAATCGCAGATGGTCACCCCATCGTTCTTGAAGGTCTACGAAGTGTTTTAGGCCATTTGCCCAATCTTCAGGTTGTCGGAGAAGCGTCGGATGGCATGGAAGCGATCGAGAAAACTGTTAGCTTGGATCCCGATATCGTTTTGATGGAACTGAAGCTGCCGCGCGTTGACGGGCTGACCGTTCTGCGCAGCATTCAGGCGCGTGCCGGCCGATCCAAAGTCATTTTGTTTTCTTCACCGGAAAATAAAGAAGAGTTTGTGGAAGCCATGAAACTCGGCTGTTCCGGGATCTTGTCGAAGGATTCTGCCATTACGCTGATTGAAAAGAGTATTCAGAAAGTCTACGCCGGCGAAATATGGCTAGACTCGAACACAACTGCCGCCGTGATAAGGCAATTCGCGTCACCCACCGATTTTCCGGCCGCTCATGGAACCGGCAACGGAAAGGCGACTCGTGAGCGGGCTCAACTGAGCCAGCGCGAGCGCGAAATCATTATTCTGATCGCTCAAGGCTACAAGAATAAGGAAATCGCGGAAAAGATGTTCATTACGG
>Ga0302140_10011378_pt1 | contig 10944 bp, 10 predicted proteins | sample I_Bog_E1_1_FD_202095 | JGI IMG/M metagenome (GOLD analysis project Ga0302140, IMG submission 202095) | Peat permafrost microbial communities from Stordalen Mire near Abisko, Sweden - I_Bog_E1_1 | ecosystem: Environmental > Terrestrial > Soil > Wetlands > Peat | place: Sweden: Abisko, Stordalen...
ACCTGCTCGGTCATCACTCGATCAGGGTGCGCATTGGCGTGCGCGAAACGGCGGCCCATCCCGGCGGGATCAATATATTCGGCCGCGGGTTCGGCAATTACGACCAGGACGTGGTGCTGCGCCTGCGCTGCGAATAACATCACAAACACCGATATATAGATTCTTCAAGGAAATCAAAGTCCGTGTCAAGAACGCACAAATGCGCGCCTTCTCAGTCCAAAATTTGATCGAAAGCCTCTTGACGAGACCGCGGCGCATCTTATAAATATCATAATATATGATGTGTATCAGATATCGTGATTTAATGGTGTCAAGATGACGGTTAGAGTCACGGCGCACGCCCGCTACACGATCTCGGAAATCGATCCGAGGCTCTACGGCTCGTTCATCGAGCATCTCGGTCGTGCGGTCTACACCGGCATCTACGAACCCGGACATCCCACCGCCAACCTCGCGGGCATGCGCGGCGACGTCATCGATCTGGTGCGCGAACTCGACGTGCCGATCGTACGCTACCCCGGCGGCAATTTCGTCTCCGCTTTCAATTGGGAAGACGGCGTCGGCCCGCAAGCGCTGCGTCCGGCGCGGCTCGATCTGGCTTGGCACACCACCGAGACCAACGAAGTCGGCGTCCATGAATTCGCCGATTGGTGCGCCGCCGTTGGCGCCGAGATGATGTACGCGGTCAACCTGGGCTCGCGCGGCCTCGACGAGGCGCGAAACTTCCTCGAATACGCCAATCATCCCGGTGGCAGCTATTGGAGCGATCTGCGCATCCGGAACGGCCGCAAGGAGCCGTTCGACATCAAGCTGTGGTGCCTGGGCAACGAGATGGACGGGCCATGGCAGATCGGCCACAAGACCGCCGACGAATATGGACGCCTCGCCCACGAGACCGCCAAGGCGATGCGCGCCTTCGACAAGTCGCTCGAACTCGTCGTCTGCGGCTCCTCCAACGCCAAGATGCCGACCTACCCGCAGTGGGAAGCCACCGTCCTCGACCACACCTACAACGAGGTCGACTACATCTCGCTGCACATGTATTTCAACAACCGCGCCGGCGACACGGCGAGCTATCTGGCCGAAAACGTCAAGCTCGACCGGTATATTTCTTCCATCGCCGGGGTCATCGACTTCATCAAGGCCAAGAAGCGCTCGCACAAACAGGTGCACATCTCGTTCGACGAGTGGAATGTCTGGTATCATTCCGAAGAACAGGACCGCAGAATTCTCGAAGGCGCCGACGGCTGGCCCGCCGCGCCGCCGCTGCTGGAAGACATCTATAATTTCGAGGACGTGCTGCAGGTCGGCCTGATCCTCAACACCTTCATTCGCCGCTCGGACGTGGTCAAGATCGCCTGCCTCGCCCAGCTGGTCAACGTGATTGCGCCGATCATGACCACGCCGGGCGGCGCGGCCTGGCGACAGACGATCTTCTATCCCTATCTATTCGCCTCGCGTTACGGCCGTGGGGTCGCGCTCGATCTCGAGGTCGCAAGCCCCACCTACAAAGTCGCCGATCTCGGCGAAGTTCCCTGCCTCGACGTCGCCGCCGTCCACGACGCGCAGGCGGGACAACTGACCTTGTTCATCGTCAACCGCTCCGAGGCGGCGCACGACGTCGAAATCAGCCTCGAGAGCTTTTCCGCTCCGTTCGCGATCCTCGACCATCAAGTGATGGCGGAATCCGATCTGCGAGCCGCCAACTCCGCGGCCGAGCCCCTGAAGGTGACGCCCAAGCCGGGCGTAGGCGGAAGGATCGCCAACGGCCGCCTCACCCTCAACGCCGAACGCCTTTCGTATCGGATGGTCCGATTGCAGGCGTCGTAAGATCATGAGCGCGCCGGAAAAGGCTGCGCAGGAGGAAACGAAGTCGTGACGGCCGAGATCGACATTCGCAACGTCAGCAAGTCCTACGGCCCTCTGAAGGTCATCGAAAACCTTTCGCTGTCGATTCCCGCGCATGAGTTCGTGGTCTTTCTCGGCCCCTCCGGCTGCGGAAAGTCGACCCTGCTCAGAATGATCGCTGGCTTGGAGGGCATCGACGACGGCGAGATCCTCATCAACGGCGAGCGCGTCGATCCGCTGCCGCCGGGCAAGCGCGGGTTGGCGATGGTGTTCCAGTCCTATGCGCTCTACCCGCATATGACGGTGCGCCAGAACATGGCCTTCGGCCTGGAGAATCTCGCGACTCCCGCCCCTGTCATCGCCGAGCGCATCGCGGCGGCCGCGCGAATGTTGGAAATCGACCATCTGCTCGACCGCAAACCCGGCCAACTGTCGGGCGGCCAGCGCCAGCGCGTCGCCATCGGCCGCGCCGTGGTCAAGGAGCCCAAGGCGTTCCTGTTCGACGAGCCGCTGTCCAATCTCGACGCGGCGCTGCGCGCGCGCACGCGCATCGAAATCGCTCAGCTCCATCAACGGTTGCGCGCGACGATGATCTTCGTCACCCATGATCAGATCGAGGCGATGACGCTCGCCGAACGCATCGTGGTGATGAACAACCGGCGTATCGAACAGATCGGTCCGCCGATGGAGATTTACGACCAACCGGCGACGCGCTTCGTCGCCAGTTTCGTCGGCACGCCGCAGATGAACTTTTTCGACGTGCGCGGCGCGACGGGCTCGCAAATCCGACTCGACGGAACCTTGAGCCTGTCGACGCGCGTCGATCCGATCGACGCCGGGCGCGCGGCGGCGCTGGGCATTCGTTGCGAGGCGGTTCGCGTCACCGGCGAAGGGCAGGGCGACGCCGACGGTGTTATCGACGTGCTGGAGCGACTGGGCGATCGAGCGTTGGCCCACGTTCGGCTGCCCGGCGGCCAGACCGTGATCGCCAACGAAATTGCGCAAACGAAACAGCGCGTCGGCGACCGTGTCGGCCTCGGCTTCGACGGCGCCAAAGCGCATCTGTTCGACGCCGCGGGCGTCGCATTGCCGCTGCGGAGCGCGCCATGACCGCTCGGTCTGCCCCTTCCATCAAACGGCGCAGGACGGCCAGCGCCAACGCGCCCGACTGGCGCAATGCGCTGTTCGTCGCGCCCTATCTGTTCTTCTTCGTCACCTTGCTGGTGTTCCCGCTGTTCTGGGGGATTTGGCTGAGCTTCCACAAGGCCGATATCTTCACCAACGGGCCGTTCATCGGCTTGGGCAATTATCTCAGGCTGTTCAACGACGCGGTGTTTCTGCAATCGGTCGGCAACACCTTCTATTTCGTGTTGCTCACCGTGCCGACGCTGGCGCTGCTCGGCCTGTTCCTGGCGCTCTCGCTCAACTCGAATTCGCGCCTGGCGACGATCTTGCGCGGCCTGTTCTTTTCCTCGTCCGTGCTTTCGGTCACCATCGTCACGCTGATCTGGCGGTTCGTGTTCATTCCGCAATATGGATTGCTCTCGGCGATCTACAAGTTGTTCGGCTCCGAAGTCCCGAGCTTTCTGACCGATCCCAATCTGGCGATGATCGCCATTGCGATCACCACGATCTGGTGGTGCATCGGCCTGCCGATGATGCTGTTTCTGGCCGCATTGCAGCAGATTCCCGCCGACATCTACGAGGCGGCGGCCCTCGACAACGCCAGCCGCTGGCGAACGCTGATCTCGATCACGCTGCCGTCGATCCGCCGCACCTTCGTGCTCGTGGTGATCATTCAGATCGTCATGCAGTTCCAGTTGTTCGGCCAGGCGTGGCTGATGACGCGCGGCGGCCCCAACAACACGACCCGGGCGATCGTGCTGCATATCTACGATCTCGCCTTCCGCCGCTGGGACGTCGGCATGGGCGCTGCCGCCTCGGAAGTGCTGTTTGTGCTGATCCTTGCGGCGGCGACGATCCAATTTCTGACCAGCCGTAGTGCGGGAGACCGATCATGAGCGCCCGCTCGACTCCAGGCGCCGCCCGGCGCGGCTTCGGCGACCATATCATTCTCGTAGCCGTCTTGGCGCTATCGATCGCCATGATCGCGCCGGCGTTGTGGGTGATCGGGCTTTCGCTCAAAGACAATCACGAAGTGATGGCGAACCCGAATTCGGTGTTTCATCCGCCCTACATTATCGACAACTACGTCAACATCCTCTACGGCGGCGGCGTACTCCGCTGGATCCTCAACAGCCTGATCGTCTCGGTCGGACTAACCTTCGGCACTTTGTTGCTCTCGTCGCTCGCCGGCTACGGCTTCGCCCGTCTCGACTTCCCCGGGCGCAACATCCTGTTCATCGTCGTGCTGTTCGGCCTCGCGGTCCCGGAACAGGCGGTGATTGTCGCCCGCCACCAGATCTTCAGCCTGCTGAAGTTCCACAACACCTATCACGGCATCATCCTGCCGGGGCTGTCGAACGCGTTCGGCGTGTTCCTGATGACGCAATATTTCCGCGCGATTCCAAAGGAACTCGACGAGGCGGCGTTGATCGACAACGCCAGCCGCTTCAAGATCTTCTGGAAGGTGCTGCTGCCGTTGACGCTGCCGGCGCAGGCGACGCTCGGCATCTTCACCTTCCTGCTGTCGTGGAACGACTACTTCTGGCCGCTGATCTCCGCGACCGAGAAGAACATGTACACGCTCACCGTCGGCATGGCCTCCATGCAGGTCAACTTCGCCCAGTCCGAGGGCGTCGGCTTCCTGATGGCGCAAGCCGTGTTCGCGGGCGCGCCGATTTTCATCGTCTATCTGTTCTTCCAGAAATACATCGTCACCGCCGTGTCGGGCGCGGCGGTGAGATAGGCGACGCCGGGTTCTTCGGCGGTCTGGTTGGGCCGGCCGAATTCGAGAGAGCAACGGCCCGGAAAGAGCCTTTGCGCCCAACCCTGTCGGCTTTCAGGCCGAACGGGAACACAAGGAGGAAAGCGTATGAAGACGATCAAAATGTTGGCCACGGTCACCGTTTCGGCGCTCGCAATGGCGATGGCGACAGCTTCGTTCGCCGCCGATAAGGCCGAAATCAAGCTGCAGCGCTTCTTCGGCGCCTGCGAAGCCGACTTCGGCTCCAATACCGATGTCGCCAAGGCGGTCGGCGAATGCGGCATCATCACTTCGCTGATCAACAAGTTCAACGCGACCAGCCCCGACGCGCATATCTCTGTGACGACGGTCGAATGGCCCGGCTACGATCAGCTCAACGCCCAGTTCGCGGCCGGAGACCCGCCGGATCTGGTGACGATCCACGAATCGGCGCTATCCGACTATCAGTTGAAAGGTCTGATTCTGCCGCTCAACGATCTGTTGAAGACCGTCAACGTCACGCCGGATCAATTCACCGAGGCCGCACAACGCGGCGCGACCAAGGCCGGCAAGCTCTATGGCCTGCCGATCGACACCTGGACCATGCTGTTCCATGTCAACATGGACCTGTTCAAACAAGCCGGCCTGGTCGATGCCGACGGCAAGCCGATCTTCCCGAAGTCGCCCGACGAATTCATCGCGCAAGCCGAACAGTTCAAGGCGAAGACCGGCAAGCCCTATCTGATCCAGTTCTTCAGCAATGAAACCGCGCTGTTTATGCGTAATTTCTACACTTACCTGTTCCAGCAGAACTCGGACTTCTTCGCCGATCCGAAGCATGTCAAGTTCAACACGCCGGAGGGCAAGCGCGTCGTCGAGTTGTTCAAGAAACTCTACGACGAGAACCTGACGACGAAGGCGCTCGACTATTCCGGCGCGATCACCGCCTTCCTCGGCGGCGAAGGCGGCGTGCATATGAACGGCACCTGGGTGGTCGGCGACTACGACGCGCAGTCGAAGAAGCCGGGAACCGCTCTCAACAAGGGCGGCTACGAGGTCTACCCGTATCCGCAACTGTTTGCCGGCGCACATGCGCAATATGCCGACGGCCACACCTGGGCGGTGTCGAACGCCAAGCGGACGCCGGCGCAAACGGCGGCGATCGCGGAATTCCTGAAGTTCTACTTCGACAACGACTTCGAGTGGTCGCGCACCGGACATTTGCCGTCGGTCCAGGCAGTGATCGACTCCGCGAAGTTCAGGGCACTGCCGCATCGCAGCACATATCTTGCGGCCGCCAAGCTCGGGCAGCCTTTGCCGTCGGAAGTTCAGCGCCAGTTCGCGATTCAGGATATCATCGGCGAAGAACTCGTCGCCGGCATTTCTGGTCAGAAGAGCGTCGACGCGGCGCTGACGTCCGCAGAGAAGCGCGTCAACGATCTGTTGGGCAACTTGTAAGTTCGCCTCCGCCGAACGCCTCGGGAAGACCCGGGGCGTTCGAGCGCCTTCGGGCGCTTCCCGCGATATGACGGGTGGGGAGTGGCCGGAGTTTCGTCGTTGGCGTGAGGACTAGAGCGGTATCCGAACAATGAGAGTCGCAGCGCAGACTCCCTCCCCCATCAAGGGGGGAGGGAGCAACAAACGGCTCTGCTTGAGCAGGAAACGCTCTAGCGGGCGCGATGTTCGGCGGCGATCGAAGAGCCGGGCGCGTCGTGGCGTCGCCCCGCGGTTTGCGCCCGAGAGCTGCGCCAGAGCCGGTGAAACAGCGGGCGTCTCGACCTCGATCGGCGGCTGAGTTCCTGTATTCGCTGTTACGGACGCGCCCCTGTCGACGCCGTCGAGCCAAAGTTTGCAAAACGACGGCGCCGGAATTGAGCGCCATCGACCGCGGCTTCCGGCAACCAGAATTTCGAATCCAATATTCGTTGCTTGAACGCGCGACGTCACACGACGCCTGAAGTGCGTCAACTCCTGTCCTTGACGTCATTGACAGTCTCGTCTGGCGAATATGCCTCGCCGCGACGTCAGGCCGCAGACCGAGATCGATGCGTATTTGACATTGATCGATGCCTAAGAAGTCTTGGACAGACATCGGACGAATACTTAGAGTTTGTTTGGACGGAGCAGCCTTCCCTCGGGAAGGACGCCCGGACCTGGGTGAGGGAATGCTCACGAAACGGCGTCGCGCCTGACGTGCTGCGCTTCGCCCGCGCCGGACGCCTCGTTGCCTCCGTGTCCGCCGCTGAGCCCCGACGCCGACATCGCGTGGAGGGAAGTCTAATGGACCGGAAGACCCAGGTCAGTGCAAATTCGTTCGCGATCGAGGCGAAGCCGCGCCTTGTCGTGGCGCGCCGCGTGCCGAAGGCGGTCGCCGAGCGCGCCGCATGCGACTACGATACGCTGTCGGCCGACCACGATCTCGACGTAGAGGAGGCCATCGCCCCGCCCTCAATCCCATCTGACGCACGACGCCAGGCACATCGAAAAGGTCCGAGATCATGACCGACATGACAGCCCCACGCGTCGTCGTTGCGACGGAAAAGAAGACCCGGGTCCGTATCTGGATTCTGATGTTGATCCTCTTCCTGTCGACGGTCGCCTACGCCGACCGGTCGATCCTGTCGATCTCCGGTTCGGGCATCAAACAACAGTTCGGCCTCTCGACCATCCACCTCGGCTACATCCTCTCCGCCTTTTCCTGGGCCTACGTGGTCGGCCAGATCCCGGGCGGGTTGATCCTCGACAGGTTCGGGACCAAGACCGTCTATGGCGTGACGCTGGCGCTGTGGTCGCTTTCCACCTTCCTGATGGGTTTCGTCGGCGCGTTCGGGGTCGGCGTCACCGGAGCGCTGACGCTGTTCTTCCTTCTGCGCTTCGCCCTCGGTTTGATCGAGTCGCCGAGCTTCCCGGCCAACGCCCGTCTCACCGCCATGTGGTTCCCGAGGTCGGAACGCGGTCGCGCCTCCGCGCTGTTCGCCTCGGCGCAGTATTTCGCCGTAGGAATCTTCTCGCCGCTCGCCGGCTGGCTGGTGGCGAGCTTCGGCTGGCCGTGGCCGTTCTTCGTGCTCGGCGCCATCGGCTTCGTCGCCTTCTTCGTCTGGCAGGCGGTGATGAATACGCCGCGCAATCACCCTGGCGTCAACCGCGCCGAACTCGACTACCTCGTCGAGGGCGGCGCCCTCATCGACGTCGACGACGCCCACGAGCTGAAGAACCAGACCCGGCTGACCTTGGCGCTGGTCGAGAGCCTGCTCAACAACCGCATGCTGTGGTGCGCCTACATCGGCCAGTACTGCATCATCGCGCTCAGCTACTTCTTCATCACCTGGTTCCCGATCTATCTGGTCCAGGCGCGCGGCATGACGATCCTCAACGCCGGCTTCGCCACCGTCGCCCCGGCGATCTTCGGCTTCCTCGGCGGCATCTCCGGCGGCATCATCTCGGATTGGTTGATCAAGCAGGGTTGGTCGGTCTCCTGGGCGCGCAAAACCCCCTATATCCTGGGCATGCTGGCGGCCGCCACTCTGGTGCTCGCGGCGATTTCCGACAGCAATGTCGCGATCGTCGCGCTGATGTCCTTCGCCTTCTACGGCAAGGGCGTAGCGGCGGGCGCCGGCACCTGGGCGGTGGTCTCCGACACCGCGCCGAAGGAGGCGATCGGCCTTGCGGGTTCGATCTTCAATTGCGTCGGCAACGTCGCCGGCATCGTCACCCCGATCGTCTTCGGCTACATCGTCGCGGCGACGGGAGGCTATGGCGCCGGCCTGTTCTTCGTCGGCGCTCACTGCATCGTCGCCGCCTTCCTGTTCCTGTTCGTCATGGGCAAGATCGAGCGCGTCGGCGGCGGCGTTTGAACTCACAGACGTTGAGGAGCGTTGCAATGTATATCGGCGAACAGCTCATCAATCCCACCGACGAGCGGCTGCGTCTTTCCGCGCAGCTCGGTTGCAAGGGCATCGTCATCGACACCCGACCCAACCGCGATGTGTGCAAAGACGACGGTTCCTGGGACGTGGTGCGGTTGAAGGCGCAGAAGGCGCGTATCGAGAGCTTCGGCATGAAGCTCGAAGGCCTCGCGCTCGACGTCGGCTCGATCCTGCTCGACAGCGTGCGTGATCGCCCCAAGGCGGAAGCTGCCGCGGAGCGACTGCGTCAGAACATCCGCGCCGCCGGCGAGGCAGGCGTCCCGATGCTGAAATACACCGTCGCCATGGTCGGCATCACCCGCACCGGAGTCACCGACGGTCGCGGCGGCATGAAGTGTTCGACTTTCAAGGCCGAGGAATACGCGCCCGACAGCGACGCCCGCTTCTCCTATTGGGGCACTGTCCTGCCCGAGGACGGCCACGGCGGGGTCCATAGCCCCACCGCCTCGATGGCGACCCCGGAGGCCGGCGGTCAGGTCATGGCGTCGAACATCGGCGGCGTTTCCGAGGCCGACGGCTGGAAGGCGATCGAATTCGTCGTCCGTTCGCTGCTGCCGACCGCCACGCAGGCGAAGGTGCGCCTCGCCTGCCATCCGCACGATCCCGCCTATCCGGTCGGCGGGCTCAACGGCGTGCATCACGTGCTCGGCTCGCTCGACGGGCTTCGCCGCTTTATCGCGCTCGATCCTGAGAACCCCTATCACGGCTTCAACTTCTGCCAGGGCACCATCGCCGAGATGTCGAAGGACCCCAATGCGGTGGTGCTCGAAGCGATCCGCGAGTTCGGGCCGCAGAAACGGATCTTCATGGTCCACTTTCGCAACATCTCCGGCGGCTACCTCGACTTTCGTGAGGCCATGCCGGACGAGGGCACAGTCGACATGGCCCAGGCGATCCGAGCCTATCGCGAGGTCGGCTACGACGGCGTGCTCTGCCCCGACCACGTGCCCCTGTCCGACGTCGATCCGGGACGCGAGCGCTTCTTCGCCTTCTGCCTCGGCTACACCCGTGGGCTGCTCCAGGCCACGTGATCCGAGGCCAACCGACCGCGCGGCTGCATACCGGGCGCCCAGCTCATTTCGCCCTGAAGCCGGCAATTGAACAAAACCGTCCCGCCGCCGCCAGTCCCGCGCCTTTTTCGTCCTTTCCCACGCCCTCGAGAGTAAAGGTTTCAACTATGATCAGTCGCCGAAACGTCGCTTCAGCGATCGGCCTCGTATTTGCCGTCGCCACATGGCCCGCCCTTGCTGACGACGCCGACGCCATCGCCGAAGTCGCGAAGTGCGCCGAGCAGTTGCGTTTGTTGATGATTACTCCGGAGCGTTCCGCGCTCGAGGCGATCTTCTCGCCCGATCTCAGCTTCGGCCACTCGGATGGGCGCGTTCAGACCCGCGCCGAATATGTGGACGGTCTGCTGAACGGAAAGTCGATCTTCAATTCGATCGCCATTGCCAATCAGACCGTCACCGTACTGGGCGACATCGCCATCGTCCGTCATCGCTTCGACGCCGATGCGATCTCCAACGGCAAGCCGGCGACGCCGCATATGGCAGTTCTTCAGGTCTGGCGGAAATCCGACGGAGTTTGGCGCCTCCTGGTCCGCCAGGCGCACAACTGACCGCGCAAACCAGAGGCGCGTTCGTCCAACGGAAATCGGGAGTTGTCGACGTTCCCGCCATTGTGGACAGCCCGGAACAGCAACGTCCGGTAGAGCTTTGCGCTCGCCCCATCAACGTAACAGAAATCTGTCGTTTCAAATCTCGAGTTCGATGCGGCCGGCTTCGGCGCGCCACGTCGCGCCGAAGCAAAGGGCCAGTCAGTTTGCGCTCGCCTCAGGCTCTTGCGCGAACAGTTGAAGGTGATCCCATTCGATCTCGACCATTGTGCGCCCCCATCTGTCGAGGACTTCAACCGCGTCCGACGAACGGCATGTTGGTGGCCATGATCGTCATGGTCAGGATGTTGGCCTCCAACGGCAGCGACGCCATCGCCGCCACCGCATCGGCGACGAGTTTGGGGTCCATCACCGCCTCCTCGCGCATTTCGCCATTGGCCTGGATGACGCCGGCCTTCATCCGCCCGCCCATCTTGGTGTCGGCGTTGCCGATGTCGATCTGTCCGCAGGCGATGCCGTATTTGCGGCCGTCGAGCGCTGTCGTCTTGGTCAGGCCCGTGACTGCATGCTTGGCGGAAGTGTAGGGGGCTGAGCCCGGGCGCGGCGTATGGGCGGAAATCGAGCCGTTGTTGATGATGCGGCCGCCCCGCGGGGCCTGCGTCTTCATGATGCGAAACGCCGCGCGGGTG
>Ga0302140_10011379_pt1 | contig 10942 bp, 5 predicted proteins | sample I_Bog_E1_1_FD_202095 | JGI IMG/M metagenome (GOLD analysis project Ga0302140, IMG submission 202095) | Peat permafrost microbial communities from Stordalen Mire near Abisko, Sweden - I_Bog_E1_1 | ecosystem: Environmental > Terrestrial > Soil > Wetlands > Peat | place: Sweden: Abisko, Stordalen...
GATGGCAGCATGTTCCTGGCCGAAGGCGGTTCCGGCGTCGGCTTGTATGACATCGCCAGCGCAACTCCCATCCGTTCCTTTACTCGGGCGCCGTCCAACGACATCCGGGACTATTTCGGAGACGTATACGCTGGTGCAATCTCACATAACGCCCAGCTCGTTGTTACTTCAATCAGCGAAAAGGCTGCACACCTTTGGGACGTTAAATCAGGTAAGGAGCTTCTTGCGTTCACTGGGCACACCGCAGGCGTGACGGATGTGGTCTTCTCGCCGGACGACCGTCTTGTAGCGACGGCCAGCCTCGACAATACGGGCCGCCTATGGGACGTCGCTTCCGGGCAGGCGCTGCACACGTTTGCCGGACACACTGAGCCAATCAATGCGTTGGCCTTTTCTTCGGATGGCCGGCTGCTTCTGACTGGCAGTAACGATGGGACTGCTCGCTTATGGGACACAAGCACCGGTGTGCAGATTCGAGTATTCCAAGGGCATAGCGGCACTATCTCCTCGGTAGCCTTTTCGCCGGGCGAAAAGTTCGTCATCACGGGCAGTTCTGACTCGACCACACGAATTTGGGACACCGCCTCCGGCAAAGAGCTTGCCCGTCTCATGAACTTTGAGGATGGCGGTTGGGCCGTTGTCGATCCGAACGGCCGGTTCGACACCAACAATCTGGATGGAGGGGCACCTTTCGTCTGGGTAGTTAGTGATGACCCGTTTCGCCCGCTCCCGCTGGAAATCTTTATGCGGGAGTACTACACGCCCGGCTTGCTGGCTATAATCCTTCGGGGCGAACGCGACGAGCTGCCGAAGTTGCCCTCAATTGCCGACATCAAGAATCGCGTGCAGCCGGAGGTCAAAGTCCTCTCAGTGACGCCTTCGCGGAAGTTCCCCGGACAGGTTGACGTGGTTGTTCATGCCGCGAGCCAAACCGATCACAATGGCACCCGGGGCGACTTGCAGGACCTGCGTCTCTTTCGCGACGGCCAGATGGTTGGTAGCGGCTACGTGGATGCTGAGGTGCAGAATCAGGGAGAAACAAGCTGGCGCACTAAGCACGTGATTGGCGGATACATTGAGGGCACGCTCAAGGATGGCAACTATACATTCCACGACGTGCTCACGAAGAGCAATGAGGCAAAGACGACATTTACGGCGTATGCCTTCAACAGTGCTCTGATCAAGAGCGCGACCGCGAGCCTGGACTATGAGCATGAGTCCGCATCCATTACCAGTCCTGCGAAACCTCGCGCCTATCTCATACAGGTCGGCGTCAATCATTACGCGGCGGAGCAATGCGAGCTCAGCTACTCCGTCAACGACGCCGAGAAGATGAATGCCGATCTGAGTGAGCGGTTGAAGGCGCAGGGCTATCAGGTGCAGTCTGTGAAGCTGGAATCGGTGGCCGGTGGCGACATTCGAGCAGCCGGCAAGTCAGAGATCCAGAAACAGCTGGCGGCCATCGCAGCGCAGGCTACGCCCGACGATGTCTTCTTCATGAGCTTCTCCGGCCACGGTTATTCCTCGCCAGACCGCGAGTTCTACATCCTGCCTTCCAACATTACCGGCTCTTGCCACGCCGTGGATGTTGAGCTGCTAAAGAATGCGATTTCTGCTGACGATCTGGCAAGTTGGTTGCGTCCGGTCGATGCCGGTGAAATGACTCTGATCCTCGATGCATGTTTCTCCGCGGAGAGCGTTCAGGTCGGCGACTTCAAGCCTGGACCGTTGGGCAGTCGCGGCCTTGGCCAACTCGCCTATGACAAGCGCATGCGGGTTCTTGCAGCCAGCCAATCGGATGAAGTCGCTCATGAGTACGACTATCTGCGGCAAGGTCTTATGACTTATGTGCTCACCGTCAACGGACTCGATCAGGGCAAAGCCGATTGGAAGCCTGTCGACCAGAAAATCATGGTCGGCGAATGGCTGGCGTATGCAACCAGTGAAGTGCCGAAATTCGTGACGGAGAAATCGAAAGACGACGGTGCCAAGGCCGCTGAGGATCGATTCGGCAAGAGTCCTACATCCACATTCCAGATTCCAGCATTCTTCGATTTCGCCAAAGCGGATTCGCTAAGGCTGCAATAGCATCTTGCTCTGACAAATACTTTATGGGACACTCGCCGTTACGGAAACGGACTGAATCAGAAGAGGATGTGGATGATGTTCCAGTCACTAAGATCGGCGATCGTTGGTCTAATTATCTTCGTGATTACAGCGGGATATGCCGGGTCGCAACAGCATGTAGTCCTGATGCCGCAGCTCGGGATGGGGTCGGTCAATTCTGTGGCCTACTCTCCTGATGGGCACTTCGCGGTTACTGGTGAAATGAACAAGACCGCGCGGCTATGGAACCTTGATAGCGGGGTACAATTGCGGGCTTTTACGGGCCATGGAGGACCTGTGTATGCCGCTGTTTTCTCGCCAGACGGGAAGAAAGTACTGACCGGCAGTGGTGACCATACGGCGCGGTTGTGGGATGTGGCTACAGGGAAGTCTATTCGAACATATGTCCTCGAAAGCGAAGTTCGCGCGGTTGCATTCTCGAAGGACGGCCAACACCTTCTTACGGGCGGCTTTGACCAGAAGGTCAAACTTTGGGAGACCGAGACCGGTAATGTTGTGCGCACTTTCGAACCAATTAGAGGCGCTGTGAGTTCGGTGGCTATGTCAGTGGATGGCAGTTTGGTTGTGACGGGCGATTGGTCCGACGCTGCACAGATCTGGGAAGCCCAGACGGGAGCGCTGTTGCACACTCTGGTTGGACATACAGACCTAGTGAATTCGGCGGCGATTTCTCTTGACGATCAGCTCATCGCGACCGGCTCCATGGACCATAAGGTAAAGTTGTGGTCCGCAAAAACTGGCGAATTGATGCATACCTTCACAGAGAAAGACGCAGTTAATAGCGTTTCGTTTTCTCCCAACGGCAAAGTGCTGGCGTCTGGTACGAACGACGCCACCGTTGAGCTATGGGATGTCGATTCAGGGAAGAGTCTGAAGATTTTGCTAGGCCACATCTACGGGTTTATGTCAGTCCATTTTTCCCCGGATGGTCGATTTTTACTGGCTGGATGTGGCGACGGTAGCTTATGGGAATGGAATGTGGCGAACGACGAACTTAAGCACCGACTGCAAGGGCAGACATATGCCGTGAATGCCGTCGCCTTTTCACCGGACAACAAGCTAATAATCACTGGTGGAACAGACAGAACGGCGCGGCTATGGGATTTACAGACAGGGCAGGCGGTCCGCACGTTCGATCCGCATGTGATGCCGGTGGCCGCTCTAGCGTTTTCACCTGACGGCAAACAGTTTGCAACAGCAGGTGACTCAACGCGATTGTGGAATGTGGTGAGCGGAGACATGACAAAGGACTTGGCTACAGAAGCAACGGGTTCTGTTGCATATTCTCCGGACGGACGAAGTGTGTTGACGTCGTACTGGCAGAACGGAGCGAAGATATGGGACGTAAGCAGCGGCAAGATGACACACGAGCTAAAGGGACATACGGGGGCAGTCGTATCTGTCGCGTATTCCCGAGACGGACGAACCGTGTTGACGGCAAGCCAAGATGGAACTGCCAAATTGTGGGACGCGTCCGGGGGAAGTGTACGGCGAACTTTCGGAAAGCCGATTCAGGGGTATACAGAACCAGGTAAGGAATCGGAAATGGAGTTTATGAACTCTGCTTCCTTTTCGCCGGACGGAAAACTCATCCTCACCGGGGAGGGTTTTTCGGGGTTTGGAGAGGCTCCAGGTGCGCCGACCGTTGCGAAGTCATGGGATGCGGGCACAGGCACAGCTGTGAAGACGTTTACAGGGCACACCGGGGCTGTGACTTCCGCAGTGTTTTCTGCGAATGGACAATTCGTGTTGACCGGAAGCGTAGACCAGACGGCACGCATTTGGAATGCGACCAGCGGCCTTCTGCTGCATACGCTAGCGGGCCACTCAGCCGACGTGTCATCAGTTACGTTTTCCGCGGACGGGCGGTTTGCTTTGACAGGAAGCGCCGATACGACGGCACGGCTTTGGGATGTTGAAAGCGGAAAGCAGTTGGCGGCACTTGTGAGTTATGCGGATGGCTCGTGGGTTGTGACCGATCCAGACGGCCGCTTTGATGCAAGCGATCTGGACGGTGGCGCGCCGCTGAGTTGGGTGGAAGACGAAGATCCGATGCATGCGATTCCGCTGGAGATTTTCATGCGCGATTACTACACGCCGGGGTTGTTGGCTCGGGTTTGGAAGGGCGATAAATTGCCTGAAATAAGGCCGATTGCGGAAATCAGAAACCGCGTGCAGCCGGTGGTGAAGGTAACGAGTGTGACGCCGTCGCAGAAGACACCAGGGCACGTGGATGTGACTGTGCATGCGGCGAGCGTGACGGATGAGAAAGGCATGACGAGCGGGTTGCAGGACCTGCGGCTGTTTCGCGACGGGCAGATGGTAGCGGATGGCTATCTCGAGGGTAAGCTCGATGATGGCGATTATGTCTTCCGCAATGTGATGTTGAAAAGCGATGCGACGAAGGTGACTTTCACGGCGTATGCGTTTAACAGCGAACGCATCAAGAGTGCGACGGCATCATTGGACTATCAGGTGTCAGCGCCGTCAGCTGCGCTGTCAAAACCGCGCGCGTACTTGCTGCAGGTTGGCGTGAACCAATATGTCGGTAACCACTGTGAGCTTCACTACGCAGTGAGCGACGCCGACGTGCTGAGCACCACACTCGCAGCCACGTTGTCTGCTCATGGCTATGAGCCCGTTCCGGTAAAGCTTGTGGCTCCAGCCAACGGCGATCCTGCTGCTGCCGGCAAGCAGCGCATTCGTGAAGAACTCCAGAAGATCGCTGCTACCGCAACTCCTGACGATGCCTTCTTTATGACCTTCTCTGGTCACGGATACTCAAACAGCGCCGAATCTGGCGGCGGCTTTTATATCCTGCCCTCCGGCATGACTGGCTCGTGCCGCGAAGTGAATGAGGAAATGTTGCAGTCCGCGATCTCTGCCGATGAACTCGCCCAATGGCTGCGGCCTATCGACGCCGGCGAGATGACACTGATCCTCGATGCCTGCGACTCTGCTGCCAGCGTGCAATCTGCTGATTTCAAGCCCGGTCCCATGGGCAGCCGAGGTCTCGGCCAACTGGCTTACGACAAGCGCATGCGGGTCCTTGCCGCCAGCCAGACTGATGAATCTGCCCAGGAATCAGATCAACTCCTCCATGGAGTACTTACCTACATCCTCACTCAGAAGGGCCTTGTCGAGCACAAAGCTGACTGGAAGCCCGTCGACCAGAAGATCACTGTCGGCGAGTGGCTCGGTTACGCAGTATCCGCTGTGCCTCAGTACACACTCGATCCCACAAAGGCCAGTACGCCAAAGGGCACGGGTAACCGCTTCGGAAGCGTCGGCAAGACCATACAAATCCCCGCGCTCTTCGACTTCTCAAAAACCGACACACTGCAACTACAATAGCAAAATCGGCGAATCTCATCCTCGATGTCGATGGACGTCGTGATGACCGTGCCGGGCTTGTGGGCCGTTGCCCGCTGCCCTGTCGGGGGCGTTGGAGTTCGTGTCCTGCGGAGGAGGGGGCTGGAGCAGAAGTTCAGGGTTCTGAACGTCTCTCATGCCAGCTCTATGATGGCTGCTGAAAGGGTCGGAAGACAGGTGAGATAAAGGTACCTTAGAGGTGAGGAAAAAGCTGGAAATGCAGGGGATTTAATGGAATACTCGCCGTACGGCGCCGTAACGATTTTGGCCCGAATGGCGCGATTTCTGGAGTGTGGTTCGATGCGGCTTCGGCACAGGAAGTGGCGAGCTTGTTTGGCTATGCTGGCGGGTCTTATGGCTCGCGAGTTAGCGGCCCAACAGATTGGCCCACAGGCAGAACTCGTAGTGCAGCTAGGGCATACCGAAGACGTAAAGGCAGCGGCATTTTCGACAGACGGGCGGCTTGTACTGACGGGTTCCGACGACCGCAGCGCAAGGCTTTGGGAGGCGGCGACGGGCCGAGAGTTGCGCCGATTTTACAGTCCGGATCGGCCCATTGGAGCCGTGGCGATTACAAATGATAGTCGCTTTGTGCTGACCGACGGCTATCCCGATAAGCCGTACCTGTGGGACGCGGCGACCGGCAAAGAGTTGAATAGCTTTCAAGGCAGTTATGGGCCGGTGGCCGAGGTTTCGCTCTCCTACGATGCCAGGTATTTACTCAGCGGGGGCGGCAGAACGGCAGTGTTGTGGGACACGGTCACGGGCAAAGAGGTGTGGCGGTTCGAGACTGTCCCGGGCCTGGTGGTGTCTACGGCGATATCCGGGGACGGGCGATACGCTTTGAGTGGAGGAGGTAGGAAGGTTTCACTGTGGAATACGGCGAACGGCCAGCGGCTATGGCAGTTCGTCTCTGGGGTAGAGAGCTTCGAGTCGGTTGCCATCTCTCCCGACGGCCGTGTTGCCGTAGCTGGTGGTTACATACAAGATGCTACTGGCCATGGGCTGGGCGAGGCCGTACTCCTCGATATGCAGAGCGGAAGAGTTCTGCGCCGGTTGACCGGCCATAAGTTCACCGTGAACTCTGTGGCATTCTCCAACGACGGCAAATGGATTGTGACCGGCAGCGACGACTGGACGGCCAGGCTGTGGGACGAGACGACGGGACGGGAGCTCAAACAGTTCGATGAGGGAAGCTATGTAGATTCGGTAGCACTTTCTTCGGATGGCCGGTTTCTGCTGACGGCGACCTACAAGCGGGCGACGATGTGGGACGTGAAGACCGGGCAGCGGGTGCGCGAGTTTGAAGGACAGACGGAACCCAGCACACACGTTTCTATGTCTCCCGATGACCGGTACCTTCTCATCGGTGCTCCACGCAACGCTGAGCAACTTTGGGACCTGCGCAATGGGAGGATGTTGCAGTGGTTCAAAGGCGAGTTTCCAGTAGGCGCGTGGAGCGTGAGCGAGGCGTCGAACGGAATGTACGCACTGCATACCCGGAATGGGGATGCGGTGTCCATTGCAGCGGGCGGCTTCGATGAGGCAACGTTCGATTGGGGCGCGCCTTCAGACACTCCGGGAGAGCGTATCGGTACCACCTCCGATGGTGAGGACCCAAATATTTATTCCCCGGAGCTGTATGCCGCCAGGGCAGCTCACGCGCCGCCGCGGGCCGTCACCTCTATGGGGGGGGGGGCTTGTGGAAGCGACGATCCCCATACGCCTGCGGGGAGATTAAAGCACCAATTGGGTTATTCATTCGACTTCTCCGACGATTGCAAATATGCGTTGCGAGTCGCAAGCGATGGGATCACAACCTTATGGGACGTACAGACCGGTGGTGAACTCGTAAGCCTCATCAGCTTCAAGGCCGGCGGCTGGGCAGTCGTAGATGCGCAAGGACGCTTCGACACCAGCGATCTCGACAGCGATGTACCGATGCACTGGGTTGTTGATGACGATCCCATGCGGGCGTTGCCGCTGGAGATCTTTATGCGCGATTACTACACTCCAGGATTGCTTCAGCGCGTCCTCCGCGGCGAGAAGCTGCCGGAAGCGCAGTCGATTGCGAAGATCAAGAACCGCGTGCAGCCCGATGTCAAGGTGATGAGTGTGACGCCGTCGGCGGCAATGCCGGGACGAGTGGATGTGGTCGTGCACGCGGAAAGTCGCAACGAGCAGAAGCGCGACGAACATGCCAATCCGCTAAGAGATGCAAAGGGCGACGTCGAAATGCAGCCCAGCGGTCTGCGAGACCTGCGGCTGTTTCGCGATGGACAGATGGTCGCGGATGGCTATCTCGAGGGTAAGCTCTATGATGGCGATTATGTCTTCCGCAATGTGATGTTGAAGAGCAATGCCGGCAAGGTCACATTCACCGCCTATGCCTTCAACGATGAGCGCATCAAGAGCCCAACCTCAACCCTGGACTATGAGCCACGCTCGCCACGTTCGCTCAGGGGAAGCAAGCCTCATGCGTATTTGCTTCAGATTGGCGTGAACCAATATGTCGGTAACCACTGTGAGCTTCACTACGCAGTGAGCGACGCCGATGTGCTGAGCACCACGCTCGCAGCCGCTATGTCTGCTCATGGCTATGAGCCCGTTCCGGTAAAGCTTGTGGCTCCGGCCAACGGCGATCCTGCCGCTGCCGGCAAGCAGCGCATTCGTGAAGAACTCCAGAAGATCGCTGCTACCGCAACTCCTGATGATGCCTTCTTTATGACCTTCTCTGGTCACGGATACTCAAACAGCGCCGAATCCGGCGGCGGCTTTTACATCCTGCCCTCCGGCATGACTGGCTCGTGCCGCGAAGTGAATGAGGAAATATTGCAGTCCGCGATCTCTGCCGATGAGCTCGCCCAATGGCTGCGGCCTATCGACGCCGGCGAGATGACCCTGATCCTCGATGCCTGCGACTCTGCTGCCAGCGTGCAATCTGCTGATTTCAAGCCCGGTCCCATGGGCAGCCGAGGTCTCGGCCAACTGGCTTACGACAAGCGCATGCGTGTCTTGGCAGCTAGCCAGGCTGACGAATCTGCCCAGGAATCAGATCAACTCCTCCATGGAGTACTCACCTACATCCTCACTCAGAAGGGCCTTGTCGAGCACAAGGCTGACTGGAAGCCAGTCGACCAGAAGATCACGGTTGCAGAGTGGCTCGGCTATGCAGCATTTGCTGTCCCCCAATACACGCTCGATCCGGCTAAGATCACAGCAACGAAAGGAGTGGGTGGCAGGTTCGTAAGCGCCGGCAAGACCATACAGATCCCCGCGCTCTTCGACTTCTCAAAAACCGACACACTGCAACTACAATAGCAAAATCGGCGAATCTCATCCTCGCTGTCGATGGACGTCGTGATGACCGTGCCGGGCTTGTGGGCCGTTGCCCCCTGCCCTGTCGGGGTCATCGGAGTTTGCTGCCTGCGGAGGAGGGGGCTGGAGCAGAAGTTCAGGATTCTGATCGTCTGCCTCGCGAGCTCTATTTTACCGCATTGAGCACCACCGGAGAGACCGGAAAGGGACGTCAGAAACAGGGTTTCGCGAACTGGCTACAGGTCGAGTCCAGATATTTGCTTTCCATTGGTTGCTTCAACCTGCCATGGCCAGGTCCCAACTTTGTCCTCGGACTTTCAGGAGTTTCGGCGATGTCATCCATCCAACGTATCTTCTCCCTTGTTTGGATACTTTTGGTGCTCATTCCAGCCAACTGGTGCAGCCATGCAACAGCGCAGACCACTGGTCTAGACGAATTCAAGCTGTTGCCCCAGCTTGGGGTTGCTGCTATCGGAGGTGCCGCTATCTCTCATAATGGTAGGTTCGTCGTCACGGTTCATCAAAACGGAGAGCTTGAATCGACTGTCGTTCCCGTGGTGTTGCGCAGATCGGTCGCACTCGTGTCAGAACCAAGGTTTACCAGGTTCAGAGTGCTGCCGGTATTGACCGAAGATTCCGAGGCCGGACCCAGGAACTGGCCGGGCGAATTGCTGTTTTGGCCGGCCAGTGCAGCGTTTTTCATTTGCTGCCTGGCTAACTGCAGATTGCCGAGAATGATTGCGTCATTTGGTGTTTGGGCAAGAGCCTGCTGGAACTCGTTGATGGCCCCTGCATATTTTTTTGATTGAGCAGGAAAACGCCGCTGTCATTGAGTTGATGTGCGAGAACGGCATGTTGCTGTGCAACCGGGTCGATTGCCGTGCTGACTGCCGGGGTGCCTCCACAAAAAGCGCGTTGTGAAGCTGCTGGCCCAGTGCATACCCTAGTTGATAGGAAATACTTCCAACAACGCTCGTCACTGCCGAATTCACGCTGGAAGGGATAGCAGAAGCGGTTGAGCTTGAGGAGGGTCCGCAACTGCAACTGGCGATGGTGACGTCGCCGACTGTCTGTGCCTGGGCCCTACAATCTGCTGCCGAAGAAAAGTTGAGAGTTTGTCCTTGGCTCCCACCCACCAACGAAGCGCACTGATTGCTCCCGTGGCAGTTGTATGTGATCGTGCAGGATACTTGCGCAATAGCAAAGGTCGGGCCATACAGGGTGGAAAGTAGACACAACAGGCAGGCTACTGGGACTAGGCGGGGCATGGGTAGCCTCCTGAATGCCCCACCCTAGAAGAGGGGTGAGAACGAATGTGCTGTCAGGCCCTTTAGACAGGAATCCTGTGTTGAGGTGTGGTGAATGACAATTTTATATACTGCATATTCCAAAGAGGATATGAGGCTTTCGCGGAATGGCGATCACGGATACTGATCAACGAAGCGACTGGCCACCTCCATGAGAATGCCGTCGATTTGTTCGCTGGTCGCGGGATCAAGACTCAAATCCACCATTTTCCGTAATCCATTTTTCATCTCTGTGAAGTCGCCACGAGCCTCATCCTCTCGGGAGAATAATCGGGTGTGAACGAACAACCCGTACGCCCCGCAGGTGATGGCAAATGGGGCTCCGGGCGCTCCGCTCTCCAAAGTGATACGGGCACCCGAACGATATTCCTGATCTTCAAGAATCACGCCGCTTTCAGAGCCACGCAGACCGATTGTGTTCCCGTCCTTATAAGGCACCCAGAGATTCGATTGTCCGGTCATTTCAGTGTGCTCTCAGTGCCCGAATTATACGGATCGCGGACTCTAAATGATTGAAAGTAACGCCATACCCCCGGAGACCGATAGTGAGGCAGTATTTTATCTAGCTGATAATAAACGGTATAGGCGGTGCAGGGAGGCGAGCCAACGAGGCTGGCCTCGGAGGATTTTGAGTCTGATTTTTCCACAGATGCACGGTGTTGCATTGAGTCGCAGATAAGGCAATAAGCCATTCTTTATCAGGAGCTTGCTAGTTCCGAGCAAGTTGCATGGAAGAGCACCAGGATGCGCGGGATTCCAGTACAAAGTATCACCAGAAGTATCCCTGACCGCCTCAGCGGACTCGTGTACCTGCTTGC
>Ga0302140_10011381_pt1 | contig 10942 bp, 10 predicted proteins | sample I_Bog_E1_1_FD_202095 | JGI IMG/M metagenome (GOLD analysis project Ga0302140, IMG submission 202095) | Peat permafrost microbial communities from Stordalen Mire near Abisko, Sweden - I_Bog_E1_1 | ecosystem: Environmental > Terrestrial > Soil > Wetlands > Peat | place: Sweden: Abisko, Stordalen...
GGCGCAGATGGACGGGTTCGCGACCAGCCAATACGGCGAGCTGTACGCACGAGCACTGGCGATCGGCGAGCAGCATCCGCTCACCGGCCGAGGCTATGACGGGTTCCGCACCGGCTGCCCGGAGCCGCGCTATTTTGCCCCCAGCTTCGACGGCAAGGTGCAGGATGGCGGCGGGGCGGCGATCTGCGCCGGACATCCGCACAATTTCTACGCCGAGGCGCTGGCCGATGGCGGGTTTGTCGGGCTGGGACTGTTCGCGGCGCTGGCGCTCGCCTGGCTGGCGCCGCTGGCGCGCGGGCTGTGGCGCGCGCCCGAGCCGCTGCGGGTGGCTCTGTTCGCCTCGGTGCTGATCCAGCTCTGGCCGATCGCCTCGACCAGCGCGTTCACGTCGATGCCGATGGGGGGCTGGTTCTTCGTGCTGCTCGGCTGGGGCCTGGCGGAGGCACGGTGGCAGCGTCCGGCGGGCCAGCGGTGACGGCGCGCAACGTCGCGGTGTTCCAGCCGCTGCCCGGCATCGGCGACATGGTCTGGCACCTGCCGCATATCCGGGCCGTGGCGGCGCATGTCGGCGGTCCGGTGACGCTGGTGGCGAAGCCGCGCTCCGCCGCGGACCAGGTGTTTGCTGGCGAGGCGACGGTGCGGGACGTGCTGTGGCTGGACCGCAATCCGGCGGGGCGGCGTGGCCGGCATGATGGGCCGGTGGGACTGGCGCGTCTGATTGGGGAGTTGCGACGGCGCAGGTTCGATGCCGCGGTGATCCTGCACCATAGCCGCATGCTTTCGTTCGCGGCGATGGCGGCTGGCATCCCGGAGCGGCAAGGCTACGGCTATGGGACGCAGCGGATTTGGCTCAACCGAGGGCCTTTCTTGCCCGGCAGCACGATCCGGCTGCACCAGTTCCAGCGCGCCTCGGCCTGGCTGGTGGCGGCGGGGATTCCTATTGCTGACGCTGAGCCGCGCCTTGCGGTGTCCGAGGCCGCGCGGTCCGCCGTCCGGGCGAGGCTGGGGGTGGCGTGCCCGTTCGTCGCGCTTGGCATCGGCGGGTCGGAGGTTTGGAAGCAGTGGGGTGCGGCCCGGTTCACCGCTTTGGCGCGGCTTCTGCTGGACGCGGGTTGGGGGCGGTTGGTCTTGGTGGGCGGCGCCGGGGAAGCGCCGCTCGCCGAGGCGATAGTGGCGGGGCTAGCGGAGCGCGGGCGGATGGCGGTGCCCGCACTGGGCTGGCACCTGACCGAAACCGTGGCGCTGTTGGCGGACGCGGCTTTCCTGATCGGCAACAACACCGCGACGATGAACATGGCGGCGGCGGTCGGGGTGCGCAGCTACGGGTTGTTCGGCACTGCGCCGCCGTTCGGGCACAGCTCGCAGATCGTGCCGATCGTGTCGGATGGTCCCGATGATGGGGTGGCGCGGCTGGGGCTGGAGGCGGTGCTGGCGGCTGTTGTTGCGGATCGGGGCGGGTTGGGGCGAGGGTAGCAGACGCTCTGCCCGGGCAGCGTCAGGAGGCCGCCCCGACGGCCGCACGTTGGACCGACTACGCGGCGGAACGCTCGATCTGCACCCGTATGTCGAGGCCGGCCCGCGCGGCCAGCATGATCAGAGCATCGAGACTGAAGTTGTTGATGCGCCCGCGCAGCAGGTCGTTCAGCCGTGGTTGCGTTACCTCCAGACGCCGTGCCGCCGATGCCTGAGTCAAGCCCCAGTCCGCCACGGCCTGCCGGATGGCGATCATCAACTCCGAGCGCAGCCGCATGTTGGCGGCCTCGCCCGGACTGTCTTCCAGCGCGTCCCACACGCTCGCGAATACCTGGCCGGGAATACCGCCCGTCTCCGTCATGGCTTGCTCCGCATGAGTTCCCGAAACCGCGCCTCCGCCATCTCCAGATCCCGCTTGGGCGTGGCCTGGGTCTTCTTCTGGAAGGCGTGTAACACGTAGACGGCCTCCGGCCGGGTTGCGGTGTAGATGACCCGGAAGGCGCCTGTCTGGTCGCGGATTCGAATCTCTCGCACGTCCGGCCCCACGCTCGGCATCGGCTTCCAGTCATCAGGCTCCAGCCCGCGCTGCACCTTATCGAGCTGGTGGCCGGACTCGCGCCGCGCCGCATCCGGGAAGCCCCGCAGCTCGTCGAGCGACGTTCCCAGAAAGGACAGCGGTTTCAAGGCAGCGGCCCTGATACCAGAATTAGTATAAGGCTGCGCCGGGTGCAAGCCGGCTTTTGGTCATTGTCCGCTCTCTTGACGCTCTGCAGCCCGCTTCCGGATGCCGCCGCGGGCCGCTAGAACCGATGTCGTCCCGTCGGCCGTCGCATGCGAAGCATACCCGCGCCCGCGACATCAGTATCGCCGCAGCAACGCCACCAGCCGTCCTTGCACTTTCACCCGGTCGGCCGGGAAGATCCGCGTCTCGTGCCGCTCGTTGCAGGGTTCCAGCGCGATAGAGGCGCCGCGCCGGCGCAGGCGCTTCAGCGTGACTTCGTTCTCATCCACCAGGGCGACCACGATCTGCCCGTTCTCCGCGATCTCACCCTGGCGGATGATCACCGTGTCGCCGTCCAGGATGCCGGCCTCGATCATCGAATCGCCGGCCACTTCCAGCGCGTAGTGCTCCCCGCTCCCGAGCATCGCCACCGGAACGCCAATTTGCGACCCCTGGTCCCGCAACGCCTCGATCGGCAGGCCGGCGGCGATGCGGCCGTACATCGGAAGCTGGATCGCCGTCGCGTCGGCGGCCACCCGCACGCCCGGGATGCGAGGCGAAAAGTCGCCGCGGATCACGTTGGGCGAGAACACCGGCGCCTCGGTTTCGGCCACAGCGACGGCAACGCTGGCAGTGGCGGTTCGCGCCACGATGTCGTCCGGCAGCCGCACCACTTCCAGCGCGCGGGCGCGGTGGTGGTGGCGGCGCAGGAACCCGCGCTCCTCCAGGGCCGAGATCAGCCGGTGGATGCCGGATTTCGACCGGAGCTGGAGCGCATCCTTCATCTCCTCGAAGCTCGGGGAGTAGCCGGTCTGCTTCAAATGCCGGTCGATGAACGTGAGCAGTTCGTGCTGCTTGCGCGTGAGCATGAGAGGCCTTTTCGTCAGGACGCTTCGCCCCGCCGCGGCGATCGGCCGGGAGCGCAGAACAAAGCGGGAAACCGCCGATGTTCTATGTTTATTCGCGTCGTGCCGTCAAGTTGCGCCGGTCAAACGGCCGGCAACTTTTTGTTAAACTCCGATTGCGTCGAGCCGGATCACGGCGATGTCCGCCCCTTCCGGCGCTGCCAAGGCATGCGGCGGCCGCACGATCAGGGCATCGGCCTGGGCAAGCCGGCGCAGCATGGCCGAATCCTGCGACGCGATCGGGGTGGCGACGAGTCGCCCCGCCGAATCGGCGGCAAGCGTGGCCCGCAGGTAGTCGGCGCGGCGGTCGTTGGCGGGGAGCGGTGTGGCAAGCCGCGCGGGGACGGTGGGCGGAGGCGCGGCGGGCAGGCCGGACAGACGCGCCAGCGCGGGCAGCAAGAACAGGATCGCGCAGATCAGCGCCGACACCGGATTACCGGGCAGGCCGAGCACGGGGGTTGCGCCCAGCGCGCCGAACAGCAGCGGCTTGCCCGGCCGCATCGCGATCTTCCAGAAGTCGAGCGTCAGGCCGCGCGCCTGCAGCCCCGCGACCACCAGGTCGTGGTCGCCGACGCTGGCTCCGCCCGTGGTCACCAGCATGTCCATGCCGGCGATGGCGTCGGCCACGGCGGCGATGGCGCCGGGCGTGTCGGCTGCCACCGGCAGCACGATCGGTGTCCCGCCCGCGGCGCGGACCATCGCGGCGAGCGCGTGCGAGTTCGACGAGACAACCCCGCCCGGCGGGATCGGCTCGCCCGGCATGGCGATCTCGTCGCCGGTCGCCAGGATGCCGATGCGCGGGCAGCGGTGCACGGTGAGCCAAGGATGGTTGGCCGCGGCGGCGAGCCCGATGTCGCGCGCGGTCAGCCGCCGTCCCTGGGGCAGCACGGCGTCACCGGCCGCGAAGTCCTGGCCGGTGCGGCGGATGTGACGGGAGGGCCGGACCGTCTCGTTCACCCGCACGGTGCCCTCGCCGGCGGTGGCGTCCTCCTGCAGCAGGATTGTATCGGCGCCGGCGGGGACGACGCTGCCGGTGAACAGGCGCACCGCCTCGCCTGGTCCGATCTGGCCGTCGAACGGGTGGCCCGCCGGGGCGGCGCCGATGACGCGGAGCACAGAGCCTGCGGTCCCGTCGGCGGCACGAAGCGCGTAGCCGTCCATCGCGGACATGTCGGCCGGCGGCTGGGTCAGCCGCGCGATCACGGGCGCGGCGGTCACCCGGCCCCAGGCGTCAGGCAGCGCCACCAACTCCGCCGGGGTGGGGCGCAGCCCAGCCAGAATCCGGTCGCGCGCTTCCTCGACGCTGATCATGCCGGCCTGGCCCCGGCGGCGGCGAACAACCGCGATGCCGCAGGGCGGTCCGCCATTGAAGCTGCCCGCCTGCAACGAACGCCGGTCATACGATCGTCGCCTCGAACGGCGGCCGGAAGTCCGGCGCGTCGAATTCCAACACCCAAATGTCCGGATCGAACTTCACCTGCCGCGCGACATAGGCATCGGCCGCCGCCTGATCCACCGGCTCGGCGCCGCAGCCGCGCATCCAGGCAAGCTGGCCGGCCGCCGTGCGCATCTGCGACAGCACGACCAGCCCCTCCCGCCCGCGCAACACCACCAGCACGCCGCCGGCATCGGGGTCGCCCTTGCGCAGCACCGCACCGGGATGGCCGCCGATATCCCCGACGCGCAGCGCCATGCTGACCCACAGCCCGGCCTTGACCCGCGCCTCGGTCATGGCGCGGTTGGTCCGCTGCCCCGGATCGGAGGTACGCGGCCGGAGATGCCCCGCTCGCGCGGGCATCGGCGTGTCGTCTTAATGTCCATGGACGGCAAGCATACCGCATTTGTCGCGATGCCGCAGGCGCGATCGATTCCACCCGCTGGCGCGTGGAGCATGCCTTGGAAGGACGCCTTGGACCAGGTTGCCGCCTGCTGAGGACCCTCGGACCGGCAACGCCGGTCTGCACGACGTCCACGAGCTTCCGATGATCGCCTTTTGCACGTCCTGTCTGGGGCAGCATCCTTGCGCGGATCGTTCAAGCGAGCCGGCTGGGACGACGCTGACCAATCCGGCCATTGCCTTGCTGGCTTGACCGCGTTGGCCGGACCGCGGCTTGACCCTGGGGGGTGGCTCCGCTACCCACCCCGGGCTCACGTCCCGTTCGTCTAGAGGCCTAGGACACCAGCCTTTCACGTTGGTAACACGGGTTCGAATCCCGTACGGGACGCCAAAGCCGCCCAAGGGGCTGGGAACCGCTGAAAACCAGACAATATACCGCTTCTTGTGCTGCCTTCGGAGCCTTGCGGCGAATGCAGAACGTCGACCGGCATCCCGGGACGGTCATCTATCGGGTCGATTGGTTTATCCGCGGATCGCGGCGCGATCCTGAGCGGACAATGGAGCTTGCATGCCCGCGACCCCGCAATAACGTGGGAAGAAGAACCGAAGTGGGAGATCCGTAAGCGACGAGGGAGGGAAGGGATGTCAGCAGATCTCAAAACTGTCTATGGATGTCGTCTTGTAGGGAATCGCCGCTCAACAATAGCTGCAGTCGTTACCATATTGCTGCTTGGCTCGCCGCACGCGTATGGGCAATTCGTTCAGGCGCTACCTCAACCTTCCATATACTGCAAAGACTACGACGTACGTAACAATACTAACCTACACATATCCATCCAGTTTGACGCACTTCCCAATGAAAGATACGAGCTGGAGCCAGGGCAGTCAGTTAGCTACAACAAGACACAGTATTGTTCAGCTCCGGCATACGTTGTGGCCGCTTATAGCGGTGTTCGGTCGGGGACAATCGGAAGAAACCTGGCGCTTGACCCAAAATCACCCCATTATGAATTCGTGGAGGCGGGTCGGTACGTATTCCTCAATCGTGTCGGAGACGCAATCCCGCCCGAATTCCGATAACCGTTGATCGGTCGTGACGCGACTGCCTGCAGTCCGTCTGGTCGGCTCAACGCTGCGCAGCGTCGCACATGCCAAACAAGCTGATCGCTTCCGGGCGGTCACAGCAAGTGTCTGATCGCCATCCGAGCAACCGCCCCCCGGTCCGCACATACGCGCCGGGGACACCGGCGAGCCATTCACCGCTCGTTCATTCCGCATGCCGATTCCACACCTGCCTGATCCGCTTCGCTCTGCCCATCGCATTCAAACGCCAACAAAGCCATCGCACGAAAAACGAGCGCGGCGCAGGCTTTTCAGCCGTGGCAACTGACCCTGAGCGCCAGTTCGGGGGGCTTGGCCAGGGTCTGGAGCACGACGCAGTAGCGCTCGGTCAGTTTGGTGAGGGTTTCGATGCGCTCCGGCGGCTCGGCCGTATCCAGGTCGAATGACAAGCGGATCGCGCGAAATCCGACCGGCGCATCCTTCGCCACGCCCAGCGTTCCGCGGAAGTCCAGATCGCCCTCGGCCGAGACCGTGCCCCCGCGCAACTCGAAGCCGATGGCGGTGGCCACTGCCTTCAACGTGACGCCCGCGCATGCAACGAGCGCGTCGAGCAGCATATTGCCGGAGCATGCCTGCATGCCGCTGCCGCCGGTGGCAGGGTGCAGCCCAGCGTCAACCAGGGCCCGGCCCGTATCGACGTGGCACACCAAGGCGGCTTCATCCAGCCGCCCCTTGGCGGTGAGCGTGACAATCGCAGCCCCGGGGTCGTCCCGATAGCGATCCTTCAGCGGCGTCTGCAGCATGCGCAATTCATCGGCGTTCATTGGAGTCCCCCCGTCAGGTCCCGGTAGCTGGTTGCTGCGGAGAATGCGCCCGATGATTGCCGGACAGCAACGCTGGCCGCGCCTGCTGGCGGTGATGCGATGCCGCCGGGAAAGGGCAGGGAGCGGCCGACAGGCCGCCCGCCTAACCCAGCCGACCAAGGCGCAATCGCGCCCGCGGCCGGTCAGGCGACCGCTTGCCGAGCCTCAGCCGGCGTCACGAACTTATGGCCCGGAGCCGAATGGTAGAAGCCATTGGCAAATGGCATGTCCGGGTGCAGGCCGGTCAGCCTGCTCAGCGCCGCGTCTGGCTCCGTCCGCCCGGCGATCACGTCGCGAAACACCGTTGCCGTTGCCACCATGTCGCCCGACTGAGGCGAGAGACGGAAATACTGAACGCCCGCCCGCACCATCTCGGGAATCTCATGCACCAGATTGCCGCAGGTGTAGGACTGCGTTTGCAGCCCATTCATCGTCAGGAACGGCACGTATTCGATGGTGCTGATCACGCGGCCGTCCGGGTCCGCGCCGCAGGCGAATTGGCAGCCGTCCTTGTGCCGATCGTGCGCCCGGGCGTGGAAGCAGCGCGCCGAGATCGCCAGCGGCAGCCGGCCGAACACGATCACCTCCAATGGAATCGTGGTCAGCCGGGCCAGCGCGGTGATCAGCGTTCCAGGCAGCTCGGGATTGAGGCAGGCGCGCACCGCGCCCAGCCCGACCAGGAACGCCAGCGCTTCCTCGTTGTAGATGTTCAGCAGCGGGCCGATCGCGTGCGGCTTGCCGCGCAGCTCGCGCAACAGGCTGACGTCGTTGGCTTCGACCAGGCCCGGCGCGCTCGCCGCCAGCGCCTGCATCGCGGCGATCTCCTTCTGGTCGCTGACCAGCGACAGGCTGGACATCACCACTTCCTTGCCGGCGCGCTGCAGCCGCTCCACGACAACGGGCAGATCATCCTCGAAGAACGACATGCGCTTGGAGCACACGACCTCGCCCACGCAGACGGTATCGACATCGGCCTCGTCGGCGATGCGGAAGTAGAAGTCGCGCAGCGTCTCGGCGGGCCAGTGATAGAACACCGGCCCGAGAACCAACTTGCCGGTCATCGCCAACCCTTCCGATAGGCACCGCGGGTTTCCTCGCCGCCTTCGGCGAGTCGTCGCAGCCGTTCCAAAGCGTCGGCATGCATTGCCAGCGGTTGGCCGGCCGCATCGGCGTCCAGCAGCTTGCGGAAGCAGGAAACGACCTCCGCGACGTAGAACCGGCCACGCTGCCGTCCCTCGATCTTGAAGGCGGAGATGCCGGCGCGGCGCAGATCACCGATATATTCAGCGACGTTCAGGCACTCCGGCTCTTCGAACACGTAGGCCGGGTCGGCGTCGCCGGCGATGTAGCGGCCCTTGCACAGGGTCGGATAGCCGGCCGATTCATGCGTTCCGAACGAGTTGGTCACAAAGTCGCCCAGCCGGCACACGAGCTGTCCGTTCACCGTCTCGTAGCGCACGAACTCGGCGGGCGAGCAGACGCCGCAGAGGTTGGGCGAGCGCCCCGTGGCATAAGCCGACAGTGAGCACCGTCCCTCGGTCATCGGGCTCAGGCTGCCGAAGATGAAGCACTCGATCTCAACCGGCACGCGCGCCTTGAGGTCGACAATCTCGGCCAGCGTGAACATGCGTGGCAGGATCACGCGGCTGACGCCGAAGAATTCGTAGTAGAACTCGATCGCCGCCGCCTCGCTGGCGCCACCCTGCACCGACAGGTGGCGCCGCAGTTTCGGATGCGTTCGCGCCGCGTAATCCAGCATGCCGATATCGGCCAGGATCACCGCATTGGCGCCGAGCGCCGCGGCGGTGTCGATCGCCTGGTGCCACAGCTTCGTGTTGCCTGCCGAGGCGTAGGTGTTGATCGCCACGTTGACGTTGCTGCCGCGAGCGCGGGCGTAGGCAATGCCTTCCTTCAGGTCCTCGGGGCTGAAATTCAGGCCCGGATAGTTGCGCGCGTTGGTGGCGTCGCGAAAGCCGCAATAGACCGTGTCGGCGCCCGCATCGATCGCCGCAACGAGCGCCGCCGGCGTGCCGGCCGGCGCCACCATCTCCACCGGCTTGATGGCGACGCGGGCCTCCGCTGTCGTGGCGCTGCTCATGGCTTGGCTCCGAACGGCGAGACCGGGCGTGGCTTGGGCTTCTGCGGGCCTTCCTTGACGCGCCGCAATTCTTCGCGCAATGCGCCGACCTCCGATTCCAGCCTTGCAGCGCGTTCGGCGAGCGGGCCGAGCAGGATGCCGGCGCACCGGTCCATGACCAGCCCGGCGCCCCGCACCAGCGGCCCCAGCGGTCCGGGCAGATCGAGGAACTCCGCGAACAAATCCACGCCCGACCCGTCCATGGCGTTGCGCAGCGTGACCGCCGCCGTCATGTCACCGGTCACGGTCAGTTCGCGGCTGAAGAACAGCGCATCCCCGTCGCGCCCGCCGCGCACCAGATCGTAGAACAACCGCAGCGGGCCGCGCATCTGCGCGTCGGTTTCGGGCGCGGACGCCGGATCGATCACCTGGATCCGGGTCGCCCCATCGGGAAACGACATCAGGAACGCGTATGGCAGTTCATCCGGCGTGATCAGGAGCTGCTTGCCTTTCAGCTCCGCCAGTCGGCGCGCAAGCGTCGGCTGCCGCCGCGGCAGGCTCCGCGTCATGCGCTGCAACAGTCCGGCGATGACCGGCTGCGGCAGCGTGGCGAGAGCGAGAGAGACCGCGAGGTCATGAGAGCCTGGCGGCAAAACCGCGGGAACGCGTCTGAACAACATGCGGGGACCCTTGTGCCGATCATGTCGATCGGGCCTTGATCTGCGTCAATATGGCAGTCTGTATGCCGCACCGCCTTCTCGCCAGGGTGAGCGAGTCCGGTGTCACTCCTGCCGCGCAGTCCCGCGTGCCGGGCGAGGCTTGGCGCGGCGCCGGCAGCAGGCTACGGAAGCCGCGGCGGTTCTCGGGAGTGCGGTTTGGCTGTGATGGCGGCGCCGGAATCATACAGGCTCTCGCCCCTTCACAAGCTGTGGCGTCTGCTTCCCGCGCAGCGCCGGCGATCCATGCTGACCCGAGCCACCGCGCTGCTCGCGCCAGCCATTGATCGCGAGCCGCTGCCGGCGGCAGGCGGCCTTGTCGTCGCGGGCGACCTGTCCGGGGCGACCGGGCTGGGGGAGGGAGCCCGCCTCATGCTGGGGGCATTGACCCGGCTCGGCGTGCCAGCCTGGCCGATGGATACGGGCGCCACTGGGGGCGGTCCCGACGCCGACGGCGGTGGGGCGGCGTTACCGCCCGGTGCGCCGCTGGTACTGCATGTAAACGCGCCGATGCTGCCGATGGCGCTGCTACGGTTGCCGCGGCGGACCGCTCGGGGCCGCCGGGTGATCGGCTATTGGGCCTGGGAGCTGCCGAGCGTGCCGCCGGACTGGGCGATCGGCGCCGGCTTCGTGCACGAGATCTGGGTGCCGTCGCGATTCACCGCGGCGGCCGTGGAATCGCTGCTACCGGGTCGCGTCCGGGTCGTGCCGCACCCGCTGGCGATCAGCCCGCCGGTCCCGTCCCGTCTCGACCGGCTCGCGTTCGGCCTGCCGGACGACGCCGTCGTGATTCTGGTCTCGTTGAATCTGGCGTCGTCGCTGGAGCGCAAGAACCCTTACGCGGCGATCGCAGCTTTTCGGGAAGCCTTCGGCGACCGGCCCGACCGGGTCCTGGTGCTGAAGGTCGGAAACCCGAGCCATTTTCCGTCCGAATTTGCTCAACTGGCTGAAGCCGCCGCTGCGCCGAACATCCGGCTGGAAACGCGCACCCTGAAGCGGGCGGACAATTATGCGCTGATCGCCGCGGCCGACATCGTGCTGTCGCTCCATCGCAGCGAAGGCTTCGGCCTCGTGCCGGCCGAGGCGATGCTGCTGGGAAAGCCCGTCATCGCAACCGGCTGGTCGGGGAACATGGACTTCATGGACGTCGAAAACTCTGCCCTGGTCGGCTACCGGCTCGTTCCGGCACATGATCCACGCGGCGTCTATGAGGTCGCGAGCGCGGTGTGGGCGGAGCCCGATCAGGCGGACGCCGTCGCTCACTTGCGGCGCCTGGCGGATGATGCGA
>Ga0302140_10011384_pt1 | contig 10941 bp, 13 predicted proteins | sample I_Bog_E1_1_FD_202095 | JGI IMG/M metagenome (GOLD analysis project Ga0302140, IMG submission 202095) | Peat permafrost microbial communities from Stordalen Mire near Abisko, Sweden - I_Bog_E1_1 | ecosystem: Environmental > Terrestrial > Soil > Wetlands > Peat | place: Sweden: Abisko, Stordalen...
TAACCCGTTATATAGCCATTCATAAACACAATATGGGGTGTAGACATATAAAAACTCCACTTAAAAACTAGTCCGTAGAGTCTAATATGTGTCTGAACCTATACACCTACTCGTAACAACTCACCAGCTTTGCAACATAAAAGGTAGGCTCCGTATACTGTAAGTACTACTAAATAACTACAGAAAGGAGCCTACCATGGCTTATTCTATCAACCCTAATCTACCTAAAGCGAGAGCAATCGCAATGCAACTGCTCATCGCTGAGGGTTTACCACTACAAATTGTAGCTAATCGGTGTGGAGTACATCGATCTACTATCTATAGGTGGAAGATCAAGTGGAATAAGATAAACGAGAATGTTGAGCTAGAGAATCTAAATAGACCTAGTCTAAAAACTAATAAGATATCTATCTTTAGACTAAAAGCTCTAAGATGGAGGATACCAACACTTAGTTCTAAGCCTCATATAAGTCCCAGAGCAATTAGTCCTGAAATCATTACTCGGGTTATTCGTCTTAGGGATCAACTAAAGCGTTGTGCTGAGGTTATATGGTTTCATCTAACCCATGATGATGGTATATCCATTAGTCTAAGTAGTGTTAGACGGATACTACGACGCCATCACTGCTTTGATGGTAGTCGTAAGAAACGAGTTAGACCAGACAATCCAAGGAGACCTCACGTAGTATCTCCTGGTGAGTTAGTTGAAACCGATACAATTCACTTCATATGTCCAATAACTAAGACTAGACGGTATGTATATACCGTCATAGATTTATATACTAGGATGACTTATGTTGAGATTCATTCTAGGGTCCTACCAGGACTTGCAGCTAGGGTCATACTTAACGCAAGATCTAAGTTTGGATTTAGTTTCAATATGGTTCAAGCAGATAACGGAACTGAGTTTAGTAGTTACTTTAAACAGGTTCTAAGAGCTAATGGTATAGACCTTAGACATACAAGATTAGGTAGACCTAATGACAATGCTCATATAGAAAGATTCAATAGAACTATTCAGGATGAGTGTCTTGGTAGATATATAACATACAAGACTACTAATAAGCATTTACAGTCTAAGATTACTAAATATATTGAGTTTTATAACACTAGACGTATACACTTAGGGCTAGGTATGCGGATACCCGCACAAATGTTGCAAAGGTCTTGAGTTTTATACGCCTACTGTTGCAGAGTTAATATAATTTAAAAATGGTTCTAACTTCCGCCAGCGTGGTGCACCATAGGCATTTTACCTCTATCGTTTAGGCTAATCTGTGTTTGCATTCACTCTCTTATGAGCCTATGCTTAAAGAATATGAGCAAGATTGCCAAAATAATTTTACTTTCCTTCACTCTTGCAGTACTTATAACCGCTGGGACCTATTTCATAAGTCATAGTTCTCAAGTGTCTTTTGCGCAACCATTAGGTGAATGCGCTTTTTTGCCTGATTCCGGAAAGCCCCTGCCATCTCAATCGCAAAATAAAACAAGCCACGGATTTCCTGCAGAATATAAACAGAATACACCTCACCAGTTAGCTGGTGGTATATGCGGACCAAGTTTAGAATATACGCACGAGTTTAGTTATGCTTATGCGGGACTCGATGTACTTATTTGGTGGGCAATTGTCTTTGTAATTTTTCAAGTATCTAGACCTAACAAGAAACAAGCAAAATAGTTCTAACCTCAGCTAGCGTGGTGCACCAATGTCCGAAAGTATGTTGCAATATCTGTTATTTCAGGTTCAGATATTCATTATTGGGTTCAAATCCAGTTTGCTTGGGCAAGTGTAAGTGTATTGATTTACCTCAGGCTATCTGGCAGACTAAATAAATGGCTCTACCAAAAATAGACAGAAGACAATCATACTTAGCAATCGTGATATTCACATTCTGTTCATTTCTTCTTTTTAAGGTACTGGATAGGAACAATGCCCTAGATGGTGAGGGCAATTTTACTGGCTACAGTCCAACAATATTTTATGCAGTGGGCACATACAGTATCGATTTAATCATATTAGCTTTATCTTTTGAGAGAATAAATATGAAGAGAAAAATTATCAGATTGATAATTATCGGGTTAATTATAATAATTCCATTTTGTATTATATTTATTGGTCTCTCTGGCGATGGCGTTCCATCGTGCATTGGTTTGTGCTAACCAATTAGATAGATTTTATTAATAAAGTAGTTCTAACCTCAATCTGACTGGCCTGAAATTAGCTAGAATATTATAAATAATTCGAGCTAATGCTTATTCGAGAAAATTTAAATCTTGGACTATTTGTCCAAATGCAACTTGGGCAATTTTAATACTATCGACATCTCTGAAAGTCTTACCATTATGAATATCGCCGCTATAAGATCGATGTTCTACACTGCCGTTACCATAGACTGAGTACTTAAAGTATGGTCCCTTGGCATCTTCTACTCCAAACATTGCAACTATTTCTTGTTGTCGTTTTGAGCTAAATTCAGTATCACTAACCAACAAAGATATAGGATCAGATCCCTGAGCTTCGATTGTCTCTAAGTCTCCAGTACGAGGATTTGTTATTACGGCCTGAAGTATAAGTGGGGTTTCAATACCATCACCTATTAACGATATTCCTCTATATTTCTCAGTAGCCATAAGATTTGTGTTATAGCCAGATTTTCCAAGATTAGTTGTGACTATTCTTGGCTTATCTAATATGAATGTTCCGTCGTCTAACGGTTGTATTGTATTTCTTTTTTTTGCTAGGTTTGCTAAATAATCGTTTATGGACATAACTAATTCAGATCGTTTTTCTTTAAATTCGGCACTTCGATCATTCTCGTTCTCTGACCGTATTGTTGTTGGGTCTTTTTTGTCATTTTCAAAAGGGTTGAACATTATAATATATTAACATAAGCTTGTTTAATTGTCAATTCGTTCACTAATATCCTAGTTCTAATATGATTGATAGATAATTTAATAAGTTAGTTCTAACATCTGCTAGTGTGGTGCACCATACTGCTTATGTTTGGTTAGTCTTCTGGTGGTTCTAATATTTTATTTATCGGATTTGTGATAATAGGTTTCATAGATTCGGGTGTAACAGTATCCATGGAGTTATCTTCTATGGTTGGTTTTGATTCTACTGAATTCTCTGGAACAAATTTTTCTGGAAAAGAATGTAAATCATAATAATTCGACAGTAGTGCTAATTTTTTCTTCCGTAGAAGAAACCTAGCAAGCAAAACGCTACCTAAAATTAGAATAATTATGATAATGCCCCCGTCAATGTAGATTTTCTTTAAATTTCTACTCGGTTTCTCCACCTTATTAGACGTCTTTATATTACTGGTTGTTTTTGATGGTTTAGTGGGGGTCAGCGTATTAGTACTAGTTGGTGCAGTAGTTGTCGTGATGGGCGAAGGAGTAGCAGGAGGATTGAATGGCACGATTGTATTGGTTATTGGTGGGTCGATACCCATTATTTGGTTAAAAGAATTATTGCTGGTATCAACTATCTGTGAATATCCACTACAACCCGTATCGGTCTGAAGAGAGTCGGAAGTTGAGCTCGGCGAAGTGTATTGATCATTATTTGCGGTAAAATTAGAAAATGTAACATTTGAGTATGGCAATGCTGAACAGCTACTTGGCGCAGCGCCGAACCACTCCGTCCAGACACTTGAACCAGAAGCTAAATTACCCCAACCCAGAGCTACATTGATAGTAGCTATATCGGTAGTCTGCTCTGTCGTTAAATCCGTAACTGTCCCTAGCCAATTAACTCCCTGAGAATCCTGGCCTTTGTTAGCTACTTGTAGTCTATAGGTGTGCCCCTGAGTAACTGTGTAACTCAGAATACACGATGTTCCAGACTCTCCAGTATAGCCATCAAATCCATTTTGGGAAACAGTACAATCAGAGGAAGCCTCCGTACTCGCATAATCAAACACCGAGAATATGGCTCTATTTATACCCTGTAACCCTATATAAGCTCCACCGGCCGTAGGCACTTCAGAACCACTAAACCCAAATTGGTGTGACCAAAAAAAGTCGGCTGATCCAAGACTAGTGACATTATTAATAGTTAAATCTTCAGATATGTCCGTAAGGTTACTCGATGGCATATTAACATTCGTATAAGTATTCTGAGCATTAGCAACGGCATATGCAGTACTGTTTAGAATAAGAATAGGAGCTGCTACGGCAAAAATTATCCCAAAAACCGTAAACAATAATTTATTTAAAGGACTTTTATGTGTTTTTTTAATTTTGATAATCTTCATAGTTAAAGATTTGATAATTTATAGAGATACTGCATAATTTATTTAACCATAGCATATGTTGTACGCTCAAAACATTCTCTTACTGTACGAATTTCTAAATAATTAAACTACACTTACTAAGACGGTTCTAACTTCAGCCAGTGTGGTGCACCACATAAGCATTATATATCCCCTACCAAAGACTTTATTTATTCCTTAGAGTTAAATGCTATGTTATTGGGGTTCGTATGATTCGCCTTTGCTACAGCTGACAGGCGACTTCTGAAAAGTTCCCTAGCTTCCTCCCCTGTTTTACCAGATTTTTCAAAAGGAAAACTTATATTTGAATCAATGAAGTCTAGTAGTTAAACGGTATAAGAGATTAGAGCAGTTCTAACCTCAGCCACTGTAGAGCAATAAGTTTAAACAGAATGTATAAGCTAATGAAAGAGTTTATATTAAAATTTATATCATAAATTTATGGATGACAAACCTTTTGACTTAGTCGATAGCAATGACTATGTAATTTGAAAAATTAACAAAAAGTAAATCCGGTTATATATAAATTAATTGACATCTCTATAATAATTAAGCTTTAATTAGGCTACTTAGATTAAACAAAATATTATGGACCCAACCCAACCCTTAGAAGAGTTACAGCCGAGTAACTCTATACCCTTATCACCAGATCAACTCTCACAACAGCAACCAAGTCTCCAACCACAAGATATTCTCACTGCTAACACGCTCCAACCTTCTCAAACATTGCCAAAAAAACCCTGGGATCTAAATAACAATCTACAAACCAAAGCTGTCACAATGCCAAACCCTACAGTAGGTTCTTATACTAAAAATCAACAAAACCCAATTCAGGAAAGTGACAAATCTTATGTCACTGTTTGGCTATTCTCATTGTTACTTGGTTTCTTGGGTGTTGATCGTTTTTACCTAGGAAGAATCGGAACAGGATTGCTTAAACTATTTACATTTGGTGGCTTCGGTGTATGGTACCTAATTGACTTAATTCTAGTCTTAACAGGCTCTACGAAAGATAAAAACAAAATGCCCTTAAGAGGACGAGATAAGCACCTAAAACTATCTGTGATTATTACTATTGCTTTATACGTTTTGCAGATAATCTTAGATATAGTTTTAATATCTAGTGGTACTGTTACTAAAAATCTAAACAATTATTTTAATAGTGCTAATCAATCAAATAGCAACTCTTCCTATACGACCGTACCTATACAAGACCAAACAGCTATAATTAATTTCGGCGATGAGATAAGTATAGCTTCAAGTGACATGACCAACTCACCTTCAAACACCCAAACAGATTGTCAGAACATGCAGCTGTATTTAAATCAGATAAAAACTATAAAAATACCAAGTGGTAAAGTAGGTCAAGATTTTAGTTTGTCACTAAACCTAATGCAACGAGTAGTTGGTGATTGTTCTTCAGTCGTAACGTCAAATTTTAGCGTGGCGTCGATTGCGCGATATAATATGGATCTTACTAGTCTCGAAACATCACTTACAACCCTTTCAACATCTTGAAGGGCTAAAAAACAAATAGCTTTATTTTAAATAAATAAATCAGAAAATATAATTTAGCAACTAGGGTCCCATAATATAATCCATTTTATTTAGGAAGTAACTAAAATAATCCTAACCTCAGCCAGCGTGGTGCACCAAAAAAAAATCATTTCGACTCCCCTTTTTGTTGACAATAAAACTAACTTAATATATCATTCAACCATATGGTTGAACAAGTATATAATTTAGATGGGATATTCGGATCCCTAAGTGATCCAACTAGACGAGATATTCTAAAACGTGTCGGTAAACACAGCATGAGTATTAGTGATATTGCGAGAAGCTACAAAATTTCTTTTGCTGGGATAGCTAAACATTTGAACGTTTTAGAAAAATCGGGTCTTGTATTTAAGACTAGACAGGGCAAAGAACAAATTGTCACGATTGATCCAAAAGCATTACTTGTAGTTAACGACTATTTGAAGAAATATGAACGACTTTGGGAAGACCGTCTCGATAATTTGGATAAACATCTAAAATCAATAAATAAGGAAGGATAGCTATGATACCAATTAAAGAAGTTAAGTTTGAACGAACATATGATGCCTCACTTGAAAAGGTTTGGAAAGCATGGACTGATCCAGAAATGCTAAAACAATGGTGGGGTCCAAACAATGTCATTATTCCAGAGTGTGAGGTCGATCTACGCGTAGGTGGCAGAATTTACATTGTTATGGAAGCTGGTGAAGCGATGGGTCCATACAAAGGCACAAGATGGCCTATGGATGGTAAATATACAGTGGTGGAGAAGAATTCAAAATTAGCCTATACAGCAAAAGCTTGGACTGAAGGTCAAGAAGCAACTACACAGATTGATCAAGTGACCGAGCTTTCGTTGGTTGATGACAACGGCAAAACAAAATTGAAGCTGAAATCTACAATTAATAAGATAGGATCAGATGCAAAAATGGCTGTTGAGGGCATGCAGCAAGGCTTTAATCAACAGCTTCAAAAGCTAAGTAAATATTTATCATAATCGTTTAACCTCAGCCAGTGTGGTGCACTATCAAATTTATGGTTATTTATAAAGTTCGTCGTGACTACCTACTGCCACGAATAGTGCAATGTCTTCATTTACTATCCTGAAGTGCAAACGTAAGTCGTCATCGGCAGCTATAGATTTGTAACTGACCCACTTTTCTTTTAAAGGATGGTTGCGTAAGCTTTCGTGCATAGGATTTTCCTCGAAAAGTTCAAGAGCTCCCTCAACTAACTGTTTTTGGAATTTTGTGAGTTTCTTATATTGATCAGTAAAGCTCTTTTGGAAACGTATAATCATAGAGAGTTAAGATAGTTGATAGCATCTTTTGCAGTAGAAAAAGCGGGAGACATATTACGACCAGTCTTTAAATCCTTCTCGACCTGCTCCATAATTTTCACAAGATATGGTGTTGGCTCTAGCTCAGTACTTAGAACTAATTTACGATCTCTAAGCATTTGTTTAATCTGAGCATTCATAATAACGCTCACAGGCACACCTATTTCAGCTGCAAATGTTTGAATCTGCACCTTGGTTTCTGGATCGATCTTAATGTTTAGTATAGTCTTAGTCATATATACATTGTATGACTTATGTATACATATATCAAGTATTTTTATCTACTGTTTAGTTGATGTTTGTACTTCTTTGATTACGGTTAACCAACATAAGCAGTATTATTTATCTAGTAAATGAGCCACAGTATCGTGCTAGAATAAAATAAATGAAGCTTGGTAAGAAATTTTTAATCATTTCTGCTAACGTAGTCTGTATAGGTTTTTTTATTTCGATTATCTGGTCTACTACCTACTATTATAAAGATCAGCCAGCAAACAATACTACCGGATCTGGGTTATTATGTTCCCCGTCCGCCAATCAAACAGCTTGTTATCCGAGTTATACTTACACAAATCCAGCGTTAGGGTTGAAAATATTAGCAGGAGTCCTTTTTGCTGGTGTGCTTATTGCAGACGTGAGTATATATAAAAAAGCTAAACATGAAGCAAAATAGTTCTAACCTCCGCCAGCGTGGTGCACCATAATACTCATGCTAAAATTACTTTATGAAAAAGCTATTGATAATTACAGCGGTATTATTTGTATTATTGTCTATTGTCGCCCCGATTAGATTAAATGTCACGACTCCACCTCAGTGTGGCTATAATGGATCTGGAACTGAAGCAACCTGTATATCGGATTGCACACTTTGTAATACTGCTCCTGTAGTAATCAAGCATTTATACCCATCAATTGTTGCCTACATTTTAGATATCAAAGACAGTAATAAAAGCCCAGGACCGTCATTATACAGAACAGACATTATAAGAAACGAAGTTATTGTTGCTATATTAACTTTGGGAACCTTCTTCGTTTTAAAAAGAAACCAATGAATAAAATCGGCCTGACAGTATAATAACTCATATAACTAGATTGACATAGCAACAAGCTTATGTTAATGTACATACATAACATGAAAAAAAATCCAGAAAGTTTCCCAAACAACCTAATAAGACCAATGATTGCAGGCACATTTGTGTTGTCGAGCTTCATGCCAGTCTCTAAATCTGTTGACCAACTTGAGGGGTCTTCTGCCCCATTGCACATCGATGGAGTTGGTCTAGTTGCAAGCGGACCGGGTAGTGGTGAGCCTAATGGGACTAAATTATTGCCATATCAAAAACCTTTAGAGGTGAGTCAATCATTTGAAAAAGATATCCTTGAGATGGAGATACCTCCTTCAGCTAGTAGTTTTATGAATGCAAATACAGTTTATATATCTAGTATTGGTTGTTCAGGTACGATTATTAGAAGTGGTAACCAAATTAGCGGTAAACCAGTTGGGATAGCTTTTGCTAAACACTGTGGTTTTATTCCTTATGTACCAAAGACAGTCCCATGGACTGCGGCCAATTATATTACTGGATCAAATAACAAAGACTACACTGTCAAATATGAAGTTATCGCTGAAACAGGTAGGACTATAAATGCTTTAAGTTCAATTGGTGAAATTAAACAAGTCATTGTACCCGAGAACGATAATAATAAAAATGATCAAGCTTTTGGAATTTTACCAGGAGCAACTGCTCAGGAAGTGTTAGATAGTTATAAAGCTGAGAGTCTTACGGAGACTGAAATCCATAAAAAATTAATACCAGGAAAAACAGTTATCTATATGCGTGGATGGCCCGCAAATCAAGGAAAAGGTAACCAAGGTTATGAGCATAGCCAAGAATTCGCTATGGTATATCTTGGGTTAGGATCTGGCCTAGTCGAAGATGGAGAAAATTTACAGTATGTAATGGCAGCAATCCCAAAAGTCGATACAAAAGTCGATAATGCAGTTTGTAGTTTTGGAAATAGTGGTGCTGGGGGTTTTGTCATGGATGGTGATAAGGCAAAGCAGATTGGACCATTGTCTCTTTTCTGGGGATTAACACCTTTAGTTGGTTATGTCGATAAAAGTATTTATAATAATAGTGTTGCACCAGAGGAAAATAGACAATATTTTGAGCAAATCTATCCAAAAATAAACTGGAATAATTATTCAGCCGTTTGTGGCTTTGCTTACAAAAAAATCAATAAACATAAGGTTGTAGATATCGTTCCGGCAAAAGGTGATATACCTGGGCAGTTTAACTCATCAGAATATACTATTTACAAGATGCAGGAAAATTTTTCAGATCCTAATTATGTTAAAGATGTTGTTGACGGAACTGTTGTAATCAGCCAAAACATTGGGAGTAAAGAGGGTGGTGGTTCTGGATATCTAAGCCAAATTGTAATCAAACGACCAATTATTGATGTAGATCCAAAGTCTGGCCATGTTTTTATTGGATGTTACGAAGGTCAGGGTATTGTAAATGTAATTGAAATTTCAAACCTAGATGAATTAGAATTCTTTCAAAACGCCTGGGATCAACCTCTGAGCCTAGTTAGGTCGAGTGGTGAGGTAAAGTATGTTAATGATTTTAAACAAGATAAAGTAACTCTAGTTGATAAAAATGGGGTTGATTTTGCTGAGCCAACTTATTCACTACCAAAAAGTGATCTTAATCCTTATAAGATTGAAATAAAAAATGGTCATATTAGTTTTAAACCTGATCATTTAGCCCAATTACCAAAGTTTATGACTCAACCAAATTTCCATAATTAAAATACTAATAGATCTTACTTGTTACTGTGGATAAATGTTTGTGTTTTACTAATACGTGTATATACTTCAACCCAAGTAATATATAAAACAAAAATCTAAAAAATGTACTGTAGAAATTGTCAAAATGCCAACGCCATAATAAACGGATATTGGGTCTGTCTTAGTTGTCCACAATACCAAGCTACTGGCATTGAATCACATTTTGGAGCCGTAAGTTATAAAAATATTCTGAGGTCAGTATATATTAGCTGTTGCCTATTGTTTGTATTTTCTATAGCAAATTTAAGCAATAATTTATTACGATCAAATCATAACCTACCGCTAATTAACATCTATAATTTATCAACCGGCAATACAAATACATCAGCTAGTTTTTCTACGATTAAGCCAGGAGCCCTACAACAACTACCTCAAACTACGAAAATTGTTGCACCGACAACTGAGCCAATTACTGAAGATCATATCGTCGTTAGTATCGGTCAGCAACATCTTTGGGCCTATGATGGAACTACACAAGTCTATAGCTCAAGTGTAATTACTGGTGCTTCTGATTTAGGTGAGGCCACTCCTATTGGAACTTGGAAAATTTATGCTAAATCTAGTGATGTTTATTTACGTGGGCCAACTTGGGATGATTTTGTTCAGTACTGGATGCCATTTTTTGGTGCCTATGGGCTCCATGATGCTTCTTGGCGGAGTCCAACACAATTTGGAACCTCAACATATCCACAGGAGGGTTCACACGGTTGCGTAGAACTACCGACTGCAACTGCTACCTGGCTTTATAATTGGGCAGCAGTTGGGACTAGTATAACTATAGAAAATTAAAAAATTTGTTACTTTAAATATGGTGTATTCCTAGTTCAACAAGTAAGTGCAACACTCTGAGATAATCGGAGTGTTATGAACTACAACCAATTAACAGTCGAAGAACGAGAAGGAATACAAGAGTTGCTCTGGCAGAAAGT
>Ga0302140_10011392_pt1 | contig 10937 bp, 9 predicted proteins | sample I_Bog_E1_1_FD_202095 | JGI IMG/M metagenome (GOLD analysis project Ga0302140, IMG submission 202095) | Peat permafrost microbial communities from Stordalen Mire near Abisko, Sweden - I_Bog_E1_1 | ecosystem: Environmental > Terrestrial > Soil > Wetlands > Peat | place: Sweden: Abisko, Stordalen...
GGGCCAGGGTTGAAGGGCGTGTTCAAAAATAAGTTCCTTCCCCAGACCGGATTGCCCGCAAATGATGAACGCGTGACCGACATTATCCGCAACGGACGGCCCGATATGCCAGGCTATAACCAGGTGTTGACCGCGCAGGATATACAGCAGCTGTTGGCGTATCTGCATACGCTGTAAGCTGCGGCCGCGGGTTATTCGTTCTCGCCGTGCTCGCTGCTGCCGTGGGATAATCTCCTCGTGAAGCAGAGCGTACTCACCGAACTTTTTCGCAAACTTCCATCGGTCGATGAAGTAATCAACGGCCCTGGCGTTGCGGGATTGGCGACCAGCTATGGACGCGAGCCGGTTGCCGACGCGGTGCGCGCCGTGATTTCCCGGCTGCGGCTGGAAATTACCTCTGGATTGCTGGATGAGGATGGATTGCTGCTCGCGCTCGATGGGCTTGCGGTCGCGGTGGAGGATCAATTGCGCCGGTCGTTGACTTACTCTCTACGGCCGGTGATCAACGCCACCGGCGTGATCCTGCACACTAACTTAGGCCGTGCTCCACTGGCGGAAGCGGCGATCAAACATATCGGGGAGACGGCTGCAAATTATTCCAATTTAGAGTTCGAGGTTGAGGCGGGCGTTCGCGGAAAGCGGGAGGTGCATGTCGAGCGGCTTCTGCGGAAGCTGCTAAGTGATTTCGCTGGGCTTCGCCCGGGTGGGACAGCCGAGGCGGCTGTCGCTACGAAATCAGAAACCGCGACCATCGTCGTGAATAACAATGCCGCGGCGGTACTGCTCGCGCTGAATTCTTTAGCGGACGGCGGAGAAGTCATTGTTTCGCGCGGAGAGTTGGTGGAGATTGGCGGATCGTTCCGAATCCCTGACGTGATGGCCAAGTCGGGGGCGATCCTGCGTGAGGTGGGAACGACAAACCGGACGCGCGTTACCGACTATGCAAGCGCAGTCAACGAACAGACGCGGTTAATTTTGCGGGTGCACCGGTCGAACTTCGAAATCAGCGGCTTCACGGAACAGGCTTCCAATGCGGAGTTGGTCGCGCTCGCGCGCAAGCACAATATTCCGATGATGGAGGACCTTGGGAGCGGCGCGTTGTTTGATTTGCGAGCGGTAGGAATCAGCGGCGAGCCGGGCGTGCTCGACAGCCTGCGCAGCGGCGTGGACGTGGTTACCTATAGTGGAGACAAGCTGCTGGGTGGGCCGCAGGCAGGGCTGATCAGTGGCCGAGCGGACCTGATCGCGCGCATGCGGTCGAATTCGCTATTCCGTGCGTTGCGCGTCGACAAGCTGATCTATGCCGCTCTGGAAGCGACTCTGCTCGCTTATGTGCGGCATGATCACAATTCGATTCCCGTTCTGCGCATGATGCGGCTTTCGAAGCAGGAGATCGACGAGCGGGCAAGTGCGCTGGCGGCGCGCGTCCAGCGCTCGAGGCTGAGGATTGAAATCATCGATGGCGAGTCGCTGCTGGGTGGCGGGGCGGCTCCATCTTCGGTTCTGCCCACACGAATTCTGGCGCTGGCGTGCGAAGGGTTCAGTGCGGATGAACTGGCGAGGAAATTGCGCGGGTCCGAGCCTCCGATCATCGCACGAGTTGAAGATGGCCGCGTGCTGCTGGATTTGCGCACGGTTTTTCCGGAGCAGGATGCGATTGTCGAGTCCGCGCTGGCGCGCATCAGCGGCGGCAGTGCAGCCTAAAGTGTAACTAAAGAAGGAATCATGATCGTCGGCACCGGTATCGACATCGCGGAAGTTCCACGCATACGGCAGTCGATTGAGCGATTTGGCGATCGGTTCTTGCATCGCATTTACACCGACGGCGAAATTCGCTACTGCGATTCGAAAGCGAATCGAGTGGAGCGCTACGCCGCTCGTTTCGCAGCCAAGGAAGCAGCGATGAAGGCATTGGGCACGGGATGGAGCCACGGCGTGCGCTGGCGTGACTGTGAAGTTGCGCGGCTTCCCGGCGGTCGCCCTACGATGGTGTTTCATGGCAAGGCCGGCGAAATCGCGGCCAGGCTGGGCGTGAAGAACGCCGCGCTGTCACTCTCGCATACCTCCGAGCAAGCCATCGCACAAGTGATTCTCGAAAGTTAAGTTCGGCGCTTGTTCCGTAGTCGTGTTCGTCTGGTAGACTGGCGCATTCCTTTTCATCATGCCTGCCGCCATTGAAGTTGTCGCGCCAGTTTCTGTTCCCCAGGAATTGCCCGAATCTACGCTTCTTCTCGGATTGGGATTCACGAGCTTCGCCGCGCTCTTGCTGGAGTTGGCGCTGACCCGGTTATTTTCCGTGGTCCTTTTTTATCACTTTGCGTTTTTAGCGATTTCGATCGCGCTGCTCGGGCTGGGCGCTGGAGGCGTTTTCGCGTATTTGCTGCGGGTACGGCTGGCAAAATTTTCCACGCCTGATCTGGCCGCTCGTTTGTGCATCGCCAATTCCATCATGGTGCTTTGTGTATTGGAAATTGTGCTGCACGTTCCGGTTGCTCTCACCGTGACTGGCAGGAATTTTCTGCACCTTACCGTCCTTTATCTTTCGGCGGCGCTTCCCTTCTTCCTGACTGGATTGTTGTTTTCTGTAGTATTTGCGCGCGAGACCTGGCGTGTATCGCGACTCTACGGCGCAGATTTGTGTGGAGGCGCTCTGGCTTGCCTGGCGGTAGTCCCACTGCTCAACTGGATGGGCGGACCAAATACGATCCTGGCAGCTGCCGCGGTGATGGCCGCATCGGCGATGGTTTGGGCGGGAAAATCGTATGCTCGCCGCGTAGCGGCCGGGACTTTCTTTCTCATTGTTGTCCTGATCGCGGCGAATCATTCGAATCGATGGATCGACGTGATTTACGCCAAGGGCATGTTTCGCGATCCAGCCTGGGTCGAATTCGCGCGATGGAATGCGTTGTCACGCGTGGAAGTGGACCGGCAGGGGCAGAGTAAGGCCATTGTGATCGATGCCGACGCTTCCACCTACATCATGAATTGCGACCTGGCGCACTGGCACGATTCGGAATGGGAGCGCGATTTAATGTCGGCTCCGCCGGCGCTGGCGAATGTTCTGCGTCCACGCGGCGAGTTCGCCATCATTGGCCCCGGCGGGGGCGTAGACGTGTTGCGCGCGGTCGCGAACGGCAGTCCGAGCGTGACCGGCATCGAAATTAATCCCATTATTGCGAACACCATTATGCGCGGGCGCTATGCGGATTACGCGCTGCATCTTTATGAGCGGCCGGAAGTTCATATCCATGTAACCGACGGGCGCTCCTATCTGCGATCGAGCACGCAGACATTCGATGTCGTGCAGATGACGCTGGTCGATACATGGGCGTCGACCGCGGCGGGTGCATTTGCCCTGAGTGAAAATAATCTGTACACCGTGCAGGCCTTCCGCGAATATTTTCAGCACCTCAAACCCGGGGGCATGATCGCCATTACGCGCTGGGAATTCCGGCAGCCGCGGGAAGCGCTGCGCGTGGTCGCCGTGGCGATGGAAGCTTTGCACGGCCTGAGCGTGGCGAATCCCGAGCGCAATTTCATTGTGGCCGCGCAAGGTCCGCTGAATGAAGACGGTATTCCGGTGGTGGTGTTGGCCAAGAAAACTGAGTTTACAGCGGATGAAGAGTCCGCGGTCCGGGACCATTTTGCGAAATACGATAGCCTCTCGCCGCTATACCTGCCTTCTGACGCCGGGACGCAAGCGGCGCATAATCCGTTTGCCGATCTGATCGCGAGCAACGATCCTTACCAGTTCGCGCGAAACTACGCCTACAACGTCGCGCCGGTGGACGACAATGCGCCATTCTTTTTTTTCACCCTCAAAGCTGGGCAGATTCTGCAGGAGGGCCGGCAACGCGGCATCGACTGGAAAGTGAATCTGGGCGTGCTGGTGTTACTTCTTGTGCTGATTATTTCCCTGCTGGCCGTAGTGGGATTTTTGATTTTGCCGTTGGCGCTGCAAGGTGGCCGGCAGTCGCCCCTTCCGCTGCTCTATTTCGTGGCCGTCGGCCTGGGTTACATCCTGGTGGAGATCGCTTTTATCCAGCGCTTCGTACTTTTTCTGGGGCATCCAACCTACGCCCTTACCGTGGTTATTTTTCTTTTGATGCTTTCCAGCGGCGCTGGCAGCCTGATGTCGAGGCGATGGCTACCCCGCACGCAAATGGCCTGGATGCCACTGATTCTTGTAAGTGCCGCGCTGTTGGCCGACGTATTCTTTCTCCCTCGTATTCTGATGGCGTGGGTCGGTCTGGCTTTCGAGTACCGGTTATTGATCAGCGCGATGCTGCTGGCGCCGCTCGGATTTGTGATGGGCATGCCGTTCCCCACCGGTTTGCGGGCACTGGCAATGCACGCGAATTCGGGTCAAGACGGCAGCGACGGGAACGCCGTGGAGTGGGCCTGGGCAATGAACGCCGCAGCCAGCGTGCTGGGATCGGTGTTGGCGATGGTGATTGCGATTCAGTTTGGCCTGAATGTAACACTTGCCTGCGGGGTAGCCGCCTACCTGCTCGCTCTTGTGCTGCTACCCTCGATTCATCGCCAGCGAAGTTAAGAACGCTTGCTTTTGTTATGATGCTGCGAGGGGCGGCCGGGCGTGGAGTTGATCCGTGCGGAGCCTTCGAAGACGCAGCCTAAGTCCGAGGAATTTACGTGCCGAGCCAGAAACAGATCAAGTGGTCGCAACTTCGCGTCGGCCTCACTGTGATTTTTGCCAGCCTTGTGCTGGCCTTGCTTTTGTTTTTGATGTCGGGCACGAACGGACTTTTCACTCACCGCATTACCCTCGTTTCTTTTTTTGACAACGCCAGCGGATTGCGCGTCGGCGCCCCCGTGCGACTGGACGGCGTGGACATTGGAAACGTCGTGAACATCCGCATTGTTCCCGATAAAGATAAGCAAATCACGCCGGTCGAAGTGATCATGAAGGTCACGACGAAATACGGCTATGACTTGCGGCGGGATTCCGTCACCTCGCTCGATACCGCCGGCGTCCTCGGCGAGACGTTTCTGGATATTGACAGCTCGCAAGCAATAGACAAACCGGCGCAGGATGGGGATGTTCTGAAGACCAGCGTGCATCCTGATTTCAACGAAGTGGTGCGCTCCGGGCAGAGCACGCTGCAAAATATGGACGCCTTGCTGAAGCGTGCCGACCGCATTTTGGCCTTCGCCGAGAGCGGCAAAGGATCGCTTGGCAAGTTGATTTACGACCCTAAGCTTTACGATCAGCTTTCGCAGACCGTGGGACAACTTAACGGATTGGTCGATGAGATTGCGAAGGGCAAAGGCAGCCTGGGACAGTTGATCAACAGCAATGACGCCTACAACAAATTTGTAGCTACGCTCGATAAGATGAACAGTTTGATTGACGATCTGCAGGCGGGAAAAGGCACGGCAGGGAAATTCCTGAAAGATCCGGAGCTTTATAACAACGCCAACGAGACCATCGCCAACTTAAAGCAGGTGAGCGCCGACCTGAACGCCGGCAAAGGCACAGCTGGAAGACTGCTAAAGGATGAGGAACTGGCGAAGAAACTCGACACGACGTTAACCAAATTGGCGGCGATTACCAGCGACCTGGAAGCGGGCAACGGTACAGCCGGAAAACTGCTGAAGGATGAAACGCTCTACACCAACGCGAATCATATGCTGGAAGAAACGCAAAATTTAGTGAAAGCGATCCGGCAGGACCCGAAGAAATATTTGAGCATCAAGCTGCACGTGTTCTAGGGAAAGTTGTAATTTTGTAATTTGGTAATTAAGACACCCGCGACGTTAAGATTTTCATTTACTAATTTACGAAATTACCAAATTACAAATTTTCTTCAGCGTTCTCCGATTCCGAAGAGCGCGCCCAGTAACAGAATGGTCAGAACTCCGAACGAGATCGCTCCATACTTCCAATCTTTTTCTTGCAGGAACAGAATTCCCGCCACCAGGACGCGCACTACCGGCGTCGCCAGCATCAAGAGCACACCGGCCCGTTCGATATCCTGTGGGATATGGTTGTGAACAAAGATTCCGGCCAGCAGCCCCGCCAGCATGACGAAGAAGCAGCTAAATGCTCCTACCCGCAGAACCAGTGCGACCACACGATCGAAACCGGGTTCGCGCAGTTGGCTCATGCCGAGCCTCCGGTGAATAGATGCACGGCAAGATGTCCGGCAAGATAGAGCATGATTCCAACCAGCAAGTAGACAACATATTTTGTCTGAATACGGGGGGCGAGGCGCGCGCCAAGCAACGATCCGAGGAAGACGCCCACCGAAAGAGGCGCGGCGATCTCGACTAAAATATCGCCGCGGCGATAGTAAACGATGGCGCTGGCCGCAGCGGTCACTCCGATCATAAAGTTCGACGTGGCCGTGGCCACCATCAGAGGAACATTCATGAAAATGTACATGACTGGAACTTTGATAGGACCGCCGCCGATGCCGAGCAATCCGGAAAGCCCGCCCGCAACCAGCGACGCGGCCAAACCAAGAGGATAGCGTTTGGGCTCGTACGGCGGAATGATGGTTTCACCCTTGTCATTCCAGGCGGGATCTTCATCTTTTACTTTTCCACCGCGCACCAGAATTGTGACGGAACTATAGAGCAGAAATCCCGCGAATAGTCCTTCGAGCATGTTGCGATTGAAATATCCGACCAGATACGCAGTGACAGCAGCGCCAAAAGCTGTTGCGAGCTCAAGGGTCATGCCCAGGCGAATGTCGGTGGTGTGACGCTGCAGATGAACCGAGGAGCTAGCCGCCGAAGTAGTGATGACAGCGACGAGACTGGTGCCGATGGCTTGCCGGATGGGAATTCCGAAGTGCAGCGCAAGGATGGGCGTAAGCAGAATGCCGCCGCCGATGCCGGTGAGAGCGCCAAGCAGTCCGGCAAAGAAGCCCAGCACCAGCAGGAGCACGCTCAGCATCTCGCGTTTACACCACGACCCGCGGCGCGGCGGTGGATTCCGCCTGCTCGTGGGCGTGGTAGCTGGAACGCACCATCGGTCCGGACTCAACGTGGCGAAAGCCGAAGCGCAGTGCGGCTTCGCGCAGTTCGTTAAATTCCTGAGGGGTGTAGAAACGCGCGATGGGCAGATGATCGCGCGATGGTCGAAGATACTGGCCCACGGTCAGAATGTCCACGCCGCGTGTGCCGAGGTCGCGAAAAACTTCGATCAACTCCTCGGAAGATTCACCGAGTCCAACCATGACGCCGCTTTTCGTAACCATGCCGGGAGAGAATTTCTTTGCGTTCTCAAGCAGAGCCAGCGTGCGCTCATAGCGTGCGCCGGATCGAACCGCGCGATAGAGGCGGGGCACAGTTTCCGTGTTGTGATTGAGGACGTCAGGCCGTGCATGGAGAACGATTCTCAACGGTTCTTCCAGTCCTTGAAAATCGGGGATTAAGACTTCTATGCGGCAATCCGGAATCAGCTGGCGAATTTCGCGGATGGTCTCGGCAAAAACTTTCGCGCCACCGACGTTGTCATCATCGCGATTTACGCTGGTAATCACTGCATGTTTCAGTCCGAGCGTTGCGACGGCTTGCGCCACGCGGCGCGGCTCATCCCAGTCGATCGGCTCAGGGCGGCCTTTGGGCACGGCGCAGAATCCGCAGCGGCGAGTGCAAATATCGCCCAGCAGCATGAAGGTGGCGGTCTTGTGATTCCAGCATTCGCCGATGTTGGGACATTGGGCCGATTCGCAAACCGTGTGTAGTCCAAGCCCGCGAGCGAGCTTTTTAAGCTCGTGGAAGTTGTCGCCAACCGGCGCTTTGGCGCGCAGCCAGTCCGGTTTGGGCACACGAAGCGGTGGATTGACATCAATCTGAATCAGCTGGGAAGATCCGGCCATCCCTTCGATTCTATCAGTTCACCCGCAAGGTCAGCCCACTTCGACCAGACCGTAGGTATGCTGCCAGCGCGTGCGCAGGGCGACTTGCGCGCGGCTGATCTCGGCAGCAGAAATCTCAGAGTTTGGTCCAGCCATGACTGAGGCGGCCTCACGTTTTGCCAGTTCTAACAATTGCCGGTCGCGGATCAGGTTGGCCACGAGGAAGCTCGGCATGCCAGCCTGGCGTGTGCCGAAGAACTCTCCAGGCCCGCGTAGTTCGAGATCCAGTTCCGCGATTTTGAAGCCGTCGTTCGTCTTCACCATGGCGTCGAGGCGGCGTTCGCCTTCTTCAGTCACTTTGCCTCCAGTCATCAAAATGCAGAAAGATTTTGCCGCGCCGCGTCCGATGCGGCCGCGCAACTGATGAAGTTGCGCTAATCCAAAACGCTCCGCATGCTCGATCACCATCACGGTGGCGTTGGGCACATCTACGCCAACCTCAATCACTGTCGTCGCCACTAAAATTTGCAGGTCGCCTTTCTGGAACATACGCATGACCTGATCTTTCAAGTCGGAATCGAGACGGCCATGCAGCAATCCGACTTTCAGATCGGCAAAGATTTTCCCGCTCAGCTCTTTGTACATTTTGACCGCGGCTTTCACTTCCGTCTCTTCGTTCTCGGCAATTACCGGATAGACCACGTACACCTGATGTCCCTTGGCAACTTGCTTGCGCACAAACTCCCAAACTTCGTTCGAGCGGTCGTCCGTGATTCTTCGCGTGACGATCGGGGTGCGACCCGGCGGAAGTTCGTCGAGCACGCTGAGATCGAGATCGCCATAAAGAGTGAGCGCGAGTGTGCGCGGAATGGGCGTTGCCGTCATCACCAGAACGTCTGGTTCGGCGAGATTCGTCTTCGCGGCTTCCGCTTCGGATTCGGTGAGAGCGACGCCTTTGCTGCTGTCACCGGATTTTTTCATCAACTTAAGGCGCTGCAAGACCCCGAAGCGGTGCTGCTCGTCGACGATGACTAGTCCCGGCTTGGCGAACTCAACTTTTTCCTCCAGTAGCGCATGCGTGCCGATCACGAGTTGCGCGTTGCCTTGCGCGATGTGGCGGCGGATTTCGCGCTTGCGGTCGGATTCCAACGATCCGGTGAGCAGAACGATGCGATACCCGGCGGCCTCCAGGATTTTTCGCGCCGAGAAATAGTGTTGTTGCGCGAGAATTTCCGTGGGCGCCATCAATGCGACTTGATACCCGTTTTCGATGGCGATGATCGCCGCCTGAAATCCAATGATCGTTTTGCCGGAGCCGACATCCCCTTGCAGCAAACGCCGCATGGGATGAGCCTGCTGCATGTCATCGGCAATTTCTTTCAACACGCGCTTCTGCGCCGCCGTGGGATGAAAGGGCAGAATCTTTTTAATCGCCTGGCGCACGCGATCGTCCAACTTGAAAGCAATTCCAGTTTTCGTTTTCTGCTGGCGGCGTTTGAGTTCGAGCCCCAATTCTGTGAAGAACAATTCTTCAAAGATCAGCCGGATGTGCGCGGGCGTGCGCGACGATTGCAAATCTTCAAAGCTCTCGCCGGGTTCGGGCCAATGCACCCTCCAGAGCGCTTCGCGCGGCGACAGCAGCGCCAGGCGCTCGCGGACGGCTGCCGGAATCGCCTCAGTAATTTCCGGAGTCAGCTCTTCCAGCGCGGTGTGGATGACCTTACGAAACCAGCGTGCGCTTACTTTGCCTTGTCCCGCCGATTCGTAAATAGGCACGATGCGCCCAACTTCGAGCGACGCGGCGGCTTTGTCATCGGCGGCGTCGCCGGCAGCATCGCCTAACATTTCCACTTGCGGCTGAATAATTTGCAGCTCTCCGCTACGCGAATCCTGCTCGACTTTTCCGTAGAGCGCGACCAGCTGTCCGGCCTTGAATTTGTCTTGCAAGTAGGTCGCGTTGAACCAGAGGCACTTCAGCTTCGACCGACCCTGCCCAACCGTTAACTGAAAGATAGGCATGCGGCGGGTGCGAAACAGGCCGGAGTTGCGGACCTCACCAATCACCGTGGCCATCTCGCCGGCGCGGAGCTCGGCGATCCCGCGCGGATTCAGCCGGTCTTCATAGCGGAAAGGCAGATAGTTGAGCAAGTCACCGACCGTCGAAATGCCTTTTGCAGCGAGGATCTCCGCCAGTTTGGGGCCGATTCCTTTCACGTATTGCACGGGCGTGGTGAGTTCAAGCATGCTGAAGTTACAAGGATGTTAGCAGGGAGTTGTTCCAGAGTCCCGCGCGGCTTTGAGTCCTTAAGGTACGAAACAAGATTGCGGACTTCGAGCGATAATGTCAGGGTGCCCTTTACCCTCGCGCACGGTGCCGCAGTTTTGCCTTTCCGCGGTTCGCGGCTTGTGTTTCCCGCTTTATTGGTCGGCAGCTTTGCCCCGGACTTCGAATACTTCTTTCGCCTGAATCCAAGCGGCCGCTTTGGGCACACTTTGCTGGGAGTGTTCGTCCTGGATCTTCCGCTCTCACTTTTCGTTCTGTGGCTCTACCATTCCTTCGTCAGTCTACCCGTGGCAAAGTTGCTCCCCACCAGGTTCGCGCACCGGCTGGCAGATCCTGGGAAAGAAAATATTTTCGGAGGAGTAAGAGGGTTTACCCTGATCATGATTTCCATTTTTGTCGGAGTGATGACTCACATCGCGTGGGATTCGCTGACACACCGGAACACGTGGCCGTATCGACACTGGCGAGTTTTGTCCCAGGCCGTAAGCCTTCCGATCCTTGGTTCGATCCCTTGCTACAAAGTTCTTCAACATGGCAGTACGATCCTTGGCCTGGCAATTTTTGCAACATGGTTGCTCATGCGCTATTGGGCTAGCCCAGGCCCAGATCCGAATTTCAGAAGTTCGACTACGTCGATGCGAAAAGTGGTGATCACTCTGGCTATTCTGGGAGTGGCCACGATTGGTGCGGTTGTGCGGTCGCTGCTGGTGGTTGGCCCTCCGGTTGGCCCTTCGGCAGAGAAGCAATTTGTGGGGGTATCCGTTGTAACAAGCATAGCGCTAATCTGGTGGGAACTCGTGGCCTATGGAGTGTTTCTATCCTGC
>Ga0302140_10011394_pt1 | contig 10936 bp, 12 predicted proteins | sample I_Bog_E1_1_FD_202095 | JGI IMG/M metagenome (GOLD analysis project Ga0302140, IMG submission 202095) | Peat permafrost microbial communities from Stordalen Mire near Abisko, Sweden - I_Bog_E1_1 | ecosystem: Environmental > Terrestrial > Soil > Wetlands > Peat | place: Sweden: Abisko, Stordalen...
CGAACTCAAAGTCTTTACTCGGGACACCGCACACCGGGCCGCCGATTATCTGTGCCTTCTGCTGGCAATCCTTTTGCATCCCCTCATGGTGGCCAGTCCTTTGGCCCTCCCCTGCTGGGTAATAACCAAGGCGCATTCTCCCCATCTAGTAGTATGATTAACAGTCCAACTACTTCGACCACTGGGTCTACTTGGTCGCGACGTGAGTCGATCAATGCTGCCGATGAGGCGTGGAGGCGCAGAACATGGCACCCAGAGTCATATTCAAATTATACCAGCCGCCTACGGGATGTTACACATGCGGAGAATTTCTATTCTTCTGGTACACCGCCTCAAGCGCCAGTTGTTCCAAGCAATGCTCCACCTCTACAAACCATGCGTTTGCCTGGGATCGAGAGCTTTGATCCGCTGCCACCGCGGCCCACGACCCCGATTCGCCGTCAACCAAGTCCTATGATGATTGATACTCCGAGTCGCCACATACCTCATCCTGCCGAGCAGTATCAAAGTGAGAGACCAAATAGTCAGCATTGGGACCAGGGCATCAACCGAAACATGAATCGCCTCGATCTGGCTCAAGGAACGCCTCCAACGGACGCCGCCAGTTCATGGGCTTCCGAAGCCAATAGAGCAGTTCAAGCACAAGCGGAACACGCCAGAGCTCAACCAGCAGTACGATTTGAGGAATCTCCATACTCAGCGAGACCACATACAAGTGGCGGTGCATTCCACCAGCATACAGTCAGCGCTCCTCCCGTCACTCCGAGAGAAGCCAAACGCCATGGATGGTATCACGGTCCTGTCTCTACCCAGCACGCCATGGCTCCAGTTCAAAGGACTTCTCCTGCGGAGTCTAGCGACTCTGAACGGGGTATTCCTCACACTCCAAGCAGCTCAACCTTGGGCGAATATCAACCCGGGATCGTCCATTCAAATGGCTGGGTCGAGAACCGCAATGGGAGCAGTATCCCACCTACACAAGATCCCCGCGCTGTCCCAACCAACGGTTACGCGCCTTATCCACCTCACAGTGGGACCGAAGCTGCATACACCTACGCCTCTAATGCCCAACAACAAACACAGCAGCAGCAACATCACCAGATTCCCAAATCCACTGACAGCAACATGCTCAGGCTAGAAGCATTGGTAGCTGTAGCCACGAGCGAAGAGAATGTGGCAGCTGCCTACTAAGTATGAGATATCCCAACACGATATTCGGAAATATTTTTGATTGTGGCGAACTGGTCAGGACAGAACGAGAGGACCTTTTGTGTTGTACATACACATTCTTCATAAGATACCCGCGTTTTTATTATACACGCCACGACGTAACGACGACACACGACACCGACAGAACCTTTTAACGGCTGGGGCTAGGTCACCGGACACGTAGGGCATTCTCTGGCGTTAACTTGAAACATTTTTCTTTCTCTCGGCGCTCTTTCCGTATCCTATCCTCTCGATTCGATTCGATTCGATGGTACGAGGCATTCGCTTAGCATTTCCGGTCTTGCATGGATACATCACGGACAGCATTTTGTTCATCCGCCTCACCATTCGCTCGAGGCTTGCACTTGCATTTTGGGTACCGGTACAGGTTGGTAGCGTGCATGTTTTGCCTTGAGATTTGGAATCTGGGATTTTGGCTTCGGCTTTGGGATTTGGATTGGATTGGTTGGTATGGAAGGAAGGTGGGATTGCTGCTTGATATACCCTTGCTATCGTTTTGCGCCTGTGTGACAGATGACAGAGGCCGACGGAGAGGAATTGAGCGTAATTTGTCGCGGGGGGACGATGGAGTGGAAGGGGGTAGGGAGGGGTAGGGAGGGGTAGGGAGAGGTAGGGTGGCTCAACGAGGTCTCGTCGCTCTGGTCACACCGGTTATATTTGGTATGAAATTATATTCAAACTCCACACATGTATGCTCTTCCTAAACTTTACGTTCTCGGTATTCTGTTCTTGATTGCTGCAAGTGCAGCTGGATTCATCCTCATCCGCAAATTGTCGCTGTATGCTTTAACTCCGTACCGTTTTGCGACGGGGGTGGGTGTACGACAACACTGAAGTCAAGTGACACCCGCTTCCGCGCCGATGCTGTCGAAGACGAAGTAAAGCAGATACTGGACATATTGAGCGCCAGGTCTGGCGTTGGCCTTGGCGAGATCACATAGACAGCAGTATTATCCGTCGAATAACAAAGAAAAAGCCGTCGTTCCGTTTGCACCGAAAGCGGGCTTGTAGATTGCGGTGCTTAGCATCTGGACTGGCGAGAGCACTCATTTTGACTAAGGCGTATCCGGTGATGCGAAGACGAGGACTCTCCGTTTTGAGAGGAGACGGATAAAAGATGAACTGCAATCGGTACTCTATACTCCAGCTCATCGAGGACCATGGAGGTGTTTGAACTTTCGCAGGGACGAATGCCCGCCGCTGACTGGTGGGTGCTGAAGAATTTCCGGACGGAAGGTTTTATATCGGTAGGCAAGACACTGCCGAGAAAGGGGGGCCTTTGCGATGTCACGTGCCTAGTGTCAAAATACCCCTTTTCGCATCGTTATCCTTGTAAGCTCTCATGACAGATCTCACCACAATCCTGAGTATACCCGTTTTTTAGCCAGTAATGGAGTTGAGTCAGCATGTCGCTGTCGTCTCTAGGTAGTAGCGAACTTTATCCGTTTCAGTGACGGTGATGGTGATGATTGCCGACGGAGATTCTAGACTAGACTTGCGGAACGGTTGAAAACGAAGAAGGATGCGAGACTGGAAGCCCAGCATCGCAAGCCAAGATTTCAATGGCGAGAATGTCGCTATCGTCTCTACGGCCGTGTAGAGAAAGAATTGCTCATCGAGTTGAGGTGGTGTGGCAGATTGAGTATTGAGTCTGTTGGACAGCCTGCAAAACCGTTACTACAATTTCATGTCCTGTCTTTCAGCGACGAGAGCGCCTTATGTCCTAGTAGGCGAAATAACTACTGAGAAAGGGGGAAGGGTTGGCGAGGCCACGTGACTTGGCCTCCTTTCGCATCGGCGTTCTTGCAAAGTTTCATGTGAGGACATCAGCAAAGGTCTTAGCGATCTTGAGGTAGAGAATTCGTTTTCAGGCAAACAACGGATTTGAAAATGGACATGGACATGTCGTTGACGTTCCTAGGCAGAGGAAGAACGCTGGTCCAGCTTATGGCAGACTGGGATTCTAGTGGACCGGAGGGCAAAAGTTTGTTACGCTTTCACTCGTGTCTTTAGACACTTCTGGTCTACAAGATCCTTCCCGAATAAGGGGGGATGGGTACTAACGAGGTGCCACGTGGCAACTCTCAACATCCCCCTTTCCAGGGTCGCATCGACAACCTTATGCGCGTTTCATCTGTTTCTTCGTAGGCGAGGATATCAGCGAATCTCATCACGATCTTGACCTACAGATTTCGTCTTCAGGTAAACAATAACGTTGAGAATCAACACGTTGCGGTCGTCTCTACGGTGGCAGAGGACCTCAACTGCTGCTCTTGGACGTGTGGACACAAGGATGGGTGGACGGGACCTGCAAAACCGTTGCTACAATCTCACGCCCTTCGTCTTCGTATCCAGCATCGCAAGCCAAATTTTGATGCCGAGGTGTCAATACTGTTCCAGAATCGCGGTTAAAGCTTTCCATCGAAGCCCAGCGCAAACGAAGGCTCGTATTCGACTCCAGGAAAGACATCAGTTCGGATTCGGTATGCAAAATGCTTGGTTCTTTTTGTGAGTTGGGATGGAATCGCAAGCCAAAGATAGCGATGGCAGGAAGGGTGTCGGTACTGTTCCGGAATTGGGGTCGAAGCTTACGAGCACACTTCAGCGCAAACGAAGCTACGAAGGTAGAAGGCCGGACTCGGATTCGACTCCAGGAAAGGCCTCAACTCGGAATGGGGCCCTGGAAACTGAGGACTGAGTCTCACGTCCTTTTTCACCTTCAAAGCAAGCTGCGCAAGCCAAAGCTAGCGAAGGCGAGAATGGTGTCAATACTGTTCTGGAAGCGGGACTGAAGTCCACGATCACGCACAGCACTTCAGCGTAGACGAAGAAGGTCCAGTCTCGGATTCGAGTTCAAATTCAGGAAAGAGAGGAACATCAACTCGGACTCGGCCTGCAAAGCGTGCACTTCTGTTTGTGACTTGGGACGGAATCGCAAGCCAAAAGTAGCGATGCCGAATGGTGTGAATACTGTTCCGGAATTGGGGCTGAAGCTCAGCAACGTACTTCAGCGTAAACGAAGAACACTGAGACTCGTATTCGACTCCGCGAAAGAAATCACCTCGGTCTACGGATTTTGCACTTCTTTTTGCGACTCGGGACGAACTTGACTTGTTCTTGTTGCGACTTGCGAGGAGGTCGGACGAAGCGAGGGGTTGAAGCACAGTCGTGAAGCGATGCGAAGCGAGCTAAGCTGTGCGATCACAGTACTTTCAAGTGATGCACCCCCCTTTCCACACATGACTTCACCCCGTACTCGTTCCTTTAATCTCTATCCGACCCGAAACTACGATTGCAAGGACAAAATGCGATTATGGCATAGGATGGGACGAACGAAAAGTGTCAGAAAGCATGGAGCACAGACTGACGTATGAGAAGCATCGCCAAGGTGCTCATCGCGACATGAAGCATGCGATATTGAGGACTGTGACCGATTTCATACACAAGCAATCTCATCCATGTGGTTGTATATATGTATCCCACATTCCTGCATAGAAGAGCTGTCAATTGTCAACAGCAACTCAATCTTCTGCGCCCTCAAGTCTATCTTCATCCATCATCATGAAGTTCACTGACTCTGGAGTCCTTGCCTTGGCGCTACTAGTTTCAATCTGCTGGGCAGCACCTGCTCAACTTCCTTACAACCAATTGGCAGCAGTCTCAGTATCAACGATAACTTCGATCAAGCCTAAAGCTAGTACTTCGTCATTACCATCAACAAAGTCTTCAGCAAACCCCAAAGCTGCAGCTTCCTCTCAACCAGCAGCTGTCCAACCGCCAGCAGCACAGGCCCCTGTTCTCCTCTCTCCAGCTACGGCCGAGCAAGCAGGAGGTGGTGTCCCAAGCGGCCCTCCACCTCAAACGTCATTCAGCCCAAATGCTCTCGCCAACTTCCGAGTCGCAAACTTCATCGAGGGCATCGAGTCAGGTTTCTTTGCCGGGGCACTTGACAGTCTCAACAAAGACGCAACCTTCAACAACGCTTCCGCCGACGGAAAATCGATCGCCAACGTCACCACCCAGATCGCCGCCCAAGAACTCGTCCACAAGGCCACACTCGAAGGCCTCCTCTCCATCGCTAACCAATCCCCGGTGCCAGCCTGCGCGACCATCTTCCCAGTTAACGACACGCCCGACTTCCTGGCGAAAGCCAACATCGTAACCAGCGCCGCCATCGGCGTAATCATCACGATCCTGCAATCCCTCTCGGCAACAGACCCCAACCTCCTCGGCCCACTGTCAAGTATTCTAAGCTGCGAGTCCCAGCAAGACGCCTTCTTTCGCATGAGCGGCTCCAACACGCCCAGCGCATCGCCATTCAATACAGCCCTATCTACAACCTTCGCCTACAACATCGCGCTCACATTCGTCGATCCGCGATCCTGCCCACAACTCCTGCCGCTCCCGATCTTGCCATCCCTCAACCTCACTGAGCCGGTTTTCGTCTCCACGGCTCCAAAAACACCGCCGACGTCCATCACATTCACTGCATCAGGAGTCTCGCAGACGCAGAAGTTATACGTGGGCTGGGTGAACCAGGCGAATCCAGTCATGTACTCGAACGTCACGATCCTGAATGGTGTTGCTACGGCTGATATACCCACGGGACTTACGGGCATTGCGTTTGCGGCGCTGACGGCGGACAATACGGCTACGACTGTGGATGGGCTGACGAATGTGACGATTGCGGGGCCTGCACCGGTGCTTATGTCTTGATAGATCATCATCATGCATGTAATTTGTTTTGTTTTGTTTTATTTTGGTTTGGTTGCAAGAGGCATTGTTTGCAAAATACCTATTTGTTTACAATGACAGCGCTTAGATTGTTGTTCTTGTATATAAGAGTCGCGTTCTACTTGAACAGTATATAGTTATCAATTGAGTATATATTATTACCATTCAGATTATCATGTACTATGCCTTCCTGCGATGAGAGATCTCGGATACATTTCTTGAAGCGCAATTGGACGGCATACCGCACACCGCTTCTAGAGTGACTTAGACGTCAAGAGTTGACATCATTTCCATTGTTTGATGCATTTCTCCTGCTTACATCGAGAGTACCTGACTTCGTGCGATACGTGCTTCGCATCGCACCACCCCGCCAAGACCCAACGCCATGGCCCCGAAAAAGCGGTAAGCGGGGTCCAGACGGACTTCTAGCGTTCGATTCTGGCAGATAGCCAAGATGAGATGATGCTCCGTCGCCCTTCCATACCTCACCAAGAGTTCTTGCGAAGCGCTAGAAAGCGAGAACCGAGAAACGAACGCTGTCTCAAACGATGGGACGAGGCTCGCATGCGAGCAGCGAGCTATTTAAAGTGACTTCTATGATGCAGGATGAAACATGCACGGAAAATGGCTCGCAAGAAGGGCTGGGCTGGAATTTCAGCATGGGGGATTGGGGCAAGAATGGAAGATGTTTTCTTCTTGGTAGGAGGTGATTCAGGGGCTGTTTATGACTCGCTTGTTGATTGGCGAGTTCACGTGATTTACTCCAGGTTAAGGTCTTTCGTACGAAAGGGGGTTGCAAGAAGTCATGAACACCCCCCATGTTTCTGCCATTGCCAAGCCATCCAAATTAGGTATAGATTACACGCTGCTTTAATGCTCTACCAATGCGTCTGGGCACCTTTCCGGAATCTCACTTTCTCTAGCCGCTCTGGAAGTGAGTCTATATACTTATTAAAGTCTTCCACCGTAATATCGTGTTCCCAGATATCAAGAACTGCGTCCTGTAGCTCTTCTAAAGTCCACCCGCCATACGGTTTCCTATTCCGGAGCCTTTATTTCAAGATCCTCCATACGTTCTCAATTGGATTCAAGTCCGGGGAATAAGGAGGCCAGTCAATCGAGTAGATAAAGCATTCTACCCGTGCCTTATTATAAAGGCCGTGATTCCTCCGAGTATCCTTCTTTCCGTGTACTTTACTCCCGTCCTCAACTATAAAGTAGTCTTCGCCCGCACAGAAATCCCCTATATGCCGTCCATTCCTTTCATTACAAATGTCTCCTAAGAGCCCCCGTAAGATCTGCTTCTCATACTTCTCTTGTGTAAAGCCCTTCCCTTCTCCTTCTATTAATAGGATCACAAGCTTGCTCTTGAAATTATAGCCAATTATAGCCGCGTAGTATATCGATGTTCGCCCGCTTTGGAATTTGAATTGGATATAATCGAGTCTACGTCGTTCTCCTCGTTTTCGCAGAATCTTAAGGCGTCGGCGAAGAGTTGATTGAACTGTTGTTTCGTCGTAGTAAAAGCCCCTTCGCCAGTACTCTTTCGTTCGGTCCCAGTTTGCAACCGCAAAGGCGTATCGTTTGAGCCGGTGCTCGTGTGAGAGGAAGGGCTTGCAATCAGGTATATGGTAGTGATATCCGTGACGGGCGAAAGCAGCTAAAATTGTTTTATTAGTGGCCTTAATACCGTGTACTTCTGCGATCTGCTGAAAGGGCATTGCTCGCCGGTCAAAGTGGCCTATCATCCACTAAATCATCTCCTTCACCTTCTCATCTGGGATAATCGGACGTCTACCCGGTCGTGCCCCTTTACTTCGTCGATCGGAGGGTTGGTGAAGCCATTTAAGTGCTGTTGTGCGGTTAACCTGTACTCGCCGGGCTGCCTCTACTTGTGAGAGCCCTTGCTCAACGAGACACCGAAATCGCGCGCGTTTAGGTGTCTCGTGCTCTTTTCGTAGTGTCTTGCGAACGTATCCTATTGTGTTTGCTGACCTGATGAAGCTGTGAGGGCTGTGAGAGCTGTATAATGAGAGTGTTGAGAGAGAGAGAAGGTGCTAGAACAGCGGGACGCTAAACTCACCGCCTTGCAGGGGGGGTGTTCATGACTTCCTGGAACCCCCTTTCGTACTTTGTACACACCACAGTAGCTTACTGCCTGAAATTCAAGGCTTGAGAATAGAACTCCAAAGATTGAAGGTAAATTCTGGATTTTGTCTTTTGTCTTCTGTCGTCCACTCTCCATTTCTTTAGCTTCCTTTGCAGCATAGAAAGAAATCATGCTCAATCGAAATTGACTTTAAATATAATATGCATATGGCTTCTAGGATTCTAGCCTGAGCGATGCCAGTCTTGCGCGCTCCAATGATGTACGACAATCTCATTGCCGCGAGGCTACCCAAGCTGAGTCCGCCAGCCTCAACACGACGTTTTCTCCAACTTCACTCCGCATCTATACTGATTCGACGGCTTAACAAACTACCCAAACCCCTACTCTACTACGACCCTTGAACCTTTCGAATAATGCGTCTGCTACAGTCTGATAATGATGGCAACCTCAGCCTGACCGAGTTCTTTGAGAGCGCCATACCCAACTATGCTATACTTTCACACAGGTGGGGAACGGACGAGGTCACCTTCAAGGACCTGACAGACGGTACAAGCAAGAGTAAAGCTGGCGGCTATAGCAAGATACAGTTCTGCGAAGACCAGACTAGGCGTGATGGTTTGAAATACTATTGGATTGACACATGCTGCATCGACAAGTCGAGCAGCGCCGAGCTCTCAGAGGCTATTAACTCAATGTTTCGCTGGTATCAGGAAGCGGCCAGATGCTACGTCTATTTATCAGATGTTTCAACAAGGGATCAGAAAGCAAGTGATGCGTGTACTTGGGAATCTGCTTTCCGAGCAAGCCAATGGTTCACACGAGGCTGGACCTTACAAGAACTCCTTGCTCCAAGATCAGTTGAATTCTATTCCCGGGAGGGAAATATTCTAGGTAATAAGAGGACTCTCGAGCAACAAATCCACGAAATTACAGGAATCCCTACCACGGCGCTTCGAGGAAACCCTCTTTCCCAATTCGACGTCAATGAACGATTCTCTTGGGCAAAAGGTCGACAAACCACACGCGGGGAAGACAAGGCATATGCACTCTTTGGGATTTTCGACGTCCAGATACCACTTCTTTATGGCGAAGGAGAAGTCAAGGCGTTTCTGCGGCTCCGGGAGGCAGTTGACAGACCTTTAAAGGGTAAGCCCTATTCCAACGACTGGCACTCCTGGCAAGTCGCAAAGGTCCAAGCTAACCCCGCGCTAATGACGTCCCGACCCGCAGAAACACCGGAGATTCCACCGAATCCGTCGACTTTTATACCCTTTAGTCGCGACGCAGACTTCGTCGAGCGAGGAATACTCGATCATATTCATCAGAAATGTGCTGTCTCGGGATCTCGAACTGCGCTCGTTGGCCTGGGCGGCGTGGGGTAAGCGTAGACGCTTCTGTCAAGACGTATTACTAACTACTGTGAAGCAAGTCGCAACTCGCTATCGAATACGCATACCGAACTCGAGACCGCTCGCCGGAGACGTGGGTTTTCTGGGTCCACGCAAGCAATGCCGCCCGGTTCGAGCAGAGCTTTCGAGACATAGCGGACCGTGCCAAGATATTTGGGCGGCAGAACCCAACGGCCAATATATTCCAGCTCGTGCACGACTGGCTGCTCGATAATAGGAAGGGGAAGTGGGTTCTTATACTAGATAATGTGGATGATGCTAGCTTCCTCATCGAGGCTCGAAGCACTGCCCAAGATGGGCAAACGAACGGCATAGAGAGCGGGAACTTACGGCCGCTCGTGGCGTATCTTCCGCAGTGCCCTCATGGATCGATTCTCATAACCACACGGAGCAGAGACATGGCTCTCAAGCTAGTTGAACAGCGCAACATTATCGAAGTCGAGCCCATGAGTAAAGCAGATGCGCTGGAACTCTTTGCGAGCAAGCTAGGTGGAGACGACAGTAGTGATGACGCTACCGAGCTCGTCGCAGCGCTCGAGTTTATGCCGCTAGCTATCGTTCAGGCTGCTGCGTACATTTCCCAAAGAGCACCGCGCTATTCTGTGCGAGATTACCTCCGGGACTTTCAAAAGAGTGATCGTAAGAGAACAAGTCTTTTAGACCGCGAAGGTGGACAGCTGCGTCGAGATCGGGAGGCAAAGAACTCTATTCTTATTACGTGGCAAATTTCGTTCGATTATATCCGTAAGAGCAGACCATCAGCTGCTGATTTGCTCTCACTTATGAGCTTTTTTGACCGGCAAGGAATTCCCGAGGATCTGCTTCGGAGTCAAGACGAGCAGCGAAACTCGCGACAAGATCAGGAAGAGCGCAGCGACGGTAATGCTGTCGATAGTGACGACGATGACAATGGCACATCACAATCCAGCGTAAGTAATGGATTTGAAGAAGATGTCTTGGCCCTCCGAGATTACTCGTTCATCTCTATCAATACGGACGGTACAACCTTCGAGATGCACGGACTGGTCCAGCTAGCCACGCGAGAGTGGCTCAAAGCTTACGGGCAGCAAGAGAGGTGGAGAGAGCAATTTATTAAAAATCTTGACTCCGAGCTTCCAACAGGAGGTTACGAAAATTGGGCGAGGTGTCAGACGCTTTTCCCGCACGCACAATCGGCAGCAGCACAACAGCCAGAGGGACAAGACTCATTGAAAGACTGGGCTTCAATACTTTATAAGGCTGCATGGTACGCGTGGACAATGGGGAAAGGGGTAGAGGCAGAGAACATGTCGATTCAGGCAATAAAAGTAAGGAAGAGGATTCTCGGTCGAGAGCATAATGATACGCTAAGTAGTATGTTAATAGTCGGCTTAGCTTACGAACTACGAGGCAAGTACGACGCGGCCGAGCCGCTCTACCACGAGACGCTGCAGCTGCGAGAGAAGGTCCTCGG
>Ga0302140_10011395_pt1 | contig 10936 bp, 9 predicted proteins | sample I_Bog_E1_1_FD_202095 | JGI IMG/M metagenome (GOLD analysis project Ga0302140, IMG submission 202095) | Peat permafrost microbial communities from Stordalen Mire near Abisko, Sweden - I_Bog_E1_1 | ecosystem: Environmental > Terrestrial > Soil > Wetlands > Peat | place: Sweden: Abisko, Stordalen...
CCGTGTCGTCAGCGTCCTGCCGCAAGCCGCCGCGCCCGAGGCGAAGGACGCCGCGCATCACGGCGCGCTGCTGGACGCGGCGGAGACGCAATTCGCCGATATGGAAAGCGCGATCTTCCATCCCCCGGCGGTCGTGGACAGCCGCACATTCAGCGCCGAGAAGCTGGCCGCCTATTTGCGCGGCCACGAGCTTGGCGGCCCGCACACCACGCTGACGAGCGCCAAGGTCCTGGCCGGCGGCCGCTCCAAACAGACCGTGCTGGTCGCGCAGACCGGCGCCGCCGGCCTGCCGGAAATGCTGGTCATCCGGCAGGATTGGTCGAGTGCCGTCACCGGCACCTCGGTGGTGACGGAATTTGAATTGCTGCGCCGGGTCGCCGGCGCCGGGCTGAAGGCGCCGATGCCGCTGATCCTGGAAACCGACCCCGCCATCCTCGGCTCGCCGTTTCTGGTCATGCAGCGCATGCCGGGCGCGCCGCGCGGCGATATTTTCCATCCGCCTGCATCGGAACGGCTGGCGCTCGACCTCGCGCAACAGCTCGCCTTGCTGCACGCGCTGCCGGTTGCTGAGTTCGACGCGCTGGGCGTGCCGACCGAGGCTTTTTCCAAGGACCAGTTGCGCCAGGGGCTGGCCGGATTCCGCGAAACCTATGGCGCCATCGGGCTGCCTTCGGCAACGATCAACGCCGCCTTCGACTGGCTGGAAGCGGCGATTCCCACTGTCGATGGCGCGCGCGCGCTCACGCATAACGATCTTGGCTGCCATAATTTCCTGATCGACGGCGAGGATTTGAGCGCGATTCTGGACTGGGAGCTGGCGCATATCGGCAACCCGGCCGCCGACCTCGGCTATATCAGGAATTTTGTCGGCAAAATGACCTCCTGGGAGCGGTTCATGGCCGCGTACGAGGCCGCCGGCGGTCCGAAGATCACGCCGGAAACGGTGGATTTTTATACGATATGGTGCGGCGTGCGGCTGTTCTGCCTGTTGATGAAAGCGCGCGCCGGTGTCGCCATGGGGATGGTGCAGGACACCGAGATCACCTATGCCTGCGCGCATTTCATTCCCCAGCAGCACCACGTCCTCTCCATCGAACTGCGTAAGATATTGTCGTAGAAAAAAGCAGCGCTTTTCGAAAAAAACCTCGCCGCCGCGCAGCGCACCAAAAGTTTTTTGGTTACTTTTTTTCAAAAAAGTAACTGCTTTCTTACCGACTCACGGCATGAGCTTGACGACGTCGCCGATGGCGATGAAGGGCATATAGCCGAACCCCGCCTGCCCGTTGACCTGGACCCGCACGGCGACCTCCCGGTGGTTTGGCCGCAATCGGCGCCCGTCCGGCATCACCACCTCTTCGGGGTCGGAAATGTCGTAGGTGTCGATCTCGCTCAACAGGCCGGCGCTGCGCCACACGCCCTGACCCTTGCCGTCATCATAGCCCGCATCATAGCCGAACCCCTTATACGCCCACGGGCGGGCCGCCGGTTCGGCGACGATGTCGTAGTGCCGGCCATCCTCCGTGACCGCGTGCACATGCAGCCGCCGGGGCGCCCGCGTGCCGGGAAAGGTTTTTACGTCCCACTCATAGGATTTCACTTTCGAGGCGCCGCCGGACGGCGGCCCGATATGGCCGGTGACATAGATCCCCTGCCCCTCGGCATTTTCGATCACCTGGATGCCGCCGCCGAGGTCGTCGCCGGCCATGAAGCCGACATAAAACAGCAACAGCCCCTTGCCGCCGGCGCGCGCCGCCGAGGGGAAATTATCCGTCACCCCCGGCAAAGGCGGCTCGAACCCGCCGACACCAGGCCGCACGCCCCAGCTATGGTCGCGCCAGCCAAACCAGCGCGCCGCGGCAAAAGTGCTGCCCTCGATCTGGAGCGTCCCGCTGGCGGTCATCAACTGATTGAACCGCAGATAATCCTGCGTCACCCGCCCAAAGGCGCGGTGCAGATGCGGCTCCTCCAGCACCGGCTCCATGAATTTCTCAAAAACCATATCGAACTGAAACGGCGCATCATTGGCCTCCAGGATATAGCGGATTTCCTGAAACGGTTTGACGATTTCGATGCGCAACGGCCCCAGCGCCTGCGACATGTCCGGCCGCAATTCGCGCGACATGCGCAGATTATGCTGCCGCGCCTGCGCCACGTGCACGGCGGCAAAGCCATCCATCACGTTCATATTCTTATAGGCCGCCATGCCGAGGATCATCCCGGCGCCGCCATCCGGCGCGGACGCGGTGACGACCGTGCGATCAAAAAAGCGGTGATCGCTGGTGGCGCACAATTCAAACGGCAGGGCGGCTTGATGCATGAAGCTTTCGTCAAGGGCCGTCAGCATGGTTTTACTCCGGCAAGGTATGAGAGCAGTAAATCCCGGTGGCCGCGGCGCCTGGCGGTAACGCGTGACTTAAGGCGGTTTCTTCCCATCACGCAAGGCGGTAAGCCTGCTTATGATCATCTACCTCACCGCCTTGCCGGGCGTCTGTCAAGGCATTATAGAAATAATCATGCCGCGGCGTCCATCCAGCCGGGTTTCTCAAAACCCGCGACCGCGGGATCAACAAGAGGGAAGCGATGTGCTGGAAGGACGACCCAGGCGGATGAAATCGGCGGCAGACCGATGCTATGACCGCAACACCAAACCACAACGGAACACGCCCGCATGACAAAATACGAATCGATCCTGGCCGAAACCGATGGCCACGTTCTGCAGATCACGCTCAACCGCCCGGAAAAACTGAACGCGATCGACGAGCAGATGCACCACGATCTGATCGCGGTGCTGCAAGGCCTGCAGGGTCAGTCCGAGATCCGGGCCATCGTTCTGGCCGCCAACGGCAAGCATTTTTCCGCCGGCGGCGACCTCAACGAGGTCTTTCGCATCCAGGCCGACGCCGCGGTCCGCAAGCGATTCCATGAGCAGGGGCTGGCGCTGATGCGCACGCTGATGGACAATGTCATTCCCGTCGTGGTGGCGCTGCATGGCGACGCGCATGGCCTGGGCGCCAATATCGTGCTGACCGGCGACGCGGTGGTGGCGCAGCCGAAGGCGAAGCTGTCCGACGCGCATGTGGTGGCCGGCATGGTCGCGGGCGATGGCGGCTGCGTCGTCTGGCCGCAGGCCATGGGCATGCTCTGGGCCCGGCGCTATCTGCTGACCGGCCAGCACATCACCGCCGAAGCCGGTTATGCGCGCGGGCTGATCACCGACCTGGTGCCGACGGCCGAAGAGGTTCTGCCCGCCGCACGCGCCATCGCCGCGCGCATCGCCGGCCTGCCGCCGCTCGCCGTGCAGCATACCAAGCGCGCGCTGAACCGGGTGACGCAGCAGCGCGCCGGCGAAGTGTTCGACTATTCCCTGGCGCTCGAACAGATCACGCTGCTGTCGAGCGACATCCGCGAAGCGGTTGAGGCTTTCAAGGCCAAGCGCCCGCCCGTCTATAAGGGCGAGTGATGCCGGCCGGCCAAGGATTCAGGCGGGATCGATGAACACCGCGCCGTCCGCGATCAAGACCGGGTAGGTCCGCAGCTTTTCCGTTTCGCTCACTCACGCAAACCATGCCGCGCAAGGCGGCGAGGTGGACGTGGCGGCGCCACGGCGCCCGAATGGAAATCGCCCATCATTCAAAACGGTAGCGATGATTCTCTCCCACAAAAATCAAGGGAATATAGGCAAATCCTGGATTTCCGTTGATCGTCGTCCGGCAATGCTGCTCGCGATGGCTGGAGCGCGAAATCGTTCCGTCGGCCAGCCGCGGGCGTCCCAACTCGCTCACGTCATAGGCGTCATACTCCAGCATCGGCTCGGCCGAACGGTACACGCCCATGCCCTTGCCGTCGTTAAAGCCACCGTCATATCCGAGACCCTTGAATATCCATGTGCGCCCGATCGCCTCGTTCCGCGCCTCGAAATGTTGCCCGTCCTCGGTTTCGAAACGAATCGTCATGACGGAAAAATCGCGGCTGCCGCCGACGAATTCGATGTCGTATTCGGCATCGGCGACTTTGAGATTGCGCCCATCCGGCCAGCCGACATGGCCGGTGAGGTAGATTCTGCCGCCCTGGCCATTTTCAATGAGCGAGATATAGCCGCCAAATTCGGCCGTCGAGAAGCCAAAGCCGAACAGCATCAGGCCTTTGCCGCCCGAGCGGATCGCCGAAGGGAATGTCCCCTGGCCGCCGGTTCCGGTAAACGGGTCCCAGCCGCCGACATTTGGCCGCACACCCCAGCTATGGTCCCGCCACATATACCAGTCCCGCACCGCGATTTCCTCGCCATCGATGCCGATCGTACCGTTAAGAAACCCATTCTGGCAGTAGCGTAAATAATCCGTCGCCAGCCGGCCATCGATCCGCCCCTCATGCTTATCTTCCAGATGCGGGGCCAGCGTGGCCTGAAAGGTGACGTCGAAATGATGCGGATAGCCCGGACCAGGTTCGAGAATATAGCGGCGGGATTTTAACGGCTCGATGATCTCGGTTTTGAACGGGCCGATCTCGGTCGTCATGTTTGGCCGCAGCCCACGCGTCAGGCGCAGATTGTGCTGCGTTTTGCTGTCACGCTGGACGGCGGCGAAGCCGTCAACCACATTCATGTTTTTGTACACACCAATGCCCATGACGATGCCCGCACTGCCGTCCGGCGCAAACGCGGAGTTCATCAGCCGGTCGAAGAAGCGATGGTCGCTGACCGCGGCATGTTCAAACGGCAGCGATGCCTGGTGCATCAGGGTTTCGTCGAGCGCTGAAAGTTTCATCATCTATGCTCCTTTATTTGCGTCCCAGAGCTCCAGCTGCTCGAACAGCTCGATCAAATTGCCGCTATTATCGCGAAAAAACGCAAACGCCGCGAACGGGCCGGTGCCGTGATGCACGATATCCACGTGGCGGCGCCGCAGTTCCGCGACCGCCGCCGCCATATCGCGCACCGCAAAGGCGACGTGTTTGGTGCCATGCGTGCGCAAATCCTCCTGCACATCGCTGCGCGCGGCCGGCAAGGGTGCCGCATGTTCAGGCTGGAACAGTTCAACGCGCAGCACGCCGCGGCGCAACATCGCGACATCCGCCGGCACCGACGCAACGCGCCGCCGCCACTCAGCCTCAAAGCCCAGCGTCTCGCGGTACCAGCGTATCGAAGCCTCCAGATCCGGAACGCTGAATGCAACGTGATGGTAACGGATATCAATGCCGTCGATCGGATCCGTCATGGATGTCTCCAAGTTTTTGGTCTCTGTCACGTATCGTAAGCATGCTATTGCTTTTGATCGGCGATCCAGCCTAACATAGGTCCGGTCCAGTTCACAAGCCGCGACTTATTGGTAAAGTTGCTTACTATCGCGGTCAAGACCGGATTTAAAGCGAGGAAACCGAGGGGCATCGCCAAGGCGATGCCGACGTTGATTGGCCAGACAAGAAGCGACGGATTTACAAAATGGATGAACGCGCGCTCAGCGCCTACCTAACGTCGAATTTTGGCGAGAAAATTCAGGTGACCAGCGCGGCGCAAGCCTTTCCCGGAATGTCGCGCGAAACCTGGCTGATCAACATCACACGCGGCGGCCGCAACGACGGTGTGGTGGTGCGGATGGACCCGCCGGGCGGTGGGCTGGTGCCGACACCGCTCAAGTTCGAATATGATGTTTTTACGCTGTTGAACCGCACATCAGTGCCGGTCGCGCAGGTCTATTGGTTCGATGAAGCGCCGGACATCTCCGATGGCCGCCCGCTTTTCGTGCGCGCCATGGTGGACGGCGTCACCTATCCGCCCGGCCTGCAGGACGACACGGACGCAGCCGCCGAACGCCGCAAGCGCGTGGTGCTCGAATATATCGAAAAGATTTCCATCGTGCACAGACTCGACTGGAAAACCCATGGCTTCGATCAGATCATGCCGGCACCGGCGTCGCCCGAAGCCGCCGCGCGCTCGGAATTGCAGCGCTGGACGCAGCTCTGGCGGGACACGCGCAGCGATCCCTTCCCGGTGATGACCGAAGCGCTGTATTGGCTCGCCGAGCATGCGCCGCCGCGTGCCATGGCGGTCAGTCTCTGCAAGGGCCAGACCGGCATCGGCGAAGAAATCTGGCGCGACGATAAGATCGTCGCGCTGAGCGACTGGGAACTTGCCCATATCGGCGATCCGCTCAACGACCTTGCGCAGTCGCAGGGCATGTTGAACATGTGGGATCGTGAAAAGATTCTCCGGCATTACGAAGCCTGCACCGGCTTTTCCGTGCCGCGCGAAAACATGGCATTCTTCACCGTGCTGGGACTTTTCATCTCGGCGCTGGTGCTCAACCAGGGCCTGCCGGGGTTCAATGCCGGCGTCAACGGGCGGCTGCCGAGGGCGACACTCGGCCTCGGGAAAGTCAAAATCTATGAGCATATGCTGGGCGCGATGATCGACATGGACCTTGAGGAAGCGGCGGCTTTTGTGCACGCCAATCGCCCGAATCCCTATCACAACAAAAAAGTCAGCGGGAGCTAGACCATGCAGCCCACCGCAAGAACCTTGATCGACCGGATCGCCGATGCGCTGGATGAGACGGTGCTGCCCTCGCTGTCGCAGGATAAATGGTCGGCGAGCACGGTGCGCAGCGCCGTGACCCTGCTGCGGCACCTGGCCAAGCGCGTCGAGCTGGAAGCCGCGATCATCGCGGCCGATACGGCGGATGCGCACACGGTGCTCACCGGCCTGCTGCCGCGCATCCGGCCAGGCGAGGATGCGGAGCTCAAAGCCAAGATCGCGGCGATCCTTGCGGATCCGGCGCCGCCATCCTTTGACACGCCGGCGCTGGATGCCCAGAACACGCGCTACCAGGCCGTATTCGAGCAATTGTTGCGCGACCAGTATGACGGCGGCTGGACCAACGAGCAGGCGCAGCCCGTGCGCGGCGCGATTCGCGCCTATCTGAAACGCCGGCTGGCGCGGGAACGGGACATGTATATGCCGGAGTTTTCCGGGCCGCCCTTCTGAACGCGAGACTCATAAACTTTAGCGGAGGGAACTCGATGTATATAAAGCTTGGCGAAACGGGGCGGATGCTGGACGGCAAGACGGCACTGATCGTGGGTGCCAGCCGCGGTATCGGTGCCGCGGTCGCGGAAGCGTGCGTCGCGAACGGCGCACGCGTGGTGCTGGCGTCCCGCACTGTCGATGACATGGCAGCGCTGGCCAGGACGTTTCGCGAAGCCGGCGGTCAGGCGCATGTCGTGGCCACCGACATCATGGACCCGGCGGCGATACAGCACGCCGTCGATGAAACCGTGCGCGTATTCGGCCGGCTGGATATCGCGGTGAACAATGCCGGCGTCAGCCAGGTGCGCGTCGATTTCGATCGGCTGAGCCTGGAGGCATTCGACCGGACGATGACCACCAATGTGCGGTGCCTGCTCACCGCCATGCAGTGCCAGATCAGGGCGATGCTGGAATCCGGTGGCGGGAGCATTGTGAATATCGCGTCGATCACCTCCGTCGTTGGCGTGCCCAACATGGCCGCCTATTGCGCCAGCCGCCATGCGATGCTGGGCATGACCAAAAGTGCAGCACTCGATTATGCGCAGCGCCATATTCGCATCAATGCGGTGGCGCCGGGGCCGACCATGACGGCGCAACTCAAAGCCGGCGGCGCGGCGACGCCTGAAGGTGCCGAGCGGATGCGCGTGTGCATCCCGATGGGCCGGTTTGGCGAGCCCCATGAAATTGCCGGCGCGGTGGTGTTCCTCAGTTCGGACGCCGCGTCCTTCATGACGGGTGTGTATCTGCCGGTGGATGGCGGCTACATCGTGCCTTAGCGTTTAAGCAAGACCTTCTTTTTTGAAAAAAGCAGCAAAAGTTTTTTGGTTACTCGAGGCGGGGCGCCATTTTTTCAAAAAAGTAACTGCTTTCTGCTTGCCATCATACAACCGGCTACCGTAATTTTTCGGCCCGGGAATTCACCTCAAAACTACGCCCGTTCACCACCATGCCCGGATAGCTCGCGGTCACCGCCCCGGCCAAGAATTCGCTCGGAAAATTCAGCTTGGGTTGCGTCGCGCTTCCGTAAAATGTCGGTTCAAAACCTGTTCGGCGTTCAGAACTCATTTTTCCGCCGGCCTATGCCATCTTTAGCCGGTCCCCGAAAAGCCTCGGCCCAAACGGGGAAATGCCCGAGCGAGGTCACCGTGACCTGCTTTTAAATAAGAAGAAAGTATGCTTATCATCTGCGGGCGAATTTTAAAATTGGAGATCAGCCTATCGCGCTTGACGAGGCTTCTTTTGTCATGAAGCGCTCTGCCGTCTCCGGCAACGAACCCCACGGACCATGGAAATCAGAAATGCAAATTGATCACACAGAACGCGGTATCTTCAACGAAAGTCATCATGCCTTTCGCGAGCAGGTGAGGCGCTTCTACGCTCAGGAGATCGAGCCCAACGTCGCGGCCTGGGAGCGTGACGGTGCGTTCGATCGTAACCTGTTCCGCAAAGCCGCGAAGGCCGGCATCCTTTGCCCCGGCGTGCCGGAAGAATATGGCGGCGGCGGCGGCGATATTCTGCATCTTGCGGTCTGCTACGAGGAGCACGGCTATTCACCGGCAGGTGCGAGCATCGATAGCGGGATCGATACCGACGCCTCCGCCTATATCATTCTGCTCGGCGGCACCGAGGCGCAAAAGCAATTCTGGCTGCCAAAATTCGCCAGCGGCGAGGTGGTGGGCGAAGGATTGTTTACCGAGCCTCATGCCGGCTCCGACATGACGGCGATGAAAACCACCGCGGTCCGACAGGGCGATCAATGGGTCATCAACGGCTCAAAAGCCTGGATTACGAACGGCAACCATCTCGATCTATGCCTGCTGGTGGCCCGCATCAAGGAGGCCGGTGACACCAAACCAAAATTCGGGCTGTTTTTAATCGACGCCGACGCGCCTGGCGTGAGCAAGGGCAAACCGTTCCAGACCATGCTGCGCGGGTGTGGCAATCTGGGCGAATTGTTTTTCGAAAATGTGCGCGTTGGTGACGACCGGGTGCTCGGCGGGCCTGGCGCCAGTGGACTCGGCCAGGCGGCGCGCACTCTCAGCATCACCCGCACGATTTTTGCCGCGCGCTCTGTCGCCGCTTGTGAACTGGCGTTTCATATGGCGCTGGACTACGTGAAAGATCGCCCGGCATTCGGCAAAACCCTGTTCGACCTGCCGGTGATAAAAGCCAAGCTCGCGCAGGTGAAAATGCGCATCGCGGTGGCGCGCGCCTTTGTGGATAAATGCCTGGTGGCGGCGCGCGACGGCCGCCTGACCGCGGAGCAGTCCTCCATGGCGAAACTCTGGTGCACGGAAATGGAGGTGGAGATCACCGATATCTGCGCGCATCTGCACGGCGCCATGGGTTTCAGCAACGAACATCCGATTTCGAAAATGGTGGCCGCGGCGCGGGGCCATCGCTTTGCCATGGGGGTGTCGGAGATGCAGCTCGATACCATCGCGCGTCAGCTGTAGTCGAGACTGGCGTGTCAGCGCGCGCTCTGAGCAAGTAAGCAAGAACTTCTTTTTTTGAAAAAAAGGCGCCCCACCCGGAGAAGCAAAAAACTTTTTGCTAATCTGGGCCAAGGGCGTTTCCACCGGCACGGTCCAAATTAGCAAAAGTTTTTTGGTTACTTTTTTTCAAAAAAGTAACTGCTTCCTTGCTGGCCTTCTTATGCCCGCGTGACCTTGACCGCCACCCGCGCCAGCCGGGTTGATTTGATCCGCCAGGCGCCGTCCACTTTCTCATAGCGCTCATGCTCGTAGCCGAATCCCTCGAGTGCCGTGTTGATGTTGCCGGGCGGCCAGGTGAGTTTATCCTCCTGCGCCCAGATGCCATGCGCTTCGGTTGCGGAGGTGATGGTGATTTCGGGCAAGAATGCACGGTCCGTCGAGGTGCCGTTGCCAAGCGCACGCTCCGCGAATTGCCGGATGACCTGGTTCCCGCGGTAAATTCCCTCTTCCGTGTTGATGATGCGGTCGGGGTTGCGCATGTCCATGACGGCGTCCTCGGTGAAAACCGCCTCGAAGTCATCCCATTGCTTGGTATCGAGAAACCTGTAGTAGCGGGCTTTCAACTGCTTGATGTCTTCGATCGCGACCAGACGCTCGAGGTCATTCATGGCAATATCTCTCCCTTTCGCTTGCAAAGATTTTCATATCGGCTACAGTTGAGAAAAGTCGTACGGATGCTCATTATGAGCCTGTGGAGTGAAACATGCAACCGACAGGGAATGATCACCGCACGGCCGGGCACGCGTCGCATCCCATGGGTCCACTAACAGGCGTCAGAATCATCGAACTTGCCGGCATCGGTCCGGCGCCGTTCTGCGGCATGCTGCTGGCTGATCTGGGCGCCGACGTGCTGCGGATCGATCGCAAATCCGGCGGCGCGCGCTCGATCGAGATTGATCCGGCCGCCGATATCATGAACCGGGGCCGGCGTTCGATCGCAATGGATTTGAAACATCCCGCCGCGATCGCGGCACTTTTAGAACTCGTCGAAACGGCGGATGTACTGATCGAGGGGTTCAGGCCTGGGGTGACAGAGCGGATGGGCGTGGGGCCGGAGGCGTGCCTGGCGCGCAACAAGCGGCTGGTTTATGGCCGGATGACGGGGTGGGGGCAGACGGGTCCGCTGGCGCAAAGTGCTGGGCATGATATCAATTATCTGTCGCTGTCGGGCGCGCTGCACATGATCGGGCGCAGGGGCGAAAAGCCGGTGCCGCCGCTGAATCTGGTGGGGGATATGGGGGGCGGCGGGCTGTATCTGGCGTTTGGCGTGATGTGCGCGCTGTTTGAGGCGCAGCGTTCCGGCCAGGGGCAGGTGGTGGATGCCGCGATGGTGGAGGGTGCGGCGTTGCAGATGGCGGCGATTCTCACGATGCGCGCGATGGGGCATTGGCGTGATGAGCGCGGCGCCAATCTCACCGAT
>Ga0302140_10011397_pt1 | contig 10935 bp, 10 predicted proteins | sample I_Bog_E1_1_FD_202095 | JGI IMG/M metagenome (GOLD analysis project Ga0302140, IMG submission 202095) | Peat permafrost microbial communities from Stordalen Mire near Abisko, Sweden - I_Bog_E1_1 | ecosystem: Environmental > Terrestrial > Soil > Wetlands > Peat | place: Sweden: Abisko, Stordalen...
GGACGTAAACTTGTAAGATTGATTTTTGCTTTGCTACGCAACAATCAACTTTATACCTCTAAAGAGGTAGTTGAAAAAGCTACAATTTAATATGATGTGTACAGCCTTATAATTACCAGGTAAATTCTGGAAATTACGAAAGGTTTATTAAGTAATCTCTTTTTTACATAAGACAAACTAACAAATTCCCAATTTTATTAAAATTTTATCTTGACATACTACCAGTTGTCTTTTTAAGTTATATTTAATCAATACCTTTTATAACTAGCATCTTATCTCCATCTTTTTGAAACTTATAATCTGTTTTTTCTATCTTCACATCATAGTTTTTATTATAATTATCTATAATAGGTTTTAACATGTTTGATTCCTTAGCATCTAAATCTAAAATTGGGAAAATACGAATTTCTTTGCATATTCTAAGCATTTCATCAATTGATTTTATATGAAAATCTAGGCCAAGCTTAGGATATAATAATAAGAAATGTGAGCTTAGCCCAATATCAAAATGCTTGTCTGAAAAATTTGTTTTATTGGGTAATTCATGAGCAATATATCTCTTTTCCTCTTTTCCTTTTTCAAAATCTGCTATAAAATTGTACATTGCTCCCATTCTGATTTTTTCTAGTTCATCTAAATCCTTTATATTTGTCCAAATAAAATTATCCTTATTTTCTTTAGTTTGTTTCATTACAATATCCTTTGTTTCTCCTATTCTATTTAATAATTGTTCTTTGGTAAATTGATAAATTGGATCAAAAGATATTACATTATTTTTTAATTTTGTCATTTCTGAATTAAAGCTTGCAGGGCCATCTCCGAAACTTGCTATAGACTTTTTAAGATCTTCTGCGCTTAATATAAACATGGTTTTATATTCCTCTAAAGTTCTCCCCCAAGGTACTACTGACGATAATTCAAATGACATATTAATCATCCTCCTTTTGTGTTAGTTTTTCATGTTCCAATAATTCAAAATTTGTAAAACAATTTATCATTTCTCTATATATTTTTTCAACTATATCTGGATTCACATCATTTTCGCATGCCAAGCTTCTAACCTTATTTATAACCTTTTCTAATCTTTGAGGTGCTTTAACCTCCTCTGAATTTTTCTTAAAGTTAGCTGCTTGTGCAACATATGTGCTTCTTTCAGCAATTAACTTAACTATTTGTTTATCAATTCTATCTATATTTCCTCTTACTTCTTCTAAGTTTTCACATTTCATAATAATAATCTCCCCTCTTAATTAAAAAATCGTATAAAAAAGAGACTTACTCTAAGACTTAATATATTGCATTATAAATTCTTTACTGAAATTAAGCATCTACTAGATATTTTAAGTAAATTCTTTTTTGCAACATATATATTCAAATAACTTAATATTGTTATCTTAGATAGTCTCTTTTTATTAGTCATTAGTTAATTACTATTTTTTAATGTCCCAATAATATCAATGTTTGTCCATGTAGACAACTTAGTATCACTAATTTATAGATTAGTAATTAAATTTCTTAAATTATTAATTAAATCCTTCTTTTAAGTCTTTTACAAAATCAATTACTGATTGTTTTCCTTCACCCATTCTCTTAACTATCGCACTTCCAACAATTACCCCATCGCAATAGTCTTTAACTTCTTTTACAACTTCCTTTGAAGAAATTCCAAAGCCAATACACATTGGAACATTTACTAGTTTTCTGACATCTTCTAAATATTCATGAGTCCCGCTATCTAAAGAAGTTCTTTCTCCTGTAGTTCCATTATTTGAAACACAATATACAAAACCTTTTGCATCTTTAGTTATAGCTGCTATTCTATCTCTTGATGTTCTTGCTACAAGTGGAATTAAGTAAATTCCACTTTCTTCACATAGTTTATTAAGTTCTCCTCTTTCTTCAAGTGGAACATCTGGAACTATAAGTCCATCTACTCCATTTTTTGCTGCTTCTTTTAAGAATTTTTCTATTCCGTTGAAATATACAACATTAAAATAAACCATAATTACAACTGGTACTTCTGAAGATTCTCTTACTAACTCCACACATCTAAACACATCTTTAAGCTTTGTTCCATTATTAAGGGCTTTAGTATATGCATTTTGTATTACAGGACCATCTGCAAGTGGGTCACTAAATGGCACTCCAATTTCAACTACTGTGGCTCCTTCTTTGTCTAATGCAACTATTAAATCAGCAGTTTCTTCAATAGTAAAATCTGCTCCACATGTTACGAAAGGTATAAATGCCTTCCCCTTATTTTCTTTTACTTTGTTAAATGATACATCTATTCTATTCATTATTTATCACCTAGATATGCAAGCACAGCATCCATATCTTTATCTCCTCTCCCTGAAAGATTTATAATTATAACTTTATCTTTACTTAGTGTTGGCGCTAATTTTTTAGCATAAGCAACAGCATGTGATGATTCAAGTGCTGGTATTATTCCTTCAATTTTTGTTAAATACATAAATCCATCTACTGCTTCTTCATCTGTTACACTTACATAAGTAGCTTGATTTGTTTCGCAAAGATAAGCATGTTCTGGTCCAACTCCTGGATAATCAAGACCTGCTGATATTGAATAAGCCTCAAGTATTCCACCATCATTATTTTGAAGAACATAACTTAACATTCCATGTAAAATTCCTTTTTCTCTTTTTGCCATAGTAGCTGCATGCTCACCAGTTTCAAGACCTTTTCCAGCACCTTCAACTCCTATAAGCTTAACTTCTTTATCGTTAATAAATGGATAGAATATTCCTATTGCATTACTTCCGCCACCAACTGGAGCCAAAATATAATCTGGTAATCTTCCTTCAAGCTCTACAATTTGCTTTCTTGCTTCATCACCTATAACTCTTTGGAAATTTCTAACCATAGTTGGATATGGATGTGGTCCAAGAGCTGAACCTATAATGTAAAATGTATCTTCTACATTTGCTGCCCAATATCTAATTGCTTCAGTTACAGCATCATTTAAAGTTCCTTGCCCATTAGTAACAGGTACTACTTCTGTACCTAATAGTTCCATTTTCTTTACATTCATTGCTTGTCTTCTTATGTCTTCTTCACCCATGAATACCTTGCATTCCATTCCAAATTTTGCTGCCACTGTAGCTGTAGCAACACCATGTTGTCCTGCACCTGTTTCTGCTATAACCTTTGTTTTTCCCATTCTCTTAGCTAAAAGCACTTGACCTAAGGCATTATTAATCTTGTGAGCTCCTGTATGATTTAAATCTTCTCTCTTTAAATAAATTTTTGCTCCACCTAAATCTTTAGTCATATTTTCAGCATAATAAAGTGGACTTGGTCTTCCTGTATAGTATTTTAAATAATACATATACTCCTCTATAAATTCCTTGTCATCTATTACCTTTTCATATGCTGTTTCAAGTTCTATTAAAGCATTCATTACAGTTTCAGGAACATATTGTCCCCCAAAATCATTAAATTTACCATCCATTATTTTTCCCAACCTTTCTTATATTAATATACAACTGGCAAATATCAATTGTTAATTGTTAATTGTTCTAACTTTGTCCATTAAACCTTTCATTTTCTCAAAAGATTTTGTTCTATTCCCATTTTCATCTATGATTTCAACTCCTGATGAAACATCAACTCCACTTGGATTTGCTTTAGCTATTCTCTCTATAACATTTTCATCCGTTATTCCCCCGGCTAAAAAAAAGTTATATCTTTTTAAAATGCACTCATCTACCTGTACTTCATTATAATCTTCACCAAAGTATTCTCTTATATTTTCTAAAGAAAATGCTTCGCCACTACCTGGATTATCTCCATCTATAAGATAATTATCTATTAAATTATACCCCTCATCTTCATTAATTGCTGTATGCTTATTGCTTGTAATATATTTCCCTATGCTCTCAATATCCTTTATAGATATTGCTTTCCATATTCTTATGGATTTATTCATGTTTTTCTTTAATACATTTATAAATTCTTCATCTTCTTTTCCATGAAGTTGAATAACATCTAAGGATACTTTTCCTAAAACATCTAAAATTTCATCCATTGAATTATCTCTAAATACCCCAACTTTTTTTATATCATCATCTAAATTTAAACATAATTCATTTGCTTTTTCTCCAGTTACTTGTCTTTTGCTCTTTGTAAAAACAAATCCTACATATTCTGGCCCCAAAATATTTAAATATTCAATTTCTTTTTTATTAGTTATTCCACATATTTTAATTTGAATCATATTAAATCCTCACATATGCAAATATTTATCCGATAGCTAGCAATCTGTAGCACTCCCACTTCTTTAAGCGGAAGTAACGGCTGCATGCTCCTGAACATTGTGACCCTTGAGGTTATAAGTTCTTCTAAGCCTCAGGTGAAAAAAATTGCATTCTTATTAAGAAAACTACACCTAAAGCTAAGAATCACTTTATTGGTTTCTAAACTCTTTATATTTAGATTTAAAATCGGCATTATCTATATTTCTCATGAATAATTCTCCAATTAAAACTCCATCTGCCCCAAATCCTTGTATCATTTTTAAATCTTCAATGCTCATGATACCACTTTCAGCTATAATCACCTTATCCTTTGGTACTTTATTAATAAGTTCTTTAGTTATATCTAAAGTTACATCAAAGTTTTTTAAATTTCTATTATTTATTCCTATAATCTCGCAATCATATTTCAGTGCTAAATCAAGTTCTTCTTTATTATGCACTTCAACTAAAGGTTCTAAATCAAATCTTTTCGCTTCCTTATAAAATTTTCCTAAACTGTCACCCAAGGCACTTACAATCAGTAATATACCATCAGCACCTAAAACCTTAGCTTCATAAATTTGATAGAAATCTATTATAAAATCTTTTCTAAGAATTGGAGTATGTGAAATCCTTCTTATTTCTTTAAGGTATTCATCACATCCTAAAAAGAAATCTTCTTCAGTTAAAATTGAAAATACATCAACTCCGAGAAATGTATAATAATTTAATATTTCTTTTATATCAAAATTTTCTACAATTACTCCTTTTGAAGGAGAAGCCTTCTTAAATTCTCCAATTATAGATAAACCTTCTTTTTTTAGTGCAGGTTTAAAAGGATTTTCATAATTTGATTCTCTTTCAACTTTAACTTTTTCTAATGCTTGTTTTTCTAATTCCGTTATAGGAATTTCTTTTTTTCTTTTGTCTACTCTAATTTTTTTCTTTGCTATAATATCATCTAAAATCAAGATATATGCCCCCCTATTTAATTTACTACTTATTTTAAATTTGCAAGTTCTTTATACTTTTTGTAAGCAGTTCCTGAATCAACAAGTTCACTAGCCATCTTAATTCCTTCTTCTAAAGTATCAGTAATCTTTGCTACATAAAGTGCAGCGCCACTGTTTAAAACTACTATATCTCTTGGTGCTCCCTTTTCTCCTTTTAAGACACTTAAGATTATTTTTGAATTTTCCTTAGCATCTCCACCTTTTATGTCCTCTAAGTTTGCTTTCTTAAATCCAAGCTTTTCTGGATCTAATTTATAAGTTTTAATTTTTCCATCTTTAACTTCACATACATTTGTAGTAGTTGTTGTTGTTATTTCATCTAAACCATCATCACCATATACAACCATTGCTCTTTCTAATCCAAGGTTTAATAAAACTTCACCAGCAGTTTCAATTAAAGCCCCATCATATACTCCCATAAGCTGCCCAGTTAGTGGCGCTGGATTTGAAAGAGGTCCTATTAAATTAAATATAGTTCTTGTTCCAAGTTCCTTTCTTTCCTTAGCTACATTTTTCATTGCTCCATTGTACTTTGGTGCAAATAAAAATGCCATTCCATTTTCTTCAATTATCTTTTTACTTTGAATTTCATCAAAATCAATTTTTATTCCAAGCTCTGTAAGTACATCTGCACTTCCACTTTTACTTGATACTGCACGATTACCATGCTTTGCAACCTTTGCACCTCCACTTGCTGCAATTATTGCAACTGCTGTAGAAATATTAAAAGTCTTTGATCCATCTCCGCCGGTCCCACATGTATCTATCAAATGTGTTGTATCTTCTATTTTAACAGGAATTAAATTATCTCTAAGTGCTTTAACTGCACCTAAAATTTGAGCTGGAGTTTCTCCATTTACTCTAAGACCTATTAAGAATCCACCAATTTGAGCAGATGTTGCTTCGCCCCTCATGATTTGATTTATAACTGCTCTTACCTCATCTTCAGTTAATACTTCCTTTGAAGATAATTTTTTAATTGCATTATCTATGGTCATTTTATAATCCCCCTTAAAATTTTATTATTTGCTTATTTGCATTTTTTATTTTATAAATTATCATTACAAATACTAATCACAAAATTTCCAATCATATGCTTACCTTTTGGCGTATATATTGACTCAGGATGAAATTGAAGTCCAAATACATTGTATTCCTTATGCCTAAGTGCCATAATATCGTTGTTTTCAACAGTTGAAGCTATAACTTCTAAACAACTTGGAAGGGAACTATTTTCAACTATTAATGAATGATATCTCATAACATCTAGTTTTCTTGGGATTCCTTCAAAGATATCTTTCCCTTTAACTTGAACATTTGAAGTTTTGCCATGAAAAATTTCATTTGCTCTTATTACTTTTCCTCCATAAGCTGCTGCAATACTTTGATGTCCAAGGCATATTCCCAAAATAGGAATTTTATCACCCAGCTTTTTTATTACTTCTATTGAAATACCTGCATCCTCTGGAACTCCAGGCCCTGGTGAAATAACTATTCCCTTTGGATTTAATTCTATTAATTCTTCTATAGTTATTTCATCATTTCTAAAAACTTTAGTTTCTGCAAATTCACTTAAATATTGATATAAATTAAATGTAAATGAATCATAATTATCTATTAAAGCTATCATCTTAAAGCCTCCTTTAAAACCTTTAATTTATTTTGAACTTCTTCAAATTCTGTTTCTGGTACTGAATCATAAACAATTCCAGCTCCTGCTTGGAGGTAAGCAATTTTACCCTTTAATATAAGAGTTCTTAGGGCAATTGCCACATCCATATCTCCGCCATATGAAAAATATCCAACTGCTCCTGAATAAATTCCTCTTTTAAAATCTTCAAGATCTTCTATAATTTCCATTGCTCTTATTTTAGGAGCACCTGATACAGTTCCAGCTGGAAGACATGCTGCTATTGCATCAAATCCATCACAATCGTCTTTTATATCTCCAACAACTTTTGTTGTAATATGCATTACATGTGAAAATTTCTCAATTTTCATAAAATCACTAACATTAACTGTGCCTATTTTACTTACCTTTCCTATGTCATTTCTTCCAAGATCCACAAGCATAACATGTTCTGCAAGTTCTTTTTTGTCTTCCATAAGTTCTTTTTCAAGGGCACTATCAATTTCAGGAGTTTCTCCTCTTTTTCTTGTACCAGCTATTGGATTTGTAATAACTTTCCCTTCTTTAACTGATACAAGACTTTCTGGTGATGACCCTATAATTTGATAAGTATCATAATCTATTAAAAACATATAAGGCGAAGGATTTTCTTCTCTAAGTCTTCTGTAGATTTCAAAATATGATTTTTGAGTTTCGCAAGTCATCCTTTGAGATAAAACAACTTGAAAAATATCTCCAGCTAAAATATGTTCTTTTGCTTTTTTTACTTTTTCAATGTAATCTTCTTTAGAAGTATGAAATTTAAAAGATACATCTTTTTTTTCTTCTGATGGTTCTGTTAATGTTGGTTTATAAAGTAAGCTATTTATATATTCATTTTGTGATGAGATTATCTCATCATATTCTCTATCATCATTTTTTAAAATGTTGTCTATAATATAAACCTTATGAGTGAAATGATCATAGCAAATATATCTATCATAGAAATTAAATCTTATTATAGAAACATTTAATTCATCTTCATTTTTAAAACTAAGCTTCTTTTCATACAATTGTATCGAATCATAACCCATATATCCAATTGCTCCACCTTTAAAAGAAAATGAATTAGTGCTTTTATCAAACTTTATTTTAGTTTCTTTTTTAAGTTCATTTATTTCATCTTGCCCATCACCACAAATTTCTTTGTAAGGATTTTCTCCCATAAATGAGTATCTTCCAAAATAATTTTCTTTGGTTCCACTTTCAAAGATAAATCTTCTACTACCTTTAAATCCATCAAAAATTTTTATAGGAGTAATTTCATCTCCTCTAAATTCGCTTATTAAAGAAAATACATTTTCAGACTTTTTCTTTTCATTAAAACTCTCTTTTGATATGTTAATCATAAATCTTCCCCCTCGAACTTAGCTAATTACATTAATAATCAGCTTTCTTTATTTTTTCTCTTTATGTCCTCAAATCTACTGAATGAACAAATATTAGTTGAGTTTCATCCGCTTTTTTATATAAAAAAGAGCCACTTCGTCCCCAAATTTTGGGACGAAGTGACTCGTTATGCCACCCAAATTTAAATACAGACTAAGTGATATTTTGTAGTTATAATTTTAGATTTTGATTAATATTTACTTTCGGCACTTTAAAATAATAAATATTTTTCTTAGAAAAACTTTTTATGTTTCCTAAAAATAATTTGCCCCAATACATATCTTCTTAATCAAAAAACAAAAAAATATAAACAAAAAACACTTCATCCTAACCAGGACGAAATGTTACAATTCCGTTATACCACCTAATGTATATACTTTATCAGATACCAATAATGAGATTATCAACTTAAATAAACTTTACAACATATCTCTTGTATTAAAATACAAATAAAGTTGTGTTTTACTTCTCATGATTTATATCCTGTCATTTTAACGGCTGACTTCCCGTACATTTCTACTCTAAAAAATTTCAAAATGTCACCTCAAAGACCCATTCAATAATATCTACAGTATTCGAATCTCACCAACTTCGAACTCTCTTTACACTAAGCTTTATTATTTACTATTCTTATCACAGGCTTTAATAACTATACTTTCTATGAGTTAAAATATAACATATTCCATTACTATTTACAACTCTTTTTTTTAATAATTTTTAATAATTTTTAAAATAAAAAATCTTTACATTGTAAGTCTTTTATTCATTAACTAAATTTTTAAAGCTCTATTATATTTTTTCACTAATTACTTTATGAATTAATCCTGTACTACATCAAACATATCAGCTGTTTCTTTAATTGTTTTGCTTTGTAACCCATACATTTTTATAGTTTCCTTTTCACTATCATTAAATCTTGCTTTTCTACCTGCTCCACGTTCATTATGTTTTGATTCAATAATTAATTTATGAATATTAGATACAAAAAAGGATTAGGTACTTAAACCTAACCCTAAAGCTAATCTAACTTTATTCAACATTTAATCATGTATTTGTCTAAAGGCATTCTCTATGATATTTAATATATTTCTTACTTTCTTCATTTACATTAATACCGTATGACCATCGTAGATAATCCAATATAATTAATATATTATCTTTTATACTTCTTTCATTAGAATGTTCTATCAATAGCTTTTCAATTATTTTATCTATATTGTCAAAAGATAATCCATTATCTTTTAAATACATTTCCAAACTCTTATCATTCTTTGTCAAAGAAAATATTCCATCTTCTACATATTGAGAGAAAGTAAAATGATAAAAGAAATAATCATCCTTTATCGGTCTAAGTTCATTTTCTAATGCCCAATTAAAATATTTGTCTTGTAATGATACATTTGATTTTGACATACTATCACCTCATAAAAAATTATTCGAATTATTATTCTCTTTATTTTGAATTATTATGTAAGTTCATTGTTTAATAGTTAAGCTATTCTTATTTACATCAATATTTAATCTTACTTATTATGTTTATATACACCAACTCTTTAGTAATATACTTGACTTTAAGTCAATGGCAAGGATATTGTTTGGGACTTTATTAGTTCTGTACAGTCAAAAGTTTTAGTGTACAGAAGTTTTGACTGTACATTAATAATATTGTTAACAAGTATTCAGAATGACTCGCTCACCATAGCAGGTCATTCTTTTTTATTTTGGTATTATCTTTAAATATTAAGTTTCTTAATAAAGGTTTGGTTACAGTCTTCATCTTATCGGTTACTTATTTATTAATCGGTAATTATTTACTGTTTTAAAGATATATTACTTGACTTTGAGTTATGCCAAAGAGTATTATTTGAAGATTTGTCAGTTATTTACGATATAAGGCACAATCAAAAAAATAACAAGTCCATCTGCCAGCCTATTTTCCATCATGCTACGTCAGCAGATTGCCCTAATAGGCTCTCTATGAGACCAATCTGCTTCCTTGCCTGATGAAAAATAATCATGGCATTTTGGACTTGTTATTTTCTTTCATGTGCCTAATTTAAAAAACTTAACAGCAAGAGTAAATCCAAATATTGGGTTTGTCGTTATGAATAGAACTTCTACATCACTTACACATGGAAGATAAAATTGATCCCATTATGGAAGATGTAATCAATGTCATTCCATGTATGATACCTTATGTAGATGCACAGTTCCAACCACGTAAGATGAGTGATCCGTCCACAAGTTGTACCAAAGGGCTCAACAAACTTTGCTATGATTAGCTAGTTTGTTGAAATTCCAGAAGATATGGTATTTACTGAAGAATACTCTGTGCGTGCAGCAAAAATTGCAGTATATACTTTATTTAATGTAACTCATAAATGAATTATCCCAGTAACTCCTTACAAAAAGAATCCGAAGATTTTAAAAGATACTTTAAAAACTTCTTATAGATAAGGCATATTCAAAAAAATCACATTGAAGTACGACCCGAAAACTGCGTGGCAGTTTTCGAAACAAAACAAAGAATAAATTAGCATTGAAAATGTAAATTATAGCCTTTATTTTCACATTTAATTTATACTTTTTCTAAACATAGATTTTTATG
>Ga0302140_10011400_pt1 | contig 10933 bp, 4 predicted proteins | sample I_Bog_E1_1_FD_202095 | JGI IMG/M metagenome (GOLD analysis project Ga0302140, IMG submission 202095) | Peat permafrost microbial communities from Stordalen Mire near Abisko, Sweden - I_Bog_E1_1 | ecosystem: Environmental > Terrestrial > Soil > Wetlands > Peat | place: Sweden: Abisko, Stordalen...
CCGTTTTTTCGCTCCCTTGGCTTTTGAAAATATAATTTATGTTAAAAAAAATATATATAATTTTAAAACATAAACTGAAAAACAATGAAAAACTAAAATTCTAATTAAAATATTGAATAATTTCGTTTCCAAATTTTTTTTCAATTTCTAAAATAAAATTCTGAAATAACAATTCCTTAAATTTTATTTTATTTAAAAAAAAATACTTCTCATGATCTTTCGCATGCCTTACAAAGAAACAAAATTTGCTGATATAAATGAAGAAAAATAAAGGAGTGAAAAATGGTAATTTAAAATATTTAAAAGAAAAAAAGCTCTGTGTTTTGATGAAAAGAAAATAAATTATTCAATATTTTATTAATCATATGATTATATAATAAAAAATGATTATATAATACATATTTCTTATTATAAAACTATATAAAATGGATTTTGTTTTATAACCAAAATCGATCATTTTTTAATGAATATTATGTTGTTTTTTTTTTAAGTATTGAAATTTTCTCTTTTAAATAAAATCCCCTAAACTTCTTAAACTTAACTAAACTATCTCATCTTCTCATTTAAAGACTTGCGTCGTCAATTGATTTATCCTTGTAACTGATATTAACATCATAGATCTTTTGCAAGTCCGAGTTGTTCATTTTTTCCAAAGTATTCAGGTTATCCAAGGTCTTATTCAAATCATTTTGATGCAAAGCCAATCCTCCCAACAATTTGAACTTATGATCCAAGATGCCGTTGATATCCCCAGGATATCTGGCATGTCCTGGTGGATACATTACCAATTGACTATCAAGTTCTTGGCCATCTTTAAAAAAATTTATAAAAAAACATTTCCTCATCTTTTACCATTCAAAGTTATCACAACACGAGTGGGAATACCATCTGGGTATTTGTCATCATATTCCTTTCCACCATGTTCAAAGGTCATTTTGTCCATGTATTTTCTGGTCACAGGGTCGTGAATGGCAGAATGAGAGTAATCCACTGGTTCCAACATGAGGGTTTTCCAGACATCATCCACAGTTTTAAGCTCTCTGGTCTTGAAATCGTTGATGGTAGTGGCTTTTCTGAGCAAAGTGGAGACTAAAAGTTAATAAAATCTATAAGAAAAAGAGAAAAATCCAAGGGAATTTACTGATATAAACCATGGAATGATCAGCGGATTGTCTCGTGGTGGGATTTCTCTTGGCGGGATCTCCGATGATTCCAAAGGCAGGCTCATAGGCGACGATCTTGATGCTCTTGATGGCATCTGGGTTGTTGAAATCCACGAATTTATGTTCTTTTAACAATTTCATCACACCTTCAATGGCTCCAGCCGATTGATGTTCATATAATCCAAGCTTGAAATGCATGCCCATCACTGCGAAATCGTCTCCTTCCATCCCTAAATAGATCTCAAAAGGACTTTCCCCTTTGGTGGGTTCATTGATCCTGAAGATTGCTTCTGGGTTTCTGAAAATATCCTTGGGTCCAACGAATCCATTCATGGCTCTTCTCATGCAAAGGATTGCGGCTTCTGTGCTAATGGCAGCTGAGGCTCCTTTGCTATCGCTCAATTGTTTCCCAGCTCTGATGGCTCTGAAGGGAATATAATGAGCACAAAACATACCAATAGCAGATTCGATTTGTGCAGCAGTCGCTCCGAGCATCGCTCCATAGGTGGCAGCACTGGCAATGGCTCCATGAACTACATGATCTATCTTGTAGGTCTTCAAGCTGAAACTCTCACATAATCTGCCTCTGATCTCATCAACCAAGATCATCCCCTTGACCACCAAAGAGCCTCTGATGAGTCCATTTTGTTGTGCCGCCGAAATGACCACTGGATAGAAGTCATTATGCCCGAATTCACCAGCTCTCAGACTTTCGACTGTATTGTTGTATCCAAAAACCGTGCCATTGGAATCCCATTCTCTGACTGCAGCAGAATTAGCCAAAATGGCTTTTTCAGCAACCACTTGATCTGGAGAACCGAATGCACGGGAATAACCCATCTTTGGCTTTTGTGACTTATAACGCTTGCCATTAGCAAGTGCCTCATTCTTGAGAACCGAAGGAGCATTCGTCTTCAAGGCCAAAGCGGAAAGACCACATACCACCGAATCTGTATGGAAAAGCTTGACTCTTTCTATGACCTTTGGAGATGGCTTGCCATTCTTCAGGAAGTTGAGAGCATAGGTGCCTATTTCCAAAGCCTGGTTGGAATCACGCTTGAGGAGAAGATGGGAAAAGCGGGCTTTTATAATAAAGGCGAGCATTTTTTGGAAGATTTTTTTGGTTTTTTGTTTTGAAATTGGAATGCGATTTTAAAAGGATTTATTAAGGGCTGGGAATGCGCTAGATACGACATGCGATTAAATATAAAATGCTATTTTAAGATTTTTTAGGGCAGGCGAAATAATTGGAGAGAGGAAAATTAAAAGAGTTAGTAAAAATTTAAGGCAAACTTTTGGAAGACAGATGGGAAAGAATATTGATTTAAAGTTGGATTTTCTTTTAAAAAAAGCAAAAGAATTTTCGGTAGTATGATATAAATTAATAACTTTTATAAAAACCATAGCAGAACATGAGTTGGAAAAAACGCAATTCCAAAAAACGGGTCAATATTTCTTATTTGAAAGTTATTAATAATTTCGAAAGTTTTTTGAGAAAAAAAAGGGAAAAAAAATTGGTAGTTTTTTTATTTGGCAAATTTTTCAAGATGAAAATTATAAATTTGGCAGTTTTGGACCACGAATGTTGTAAATAAAAAGAATGTCTTTTTAAAAGGAAGAACATTTTTTTTAAAATGAGTCTGAAAAAACGAAAAGATTCATATATTTTTATCAACTGTCTCATTAAAATTAAACCAATATCATTTTTTTAAATAAAACCCTTCCCATTATTCAGCTTCCAAAAAATGAAAAACACTCAATTCTGAAAAAATGTAGAAAAAGCGCCTAAAAAAAAAATAACTTTGAAAAAACAAAAAAATCTTTTTTTATTAAATATCAAAAAACGTTCAAAAAATCCACTCTCTTAATTTAAATAATGTTGGTTTTCTTCCTGTTCCTTCCGACCCTTTGTCTAGCCACTCAACAGTCTACTGTCCTGTACACGACTTTCGGCTCTATAACAGACAATTTCTCTCATCACTTATCGAACCTTTCTCTTTATCTATCCTACCCTTCGATCCCATTGAATTTCTCTAATACCACCGATCTCACAGGCTCCTTCATATTCCTTTTCTCATATCAACCCCTTCCAATGCTAAGTGGGGTTTTGACTATTATAGACCCTGAGGCGAAATATGAGACCCTTCAAATAAATGTGGATAATTATGTAGGCACTAATTTTTCCTGCGATTTGGGTGTTTTGATCTTATCTTTAAAGACTCTTAATATATCCTTTGAGGGGATAGTCTTGAAAAGTGATAACACCACAGGATTGAAAGGAGTTACTGTGAATATGAGCTATTTTCTAATGAATTCAAGTTCTTCCCAAAGCTCCAGTTTCTCAGGCCAAATATCGAATAGCACTAATGAAACAGGAGGATATTGGTTCGAATCCTTAGAAATGCTCAGTTCAGCCAATTATACCTTGAATCTGAGCTATGAGAAACGAGGCTTTCGGGTTCTAAGGACTTTCATTCTGATAATAGCCAATTCGAGCTTTATTTCCCTAGGAGAAACTATAATGAAATATGTTCTAAGAATAGGAATTATTAAAGGGAAATTGGTGTTTCCAGGTTCTGATAACGGCCTAGTTGGAATTCAGGTCTTTTTCTCAAAGATTAATGAAACTTCCAGCAATTTCTCGATAATTTCAGGAGATGGAGGATATTTCCTAGCCAGAATCAAAAATATAAGAGAAATTCAAAGGGTTTTTCAGGTTTTATTGACCGTTTATGAGAAAAATATCACTATAAAATTGTCTCGAGCCTTGAATTATTCATGTGATTTAGGGAATATTGAGGTTTCTTTTTCTGAAGTCTCTAGACTTCTAATAAAAGGCCGAATTATTGAGAAAAAGACTAGAAATAATGTTTCTAATGCCAGTCTAGGCCTTTTTATCAATAATAGTCAGACTATAAAAGCGAAGAATTCGAGCAATATAAATGGGACTTTCGAATTAAGAGCTTCTATTGAATTCTCAGGAGCGATTTATATGGAAATTATAGTGAAAAAGCATGGATTTTATGAGAAAAAGGTCAATTTCACAGGGAATATAAATCAAAGTCTTGAGGTTTCTATAGGAGATATTGAATTAGAGACTAGAGAAGAAGCCAATAATTCAATAGAAGGCAGAATTCAGGGCTTTTTATTTGACGAAATCTTGAATTCTTCATCTTTTATGAAGCTTTCTAATGAATCCAAATATAAAGTAATAGTTTCTTATGCCAATATCACTAGAATCTGTGTTTTTATCAATGAAACTATCGATATTAGAATGAAAAACCTCAATTCCTCTAATAACTCCTATAATTCCTATAATATCAGTCTCAAAATCAAAGCCAATGACTTCAAAACAGCCTTTTTTAATATAAATCTCAATAAAAGCAACAATTTCATAGCAAAGTCCTTGATTTTCTCTATAATAAGGAAAAAAAAGGAATTCGATATCGAATTTCTCTTGATTTTCTTTAATAAAAGCGATAATTTCTTGCTGGATTTCTTTAAAACCAATGCCAAAATCACCTTTTGGCCTCTAGAAAACTCCACTAATCTCACAAAAACCCTCTATAATAGCTCAAAAAGCAATAATTCCCAGGATTTCTCAATAAATTTTAATCTAAAGCTGATTCAAGGATTCGATTATCAAGCCAATTTCATTATAAAGACGAGATTTTATGATGATTTTTCTGGAAATCTGGACTTTTCGCTCAAAGAAGCCAATTTCTCCATAATTCCTGTGCTTTTATCAAGGAAAAAAGTGGATATTGAGGTTTCAGGGCTTATCCGTGATGCGAGGAGTCTAAAATCATTGAGAAATGTGACGATTTTATTGACTATTTTCGATAAAAATGAGAATTCCGGCATAGAAACCCTCTTATTTTCTAATAGAAAAGGAGGTTTTTCCTTACTTTTGCCCTCAAATCAGACTTCTTTCTATTCTGGCTCTAATTATGAGCTAATTCTCTGTTTTAAGAAGACTTCTTATAGGAAATTATGCGAAAAAGGATATTTAAGTTGGAAGAATAATTATACGAGATCTTATTCTAGGGTTTTCTTGAAGAAAAAGACTATTTTCATGAATCTCAATGGAAGTCTCATAGGAGATAACAAAATCGAAGATTCCAGGACTTTTAAAGTCTTTATTAGAATCAATAGATTAGATAATTATCAATATAAGATTAAAAAAGGCTTCTTCAGAATCGGAGATCTTGAGATTCTTCGATATCGAAGTCTTGAAATGGAGTTTCTAATCCAAGAAACCTTAGATTCCGAGCCTTTAACTCATATAATCCAAATACCTGGAAATAAGAGGAATTTCACTTTCGATATAGGAAATTTAACGATTATAAGGAAAAGCCTCATTATTTCAATAGTTCTTAATGTTTTGAATCTTTTCAAGAAGCAAAATACTAGGAAAACCATCGAAATCCTCGAACTTCAAAGTCCTAAAGTCTCTATTTTTTCCTTTGAAACCTTGGATCTTTCAAACTCTTTAAGGAAATCCATGCCTATTTCTCTATATCTCAATTATACCATCAATATCACCTTAGAAACCTCTTATAAAGCCTATTATTTATCAAGGAATTTCTCATGTCCTAAGGATTTCTGCCATCAAGATCTTCAATTCTTTATAGAAATTCAGCCTCTTATCATTGATTTTCTAATTTGTGGGACTTTTCAACCTCAAGACTATATTAATATAATAGATATAACCCAAAAAGCTCTAAAACTGGGGTTTGAGGTCTTAAATATTAAGAATTTCAAGGTTTTGAGCCAAATTAAAAGACCAGAAACTAATAAAAGCATTATCGGAGGCTTTCTCTTAAAATCCCAAATCTCGAGTTTCTTAGAATATAGCGACTTTTTCGAGGCTAGTTTGACTATAAAATCAAAAGGCTTCGAATCAGAGACTTTGAAATTGAATTTGACTTTAGAGAAAAACAGAAAAAATGAAGAAAACATGACTTTTAGGAATTGTTCTTATAAGGAAAACTCTCTAATATTGAAAAAGAAGAGAATTAACCTTAAATTCTCAGGATTTCTTAGTAATTTCAATGAAACTGTGATCTATTATATAAGAATTCGACCTATTAATGAGGAAAAAGGTGTATTGAAGCCTTTGATAGTCTTAGCTGATGGGAGTTTTTTCTTTGAAAAAGAGATATTGAGGTCTTTAGGTTATGAAATCTATATTTTACAGAGAAATCTCACGAATTCCTTTGAAATCTTGAAACAAATGGCCTTTTTCTCTATAATCAAAGGAGCTAATAACGAGACCTTTGAGGAAATAATCAATATCGAAAGGAATTTCTCTATTATCAGCAATAATAGCGTCTTTTTCACAATAAAAGGACTTATTAAGGAGAAAAACACTAATATTTCTATTGAAAATGCTAGAATTTATATCAATAATGGGTCTTTGCAGGCTATAAGCAATGAATTCGGAAAGTTCTCTATAAATGGAGATCTTGACGATATTGGGGTTTTTCTCATAATTAGGAAGAAAAACTATAAAACTAAGATAAAAAGCCTCGAAAATTGCTTAAATTCGAGCTTTTGTCTAATAAAACTAAAGAGGAAAACTTCAGATCTTGAGCTAAAAGCCTTTTATTCATTAAATTCCTTGAAAATCCTCAATATTTCATTAGAACTTCATGGTTTCTCTAATAATCTGTCTTTAGATCTTAAGGATTTCCCTCTAAATCTCACTATAAAGCCGAGATTTCTCTTGATAAATTGCTCAAAATGCCTAAAATCAGGTCTTCAATATCGAGGGCTTCTGAATATTTCTTTATATAACCCATTAAGTCTAATAAATATCTCGAAAAGCCTGAATTTCACCTTGAAATCTCATAATAATCTCTATAATAGATCATTGAATATCAGAACTCTAATAGCAATGAATCGGACTCTTCAAATATCGGGCTTTTTCCTTGATAAAAACAACAATAATCCCAAAATAGGCAATATCTATTATATCCTCAATAATAAGACTCGAAAACGTCTTTTTATTGAGCCAGAAAAGGGCTTCTTCAGTTTAAAGCTCAAAACCTTAGAATTCTTGACTCGAGGAAATTTAACTATATTCATGAGGAATAATAGCCTTTATGAGGACTTTTATCAAGAAATCAATACAAATAGTCCTTTAGAAAATAAAAATATAACTCTTTTGAGAAAGAAGATCTCGATTCTAATCAAAGGCTTTATTTATGATTATGATGAAAATAAAGGCTTATCTCATGCCAATATCTCAATAACCAATATCAGCAATAATGTAAGATCTCAAGAAGAAGGCTATTATGAAATGCTTTTATATAATGAAGCCTGGGTTAAAAACACCTTGGAATTCATAGTTTCTAAGGAAAATTATCAAAATCGAAGTATTCAGTTCAAATCAGCGAAATTCCTAAGGAATTCGAGTTATAACCTGGACTTTTATCTGAAAAAGACCCTTTTATCTATAAATCTCCTTATTTCGATAACAGTTTCTAATACGACCTCTTCATATTTTGAAAAGACTTTATTAGAGATCTTCGCTTTGGCTTATAAAATCAAGAAGAAAAGCCTCATTTTCTTTCATAACGCCACAATAGATCTCAAGTTTTCTGTAAAAGCTTCTAATTTTACCTCATTTCAGGTTTTTATTCGAGCTAATGACTATTATATGAGCCAAAGTCTCAATATCAGCATAAATTCCTCTAATATTTCGCTTATTTTAGAGCCTTTGCCTTATAATTCCTCAGCTAAAAAAGCAAGAATCTGGGGTATTTTCCCTCGAGAATCGCGGTTTTATTATAGTTGTTCAATAGAAAATTCCAATATCGCGAAAACATTGAAAAACGGGTCTTTTAATCTGAGGTTTCTAGTTGATAAAAGCCAGAAATATCTCTGTTTATTGAGTTTCGAAGGCTATTCGAAGCCTTTTGTTATCGAAATCAATGAGATCTTGGGTTTTTCTAAGGATTTGGGCTTCTTAACTCCTCAAAAAGGCTTGAAAATAGTGACTTTTGAAATCAAAGCCTTGGAATTATTGCGAAAAAGAGGGATTTTTCAGGTCTTTTTCAAGGTTTTTGAGGAAAATCCGAATAAAACTCTAATTATCGCTAATAAAAGCTTCGATTCAGGGTCTGGAGGTCTTTTTCCTGAGACTTATATAGAGGAAATAGCCTTGAAAATGAAGACTTTATATCGAGTTTCTTTCATTCTAATAGAAAATCAAGACATTCTTTATAATATCTCGAGGTTTCTGACAAAATTGCCTAATAAAATTGTGTTTCTTGAGCTTTTGGCTTATGATTCATTGAGAAATCTCTCTATTCTAATGAATATCAGCAATAATTCCTCTATCAAAGCCTCTGGAATCTTATATTATAGTTTCTCAAGAACCTTTATAGGCTGTTTTCAGGTCTTTAATGGGTTCTCGATATTGAATTTCACTATAAATTATCTAAAGTCTCAGTTTCTTGGGACTTTTCTCTTAATAAATAGCAGCGATTTCAAGGATTCGATATTGAGAATGAATATCAGCAATAATAATAACAATAATGAGGTTTTCTTAGATTTCGACTTCATTCTATTGAAAATGAAGCCTAGAATAAGACTTCTTAATCAAATCGTGAGAATTTATGATAAAACAGAGCTTCTCGAGATTAAATCCAGAGTTTCCATTGAAATCCTTTTAATGGAAAACTTTTTAATGGAAAACAGGACATTTCGATATAATTTCAAAAACAGCTTCGGGACCTTTCTTTTTTCCTTTAAAATCCCTATAATTTCTCTTCAAAATCTCAATATTTCAGCAATAATCATTAATGAAGCCTATTATCCTATAACTCAAAGCCTCAATTCCTCTAATACGATCACTGATATTTGGCTTGAAAGAAAAGCGAGTTCTCTCATTTTATTAGGAAGAGTCCTTGATTTATTGAATTTCACTAGAGAAATAGGCAATTTTTCCTTAAAAGTCTCATATATCGATAATAGTTCCTCCTCTTATTTCCTCAATTCCTCAAAAACTGGCTTCTTGATTTTATCAGACGATTTCCTAACGAATTCCAGAATCAATATCTCGATAATCCTTCAAGCGAAATCCTTTAAAACCTTAAGAAAAAGCCTGATTTTCATTATAAAAAACGAGACTTTTGATTTTTTGAAAACCCAAGAATTCTTCTTGATTCCAAAAAAGGTGAAATCTCTGATTTCAGGTCAAATCACTCAATTCAATAAGACTACCCTTAATTATTCTCTAATTCCTTATAATATCTCATCTTTTGACTCGAAACCTCATAATTCCTCATTAATAATCCCTAATAATTCGCTTCAAATGGCTTTAAACACCTCGATATTCTCTTTAAAATTCATCATCGACCCTACAAAATCGCCTTATTTCCTTTTTCTCTTATTTCAAAACCCTCGATTTCAGAACCTTTCGCTTATAATTCCTTTAACTTATACTGATGAATTCAGGGTTTCTTTGCCTAAAATCAAATTGAAGGCTTTGCCAGCTCTTAATATCTCAATAATAGCGGCTTTTTATGATGAACAAATGACGATTTTGACTCCTTTAACTGGAATAAGGATATTATTAAAACTGAAGGATTCAGAATCGGAAACCACGATTTTCCATAGGAAATATTTCGAGAATTCCACAGATGGAATCTTCATTCAAGAGGTCTTGATATTGAGTTCTTATATTTCCATAGGCAAAGATTATATCATGACTCTTTATGCGAAAAAGAGGAGTTTCCAATCTTATAACATAAGTCAGGAGTTTGAGGTTTCGAATTCCTTTAATATCCTTCTGAATTTCTCTAGTATTTTCCTTAATCATAAGGAAAAAGCTGCTTTTGTGGCTGGAATCCTCTTTGATAATATGACAAATAACTCATTTTTAGCTGATAAAACAGTATATGCGAGTTTCACATGTTCTAATACTGGAGATCTCTCTATGGTTCAAATAAACACTGATTCTAATGGCAGCTTCAATATCAGCACTGAGGTTTTCGAAGGCTTCTCTTATTCTGTAATCATTCAAATCACGATAGATGATTTCGAGGATTATAAGGCTTCTTTATATCTCAATATCAGCAATAATTATAACCTCGATCTCGGATTTATAGGCATGTTAAGAAAAAGACTCAATGCTACAATAAATGGGGTTTTAAAGGATCAAATCACTGGGAAAGGCTTAATAGGATATTATATTCTATTAGAAAATAGGGTTTTAGGGAATATATCCTGTGAATCTGGAACTTTGGGTAATTTTAGCCTGAGTTTTCAAGTCTTTTCAGGTCTGAATTATAATATGACTCTAATATATCCTTTGGAAGCGAATATTAGCATTAGAATATCGAAGAATTCATCAACTAATATATATAATGATAATTCTCCTCATATTAGGTCTTTTCTCAATCATAAGACCTCCCTTTATAGTAATAAAAATATCACAGAAATCGAGAATCTCGATCCCTCAGATATTAATCAAACTATTACTATATATCCTATCAATAATCTGACTAATATCACCTTGATGAAATCTAATGAATATTCGATTTCGCTGGGAAATCTTTTATGTCTTCGTAATAACATCAGTTCTTCGATAAACGCTCAATTTTCAGGCAATTTCTCTGGAATCTCTTATTTGCCAATTGTTTTGAATTTCACATCTGGATCAATAAGCCTTCATTTCCTTCAAAATCTCACAATCGATAATGATTTCCTTATAACTTTCGAATTCTCACAATTGATCCCAATAGCTCTGAATTATTCCT
>Ga0302140_10011404_pt1 | contig 10930 bp, 10 predicted proteins | sample I_Bog_E1_1_FD_202095 | JGI IMG/M metagenome (GOLD analysis project Ga0302140, IMG submission 202095) | Peat permafrost microbial communities from Stordalen Mire near Abisko, Sweden - I_Bog_E1_1 | ecosystem: Environmental > Terrestrial > Soil > Wetlands > Peat | place: Sweden: Abisko, Stordalen...
AGCTGAGCTGCCTTTGTGACCGCGTATGGCATGCTACTGCCGCCCTGAGCAAGATATCAGCATATTAAGGCCAGGAAAGCTCAGATCGAGCCGAAATCTTCAGAACTGTTCTAGCGACGAAACAAGAATAACGGCACAGCAGGCCTAGACGCAGATCTCGAACTTCTATCTCACCAGAAAAGAAAGGCATGGGCAAGATTCTGACTTACTGGTATTCTGCCTGCTATGCTGGAAGTAATGATGAACGCACCGCCATCTTGATTGGAGTTGAATGAAGCCAGCGCCTCACGCATCAGAAATACATGGGCCTTGACATTGACCGCGTAGCAAAGATCCCAGTCTAACATCATAAGTCGGGTTAGAACCACCTTCATAATATATCATTGGCAATTGGAACGGTCCCTCGTAAGTCAAGCTCTAAGACGCGAAGAACATGAAATAATGCAAACCCACGCTGAGGACTTACCCTCTATGGTTGCATCATTCAGATCCCCGAAATTTGAGAAACGGGTGTGGCCCTGCCAGGTGTCAGCCTGTAATCAAAGGGTGGAGGGAGCTCTCTCACCGCGTTAGACACGATGATATCTAGTCCTCCAAGCTTGGAGATGGTTTCTTGCACAACACGGACGCAGTCTTTTTCAAGTCCCCTGAGCAATCACGGCGTTACCTCCTGTTCCGCTATACAAGTAATTTCTTCACGACCATAGCCGTCCCAGATCTGTACGAAACAATGGGGGCACGACTCACATGTCCTGCGTGTCGAAAGTTAGCAAAGATCAAAGTTGCACGTGCCGAGAATGAAAATGGTGGAGTTGCAAATTCTCTTTGCCCTGACTTACGCCTTGGACAGTGAAGGCTTTCATTCCGTAATCCTGTTCAACTTTCTTTGCAACGCCTTGTGCTCGGCCGGCACTGGAATTGTAGTTGACGACAACATTGCATCCTTCCTCAGCGAACTTCAGGCAGATCAGTTCGCCTGCCACCACAACGTCAAGATCAGCAAAATCCACAAGAGAGCACTTGTGTGACTGGATCACGAGCAGCCCATCGCCAACAGCATGGACTGTGGACATTAATGCTGCAACTTGCGCATAACAGAGCTTGCGGGGTGAAAGCGTTGAAAGAAGACACTCATGCTACGCACCAAGGCCACTGCGATCGAATTAGCTACGCTACGGCAAACTCTCTATAGTGAGAGTACACGCAAAGGCGGGTGACGAAACCAGCGTTCACCCCAAATCCGACGGCGGGGCGTTTTGTGCTGAGGCGGGATTTGCCAGAAACTTACCGCGAACCACCTGTAACAAGTACATTCCGACCTTTCAGAGAATACGGCATCTTTCTGAAGGCTAATCAGAAACTATTTCGACGTCTTCTCGATCCCGCCGGATTGTGAAAATGGTTGCACGGCGAGAAGTGGGTTGGACCTCGGGCAGGTGACGTTTCAATCGAGGTGACGCTGCGAGACTGTCGTCGGCACTTCTGCCAGCAGACGCCTTGGATAAATAGACGGTGATAGCCTACCCAAGGGGCCTCCACCAAAATTATAGCAGGAGGTTTTCTCAATATTTTCCCTTCTCACAAGCCATTGGGACATCACGAGTACTGGGCAATCCTTCTATGCCTTTGAAAAGCTAAAGTACACCTGGCCATATGCCAGCAAGTTGTCATCGGAAAGCGATGCCTGATGCGAAGTTATTCTGCTATCCGCCAGCAGACAACACCATACGTCTGCCTGAGATCCCACAATGATATAGCAGCGACTACTTCTGACCAGGGACTCGAGGCTAAACGCTCTTGGCCTTCTCATCTTCATCGATGCTGCCATCGGAGCTCTCGGTGTTTACGCGTCGCGTCTCGGGAAGGTCTTCAAAATCCTCTCCTGGACCGTGGAGTTCCTCCTCGAAGACAGGCTCTTGTTCGACCTGCTCAAACTTGGTCTTGAAGTCCTTCAAGCCGGCGGTGTAGCTGCTGCTGTTGGAGCGGCGGCGTGCATTGGCAAGGTTGAAGCCTTCATCCTGGACTTCTTCGCCCTCGACGCCCCTTCATGTGGCATCAGCCTTATTCCCAATTTGTAACATACGGAGCAGGATTACACACCAGCCTCCCTTTCCGGCACCGTTCTTCTTGGTCTTCTTGGGATCGGCATCGACGTGACCAGCCTTGGCGAAGTAACGAGGGAGATGCTGTCAGGAATCTCGGTCAGAATTGTTTGAAGGAAGGACTAAGCATAAAATGCTGAACGAGGGACAAGGAGAGCTTACTTCGGTAGCGGCGGCAGTACCATCAGCCAAGCCAGCGTGGTCTGCATGTTTGTAGTCAGCATATGGGTGTTCCATTGGGTTGAGAACATGTCCAAAAAAGATTTCAAAAGGGCATATTATGTGGTTGAGAGCACATGGAGTGATGTGAATCAAGGATGGCAGGTGAAGGTTGATGGAGGCGTGGTAGGGGGGAGTATACCGCGGTCATTGAACTTGTTGGTCTTGCCCACTGTAAAATACATTAGCAGACATCCATAAATGAGGCTTTGATGATGAGTAGGGCTATTAGAGCGGGATTGCACACTTGGTTGGGAAGGTAGAGGATGGCAGCAAGGGAGGGAAGCTCCTGATGAGGAGGGGTAAACACGCGGAGCAAGATTGGAGCGACTTACTGATTGCGGAGTGAGGTGGAATTGGGAAATTGGAGAGGGAGATGGAATTTGATCTGTATTTGTTGGTTGTTGTGATGGAGGAGATGTGGGTGGAAAGAAGCAGCTGGAGGTTGGATGTGCAGGAGAGGGGAGGGGTTGTATACCTAAGGAAGCACCTGGCATTAGCGATGCAATGATCACGCGAGCGCGAGCGAATGCCCCGCCACGCCGCCTCAGAGCTGCCCCTGACACTGGCCTGACGTTCTGAATCGCGCGAGGCAGGGGGTATTGGCCAGCTGCGTGCAGTAGTCCATGGTGAGCATGCCATTGCGCTCCTGATTAATGTAGTACTGTAGGTACATTGCATGGCTTGGCCAGTTCAACAGCTTCTGCGATGGGATAGGGATGAGTCTATGAGACAGGTATTGGGTGCGGCGCGTGAGGCCCGTTATGTTATGTTCTACCTACTAGTACCACGGCCTCCAGGGACTCCTGCTGCGAATCCGGGGAAGCAAATACAGGCCCGCACCCCACTCGCTCAACGCCCCTAAGTGGGCCATCACCGCCAGTGGCTGTCAGAATTCATAACGCGGTACTAGGGTCTAACATACCGAATGCCAGGGGACACTTAGAAGCAGAGGATCCCTTATGAGATTGTTCCCTGACTTAGAGGACATTTAATATAACAAATTAGTTTTCAAATATTGAATATCCCCCAAGTTTTGGTACACTGCAGGAAGCTTCGGGTTGTGTAGGTACCTTCCGTACTTCCGACAACCCCTACAGTCAACGTCAGTGCGGCCTTTGCCCCGCATCGGCCGCTTGTCGGTACTCGGGGCTCGGTAGCTGAATAATATGGACATCGAGCATCTCCGCTTGGAAATCTCTCTTCAACGAAGGCTCAGCTATCTGCTGCACCTCCACCTTGTCTGTGCCAACATCCTACAGACTGTGGTTATCTACTGATTCCCGTCCACTGCTCCCTGTCTGTGCACCGAGCAGCCGCAATCTGTCAAAATGGCACCCTCCGTCATTATTGACAATGACTCCGATTTCGACCCGATGGTCACATCAACAAAGGCCCCCTCCTCCCAAGCAAGAACCCTCCTTCTCGCCCCGCCTTCCATTGCCAGCCATGAGACAAACCTGCGCAATGTCCTAGCCACACATGACAGATCCATCACCGACCTGCAGATGCTCGACCGCCTCTCCGCTGGCCTTGTCACCCTTCCCCCTTCCACCTACGACCTCGTCCTCATTCTCACCGACGCCGATGGCACTCGGGCCGAGTCTTCTCAATTGCTAGGCCGGGACGTCTTTGGCAAGATTGCGCAAGCTCTGAAGGCAGGCGGCAAGCTACAGGCACAGGATGGAACCTTTGGACAACATACGGTCGCGTTGGAGGTTCAAGAGGGAATTCTTGCTGGTTTGATCGTCGAGGGCGATGGAATGACCAAGCCAGACTACGATGCGAGTGCGGTGGTCCCTTTGCGTCTCCGGCGGAAGGAGAAGAGCGGCGAGGTTTCCAATGCGGGCCCTCCGGCTGCCACCGCAGCAATTCAACTGAACGGTATGCAGAAGAGCGTCGGCATGGTCCCGAGCAAGCCAGCAGGTGTTGGATTTGTTGACTTCAGTGACGATTTCGGCATCCCCATGGTGACTGGAGAGGACGATGACGACGACCTCATTGACGAGGATACGCTGCTTACAGAGGAAGACCTGAAGAGACCCGTCAACATCCGTATGTCTTCCTTCGGTAAAACCATCTTTCCATTTGCTAACTGTAAGATCAGCTCCCGAGTGTGCCCCAAGAGCAGGCAAGCGTCGTCGAGCATGCAAGGACTGCACCTGTGGCCTCGCCGAGAAGATTGCCGCGGAGGATGCTGCCAAGCGGTCGAATGCTGATGCACAGCTCCTTACCTTCAAACTTGGTGCTGACGATCTTGCTGAGCTTGATTTCACTGTCCAAGGCAAGGTCGGATCTTGTGGAAACTGCAGCCTGGGAGATGCGTTTCGATGTGATGGTTGCCCCTACATCGGTATGCCAGCTTTCAAGCCAGGAGAGGAAGTCAGACTTCTCAACAACGATTTTCAATTGTGATTTTCAGGGTTTTGCGCAGGAGTTTTTAGAGGACCAGTGAGGCCGTCGTGCCGATCTGCATAACATGGGCACGTACCCACGGCGTTGGCTACGAAGTAGATGAGAATAAACATTCCAGACTACATGACATTGGTTGTTTATTCAACATCCCTGATATGGATCACCATGTGCATCGAGTCAGTTTCTTTCCTGCCTTCCAGTAGGCAAAACTGCTAGACTTGCTATTCCTTAGCATTGCGTTGTTTAGACTTTATGCCACTCTGGTCGAAGCTTATATTGAACAAAGTCAAGGCAAATGAGGCTCCTGAGCAATAAAATGCAATTTAATCGTACAAATAATACCATAAACCTCGCTGCAGAGGATAAGATAACCAAAAGTTCGAGAAGGGATCTGCCAACAATATCGAGCTTATTGGTACTCATATCTGGCTATGATCGAATCCTCAATCTACCCCGACTTGTCGGGGCCTTCCTTCCTCGAGTCTGTCGGACTCTTTGGCTCGACAAGCATTTTACGACCGCCTCCTGACAAGTGTTCTGTTGCACGCCAGGAATCCTCGGGTCGAAGACTTCTCAACGCTTTGGACGCAGTTTTCTTGCTCTGACCTTCAATGGTTATACTCCCCACTCGTACTGCGCCGTTATTGGTCTGTAAGACAATTGCGGTGCCATTTACATCATAGAAAATTGGGTGCCAGGCATCAGCAGTCTTTGATGTGATGATAAATTGAGGAGCAAAATGCAAGTCCTTTTCTCTTTCCCCGACGCTTGGCCTAGGATGCCCGTCCTTCAGATGCTCGACCCCCGTAATTGTTCCCCTGTCGACCAAAGAGATATCTTCGAATATGAGGCGCTTTGTTGTCCTCGCATCCATCCATATATCGGCCCACAGTCGGCCAAGCGCACGATAATGCCGATAAATTCGGTCTCCTCCCCACTCCAGAAAGTTGATACATCTATCTTCTGAGGTAATTTTGGCTGCATGGTTTTTTCTGGACCCCGTGGGACTCTTGCTATCATCCTCCAGCGAGGAGAGTCCAACATCGATCAAAGGTGGAACAAATAAGCGGTCCTGTAGTCCCTGGACTAGCATGCTCGCTGCTTTGGGGGTAATGAATTGAAGCAGCTCATGATAAGTACAATGTTCCCATCTGGGCACTGAAAGAAACGGCGGCGGTGTTTGAGCAAGGATGATGCCATGGTCAAAGGACTTGTCGTCCAAGGTTTGAAGTGTAACCCCAGTCTCTTTGGTCCCAGAGAGGATCGTATGCTGCAGTGGAGCTGGACCTCGAAACCTACTCAATAAGCCCCGAACTCATCACTATGATTCAGGATGGCTTACAGCGGGAGAAGTGAAGGATGTACATTCAGACCTCCATATTCGGAAGATCTAAGGATTCTGGGAGGCACAAATAAACCAAACGACACGGCAATGATGAGATTGATAGACTCCCCTTGGGGCTTTGGTAACTGGATATTTGATTAGTAAGACAACCAACATCTAGGATAGGAACACTTACATCCCAGCCTGTAAATGTGTCTCGCTCATGGACCGGGAGTGACAAGTGCTGAGCAACGGCTTTGATTGGAACTAATGACCGTCAACACAGCAGCTACCGAGACTGGCGTGTGTTTTCTATACCTTCTCTAACCTTTTTGAGAGACCTCCCAGAAGGCTTGCCAGGGCGACATAGCACGTCGATGGACTTAATGAGCTGAGGGTTGCGTTCATGTTCAGCGTGCAGTGCTCGGAGGGAGGCGCTACTGAAATCATCTGACCCGCAAAACAAAATTCGGAGAGGTTTGGAAGCCTTGGTGCTGTGAAATCTGCCCACGGGTAGCGTAGGCAAAAAGAAGCCGGGTATTTTGGCTACACATTGAAGCATGAGCCAGGAAGCCATTCCCCCCTTGATTTGAATTTAAATGGGCTGGTTGTAGCCCGCAATTCAAGTCATGACATCGCAGGCGCGAGAAGTACAGACATATGCTCGCGCAAGGCAATTGGATGGAAGGATTAAACCGGCGGAGAGACTTCGAGTGAAGTACAGCAACTCAAGGACTAGACGACAGGGAGAAAGGCGTTTGCCGCACGTGATAGCCAGCGAATTCGAGATTCGGAAGGTTAGGTAGGCAGGTATTTGTTGGTACCTGCTGTTGAAGTTTCAGGAAAAGGGGAACTCGCTTGCGATGCGCCACCTCTGGCGGTTTCGTGCGTCTCATGCAGCAGGTGCGCCAGGGAAACTCGCAGCAGTGGTGACATCAGAGCAACACCAGAGAACAAAAAATCTCACTGACTCGTGGAGTCCACACCCGCGCTGTTATCTTCAGTTCTTTCCATTCTCACCAAGTCCAGCAGTAAGGACACCAAGCATGCCTTTTCTGCTGCCACCTTCGCTGTCTTCCTAGCATTGGGCTGTCTCTACCCATTCCCGAAATGCCATGTCTTTCTCGCCGGAGCAGACCCAGAAAGTTGTCCCCGCCCAGTTAGGATTCTTGGCCATCTACAACCCTTCGCTGGGCACTACGGATGAAACTATACAGAACCAGATTGTGTACTATTCCTCGTCCGAGACTCGTCATCGAGGGGGGCAGAAGGCGCCCCTGAAGCCCAGCGATGAGGCTCTACGGGAGGAGAACAATGAGCAGCTGAGGCAGATTGGGCTTGCCCAGGGCATGGTCGAGTTTGGCAGGAGTTTTTCGGATGGGAGAGCGGTCGACACGGTGGAGACCGAGAAGTCGCGTATTGTCTTACACGAACTGGAGGCTGGGTGGTGGATCTTAGCTGTTAGTGAGAGTATCCTTTCAAGTATGCTCTCAACTGACTGCTTCTAGTCAATCAATTTGACAATACTCTCGATTACAGCGAAGTCATCCGTAGGGAAAGGTCGAGTCGACGATCACCAAGAAGCCACGGAATACTCCTCTCGCGAAGTGAAACCTGCTATATTGCTCTTGGGAGATCTTTTGCGGGCCCATTCGACGTTCCTCTTGCATCATGCTTCCTCCATGAGCGCCCTTTTCGTGCGCACGCGCAGGTCTAAGTTCGTTGGTATACTTGGTCGCTATTGGGACACCTTTCTCTCAACATGGAACGTGCTTATGCATGGCAATCCGGCGAACAGCCTCTACGGGGGAATAAAAGTTGCCGCTTGCGGAGAACTTGGTGTAGGCGTGGGTGAAGAAGAAAGGGGCAGCGGTGAGCGTGAAGTGCTGGAGGGTTTTGTTGGTCGAATAGAAGGTCTTGTTGATGTGATTGTTTCCAGATTTGGAGATGTTGACTCTGCGGACCCTGATCCTGGCACTGGGAAGAGAGAAGTCCCGCGTCGCAGACCAACCTCACCGTGGCTTGGGTCGGGCAATGAACCTGGCGCAGAAGACGGTGTCATATTCCTTGGAACAGGCGCCGTATCACGGAAATCACTTCGAGATATCTCGCATTGGATCGAAGACTTATACAGATGGGGTCCGTATGCGTATGGGGTGAGAGATAATCCAACCTCAATTCGCCGCCCTAAAAAGCCAAAGCACAAGGAACATGCCAACAGAAAAGAATTATCCCCTGATACTAGGAAGAAATCAAAACAGGTTTATGGGCTCGCTCTTCGAGATACAGTGCCTCAGAATGAGAATCCTACAGAGGATCCTATGAGCACAATTTCTGCGACGTTAATGAGAGACGGCCATTCTCCCAATAGTCCAAAATCCAAAAGAAGACGCCCTTCTTTCCATCGCGGTCCTTCCAGTTTCACAAGCACGGACAGCGAGTCGAGCAAGGCCAACAAGTTTGTCTCTTACCTAAAATTCGGATATGGAACACACTGGACACTTGGTGGGGCATCCTCGAAGCATGAAGACCTTGATGCGCCATCTGCTGCCCCAATTTTGGAAGCAGTGACCAGATCACACGAAAACCCCTTGCTCAGCACAGATCTTGATGCAACATTAGAGTCTTCAATTCCACGCAACGACTCTTCCGGCCATTACATAATTGGTCTCATGGGCGATATCGAAAACGAAGACGGTGAAGCTCCAGAAGCCGAATCGCAGCACCCGAAAGACCACGCAAACGTAGAAGAAAATAATACACGATTAGTCTTGCGAACCTTAACTGTTGAATTGGAAAGGGAAGAGGATGCTCGCGCAGAGACGGAAATAAGTATCGATCTTGGCCAGAACGAGCAAAAGCCCTCATCGTCTAAGCTTGCCGGATCAGAGCATACCGGGACATCCAATGCTTCATTTGAGAGTCAGGATCGGAACAAAACGAAAAAGCTTCGAGTCGTTGTCTACACAAATAGACCATTCATTTTTGTGTTCTTGTTTGAACTGAGGACGGATGCTTTAGCTTTGACCAGTCTATACCGGTCTCTCCACTATCAAATTGGACCCTTGCACAAACCATTGCTTAATTCGACGACCTACAGAGCCTCCAAACTAGATTTTGCTGCGACTGATGGCTCTACTACACCAATCTATGACCTTGTTTGGGACCCGAGGCTGTTGACCATCAACTCAACAATTCCGAACATACCAGATCCGTTACAGCTCCATTTACTGTCCACCGTAGCCCTGCCATGGTCTCGTATTGAGGCTCTGAACACACACGTGCAGATCATCAATACCTACATTGCTAGCAGCACAGACAGAAGCGAGCTTGAGCGCACTTGCAAAACAAGCCGAGGATGGTGGGTTGTCTGGACAAGAGTCCCAGACCCAGAACTCTCCACAGCGTCCCTTGCTTCTGGCCAGGTCAAGATCCCTGGCCTCATTGCTGAAGATAGTGCTGAGACTCCAACATTGAATCAAGGCGCGAGAGGGGGCGCTAGAGCTTCTCGAGGTACTAGTACATTCATGAGCACTACTTCAACGGCTCATCCATTCCTCGAAGCCGTATCTAATGGCTATGAGTTCGTTCCTAAAGATAAGGAGATCTTTTTGGTACGACGAGCAAGTGATTATATGGCAAGCAAACCGGCTAGCAGGGTTGCAAGTGGTTCTGCCGCGGGCTCGGAGGCGAGTTGGACATCAAGTGGACCAGGAAAGCTTGCTCAGGGAATAGGGGTTGACACAAAGAGATACATTGAGGGTCTGCTGAACTTGAATCGATAGACCATCTTAATTTCTTTACACCAACTCAGTCCATATTTGGTAGCACCTGTGAGATAAAAAGCTGTCCCTATTCATTAGTTCTCCCAGAAAAACTCGTACAATTTGATCTGCCTATCCGAACAGGCAAGAAATTTCTTTGAGTGGAACATCGAATTTTGATACGTCTAAATTTAGAACACGATCGAGTCGGATCACGAGCACCAGAAACTGAAACTTGGTTTTATCTGCCATGATCAAGCAATCTACTCGGTAAAGCCCCTTTCCCAGATTTGGAAGTCAGGAACATGTGCAATTTGATGCCTATCAGTTTCCATATGCTCTCATATTTCAAAGCGCCCGACACCGGAATTACGAACATACCTCAGTATGACGTATGTCGATTAAAACATTAGATACGTCAAGGTTTTCACCAGCTTCGTCGATGGAGAGTACACATACTTCTTATTTGCGGAAGCATTAGACATCGTCTTTGAGAAATTTTCAGCTTTGATATCCTAGGTAAGCATGTTCTCCACAAACCCAATGTCTTCCTCCGCCTGTTTTGCGAAGCTCTTCCTTATATTTTACCTCGTTGTTCTCCCAACCAAGGGACACTAATTATATTTCCAGGCCGAGTTCGCAAATATCTAAGAATGGTTTCTACCAAAGAGCTTAGAGCTGAGAAGCTCTTCTCTGTCAAAGGTCAGTCTCAACTTTTCGGTAGACTATTTCCTCTTTCGTGTTATTTCAGGTTCAGGCGTTGTAGCAATGTCTAACAGCTCCTGGGACATTGCACTCTAAGGCTTAACTGAAAGCTACTGACTCCGAGACGTTGGGAATAGGGTTCGTCTGCGTCGTCACCGGAGGTGGAACGGGGATCGGCTTGATGTAGGTGCATCGAATTCGTGTCGGTCCTATATTCACAATATAGGGCTACTTAAGCACTTGCAGCAAGCGGAGCACGTGTGTACATCACTGGCCGACGAATGGAAGCACTTGAGAATGCTGCAAGAACACATTCTCCAGCCCAGGGAGGAGAAATCATCCCGTACGTTTCTCAACTCTATATTAACGCTCGAAGATTGAAAGAAGCTAGTGTAGGGACG
>Ga0302140_10011405_pt1 | contig 10929 bp, 13 predicted proteins | sample I_Bog_E1_1_FD_202095 | JGI IMG/M metagenome (GOLD analysis project Ga0302140, IMG submission 202095) | Peat permafrost microbial communities from Stordalen Mire near Abisko, Sweden - I_Bog_E1_1 | ecosystem: Environmental > Terrestrial > Soil > Wetlands > Peat | place: Sweden: Abisko, Stordalen...
ATCCGAAAATGGAACGGAACGTCCATCGCTCGCAGAACCGCGTCGAGTCATACCACCAACTGCGCTCAACCATCGCGCAGGTTGGTGGAAAGAAGGAATTGACCGGGCGCACCGACATCGAAATTGAGATCAGCAACCAGTGCGCCAGGCTGATCGCCAATGCGATCATATATTACAACTCGGCCATCCTGTCACACCTGCTTACGAAACACGAGGCGAGCGGCAACACCAAGGCAGTAGCGCTGATCACCAAGATTTCGCCGGCGGCCTGGCGGCACATTCTCCTGAACGGGCACTATACCTTTCAAAACGATGGAAAAATGATCGATCTGGAGGCGCTCGTGGCCGGGATTGATGTGTGATGGCGGAATTTTCTGGGGTTCCGGCTTACAACCCCTGATTGCTTCCTATTACCCAGACGCGGTCATTGCTGATCGCACCGCGCTTGAAAGCAAGCCTGCCGACGACGGATCTGTCTTTCTGATTTCAACAAAGCGGCGCGAAACGGAATTGCCCGGCCTGGTCTTGCGACCTCGCGTTGGGCCAGGGCCGCTCGATAGCGATCGAACCTTTGGCGGAGCGCGCCTTGCATCAACGGCTCGCGCTTATCTTGAAAATCTGCGGCCAGCGCGCGCACGAAACGGACGCGCACTGCGCGTGGTAGATCGGCGTGATCTGGAAATGCGCCTCGATGCCATGATCCGCCAGCAGGGCGAAGCAGCGGTCAACCGGTTGCGCGAAGACGCAAGGCGGATTGCACCCCAATTGGGATATGACCAGGAAGCAGGTGAACTGGACAGCATCATTGGATCGCTTCTCGGCACGCGCGAGGCCGAATTGCAGAGCGATGTCGGCAAGGCGCGCCTTGCTGGAAATCCATTTGACCCTGACCGACTTCGACTGTTTGAAGAGCTGTTCGTCGCGCTCCGCGAGACGATCCCCGAGCGCAGGACGGTCCCTGGCCGCAGTGGTGAAGCCAACGCGACATTGGCGTTTTTCGAAGCCTATTTTTCAAACTTCATCGAGGGCACTGAGTTCAGCGTCGAGGAAGCCGCGCAGATCGTCTTTGACGGCGTCATTCCAAATGAACGGCCCGAAGACGCCCACGATGTCTTGGGAACCTTTCGTGTGGTGTCCGATATCGCCCATCTCAAAGACCTGCCGGCAGACTTCCCCCACTTTCGGTGTAGACCGGCGTGCAAAATTGACCCCGTCTGAGGGGTGATCGGCGTCTAAAATTGACCCCCACCTTGGGCATGGCTGAAGCTGTCCGTTCGTGCTTACGAACGGCGAGGACGGGGATGTTGGTAGTGGAGACGATTGCGAAGATACGGCGAGAGCACGATCGAGGTAAACCGATCAAAGTGATCATGCGTGAGATGGGTCTTTCGCGGAACACGGTGCGCAAGGCGATCCGTGCGGAGAGCGCGCAGTTCAGTTATCGGCGCGCAGCGCGGCCGCGCCCTCAGCTTGGCGCTTTTGCCGAGCGCCTCGATGAGTTTCTGGAACAGAACGAGCGGGCAGCGAAGCGGGATCGGCTGCGGCTGAGCCGGATTCATGACCTGCTGCAGCGCGATGGTTTTGCTGGTTCCTATGACGCAGTGCGCCGGTACGCGGCTCGCTGGAAGCGCGAACGCCGAGGTGGGGCGGCAGTTGATCCTGGGCAGCTGTATATCCCGCTGAGCTTCGCGCCGGGAGAGGCTTACCAGTTTGACTGGAGCCACGAGGATTTTGAGATCGCCGGGGTGCCGATGCGCGTGAAAGTGGCACATATGCGTCTTTGCTGGTCACGTATGGCGTTTCGCCGGATTTATCCGCGTGAGACGCAGGAGATGGTGTTTGACGCGCATATCAGCGGCTTCGACTATTTCGGCGGGGTGCCGTTGCGTGGGATTTACGACAACATGAAGACGGCAGTGACCACGGTCTTCGCCGGCAAAGAGCGTGTATTCAACAGGCGCTTTTTGGTGATGATGGATCACCACCGCATCGAGCCGGTGGCCTGCACGCCGGCGGCGGGCTGGGAGAAGGGCCAAGTCGAGAACCAGGTCCTGAACACCCGCGAGAGCCTGTTCAAGCCCCGACCGCGCTTTGCCAGCATTGATGAGGCGAACGCATGGCTGCTGGACGAGAGTCTGCGGCAGGCCAATACTCAGGCTCATCCTGATCTTGCTGGTATGACCATTGCTCAAGCTTTCGAGCTTGAACGTGCCTCGTTGCGCCCACTGGGGCCAGCTTTTGACGGCTTTTTCGAGAGTGAGCATGTAGCCAGTTCGACCTGCCTCGTGAGTTTTGACCGCAACCGCTATTCTGTAATGGCCAAGGCTGGTCGCATGGCGGTGCAGGTGCGCGCTTATGCGACCCGCATTCTCATCCGCTGTGGCGATGAGGTTGTGGCCGAACATCCCCGGCTCTTCGGGCGGGATCAGGTCACCTATGATCCCTGGCATTATATCCCGATTTTGGCCAAGAAGCCTGGCGCTTTGCGCAATGGTGCGCCGTTCATGGACTGGCCATTGCCTCCGGGTCTCACCGGGCTGCGCAAAGCCATGGGCAAGGGCAATGATGCAGATCGGCGCTTCGTGCGGGTGCTGGCGCAAGTGCCCGAAGAAGGGCTGGAGGCGGTCGAGGCCGCGATTATCGAGGCCCTTCATTCTGGGGTCTGTAGCGATGAGGTGATCCTCAATATCCTCTCGCGTCGGCGCCGACCACCGCCTCCCGAACAGATCAGCGTGCTGACCAACTTGCATCTCGCCCACCCGCCCAAGGCCGATTGCGCCCGCTATGATCAGGCGCGAGGCTTCGATGCAGCGGCATGAGATAATCGCCCACCTCAAAGGGCTTGGCCTACGAGGTATGGCCAGCAGCTTCGATGATGCCGTCACCACCGGCATCCAGAAGGGCCGCACCATCCACGAGATGCTCACCGACCTCCTGCGCGCTGAGATGGCAAGCCGCGAGGCAGCATCGATCCGTTACCGCATGAAGGCAGCCAAGCTGCCTGCCATCGAGGACCTGGACAACTTCGAGTTCACAGATACACCGATCAACGAGGGGCTGGTACGCTCACTGTACGCTGGCTCATTCCTGCCCGCACGTCGCAATATCGTTGCGGTTGGCGGCACCGGTACCGGCAAGACCCATCTCGCGCTCGCCATCACCGCTGCCGTTGTGCGTGCCGGTGCCAGGGGCAGGTTCTTCAATACTGTCGACCTGGTCAATCGCCTTGAAGAGGAGGCCAGGGTCGGAAAGGCCGGAACGCTTGCGGCCCAGATGACCCGGCTCGATCTCGTTGTCCTCGACGAACTGGGCTATCTTCCGTTCGCCCTGACCGGCGGCCAATTGCTGTTCCACCTGATCAGCAAGCTCTATGAGAATACCTCGGTGATCATCACCACCAATCTCGCCTTTGGCGAATGGCCATCTGTGTTCGGCGACGCCAAAATGACCACCGCCATGCTCGACCGCATCACTCACCACTGCGATATCCTCGAAACTGGCAACGACAGCTGGCGCTTCAAAAACCGAAGCTGACGAAAACCCCTTCCCCCGGACCCCCATCCCCGGCGGTTAACCCGGTGGGTCCACAGGTCCCTCCCACGCATGCCGCCGCCAGCGCTCCTGACGGCGCGCGGCGGCATGCGCGGGCCCCTCCCATGGACTACCGGGATAACCGCCATCTACGCCGCAAAGGGGGTCATTTTTACACGCCGATCAGGGGGTCAATATTCAACGCCGATTGACAGGCTATGATGGAAAATATGTCGTTCTCGAGCGCGCCTGATGCGAGGACATGCTGTTGTATGACGCAAGTTCCCGGCAAATCGTTCAGATTGTCGATTCGCCACCTGCCGTAACAGCCCCTCACGGGCTGGATTGACCACGTGCCGTGCTCGCTGGTATATACTACGTCAGTACCATTTGGAGCGTCGCTATGAAAGCTGCCGTGTTCACGATGAAGCTTGAACCAGAACTGCGGGCTGAGTTTATGGCTGAAGCCGAGGCGAGCCATCGTCCTGCCTCGCAAGTTGTCCGCGAATTCATGCGCTCGTTTGTCCAGCAGCAGCGCGCACAGCGCGAACATGACGCCTTTGTACAGCGCAAAGTGGAGGTCGCACGCACTTCCGTGGTGGAAGGATTGGGTCGATCGAATGAAGAAGTCGAAGCTGAATTTGCCGCTCGGCGCAAAGCCCATTCGTGAAGGTATTCTGGACTCCAGAGGCAGAACAGGACCGCGCTGCGATCTGGGATTATCTTGTGGCGCGCGATCCTTCCGCCGCACTGCGGATTGACGCGCTTTTTGGTGAAGCAGTTGCCAAGCTGGCCGATTTTCCCAAGCTTGGCCATGTTGGCACGGTTGCCGGGACGCGTGAACTCACCCCGCACAGAAGCTATCGCATCATTTACGAAATCGTGGACGACACGGTGTGGATTTTGGTTGTGATCCACACAGCCCGGCAATGGCCCCCACTGCTGGATTGAATCGCAAAAAAAGCGCCAAGATGGAGCGCCTGTCGCAGAGGTTGGCAACGCTCCAGGCGGACCAGGAATATGCGGCAGAGTATGCCCGGTTCGTCGAAGGAATGGCATTCGCTGGGGCCGGTGAGGTTCCGTCTTTTCCCGGGGCGATCGATGCCCTCACCAGGCTATGCGCGCTGTTGCCAGCCCAGCATCCGGAGGTTGAAGCATGGACAACAACACCGAACCGGAGACTTCGGCGTCTTGCTCAAAGCAAGGTGCTGATCTTGTTGCCTTGCCCGATCCCGAACAACTGGCGTTGCTCGCCAAACGCGACGGCATTGGTCCCGACGATGAGGCTCTCCACGAAGCTCAGAACATCATCTACGATGCCTGGGAAGAACGCGACGGACGGCGGCGCAATGCGCTGACGCGCAAGGCGCTTCGGGTTTCGCCATTTTGTGCCGACGCCTGGATGATACTCGCATCGCGGGCCTCCCTGTCGACGCATGACCGCCGTTGCTTTCTCGAGCGCGCTTTGGTGGCCGGGGAATTGGCGCTGGGGGAGGGCGGTCTCAAACGGTACAAAGGATCGTTCTGGGGCATGCTCGAAACGCGGCCCTATATGCGCGCGCGCCACGCCTTGGCTGAGGAGTTGTGGCACGCTGGCGAACACGACGCCGCGATCGCGCACCTCCGCGACATGCTGAAACTCAACCCTGGTGACAATCAGGGCATTCGTTACGTGCTGCTGGCCTGGCTGGTCACGCAAGGTGATGATGCGGGTTCCGAGGCACTGCTGCGCAAGCACGGCGATGGCAGCGCCTATATGCGTTACACTGCCGCCTTGCTCGCGTTTCGCAAATCAGGCGATAGCGCCGTTGCCCGCAGGGCGGCCATCGCGGCCTTCAAATCCAACGTCCATGTGCCGCGCTTGCTTGGTGACCGTGGGTTCCGTTTCGTCGATTCCGGCTATTACTCCCCGGGGCGCGAGGATGAGGCAGGTTTCTACGTCGAGCACTATGGCGCGGCATGGCGGGCCCAATCTGGCGCGGTGCGGTGGCTGAGTGAGGTAGCGCAGGAGATGGGGGCGTGAGCAAGCCGCCACCGCGCAATCTGACACCAGCATTGTGCGAACATCTTCGCCAAAAGATGCTGCAATCTTGTAAGGCTATTGCCGAGGAACATGGGCTGGTAATCCAGGGCTCGCCATTGCACGAGGTTAATCTGCGCTACGGCTTCAACTTCACGATAGAGGTTGGCATCCCAATGTCAGACGGGACGATCCTGGAACCGGGCCGGGCGCTGTTTGAAGTGCTTGCTGGTGACTTTGGGCTTAACGCATCGGATTTTGGCCGCGAATTTAGGGCGAATGGTGAGGCTTTCCGGATCACCGGGCTCAGCCCGCGCCGCCCCAAATATCCCATCGACGCAGAACGGTTGTCGGACCGCGGCCAGTTCAAGTTTACCGCCGAGAATGTCGTGCTTTATCTGCGGGCCTCAAACAGCTGACCTCCAAGCCATCCATTGCGGCCATCCGTGACACTCTACCCTCGGGCAGAGTGTCATTCACGACAAAACATGCGCGATGACACCAAGGGGGATTCACAGGATTCACCTTTTGTGCTCAATACTGCTCGATGGCACTGAAACTTTCCTCCAGCGCATTGGACAACGGCGGTCTCGGCTCGGTCTACGCGATCCTGGCGACCAATTCGGCCCGGCCGCGCTACGCCTTTCTGGTTTTGCAGCTTGTCGTCGAAGTGGCGGGCCGTGACGGTCGGGCAGGGCCGTTCGTTTCCACGCCGCAAGGCCCGATGGGCCTTAGGGATTGGCTCTGTACGCAACTGATGCCCATGAGTGAGCGTAATGCCCGCAGAACTGCTTTGCGCGGGCGCGTGGTAGCAAGCCTTCATGCCCGGCTGACGGGCGATCTTCGTCAAGACGACGCGATGATTGCGGCTGCCGTTGAAGAGCACGTGCTCACCGTCGGCCGCGCGAACGTCAGCCGCGCGATTTCGGACCTTGTCAAAGCCGGTCTGCTGCGCCGGCACTATGCTGGCTATGCCACAAATCATGTCAACCGCGGCGGCGGGCGTCATGCAGTTTACGAGGTCGCGCCCCAGACCCTCGTCGCGTTGGGCAAGGCCCCCGTGCCGCCGGTCAGTCGCAAGACGCCGAGGCAGGGTGAGTTGTTCGCGGTCGCTTGAAGCGCGGTCGCAAAAAATTCAATGCGAGGTAACCTTTGTCTCGATCTGGTCGGGTGAGATTGAGTCGACCACCTGTTGACCATGCGCCGTCGCCAATGCGCTATCATGGCGGCAGGCAACTGCCACTTTCAATTCCTGTGCTTGACAAAGTAAGGAATATTCATTACTAAATGCGCTCCACAGGAGTCGCAGATGGCGGTTGCAATCGAAGAGTTCAGCACGATCACCGCGAAGGGTCAGACCACCATTCCCAAGGCGGTGCGCCAGGCGCTTGGCGTCGATTACGGCGGCAGAATTGCATTCCGCATCGACCATCGCGGCGTTACCGTCGCGCGCGTGGATGAAGTCGAGGACCCGGCGATTGACCGTTTCCTCGACTTCATTGCTGCCGACATCAAGAAGCATCCCGAAACGATCAAAGCGTTGTCGCCAAATCTCGCTGCGCGAATTGCTGCGCTGACCGAAGGGGTGAGCGTCGATCTCGACGCTGCGATCGACGGCGACGTCTCGCTCTAGCCGCACCGTCCGATGACCGTCGTCAATGGCTGGACGCTTTATGCGCATCCCCTCTTTCTCAGCCAGCTCGATCGGTTGACTGAGGCTGTAACCAAGAAGGCGAAGAAAGACCCCAAGGGCTTTGCGTCCTCTGCCGACGCCAAGCTGCTCGCTGCCTTGCGCACACTCGTGTTCGAGGCCGTGCCTTTAGACCCGGGTCGGCCCGAGTTCCGCCAGGGCGGAACGCTCGGCCCGGAACGCAAGCACTGGTTCCGCGCCAAGTTCGGCGGCGGACGCTTCCGTCTGTTTTTCCGTTTCTCGACGAGTGCCAGGATCATCATCTTCGCCTGGGTCAACGATCGCGACACGCTGCGAACCTATGGCGCGAAATCCGATGCCTATGCAGTCTTCGCCAGAATGCTCGACACCGGCAATCCGCCTGAAGATTGGGCTGCGCTGATGGCGGCGTGCACTACCTTGGCGGGCCTGTAATCGACGCTTTCGCGGCCACACTGGACACACCCGACTTGGGTCTTGGCGGAACTTCATTTAACATATATCAATACCAGAACGTGTATTATATATTAATTACAATGACTTATTGATACCATGGCTGTCCATTGTGTTCCAGCCAAAAATTTGGACGACCAAGGGAGTTGGAAGTGCAAGACGCCGAAGGCGGCTCACTTCAAACTCCCTTGGTCGTAATCCGATCGAAGCGCGACGTTTCAATCGTCGTCTGAGGGTAGGGGGGCATCGGGCTTTGTCCGGGCAATACGCGCGTGAGGACGGCGGTGTAGTTGGGGTTCTCGTAACTGCGGTGCAAAAAGTTCCGGGGAGTGTGCCAAAGTTGGGGGTCACGCGACCGCCCGCAGCGCCGTTGCCGCACTTTCGAGCGAATTGAAATGATGGGCGCGCACGGTGACCACCGCATGTGCTCCGACAGCGGACCATCTCATTTGCTGAAGCTTGTTCATCCGCTGGTTGACCAAGGTGTTGGCCAGGCCTTCGGTGGTTGAGGTCCCGATGGGTTTACCTTGGCGATGGCGCAGGCCGTAGTTTACCAGATGAGCGCTTTGCCCCTCGATGTAATCTCTCAGCTTGGTCATCGCGGTGCGCAGCCGCTTGGCCGCGAGCACCGTCTGCGCGCGCGTTCGGCCGATGTCGAACGGCTCGAGCAATTTCAAAACTCGCGTCATTGCCTGACGTGCGCCATGAATGTCACCATGCCAGAGTTTCCAGTGCAGGCGTTCCAAGGTCTTCGCGATCAGGGGACGCGCGCGGCGCTCGGCATTGGTCAGCCAGCCAAGCCCTTTGGCGGTCGTCTTGGCGATTTGAACCCGTCGGGACAAATGCTGCCAGTCGAGAATGGGGTCTTCTGCAATGCCGGCCTTTTTCAAGTAGCCCCGCAGCATCTTGTCGCCGTCGGTGAACGTTGTGATCTGGGTGGCGGCAGCTTGCCCGAGTTCGTGCAGAGCTTTTTCGATCAACTCGTGGGGGGTGTCTGACGCTGAAATCACCGCACCGACTTTCAAAGCCTGGCCACTATCGTTGGTACCAACGCCGATCAATACCTCATGGTGGCGCGGGCCATCAGTGGTGTTGCTTCGGACGAAGGTCGTATCGATACCCAGATCGATGGAGTTCGCCGCAGTACGATTGAGCGGGCCAGATCGGCCGAAATCAGCTGCGAGACGCGATGCTCTGCGCAAGAGCTGGCGCCGGGTTGTGCTCGACGCGCGCCCTACAGCGAACGGAAAAAGATCACCGATAAGTCGCTCGGCCACACGATAACTCATCAGTGCGCCAAGGCGACTTCTGAGCTCGTGGTATTCGGTCCCGGATCGAGCCGAATTTCGAAACAGACAAGGTGGCGGGAGTCGTGAGCCATGCCTTCTGAGTCTGGGCACCCGTATGGCCAAAGTCCCGAACAGGGTCTGGACCGAACGAAGCCGATAGTCCTTGAGCGAAAGCGATGGATCCGCTTGTCGCATTTGCACCGCCTTGTCCTTGAGAGCCCGCTCCTGAACCGCGACAACCGTGCATTGCAGGTCACATACAATCCGATGGGAAGTCCTGAGATCCAATCCGACATCGTCGAGATCCACCGGCGCGAGAATTTCACCAAGCTCGCAAACCGTGATCCGCTCAATTGGCACGCCATCATCTGATCGAACCAATTCAAGCTTCCAGACCATAGCACGCCTCCTGTGAAAGTGCCGGAAGTGGGTGTTCAGCCTCCAAATTTCAGCATGCCCCCCAACTTTGGCACACTCCCCGCTACTTTTGGGAAAAATGTTACGGGAACCCCAAATACGGCATTGTGAAACGGCATGCCTACAACGGCTATATCGGCCTCTATGAGCCACCTGGACCGCACGTCCCAGCCAAGCATTGCAGCCGATGGAACCCGCTTGCCCAGCGGGCTGGGACCATCCGTCAGCTCAGCGCCTCAAAATGCACCGATGTCGATGAAAGGGCTGTAGTATGAAACCAGTTAGTTGGCCATCAGGCACAGGCCGGTGCCGTCCCACCAGACCAGCTTGATCCGGTCTGCGCGCTTGGCCCGGAACACGTAGATCACGCCGGAAAAGGGATCGCCGCCGTACTCGGCACCGACCAGCGCGGCCAAAGCGTCAGGTCCTTTGCGGAAATCTACCGGGCGCGTTGCGACCATCACACGCGCGCCGGCACCAGGCCCGATCATCGTGGGGCCTTGAGCGCTTCAATTACCGCGGCAATCACGCCGGCATCGGCGCCGCGCGCAATCTTCACCGCCACGCCATCGATTTCCAGTTCGACAGCAGCAGCTGTGGCACGCCGCCTGCGCCGTGTTCGGCGCGCAACTGCCGGTTCCGATCGCGTGACCGGCTCTGCCAGGGGAGGCGCCAATCCACGGTCCTCCAGTTGTTTGCTCAAATCCTTCCGCCAGGCATAGACCTGCGAAGGATCGAGCCCATGTCGCCGCGCGACAGCGCCGACACGCTCGCCGCCAGTATAGCATTCCGCGACAATCGAAGCCTTGAGCTCTGGCGGCCATTCCCGCCGCTTGCCTTTGCCCGTGAATATCTCGAACCGCTGCGCGCCCTTGCTCACAGGATCATCACACGGGATTATCATAGGAGTAGCGCCCTCGGCCCAAATCAGGCCGCGCAAACTCCACGCTGGGCATCACCCACGCAAGGTGGGGGCTGGACAGCGCTTACCCAACACCGACCTCAACGCAATCATCGATCGCTATGCGGAGCGCAGTGAAACCTTGAGCGCGACGGGATGGGCGGCGCGCGGTCAGACACAGCGGTTTCTGGAAAATCTTATGCGGCTGGCGGGGCAATTGTTGTAGGAGCCGCAGCGCGGTGGTCGATCATTCGGGCTCGGCATCGGTGCCAGAGGGCAGACTGACCGTGAAGGTGGTTCCAGTGCCCTCATGACTGGCAATGGCCACCTGGCCGTGATGCAAATCGACCACGGCCTTGACCAGAAACAGTCCGATCCCGGTGCCAACCGTTCCGCCGGCATTGCTCGCCCGGAAATAGCGATCGAATACGTGGTCGATCTCGGCCTCGGGAATGCCGATGCCGTGATCGCTGACCACCACCACCGCGTGTTGTTCCCCGCGTTGCAGATCGACCGACAGCTGCGGTCGTCCATTGGCATATTTGATCGCGTTGCCAATCAGGTTGCTGAACGCATGGACCAGCAACTTGCGATCGCCCGCTATCACAAGGGGGGGCCGGTCAGACCGTTCATGAATGAACGCATGGGG
>Ga0302140_10011406_pt1 | contig 10929 bp, 10 predicted proteins | sample I_Bog_E1_1_FD_202095 | JGI IMG/M metagenome (GOLD analysis project Ga0302140, IMG submission 202095) | Peat permafrost microbial communities from Stordalen Mire near Abisko, Sweden - I_Bog_E1_1 | ecosystem: Environmental > Terrestrial > Soil > Wetlands > Peat | place: Sweden: Abisko, Stordalen...
AACGGCGCACCTGCCACCACGACAACCAGCGCACCGAAGCCGGGCGTGAAGGCCACGACACCGTAATCGCTTTTAGAATAGGGGAGGGCAGCGCCGCGCTGCCCTTGGAGACCACCATCACCATGCCAGCCGCTGCTATTGCGTTACCTCCGCCCATTCGCGAAGGAGACCGCCTCGATAGTTCGGAATTCCTGCGGCGCTGGGAAGCGATGCCTTCCTTGAAGCGCGCTGAGCTGATTGATGGAGTTGTTTTCATGCCCTCTCCAGTTAGTTACCCCCACTCCGACGTCCATAAGAAAATGTGCGGGTTTTTGTGGCTTTACGAAGAATTGACAGCCGGTTGCGAATCCGCTATTGAATGCACCTGGCTGATGGGCCTCAAGGACGTCCCCCAGCCTGATCTTTTCTTGCGCATTCTGGCGGAATGTGGTGGCCAATCTCAGGTAAAGGACAGATACGCTACTGGCGCTCCCGAAATGGTTGTCGAAATCAGCGCATCAAGCCTTTCCCGCGACCTCGGCGTCAAACTCGACCTTTACCTGCGCGTGGGCGTGCGCGAATACGTAACTGTACTGCCACTCTCAAAACAAGTGACTTGGCGCTACGTTTCCCGCGGCCGTTATCGCGAAATCGCGCCCTCCGAGGACGGCCTCCTGCGCTCACGTACATTTCCAGGCCTGTGGCTCGATCCCGCCGCCCTATGGAATCCCAAGCGCTCGGTGCGCAAAGCTCTTGAACAAGGCACACGCTCTCCCGAGCACGCCACATTCGTTCGCCGCCTGGCCGCCGCACAAAAACGCAACTCGTAAGCCGTTATTCAGCTAGCATGGTCTTGTGACCACGTTGAAACTCGGAATCAGTAGCCTGCTCCTTGCTTCTTTAGTGCGCGCCGAGGTCCACTCCCTCACGCTCCAGCAAGCTTTAGAAATCGCCGCCCGCCAAAATCCGGAAGTCGCCCTCGCTCGCCTCGACGAGCAACGCGCCGAACAAGGTGTTCGAGTCGCTCTCGATCCTTTTCGCCCAAAAATCTACGGCGGAAGCGGACTCGCCTACACTTACGGTTATCCCAACAGCATTGATGGCAACGCGCCCAGTCTATTCCAGCTTCATACCGACATGGCCCTGTTCAACCGGCCCAAGAGCTACGATATTGCTTCCGCGCGCGAGACCGCCCGCGGATCCCAATTCGGCGCCCAAGCCAAAGCGGAAGATGTGGCGTATCAGGCTGCCGATTTGTTTCTCACCGCCTCCAGCATCGGCCATGAAGGCCAAACGCTCGCCCAACAACTGCCCAGCCTGCAAAAAGTTGTTGAAGCCATGAATGCCGCCGTCACTGAGGGTAGCGAGCTTCCGCTTGAGTTGAAACGCGCAAAAGTTAACTTGGCCGTAGCCCAGGAGCGCCTCAGTTCATCGAGCCTCGATCAAGACTACTATCAGATGATGCTTGCCGTGGCTTTGGGCTATCCGGCTACCGACCGGGTTAAGCCAATCGATAGCGACCTTTCCGCCACTCCCACGCCGCCGTCGGAGGATGAAGCGGCTGACATGGCCTTGCACAACAATCGCCAGCTGCGTGAGATGCAGTCTAACGTGTTGGCGAAAGAGCTTCAGGTCCGCTCGTTCCGCGCCGCGCGCCTGCCGCAAGTAAACCTGGTCGCCCAATACGCATTATTTTTGAAAAGTAACTACGTGGATTATTTCCAGAAATTCCAGAGCAACAACTATCAGATCGGCGCATCCATCACCATTCCGCTCATTGTCGGTTCGGCGTCGAAAGGGCTTGCCTTGCAGAACAGCACCGACATGCAAAAGATCCGCGTCCAGATGGATCAAACACGCAACCGCATCATTGCCGACACGCGCCGCAGTTACGAACAGTGGAAGAAAGCGGAAAACATTCGCGACCTCTCCCGCTTGCAGTTGGACTTCGCGCGCGAGGAACTCACCGTGCTGCTCGCCAAGAACGGCGAAGGACAAGTTCCCTTGAGCCGGGTTGAGCAAGCCCGTCTCGAAGAGGGCAATCGCTGGATCGCGCTCTACCAAGCCGAGGCGCAGGTCACTCGCGCCAAGCTTGCTATATTGCGTGAGACGGGCACGCTGCTGGCGGTATTGCGCGCCGGGGCACCGACGGCTCCATAACTTGACATGTCCATCGCCGACGAAGTCCCGGCTATCGAAATCACCGGTCTTGAAAAAATCTACCATGGTTTTCATGCGGTCGATGGTCTTACGATAACGGTCCCGCAGCGCTGCTTCTTCGGCTTTCTCGGCCCTAACGGAGCGGGCAAAACAACCACCATCAAGATGCTCATGGGTTTGGCCCAGCCCGACGCCGGTTCCATTCGCGTTCTCGGTTTGCCCATGCCCGAAAAATCGCTCGAGATCCGCCGCGAAATCGGGCTCGTGCCAGATGATTCGCTGCTTTTCGATTATCTGACCGGCGTGGAATACCTCGAGTTTGTGGGACGCCTATACGGTCTGCCCAAGCCGCAAGCCAAAGAGCGCGGCGGAGAGTTATTGCAACTCTTCCAACTGGCCGAGAATAACCGCAAGCTCATCGGCGAATATTCAAAAGGTATGCGCAAACGCGTGGCCATGGCCGCCGCGCTGATTCACCGCCCAAAACTTTTCCTCATGGACGAGCCCTTTGAAGGAGTGGACGCCGTGGGCGCGCGCCTCATGAAGGATATCCTGATCGACCAAGTGCGGCACGGCGCAACCGTTTTCCTCACCTCGCACGTCCTCGAGGTTGTCGAGCGTCTCTGCGACGAAGTGGCCATCATCAATCGCGGCAAAATCGTGACCCAGGGCAGCATGGCCGATTTGCGCAGCCGGTCCGCCACCGGCGCCAGTTCGCTCGAAGAAATTTTCGTAAACACGGTGGGCGCGGAGCGCTATACCGAAAAACTCGATTGGCTCTAAGAGCATGAAGCAACAGATACTCGCCATCATTTGGGCGCAGTTCCGCATCACCCGCAATCACCTGCCTCGCACCGGCGTCGGCGGCGTTGTCATGTGGATCATCACCGGGCTGTGGTATGCCATGTTTGTTGCGCTGGCGGTGCTTGCTATCAGTGGCATACCCACGCTCACACTCGAACTTCTGCGGCAGGCGCTGCCTATTGCTCTGTTGGTGCTCTTTGTCTATAACCAAACGATTCCGCTCTTCACGCTCAGCACCGGCTGGTCATTGCAGATCAGCAAGCTGCAGGTCTACCCCATCCGCGATAACGATCTGTTTGGTTTGGAGGTGTTACTGCGCATCACCAGCGCCCCCGAATTTATCATCGTGCTGCTCGGCGGCGTCATCGGCTTGGCGCGCCGCCCCGATGTTCCGTTGTTCGCCGCCCTCTGCCTGCTGCTGTTCATTCCCCTCAATCTCTTCCTGCAACTAGCGGTGCGCGATTTCGTCATTCATGCCTTCGCGCGCAATCGCTTTCGGGAAATCATCACCATCTTTGTGGTGAGCATCGGCATCATTCCCCAACTCTTGATACGCACCGGCTTGGGCATTAAACTAAAACCCTACTTTCTGCTGCTGGCTAACGGCGCGGCAACGCCCTGGTACACCGCGGCGGCCGTCAGCCTCGGGCAATTTTCCACGCGCAATTTTGCCTTGCTAGCCGCGTGGACGTTGCTCGCCGGTTTCCTCGCACGCCGCCAGTTCGCCCTCGGCTTGGTTCAAGACGATGCCTTTCGCGGCGGAACTCCGGCCCGCGCTTCGAAAAAAGATGCGTCTTTTCCCATTCTTGACTCCATCAGCAATCTCTTTCAGGATCCTACCGCCGCTATTGTGCAGAAGGAACTCCGCTCACTGCTGCGCATGCCGCGCTTTCGCGTCGTATTCGGCATGGCGTGTATCTTCAGCACGGTTCTTTTCTTGCCGTTACGCATCGAGCACGCCGATAAACCATCCGGCTTCCTGTTCAACAACTACTTCGTCGCGGTGAATCTATATGGTTTGCTCATCATGGCCGATGCGCTGCTGCTGAACATTTTCGGCGTCGACCGCAGCGCCGCTCAACTGTACTTCGTTTCGCCCACGCCGTTGGCTACCGTCATCAAGGCGAAAAACCTGGCCGCCGCTGCATTTATTCTGGTGCAGAATTTGTTGGTTGCGATTCTCACGCCGCTGTTCGCTCACGTTTCGCCAGCGAGTATCGTGGCCGGGTTCATCGCATCCGCTGTCGCCACCATTAACTTGATGTGGGCCGGAAATTTACTCTCCGTATCGATGGCTCGCCCCATCGATCCAAGCTCAACCATGCGCAAGCAGGCCGGCGGAAAAGTGCAATTATGGATTCTCATCTGCACTATCGGCATGGCCATACTGGTGGGCTTTGCCTACCTGGCACGCTGGGCCTTTGATTCAGAATGGGCCTTGCTGGCGGTGCTTTTGTTCGAGTTTGCCATCGGCGTTGTCGTTTACCGGGTAGCGCTTGATTCCGCCGTCGAGCGCGGCATGCGCGACCGCGAAACGATGATAGATTCATTGTCCAAAACATCCTCCCCGGTCGGCGGCAGTCTCGGCTTAGGCTAGCCTGCGCGCAACCGGCAGTTCCGCCGGTTTGGTAAGACTGACTTTGTCCACTTCAATCCGCAAATCTCCGTTCTTCTCCACGTCAAACGCGGTCGCAAATTTTGCGCCCCAAACGAATTCGTCATAGCGGTACGAATAGCGCGCGTGCACGCTCTGGCCGAAAGACTCGTCGTGCCCCTTCATCAGAATCATAATCTCGGCTTGCAGTTGCTGCAAATCCTCCGCCGTCTTGCCGAGCAAAGGACTTCCCTCCACAATCGGATGCACCACGGTCCAGGTCAAGGGGAAGAACATTACCGAAGAACGCTCTAAAGTCAGCAACTGATAGCGCCGCTGCGGTATCCCGTCACACACTTCAACCCACATCAGCATCACCCGCGCGTCCAGGTCGATAATATTGTTGCGCCGGCGGTTCACCACCCGAAACTGCAAGCTGATGCCATCCTGGTAAGGCGTCACCAGTATCGCCTTGCTGAAACCAAAACGCGCCGAAGGCCGCGAGAAGCGCCCGAAAAGCAATCCTGTGGCAATGGCAAAGCCCAGCACGCCCACCAGCGATTCCAATACGGCAATCAGATTCGCCGCCGGACCCTCCGGCCACATGTTGCCATAGCCGACTGTGCTCAAGGTGTGCGCGCTGAAAAAGAACGCGTTGAGGAAGCTCATAAAAGCGGTGGGTGCTTCCGCGTTCTTAAGATGATCGAGCCCGGCCGCGCAGTACGCCAGCGCGAACGTGACGTTCATCAGCAGAAACGCCACCAGTATCAGCGAGAAGAACACCGGCCAAGGCGTGCTGATCATGAACAAATAAGGGTGCCAGTCGCGCCAACTCTGGCCGGTCCGCCGCACGTTAAATTGGCCATTCGTGTTGATGGCGCGCTTGAGCACCCCGGTGTATTGTTGCGTTAAGCCCGGATCAAACTGGGTTTTGTCCATTACCCTCCCCATTTTGGCGCATGAGTTTCCGGTAGCGCGGGCTCCGCTCGCCGCGCAAGTATTTATGCCGCCGATACGCCAGTCTCACGGCACAACGGTCCGCTTCCAGTTGGCGCATGCGCTGGGCGAATTCGACATGTTCAGCAGGGCTCCAAAGTTCCTTTCCCAACGTTCTGTTCGACTAATCGGTCGGCATTCGGGTCGATTAGTAAACTCCGGGTAAGCTTATGATTCCAAAAACGAAAATTTATTCTTAACTCTTTTTGTGACCCGCGATTTCGGTGCTTGGCAGCCGACGCAATAAAAATATTGACTTATCGCCTACTTCTGTAGTAGAGTAAACCACAGGAGTAGGCAAAACGTGTCCGAACCGCGCATCAGCCGCTTCGAGTTTCAACTACTCGACAAACTCTGGGAGCTCGGTCCCTGCTCGATTCGTGAAATTCAGGAAAGCCTTCCTGAGAAGGACCGGCCCGCCTACACCACGGTTCAAACCATGATTTACCGCCTGGAGGAAAAAGGCGCCGTCTGCCGCGTCAAGAAAATCGGCAACGCGCATCTCTTCGAAGCCAATGTCAGCCGCCAAGCCGTTCACCATCGTTTGATCGGCGATCTTTTGAGCCTGCTGGGCGGCTCCGCCGCGCCGGTGATGTCTCATTTAGTCGAAACGGGGAAGTTAACGCTGGCCGACGTCAAGGAGTTGGAAAAAAAACTTGAGGCCGCGGAGAAAATCTCGTGATTTCATTTTTTTTGAGCCATCTCTTGGAATCCACCCTTGTCTGTCTTTTGTTGGTATCTCTCGCCTGCTGCCTTCGCAAATCCGCCCGTGCCCGCTACGCCGTTTTGGTCTTGGCGGCCGCGAAGTTTGCCATCCCTTCGATTCTGCTTGCCAAGACCGGCGCCGAAATGGCCCTTTTCTGGCCGGCCGCTTCCTGGCTTTCTTTGATCGCGAATCGAGTCTCAAGCGTTTGGTTTGCGCTGTTCGGCTTCTTGTCTGGCGGCCTTGATCAATCCGCTTACTTTGCCGTTCGAGCCGCTCTCTTAATTTGGCCGCTAGGGACCCTGGCGCTGCTAACTCTATGGTTCATCCGCTTGCGAAAGAGAAACTCCAGCTATTTGACGGCGAGCGAGAGTGAATTGAGCGCTCTGAAGCGCGCCAGCCATGACCTCGGACTCCGTTTGCCGTTGGCGCTTCGCTTGTCAGACGCCAACATGGAACCGGCGCTGTGGGGCATCCTCCGGCCAACCATTACCTTTCCCCGAGGCCTGGCTCAAACGCTCACGCCCGCCGAACTGGAAGCGGTGCTGCTGCATGAACTGGCGCATGCCCGCCGCTGCGACAACCTCAGCAGCGCCTTTGTTCACCTCGTTGTCTGCCTGTTTTGGTTTCATCCCGTTCTTTGGCTGATCGAACGGCGTCTCAATGTCGAGCGCGAGCGGGCGTGCGACGAAACGGTCATTGCCAGCGGCGTTGCGGCGGCCATCTATGCCGCCGGTATTCTCAAGGTTTGCAAATTCCATTTGTTCGAAGCGACTGCCGGCGTGAGCACGATGAGCGGCGCCGACCTCACGCGGCGGCTTGAAATAATTCTCGACAATCGTATCTCGACTCGCCTGTTGTACATACCGCATTTTTTGATCGCCTGTTTAGCCCTGTTGATCACCCTCGTCCCCCTAGCCGGCGGCTATTGCCAGCAATGCGTTTCTCATTTGCAAAAACCGGCTCAAACAAGTCTTACGGAGAAAAAATAAATGAACTTCAGTTTCAGTATCGCGTCAATACTCGCGCTTGCTCTCGGATACGCCGCGGCAGGTCAATCTGTCATTCGCAAAGCACCTGAATTGGCGTTCAAACTTCCCGGCCAAGGTGAGAAACTGCTGAGTCAATACCGCGGCAAAGTAGTGGCGCTTGAGTTCATCCTTACTACTTGTCCGCATTGCCAGGCAGCCTCTCACGTGATGACCAGAATGCAGGAGCACTATGGCAGCAAAGGCCTGCAGGTACTAGACGTGGCTGTCGACCTCAACGCCGATCTTAAGGTCGAGAACTTTGCGAAAGAGTATCAAGTCAATTTTCCGGTCGGCTGGGTTCCTATTGAACAGATGATGGCCTTCATGGGTTTCACTGACCGCCCGGTGGTGCCGCAACTTGTTCTGATTGACCGCAGCGGCAGCATTCACTACCAAACACCGCGCATGGGAGATGCCGATTCTCTGAAGGAAGACGTTATCGAAAAGCGCATCGAAGAGTTGCTGGAGATTCACGCCACGCAGAGCCGCGCGCGCCGACCGGCGGCACCGGCGGTTCCGTAAGTCAGAGATGGCCGGATTTTCGCTGCTGTCAGGAAGATTAAACAATCCGCCGGTCTCGACACGATTGTCGAGACTGGTCGCGCTAGGGACGGCCGTTGCGGACCCCCAGCACAGACCTGTGCGGGCGCTCCTAACGCACACAGTCTTGCCCTGGATGTTGGGATGTTTGGCGGCGAAGCGCACGTTGGGATAGGGGTGCAAGACCCATGAGCGCTAAGATAAGGCCGGATCATATTTTCCCTCGCGCCATCCCATCTCGCTTCCGTCACGGTTTGATTGCTAAACCCTTGGCGACTACACGCGGGTGATATTTCGGAGGGCCGTATTTCGGACTGCTGGTTCGTTTTGGGTGGTCGGACCACCTCTGTCCGAGTGCCGGACCATCCGCCCAGAGCATGAAGCTCTAGCAGTTTCAGCCGATGCGGACGATGGAATCGACATCACTGATTAGACCGTCTCCTGTCTCTTTTTTGTAAGGCACCGCCTCCTCCGAATGACCGAACCAAATATACAATTCGCGCAACAGCTGAAAGGCTACACGTTCCGCTTGGTACGTTTCAGCACGGACCAGAAACTTGTAGCTCCACGCATCTGCTGGTGCTTCTCGCTGCGCACCCGCATCGACTTCCCAAAAGGGAGAACTGGTGACTGGCCCCCCCGGCAAACGGTTTTTTTCACCTTCGAGCCACATGTTCCTGAGACCTATCTGAAATTCGAGGCTATTCGGGGCTGTGCGCAAATCCTTCAAAACGATTTGGTAAAAGCGCGTAAAATTTATGACGACCTCCGCAAGTGCTAAGGGGTGTAACCGTAAATTTGTCTGGTTTGACCAAGCCAGAAAGTTTTGACTAATCACCCCAGCGAAAATGAGCGTACCATCGCGATATAAGTCAATAGTTGCGCGATAGTTCTCGACACGGATCAATTCACCGCGAATGAGTTTTGGCTGATCCCCGGTTCCGAGACCCCAACCGCCTCGGGGTCGGATAGTCGGGGGATGCTCAAGTTGATATTTGATGCTGTCAGCCTTATCCGAAAAAATTGTTCTCAATTCACAACGATCAATCGGCATAGCGGCAAGAACAAGGCTCCGTTTATCTTTCATCCCGTTGCCCTCGCCTCATGTAATAGACGGTCAATTCTGCTTCTCAGGGCGCTCTCGCGCTGCTCTAAAGTCTCGGCTGTCGCTTTCGCAGAAAAATGCTGGTCCATCATCGTTTCCAAATTCGCTATGCGTCCAAGAAGTTCCCGCTCTAAATTGAGCCCTATTTTCAAAGCGTGGTGCAGGTCCGCAACCGTTCGGACTTCTGTTCCGTCGATCCGCCGTTCGACGTAGCCGATAAGAAGTTCACTCGTTTTCCTGTTTTCGCCGATGACACGTTTTATTAAGAAAGGCTTAGCGAGATCATCTTGAAGCGGTACGAAGACCACACCTATTCCCTTGCCGGGCTCTTCTCCGAATTGCTTAAAAAGAATCTCTACCCCGGTCGGCTGTGGATAAACCCATTCGGCGAGAATCTTGCGATGCTGGTCAGGATCGAAAAGCGCTGCCGGTAACGGCCGTATCGACTCGACTTCCTCCCCCGCTTGGAACGGACCAGTTTTCGTTTGCAACCCAATAAGAATCACTCCTCCGCGAGAATTCGCAAATGCCACCACGTCCTTTGCGAATTCACGCTTTGTATCCGCGCCGTCTTCAAACCGATACGGTTGTCCTTTGGCATCGAAGCATTGGCCTTCGATCTCGCCAATGACGTGATCAAACTGACATAAGTCAGTTACCTGCTTAAGTTCGGCCAACGTTAACGGCACGATATTGATAATAACCTGCGCGGGAGGCTTAGGGAACTCTTAGTGATATTGCTTTGAATCCTCGCGCCAGCGGTGCTGATGAGATTGCAGCAGCTCCACCATCGGCTTTACCCGTTCATCGGGAACACAGAAAAGGCACGCAAGGTCGTACATACCCACTCTAGCCTGGTCCGAGTGCCGGACAATCCACCCGGAGCGGGCGGCGTGCCCTGCACAGGGCCGGATTAGCTGGTGGGAAGGGCTGTCATCACTAACTACCTGCAACGGCAGGCAAGTTCAAGAGGCGTCTCTCCTAAGCGTGCTCCAGCATGAGCATTTGGATCATGTCCTACGGATGATCAATGGACCACTCCGAAATGGCGGGGCGGCATGAATTCAACCTTTTTCGACCAACCGTAAAACGAGAGCTCAATCTGAGCGAGTAAGTTCCTTCCACCATGCAATCACTGAATTACGCAATATGTATTCAAAGGTATGCAGTAGCATCGGAAGGTCCTTCTCCAGCCACACTCCACCGGCCCTGCTTTGCGCGAGCCCAAAAGGTTTCTCCGTAAATCCGGGCGCCTCGTCCGGGAAACGAAGGGGAAGACTGCACATCGGAGCGGGAAATGGAATCCCGGCGTGAAGCGCTTTTGATCGATACCCGTAGACCTGCTGGAAGGCGGATTTCAGTTTCTTGGGTTCCCAATTGACCTGGGAATAGACCGGCGGTCTCACCGCGGGGGCGTCTGGCTTGAAACGCAGGAGAAAGTTAACGAACTTGCGGGTGGCTCCTGAAATTTCGGCCAATTCATCTGCTAGGAAGGGAACTAAGTCAGGGCAAAGCATCTCCACCTTCTTAACGAGGTTGGGCTTGCTGGCTTTGAGGCTATCAATCGGGGCTGCGCGTTTTTGATCCCAACGCCCGGCAATTACTTCAGCGGCTGACACAAACAAAAGCCAAGACAATGCAGGCTCGGATTCGGCGATCCACAAGCCCTCCTGATACATTCTTGCAGCGCGGATAAGTGCTACCTCATTAGCCGGATCGACAAGTGACGTCGAACAGAAGCCTTCCATTTGATTGATAGAGTGCACCTGCACCGCTGAAGGAATATGGGAAGCGCGAGCCTTCCTGGAAAACGATGGAGGTTGACCAAACCCATTGTGCGCTAAGGGCCGGCCCTTTTCGTCTCGGTCATGCGGACGAAACTCGCGGGTCATCCCGCCTGCAATGACCCTTGCGCCCGTCCAGATCGAAAGCACGGCAGCTGTAACGGGCCGCAATCTTTCCTTCCTTAGCGGCTCATTTCCCTCACATTAATTTCTGCACGGACGGGCAGGATCGA
>Ga0302140_10011412_pt1 | contig 10926 bp, 4 predicted proteins | sample I_Bog_E1_1_FD_202095 | JGI IMG/M metagenome (GOLD analysis project Ga0302140, IMG submission 202095) | Peat permafrost microbial communities from Stordalen Mire near Abisko, Sweden - I_Bog_E1_1 | ecosystem: Environmental > Terrestrial > Soil > Wetlands > Peat | place: Sweden: Abisko, Stordalen...
ATAAGAAAGATGTTTTAGCAAAAAAAAAAAAATGTCTTTTCTTTTTATTCTGAACAAATGACAAATTTTAAAAATTTTATTTTAAAACCAAATTAAACCAAAAAACAAAAAAAATTTTCCTTTTAAATAGATCTAAAAAAATAACTCTCAAAAATGGAATCATTACCTTTAATCATGTCCTCCTCATCTCCTCTGCAACAATCCTCCGAACTTCCAATTAAAGAGCTTCTCTTCTCAGGTGGAGCAGGTGCCCTTAACTATGAAATGGGTTTTACACAATCTCTTCTTGAGCTTCTGGGAAAAGACAAATTGAAAGAATATAAACTAGGTGGTGTTTCTGCTGGAGCTGCTTGCGCCTGTTATCTCCATTCAGCTATCCATTCTGATTTCGATCTCAAATATTGGTATCAGACCAGTGGACGTCGTTTCTATGAGCCTCCAAACAAGAGATTCTTCGGTTTTTTCACCAATAGCGATTTAATCTATAATCTTAGCCGCGAATTCTATCGTTTTTGCAAGGATAACGGAATACCTGATTGGAACGGCATTTTCCATTGCACCATGACCAATATCTCAGGCTTTTCCATTGAGAAAATGATCGTTGATTCTTTCACAGATGAACTGGATTTCGCAAACGCCATTAAAAGCTCATGTTTTATTCCAGGAATCACATCTCTTGGGTTATTTAGCACCCATCATGGGAAAAAAGTCCTTGATGGGGGAGTTACCAGTGGAATCCCTTATAAATATGATGATTCTGAAAAGGTATTTATCAATGTGTTGCCAGATATGTGGCCGTTTGTGAGAGAAATCCCGAAAAACACGACTTTTTTGAATATTCATGAAGAGTATAATTTGAACTTCCCGATGGATTATTGGCTATGGAAAGAAACTTGGGCGGATGAAATGTTCTTGAAAGGGTATTTGGCAGGAATTAAAATGAAAAGCCAAATATTTGTGGCTTTTAAGGTGAATGAGTAAAAAAGAAATAGCAAATAGTGCATAAAGGAAATTAATTAGATAAAGTTTTTACTTATTAATATATTAAATATTTTATTTGAGTAGACGGATGGCTTTTTGTAAAAAAAAACAGCATGAATAAAGAAAAATAGAATTTTTTAAGAATTTTTTAAGGAAAAAAAAAACAGCATGAATATTTTATGGAAAAACAATTTTTTTTTTAGAAAAAATGGGTTTGTTATGGAATATGGAACAGAAAATATAAGGAAAAAATTTTAGTTTTTTAAAGAAAAAGAAAAAAGAAAAATATTTTTTACTTTTTCGAGAATTAAGTGAAAAAATATAGTTTTTTAAAGAAAAAGAAAAAATTATGAATAAAAATTTGATTTCTGATAAGACTTATTTAGTAGAAATCAGATCTTTTAAAAATTCCTGCTTTCAAATCAAAATATTGATTTTTTAAAAACCAAACAATTCCTAAATTCCTGAATTAAAATAAAATGAACTCCGCTCAAGAATTGCTCCTTCGAATCAAATCAAACTTTGGAACCAGCCGGATTTCCATTAACAAAAGCTGCACCTTAGCTGATTTAAAAGCTGAAGTAAAAAACAACAAAATTTCACTTAAATTTTAAAAAAAATTTAGATCTCGAAAAAAGTGAACAACACCACGAATTTTACATTCACTGTGGATAATGTCCAATTAAAGGAAAAGGACACCGCCAAATTATATACGATCAAACAATTAAAGTAAATTATTTTCAAAAAAAATATATTTCTAAAAAACTTTTTTAAAATTAGGGATGGTGTTGAAATTATCGTCACTACTAATGAGGTCTTGCCTCTTGTCCATAAGCTTTCCCTCGAACATAGGGTTTCAGTGAAAGAACAAGACCAGTTAAATAAAACAATTTTCTCATTTCAAAATAGATAATTTTTTAGTGTTTTAACCTCTAATTGCAACCACCCCCCAACCGCTCGATGCATCAATTGCATGAACCTTGATAAAAAACAGGCAGCAGTTGGAAATAACAAAGAAGAGACTGATGCGAAAGTAGAGAAAAATGAAAAGTTTCTTTTTAAATGAAATTCCAAAAAAAAAACTAATTTTTAAAAAATCCTTTAAATAACTTAGTGTGAATAAATGTAGCCATGGACCGGGAGGCAAATGTCTAAATTGTCTGGGTGAAACCATCACGAGCAGTGATAAGAAGAAACTGGGTAATTTTCTTTAACTAACTCTCTTTCTTCTAAATCTGATGGCAGAGAAAAAATGGCTTTGTCAACACGGGGCCAATGGGAAATGTGCGCATTGTATGGATGATGATAAGCTTCAAGATGTTTCTAAATATTTTCTCAATAAACACTTCTAAACTTTTTTTTATTTTTTTATTTACCAGGTGAAACATATATCTTTTGATGAATTTCTCAACCAAAGAAAACTCAATTGTTCTAATCATCCAGTGGAAGCCAAATGCAATAATTGTCTTCCGCCCTCAGCAGTACTTATTTTTTTTTTTATTTCAAAAAAAAATCCTTAAAATTTCAATAAAATCTTAAAGATCAACTATAAAATGATCCTGGATTGTAAAATGCATCCTCAATTTCCCAAAGCCATGTGTAACAAATGCATGCCACCTTCTTGTATCGTCAAAAGACAGGAATATCGTCATGTGGATTATGCTCAATTCATGAACTTTAAAGAAGTCACCAATTTCGTCAATGAATGGGTCCAAAATTCCTTCGCTAAACAAAAAGTGGGATTCCTTTATGGATATTATGCTGAGGACCCGAATTATAAAGGCGGGGTTCGAGCCATTATCGAAGCAATTTATGAGCCTCCTCAAATCGGGGAAATTTCCGGATTTCAATTTTTGAAAGATGAAAGCGAAAATAATGTGAATAGAATTGCAGAAAGTCTGGGATTGGAGAGAATCGGATGGTTTTTTTTTCCCCTTTTGATTATCTAGAAAATTTATTATAATTTCTCTATTTTAGGATTTATACTGATATGAACCATGATGCCTTTCTTGATAGCAAATCATTAAGAAATGCAGCCAAATATCAAGAAGAATTCAAAACATTGCATCCTTCAGGTTATACAGTGTCTAAATTCATCACTGTGGTTGTCAGAAGTAACATTTTTTATCATTTTTCGATGAAGTTATTCATATATATAAATAAATATAAATAAAGCAAGGAAAGAAAACAATAATGAAGTCGCACCGGAAGTCTATATGGTTTCAGATCAGGCCCAAGCGTTGGAAAGAGATAACATTTTCACCGATTCTGAAAGAAGAAGGGTCTTGAAAATGAGAGAACCTGAAAATATGTGAATTTTGCAAAAAAATCCTTGTTTTTCTTAATTTTTCTCATTAGAAATGATATTCTACCAACAATAATTTGTCAAGGGTCTCCTGTGAAAGAAATAGAACCTGATTTTTTCCTCGTGAATGTAAAAACAAAAACATAAAAAATTTCCAAATTTAAAGAATTTATCAATTTTTTTGCATTAGATCGCCTCAGGACAACCAAAAAATAACAATTTCGCTATTCTCAAACATTCGGATTTCCCAATTGAGAACCGTGGAACTTTGCAATCAGTAATTTTTTGCTCAAAAATTGTGAAAATTTTGAAAATGAACATATTATATATAAAGCCTCAAGATTTGAAATATTATGTGCAGAAATTCGCAAAGGAACCTTCTAATATCAGATTCGCGGATTTCCATCTTTTGATATATCTCTTTAAGCTTTTGGACATTGAGGTTTAAAATATTTTATTAAAAAATTGCTTGATTTTGTGTGTTTTCATAGACCTCGCAACAAATCGCTTTGAGAATAAAAGATGAGGAGCCTGTGGATGAAACGATCGAGATGATAATTAAAGAGATCGTGCAATATTAAGATAATATCTCTAAGGAAATATGACAAATTAGCAAATTTCAATCACAATTAAAAAAAAAAATCCTTGTTTTTAATTAAAATTTTAGATAAAAACGAGATTTTTTCAGTTGCAAAAAAAAAAAATCTCTTTTTTTCCTTAAAACCTCAGAAAATTAAACCCTAAAATTTTAATAAACCACTTTACTCTATATTAAAAAAAGTCCTCTTTTTCATTCAAATCACGAATGGACAGAACTTTCTTTAGTGTGTTAATAGGTCCCTTTATAATTTTCGCTATCGTTTATCTGATTCTCGCTATTCTCTGTGCCTTGCGGCTTTTAGTTTTGAGACGTTCTCCCAATGCTTTACGAATTGGCAAGCTTTTTTATATCAACATTTCATTGACCTGTTTTTTCCGATGTATCACCTCTATTATATCCACTTATTTCGCTATTTGTTTCCAAAGAGACTCCTCACCCATTGATCTCGATTCCTTCAATATCATGTTTTTAGATTTCCTTTATATTCCAGATATTTTGATTTGGAATTGTTTTGCGTTTCTTTATTCGCAATTGATCGTTTTCTTCTATAAAGGCCATCTGCAAAAAAGCTACGAGGATTTCCAAACTTCAATTGATGGTTTCCATTGGGATTCCTTCAAAACCTTCATAGTCTTTGTGGGTTTAGTCACGGCGATACAGGTGATATTCACTACTTTGGCCTCGACAGAAACTATCTCCCTCACGATATTCTTAATAGAAAACGCTGTGTTCTCCTTTATGATTCCTTTGATTCTTTTCATCACAGAATTCAAATTGCATTATACTTTCTCAGGTCTGCCTTATAGATCATTATTCGCTAGCGAAAATAAGGGTAGAATCAATAAAAGGATAATTTATTGGGGTTTCGCTAGGACCTTACATGGGGTCATGGATATCCTTTTGGTGAGTTATCATTTAAAACATTTCAATTTCAATGATTTGATCCAGGTTTCCACAGGATATGCTGGCTTTGCGGCTGGGGTCTTTATATTGATTGGAGAGAAGATCTTGACTGAAATCGTGCCTTATCTTTTGGTTTTCGATATGGATTTCTTGACTATTTTCTTCACTTATCAATCAGGAATTCATACTAATGATCTTACATTGAATGTGGAACAGATTAAGGACACTTTATTAGATAATGAGAAGCCCATTCTCAATGAAAATCGAGCCAGCACTAATGAAAATAAACAAATCAGCTTTTCCTCAATAGAAGATATTCAATTTAACCCATTACCTCGAATCGATATAAACCTTATAAGTGTAGATAAATTGCCTCAAGGTGATTTAATGAGAAATCGAGGACTTGGAATTATCAAAGTAGGGAATAAAGATCGCATTTTTAGATTATGCTTTAGGGAAATCAACATCAAAAAGGTCTCTAAATATATCATGGAAGAAACTGTTAGAGATTTATCAACAATTTCCGCCTTACAAAACGAATTACCTGAACTTCTAGTCAAAACCAAAGGTTTCGATTTCAATCTCAAAGAAAACAAGATCTTCATATATTATGAATACTTGCCTTTAGGATCTTTGAAGGAATCCCTCGAGAAGAAAAAGCTCGGCATGAAATTCTTGTTAAATTTCGATGAAAAACTCAGGTTCTCATTAGAAATCGCTCGAATCTTTAATAAATTCCATTCATTGGAGCCTCCTTTGATCCATGGACATCTGACCAGTTCTAATATCTTGTTAGATAAGATCTTTAAACCTAAGATCTCTGATATTCTTTTGCAAAGTTTCAAGAAATATGCTGGCATCATGACCAATTATTGCAATAAGACCCAATATACAGCCCCTGAATATCTCGAAGAAAGAGGCAATGTGGTGTTAAACGCCAGGAAACCAGCCGATATCTATAGTTTTGGAGTGATTCTCTGGGAAATCTTCACTGAGAAAGAACCTTTCATGGGGATTAGTCTTAAGAAATTGGCCTATTTGGTCGTGAAGGAAAAATCAAGACCTAAGATTCCTGAAGAAATTCCTGAGGAAATTGCAAATATCATTAGAGTTTGTTGGCAACATGATGAGGAAAAAAGACCAGAATTCGCTTGTTTAGTCAAAAATATGGAGAATTTAGGATATCTCAATGAAAGCGAAGAATTGAAAAATGAAGGGAATTAATATGAATAAATGATATTTAAACAAAGTTCTCAATAAAAATGCAAAAGATGTGATAATGTTTTATAAAATTATTAGAAAAAACACATAATTTCTTTAAATTTTCAAGTTTTTTTTCCTTAAGAATTGAATAAAAGCAAAAAAAAGTCTATTTTTTTGAAAATAATAATAAACAGCCAACTAGTTTTCTTAATAATTTAAATAATTGTCTAAAGTTCATAAAATATAACATATTTCTAATATTTCTTAATAATTATGCCTGTGGGCAATTTGCTGAGACTATTGCCTCTTTCTTTCAAGACCATTTTTTCAATAATTTCTGAGTTTTTCTGAGGATTTTGTTTCTCCATTGATTCCTTTCTTCTTTCTGAATGTTGTAAAATATGGAGCTTTTGTTTCTGAAGCAGATATTCTCTTTCCATAATTGAATATTTCAGATTCTTCGAATCAATTTCCCTTTCTTTTTCCTTTATTTTGTTCTCTTTTTCCTAATAATTATCATTTTTTCTCATAAAATCTCTAAATAAAAAATTTACCAAAGCCCCAGAAATCAAATATTGAACAGTCTGAATAAGACCTTCTAGTTCTTGAACACTGCCTTTAGTTCCTGAAAACGATTGATATTTCTGAAACCCATTTAAATTGAGGATATTTGCCAATCGAGCCACACAATCGTGAAAACCCTTTAAAATCAGGTTTTTTTTCTAATAAAATCATAAGAAAGTCTTAATAAAATCCTAAGAAATTAAAGCAAAAACCTCAATTTCTGAGTTATTTGAAGAATTCCGCTTGGATTTATCAATATCTTGATATAAGTCCTTTAATCTAGAATATTCCTTCTTAAGGACTTCAAGTTCTTTTTCCTGAGAAGAATAAGAAAGCTTAAAAGACTCGAAATCCTTAAGAATTTCAGCTTTTTCTAATAATTCCTTATGAATTCGATCTTTTTCCTTTATTAATGAAGATATCTGATCTTTTAGACGTTCATTTTCCTTATAAAGCCTAGTTTGTGATTTCTTATTGAATTCCTCTTTATTTTCAAGTTCTTTTTCGAGAACTTCATTCTTTTAAAGAAAAAAAAGATAAAAATCAAAGAACTTATTATAAAATCAACCTGTTTCTTTAAATTCCCTATCAATTTCTTATATTTCTCTATCTCCTCCTCATTAAGAGTCTCTTTTTCCTTTATAAGTTTCTCCATATGGACTCTTCTTTCATCATAAAGCTGTTTTATCTCTTCACTATGTTTAATTTCTAATTCCTCGATAATCTTTTCAGATCTTCTTTTAGTCTTTTCAGTTTCTTCCTTTAAAGATTCGATTTTCTTAATAAATTCCTGAGAATTATTAGCTTTGATCTCGAGATCTTTTTGGAGTTTTGAGCTCTTCTTATTAAAAACAAGTTCACTGCTATCGAAACGAGATTGAAGAGTCTCATGGGCTTTTTTCAAAGCCTCGAATTTCTCTATTGATAAACCTTGATCCATTGTCAAAGAACTAATCGATTTCATTAGATCTTCATTCGCTTTTTCTAGGGAGTTTATATGATCTTGAGAAGACTCTAACTCTAAATTCTTCTGCTTTAAGGAAAACATCAAATCTTGGATTTTCTTGGCTAAAAGAAGACTTTCCTGTTGATTTTCAATTAATAAATTCTGGATGGAATCAATGGAGATCTTTTGATTCTCATTGGCTTCTTGAAGAAATTGGACTTTTTCTGTTAGTTTTTCATTGGTTTCTTGAAAAAATTGGAGTTTTTCTGTCAGTTTTTCATTGGTTTCTTGAAGAAATTGGACTTTTTCTATCAGTTTTTCATTGGTTTCTTGAAAAAATTGGACTTTTTCTGTCAGTTTTTCATTGGTTTCTTCAAATAGTTGAAGAAATTGGACTTTTTCTTGCAGTTTTTCATTGGTTTCTTGAAGAAATTGGACTTTTTCTATTAATTTTTCATTGTTTTCTTCACGTAATTGGACTTTTTCTGTTAATTTTTCATTGGTTTCTTCAAGTAATTGTATTTTTTCTGTTAGTTTTTCATTGGTTTCTTGAAGGAATTGGGCTTTTTCTATGACTTTTTCATTGGTTTCTTGAAGAAATTCGACTTTCGCATTGAGATTGTCATTGTTTTCTTTAAGAAATTGGCTTTTTTCTGTTAATTTTTCATAGTTTTCTTGAAGAAATCGGCTTTTTTCTGTTAATTTTTCATAGTTTTCTTGAAGAAATTGTGCTTTTTCTGTTAATTTTTCATTGGTTTCTTGCAGGAATTGTGCTTTTTCATTTAATTTCTCATTGGATTCCTGAAGAAACTGTGCTTTTTGATTGAAATCTTCTAGATGAAGTTCTTTTTCTTTGAGTTTTTCCTTAAGAAAAGTGATTTCCGATACAAAACTATGTATTTCTAGACCTTTTTCTATAAAAATCTCATCTTTTTCCTTATTTCCTTTATTAAGATCAGAAATCATGGCTTGTAAAGTCTCGATTTTGGCTTGAAAAGTCTCATTTTCTCTAATGAAATTCGCGTTTTTCTCTGAAAAAACTCTTTGATTTTCTTCGATTTTCTCGTTTTTCTCTTTAAGTTCTTGTTCTAAATTATCAAGAGCACTTCTATAATATAAATCTTTCTTATTAAGTTCTGAATGTCTTCTGAGCAAATCCTTGTTTTCTTCCTCTATAAAAGCCATTTTCTCTTTAAAATCCTGATTTTCTCTAATATTTAAAGCTTCTTCTTCTTGCATTTTCCGCAGATTTTCAGATAAATTCTTAGAATCCTCATTTCTTAACTTCAAAGCTTCATTTTCTAACTTCAAAGCCTCGATTTCATTCTTTAACTCATTTTTCTCTGATAATTCCTGGTTATTTTCAGTTTCTCGATATTTCTCATCTAATTTCTCTTTTTTCTCGATTATTCCGTTTAAATCCTCAATTTCCTTTTGTTTTTCCTTTAATTTCCTTTCCAAATCATTGATTTCCCCTTTATTTCTCCCAATAAAAGCCTTCAAACCCTCGATTTCCTCATCTTTTTCTAAGAAATCCCTGCTTTTCTCCTTAGAATCGCCTTCTTCTTTAATATCTTCTTTTTCTCCATTAATTTCTTTAGGGATTTCTTCGATTTTTTTATTGAAATCCTCAATTTCCTCCTGAAGTTCGAGATTCCTTATCCTCATTTCCTCCAATTCCCCTTCCAAAATACCTATTTTCTCATAAGCCAAATCCAAGTTCTCTTGATTTTCAAGCGTTTTTTGAGAAATTGACTCATTATTCGGCTTATTTTCCATAAGTTCTAAAGTCAAAAGCTCGATTTTCTCTTTATATTCATTTTCGAGCTTTTCCAAGACCTCTTTATTCGAGGTTTCTGGCTTTTCCTCAACCTGAAAAGCCTTTTTTTCAAGAAATTCCTTTATTTCTCTAAGGAAATCGTGGTTTTTAACCATTTGACTTAAGATTTCTTCTTGTAAATTGCGAGATTCAGGGAAAAAAGCGATTTCCTCTTTGAATTTCAGGTTTTCTTGATGTAATTTAATGAGAAAAGGCATTCTTTTCGTCAAATTCCTCAAAGCTTCGTTTTCCTTAGTCATCAAATTCTCAATTAAATCAGGATTTCCAGCTTTTCTCTTTAATCTTTCCTGTAATAATTCAATAACCATCCTATATTCCTCTTCAATGCCTTTAAATTCCTCTAATTTCTCAAGATTTCCTTTATTAGTTTCTTGAGTTCTCGATAATTCCTCATGTAATCCAATATGAATTTCTAATGAATTTTCAATGAATTTCCTCCAAACTATGAATTCCGGCTTTCCATTTTCTTGGATTCTCGGTATTTCTATCAATTCATGTTTTAATCGCTTGATTTCCAACTTCAAGCTTTCGAGATCTCCATTGTTTTCTTCATTAATAACAGCATGATTCTTGATCATTTTCGTTCTTTTCGCGAATTTCACTGTCGAAACGGATTCTTGATAATAGGTTTGAGCTGGGTTTATATTAGCAATTAAAGAGGTCTTTGAATTGCCTCCTAAAGAATCCTTTAAGAGGAAAGTCAATTTCGAATCTCGATAATGAATATGTCTGGTTTTGCCATCACTTAACCCATTGATGACTTTTCCTAGAACATAAAGACTTCTATTGATATTACAGCCTTCTTTCAATCGATCTCCTGAAACCACACTAAGGTTCTTTTGTCTTTCACTGCCTGCCAAATCCACGAAACTGAGCTTCGAAGTCCTGATATTTAACACTCCATTGATAGTTCTTTTAGTTTCTAAGAGAATAGTAAAGACCGAATGGGATCTTGAACTTTCTCTATTCATTGATGTAGCTCCGATATGTCTGATTCTCGAGCCTTTTCTTAATAAAGATTCTGCTTCGAGAGCATCTTTAGTCAATTCCTCAGATAAATTCTCGACATAAACCCCTTTCTTTATATCCTCACGAAGAGATAACCCTACTTTTTTGGAATTATCTAATAAATCAATGATCTGCTCATTATATATCTCCAGGAAACTCACTTTCACCGTCATATAATCAACATCTTCAGCTATTCTATTGAACAGATATTCTATTGTTCTTGGAATCAGGCCTTTTTCTTCTAAGGATTCGTTATTACCCATTATTGTATAGGTCTTGCCAGCACCTGTTTGTCCATAAGCGAATATACAGACGTTATAACCTTGAATACATGAAGAAATCAAAGGTTCGGCTATAATTTCGAAAAGGAAGGATTGGGAAGCTTGTTCTGGGAAAACATGATCAAATGTAAAAGGCTTTGGAGGGTCTGAAAGATAAAGAGTCTTAGGAGTCGAAGAATCAAGATGAAGACAGGAAGAATCGGAAAGAAGAGGATCAAGAGGCTTGATTCGTATCGATACTTGAATGGGAGAATGCGAAGGATCACAGGTTGAAAATTCCATTGGGAATTTAAA
>Ga0302140_10011414_pt1 | contig 10925 bp, 16 predicted proteins | sample I_Bog_E1_1_FD_202095 | JGI IMG/M metagenome (GOLD analysis project Ga0302140, IMG submission 202095) | Peat permafrost microbial communities from Stordalen Mire near Abisko, Sweden - I_Bog_E1_1 | ecosystem: Environmental > Terrestrial > Soil > Wetlands > Peat | place: Sweden: Abisko, Stordalen...
TTGTGATTCTGGCGGTCCGCCACGGGCGCGAAGCCGGATACTAGACCGCTGGCGCTTGTTCACTCCTGATTGAATCCCAATCCCCTATGTCGTAACCTTAAGTACAATCATGCGCTGTGTCGTACCCCTTCTGGTCCTCGCGGGAATGCTAGCCGCGCAAAGGCCAAGACCGGAGCCGAAGGGCGCCATCCGGGGACTCGTGAAAGATACCGCGGGAGTTCCAGTCTCGGGAATTTCGGTGGAAGCGGCGCTGGGAGACACGGTTCTCACCCTCCGGAACGGCTCAAACGTCGTTCTCCGCTCTCACACCACAAGCTCCGAAACTGACGAAGCGGGGAGCTACGCGGCCGCGACCTGCCCTCTACTGCCCCCAGGCGAGTACAGATCGATGCCGACCAGGAAGTCGCCCTGGACGTGGTAGTGCCTGCGAATCCGGCTATTAGCGGCCGCGCGCTGAACCGGAACGACGAACCGGCACCCCGCCAGCAAGCGGTCCTTCAGAACTCCTGATGTCGTGGAATTTGCAGTGAGCCCGCAGGTGGGGCAGGCGGTGCTCGCCTTCGCTCGATCCTGTTCGGATAACGGGCCTAATTCAGCGCAGAAGCTCTCGCCATCGAAAGGAATGGCTCCGCCCATTTTCACCGCCAGGCAGGAATTGCGGGGCGACATCGGGAGTTCTGTCCTTGCCAGTCGAAGTGAGTTTCGCGAGCGCTCCACAATCGGGATGGAGCTGTGGCAACTTCGCCGCGAATCAGTTTACGCTTACGGTCTTGCTTCCTTCGGCTTTGGTCAACGTGACCAGCGTCTCCTTGCCGTTCACCGTGACTTTATGGGTTCCGTAGAACGCGCGCAGTTCCACTTGCCCCTGCCGGCCGGCGGTTCCCGACCAGCGGGTCCACCACTTATTCAGCACCAGATCTTCGTACGCTTTGGCTGCCGGCAGCGGCGTCCAGTCGCGCTTGTACAACGACGACTGCGGGATCCAGTTGGCGCCTTCCCAGAAGCCCCACATCATGATGCCGGTCACCGAAGGGTGCGCGAAGCAGATAGTGTAGAACTGTTTCAACGCCTCCGCCTTGGCCTGCTCTTCCTCCGGTGGCATCGCGGCCGTTCGGTCGCCGGTCATATATTTGGAGCGCTGGCCGGGGAAATTAAACTCGGTGATGCGGATCGGCAATTTGAACTGTGAGAGATCGTCGAGCGACTTCTGCAGGGCCGCCGGGTCGAACGAGTCGCCGTGCAGATGGCCCTGCACTCCGATGCCGGAAAGCGGCACGCCGGCATCCAGCAGCTTGCGGATGTGCTTCACGTAATCGTCCAGCCGGTTGCCGGTAGTGATGTCGTAATCGTTGACGAATAGCTTCGCGTTCGGATCGCCCTCTTTGACCCAAAGGGCCATCTGGCGGATGAAATCGATACCGAACCGCTGCTCGTAATAGTTGGCGTGCATCATTTCGTTATTCAGATCGTACTCCGCGAAGCGGCCGCGGTAGCGCGCCGCGACGGTTCGTCCACGCATCGCCACGGTGGTCTTGAAATCGTCGTCGGTCATGTCCTTGAGCCATGTCTGGACGTGATTCGGCACACCCCAGAAGATGCAGTGGCCGCGCACCATGATGCCGGCCTTTTCAGCCCAGGCGAGCATGCTATCGACGACCGAGAAATTCACCTGCCCTTGCTGCCGTTCCATCACGTCCCACTTGAAGTCGGCTTCCGGCACGCCGGCGTTGAAGTGGCTGACGAAAATCTCCTTCCATTTGGCGATATCTTCGGGCGTATTGCGGCCCGAAAACATGCCGCCGGGGAGCGTGGCGCCGAACCAGAACTCGTGGCGCACCTGTTCCACGGCGACCTTGGCGCCCGGAGCGGTCCGGATGGTCAGTGTTCCCGTGCGATTCCTGGCGATGGCGGCGTCCAGGTCCACGTCCGCCGCGTGAGCGCCGGCCGCGCTCAGGAGGATCAGCGAAAATGCGGAATTTCGGATTCCCATGCCGGTAAATTTAGCATAGCTCGGGGGCGGATTATGGTTCATCCGGTTACGGAATGCTTTGGCCGGGGCCGCAGTTTTTCCAGAACGTAGGCGTTCAGGCTCTTACCTTGCCGCCGTGCCTCGGCCATAACTTGCCGGTGCACTTCGGGCGGCACTCGCACTAGAAATTTTCCGGAGAACGGCTTCTCCGGGTCCTCTCCGCGAGAGGCGCAGAACTCCAGGTAATCGTCCACCGAATCCTGAAAGGCCTGTTTCAATTCCTCTACGGAGGAACCTTGAAAGGTGATTACGTCTATAGTGTTGATTACTTCGCCATGGAAAACGCCCGCCTGTTCGTCCAACTCCACCTTTGCCTGATATCCCTTATATGTCATGACTTCCCCCGCGCTCCAATGCCCGCCTCTACGAGAAACCTTTGCATGGAAGCGACCGCACCGCGGCCGGTCTCCTTCCGCGGATGTGGACGATGGAAAACGGCGCGCACACCGTTGAGCGCGATGCGCACCCGCGATCCCCGGCTTTCCTAGATTTCCGCCCCATCGAACAACAGCATTGCTTCAATATCCGGCCACGCAATGTTGACGCGTTTCTCGAAAATCGCTTCCAACACGCGCTGGTGCCTGTTAACTCCACTACGATATCAAAAACTGATATCAGCATGGATCGCATTGAATCTGGTGGGGCAGGCGGTGCTCGCCTGCCCTCGATCCTAGTCGAGCAGCGGCCCTGATTCAGCGCGGGCTCAACGCAAATTCCACGACATCGGGAGTTCTGAAGTTATTCTTGCGTCGTTCCTGAGATGAGGTCAGTGGAGAGCCAGCATCCGGGCCGACGCGATCTTCCAGCCGTCTCCCACCTTCTTCATCACGAACAGAATCGGCCGGTACAGGAATGTGCCGTCTTGGCGTGTCATTCCCCCGTCGACCAGCGCGACCTCCGGCGTGAGAAAGCGGACGGCTCCGCTCACGATCTTGTAGCGGACGACTTCCGTTGCCGAATAGTCGATGGTCGCTTCTCCCCACGGCTCGTGAGAGATTGTCACGCGGGGCCGTCCGGAGAACTGTAAGACATCAAGTTCTCTGGCGGCAGCCCGAGACTCGGCAATCTCCGCAACGCGCGACGGCTGTTCGTTCAGTGCCGCAATCGCGCGGCCAATCGCCGCGCGGTCGGCGGTCTCATCCGCAAAGGCGCAGGCCGCAAAAAACAGCGACAGGCACAAAACCGTTTTCATGCCCCTATAATGCCGCCCCACAGACGATCCTTTCACGTCCCCAGCCAGCCATCTCTACTTCATTGACAGACTTTAGGACGATGCTACAATAGGGAAGACTCAGAAAAGCGATAATCCCTTTGGTGTCAAACGTATGCGGTGTTTGCATCTTTGCGCCTCGGAATGAATCCAAAGGAAGGTGAGCATGGCCTACGTTCTTCCCGTCCCACACCTTGCCCGTACCCAGGCAGAGCCCCTGCTCTCGACCATCGGCAATACTCCGCTGCTGCGCCTCGACAAAATTGCCGCCGAATTTCCCGGCGTCGAGATCTTCGCCAAGGCGGAGTACTTCAATCCCGGCGGCTCGGTCAAAGACCGCGCAGCGTCCAATATGGTCCTGGACGGCGAACGCTCCGGCAAGCTCAACCACTCGCGCACCATTCTGGACGCCACCAGCGGCAATACCGGCATCGCCTACGCCATGATCGGCGCCAACCGCGGATATAAGGTGAAGCTGGTGCTCCCCGCCAACGCCTCCGGCGAGCGTAAGCGCATTCTCAAGGCGTACGGCGCCGAAACCGTGTATAGCGACGCCGCCGAAGGCTCCGACGGCGCCATCCGCCTGTGCCGCGAAATCTACATGGCCGACCCGGACCGCTACTTCTATCCCGACCAGTACAACAATCCGGCCAACTGGAAAGCGCATTTCGAACACACCGGCCCGGAGATTATCCACCAGACCGGCGGACGCCTCACCCATTTCGTCGCCGCCATGGGCACCAGCGGCACTTTCATGGGGAACACGCGGCGCTTCAAGCGCGACCTGCCCGAAGTGAAGTGCATCTCCGTGCAGCCTTCCAGCGGCTTCCATGGGCTGGAAGGCTTGAAACATATGCCCACCGCCATTGTGCCCGGCATCTACGACGAAGATCTGGCCGATGGTAATCTCTGGATGGAAACCGAGGACGCCTATCGCATGGTGCGCCGCCTGGCCCGCGAAGAGGGCCTGCTGGTGGGCATTTCATCGGGCTGCAATGTGCACGCCGCTACTATAATTGCACGCGAAGCGGTGGAACGCGGAGAATCGGCCATGATCGTCACGGTGCTCTGCGATAGCGCCGAAAAGTACCTCAGCGAACACTTCTGGGACGATTAATGATCCGCATCGAATCCGAACCCTGGGCGCAAATGGTGGAGCACGCCCGCGAAACTTATCCCAACGAATGCTGCGGCGCCATGCTCGGCTCTACCGATGGCGAGCAGAAGTGCGTACGCGCCGCCATCCGCCTGAAGAACGCTTTCGAGGGCGCCCAGGCGGCACGCTACGAGTTGCGTCCCGAAGACTTACTGGCCGCCGACAAGGCCGCCCGCGAGCGTCACATGGACCTGATCGGCATTTACCACTCGCATCCCGATTGCGACGCCTATTTTTCGAAAACCGACTTACAGAATTCGTGCCCCTGGTATTCCTTTGTTGTATTATCCATTCAAAAGGGCGAATTCCACCACGCCAATAGCTGGCTGCCTAACTTCGACCAGACCGAAGCGGCGAAAGAGGAGTTGACTTACTAACATGGCCAAGGTTTTAATCCCCACGCCCCTGCGGCAATTCACCGGGAAGCAGGATTCCGTCACCGTACCCGGCGCCACCGTAGGCGAAGTATTGAGCGCGCTCACCGCGCAATTCCCCGACCTGCGCAAGCAGATCTTCACCGAAGAGGGCAAGGTGCGCAGCTTCGTCAACGTGTACCTCAACGACGAAGATATCCGCTACCTGGGCAAGGACGCCACCGCCACCAAAGAGGACGACACGCTGTCGCTGGTCCCCTCGATTGCCGGCGGATCCACCATATGACCGCGCCGCCCGGGCAGGCCTCGCTCAGCAACGAGGAAATCCTCCGCTACAGCCGCCATCTGATCATCCCCGAGGTGGGCATCGAAGGACAACTGAAACTGAAAGCCGCCAAAGTGCTGCTGGTGGGCACGGGCGGACTGGGCGCGCCGCTGGCTCTCTACCTGGCGGCCGCCGGAGTCGGCAAAATCGGCCTGGTCGATTTCGATACCGTGGACTTCACCAACCTGCAGCGCCAGGTGATCCACTTCACCAGCGATGTGGGCCGCAAAAAGCTCGACTCCGCCGCCGAAAAGATGAAGGCCATCAATCCGTTCGTCGAGATCGTCCGCCACGAAGTGGCCCTCACCAGCGAGAACGCGCTCGACATCCTCAAGGATTACGACTTGGTGGTGGATGGCACCGACAATTTTCCCACGCGCTACCTGGTCAACGACGCCTGCGTGCTGCTGGGCAAACCCAACGTGTACGGCTCGATCTTCCGTTTCGAAGGCCAGGCCACGGTATTCGCTTATGAGGGCGGACCGTGCTACCGCTGCCTCTATCCCGAGCCGCCGCCGCCCGGCCTGGTGCCCAGTTGCGCCGAGGGCGGCGTGCTGGGAATTCTGCCGGGGACCATCGGACTGATCCAGGCCACCGAGACGGTGAAGCTGATCCTGGGAATCGGCGAGCCGCTGGTGGGACGCCTGCTGCTCTACGACGCGCTCGCCATGAAGTTCCGCGAGTTGAAGCTGCGCAAGAATCCCGAGTGTCCCGTGTGCGGCGAGCACCCCACGGTCACCAGGCTTATCGATTATCATCAATTCTGCGGGGTACCGCAGGCCAGCGCCGCGCCCCCTGCGCAGGAGACTAAAGTGAACGAAGGCGAAATCGACGTAGTGGAGCTGAAGCAAAAGATCGATCGCGGCGACAAGTTCGAGCTGATCGACGTCCGCGAGCCCCACGAATATAGGATCTGCAACATTCCCGGCGCGAAGCTGATTCCGCTGGGCGAATTTCCCAAACACCTGGGCGAATTCGATCCCGCCGCCGACATCGTGATCCACTGCAAGAGCGGCATGCGCAGCGCCAAAGCTTGCGCCGTTCTGCGGCAGAACGGATTCCAGCACGTGCGCAATGTGGTGGGCGGGATCCTGGCCTGGAGCGACAAGGTGGATCCGAGCGTGCCGAAGTACTGATTGTGATATGTGATAGCATATTGGACGTAGGTTTCAATATGCCATCGCATATCAAACCGGCCAAGCCACATGGCTTGCCAGAGGCCATGCGTGAGGAACTGCGAGCCACCCGGCAAGAGCGCGGCTGGAGCCAGGCCGAGCTCGGTAGGCGCGTGGGGCTGCCCCAGATGCACATCTCCGCCATCGAGAGCGGCAAAATCGTTCCGCGTTTCGACACCCTCCTCGAACTGGTTCGCGTGCTTGGATTCGACCTCCTGATGGTTCCACGCTCACTTGTGCCGGTCACACAGGCCCTGATTCGTGATCACCGCAATCCGGAAGAAGCCAGCCGGTACGCCGACGAAGGCGAGCGGCCTCTGTATGCCGATGAAAGTTGACCCCGCCAAGCTCAACGCCTTGGCCGTTCACCTTCACGGGCGGCGAATTGGAGTAATCACTCGACTCGCTGGGGATCGCCAGCTCTTTGCCTTCGAGCAGGACTACATCGACGATCCCAACCGGACCTTGAGTCTTTCCTTCAAGGGACGAGGCGGGGGAATCGTCACCTCCGTGCGCCCCATGACCCGGCGCGTTCCACCGTTTTTTTCGAACCTGCTGCCGGAAGGGCCGCTCCGTGCATACCTGGCCGAACAGGCGGGCGTCAAAGCCGAGCGGGAGTTCTTCCTCCTTGCGGTGCTGGGCGAGGACCTGCCGGGAGCGGTCACCGTCACGCCGCTTGAAGCGGGCGAGCCCGGCGATCGCGCGCTGTCCGAAATGGGGGAGGAGCGCCTTCAGGACGGCGCTCTGCATTTTTCCCTCGCCGGAATTCAGCTCAAGTTCTCCGCCGTGATGGAGGCCGCTGGCGGATTGACCATTCCGGCCCGCGGCGTGGGCGGATCCTGGATCGTCAAGCTGCCATCGATGCAATTCCCGTCGGTGCCCGAAAACGAGTACGTCATGGTGGAGCTGGCGCGCGCCATCGGCATCGCCGTACCGGCGGTCAAACTGGTTCCCGTCGAAGAGATTCAGGGCTTGCCGCAAGATGCCGCGCGTTTCCAGGGGAACGCGCTGGCCGTCGAGCGCTTCGACCGCGGACCCGGCGGGCAGCGCATTCATATGGAGGATTTCGCGCAAGTGTTCGGCGTCTTTCCCGACCGCAAATACGAGGGGCACAGCTACGCCAATCTGGGCGCGGTGCTGTGGGCCGAAACGGGCGAAAGTGGCGCCTACGAGTTTGTCCGGCGGCTGGTCTTTTCGGTGCTGATCGGCAACGGCGACATGCACCTGAAGAATTGGTCGCTACTATATCCGGATGGCCGCCTACCGGTCTTGGCCCCGGCCTACGATCTGGTTGCCACGCTCCCCTACATTCCCGGCGACCAACTGGCGCTCAGCTTCGGCGGCAGCAAGAGTCTGAATGAGATCACCCTGGATCAGGTGCGCCGATTCACGGAAACGGCGGGGCTTCCCATGAGGCCCGTGCAGGATATCGTGCGCGACATCGTGGAGCGCACGGGCGCCGCGTGGGGCAGTCTGGCGCAAAGGGAGCTGCTGCCCGCCGAAATCCGCCGCGCGATCGACACGCAGATTCAGATGGTGGCCGTGAATTCGAAAGTCTGAGTTATTCCGTTGCCTGCCCCAATGGAGTATGTCGTCATGGAAAAGCGGGCACTGCAAGCCTTCGTCACTCCCGCTGTTATAGCATCCATATCAGGTCGCGCAAGCTGCGGCCTAGGCGGTCCAGCTTCCAGACCATGAGCGTGTCGCCGGGTTCGAGTTTCTTCAGGCAACGTTGCAGGGCAGGGCGCTTGGTCGTGGCTCCTGATAAACCGTCATCTTTGAAAATGGTCTTGCAGCCGGCCTTCTTCAGGGCCGCGAGTTGCAGGGCAGGGGTCTGTTCGTCCGTCGAGACGCGGGCATAACCGCATTTCATGCCCTCCATTTTGCACAGGCATTTGCAACATCGCAAAACCTTTGTTTACGGGCCTTCCGGCAATGATGCGCAACCTACCCTTTGTGAAACACGGCGGGGCTAAGGCAGTTGAAGCCGGCCATCGGCGCGGCTTCGGTGATCGGGCACAGCCCCGCCGCGTTTAAAGCGACGGATGCTCGACAAGGCGCGGGATCTTCATTTTGCGTTGGTTCTTTCGTGCCCGGGCAAGATCATACGCACCCTGCATTCGCAGCCACATGTCGGCGCTGCCGCCGAAAGCCTTTTCAAAGCGCAGCGCCATCTCAGGCGTGACGGCGCTTCTACCTTGCATCACGTTGTGAAGCTGCTGGCGCGTTATCTTCATCGTTTTCGCTGCCTCGGCCACACTCAAGTTAAGTTCGTCAAGGTTCGCCTTGGCGAGTGCGCCGGGGTGAACGGGATTTTTCATCGGCATAGCATCGTCCCTCCTAATGGTAATCTTCCAAATCCACGTCGTAAGCGTCGCCTCCCTCAAAGCGGAAGGTCACCCGCCAGTTGGCCCTTACCGTCACCGCCCAGACGCCTTTGCGGTTGCCCTTGAGCGGATGCAATCGAAACGTGGGCTGGTTCATATCCTGCACGTCGCTGGCCTGGTCTAGCGCCGAAAGGATTAACCGCAAACGGTCAACTTGATCGGCTTTAACCCTGCGGGCGTCGTCCTGTTCGAACAAGTTCCGCAGGCCCTTATGCTTAAAGCTCGCGATCATCGTTCGACTGTAAAACGTCAATTGACATTTGTCAATACGGAAGTCCTACGCTCAAGGGCCGGAAATATCGTCAACCCGGCGATTGGTAGGCCTTCCGGCGGCGCAGTTGCAAGACTTACCCCCTTACGAAACGTCAGGCCCGTTCGTTCCCGGGGGCCTTTGCACTCTGCAGGGCTTGGCTTTCGATTGCCTTGCGGATTGCCTCAACGTCGGCAAGATCCTGAGGACGCCCGGCAGCCAGCTTTGCGGCCACAAGATCGGCGCTGGAAATGAAGAACGCCTTGAGGCCGGTTTTCGCGTCGACCACACCTTCCACGCGTCGTTCCCATGCGACGTCAAATTCGACTCCGGGGATGTCGGGAAGAATATCGAAGCCGCGGGGATCGCGTCCAAAACGAAAGAAACTGCCGCGCTCCGCGAAGTCCTCCGGACGAATGCCTTGGAGCGCTGCGCCGAACTCGGCAGGCGCGGCATAAGTCGCTTGCGCGTTCGCAAGGTCCGCCTTTATGAAAAGATCGATATCCCTCGTAAAGCGGGGCTGTGCGTGAAAGATGACCGCGTATCCCCCCACAATGAGGTATCTGCATACCTGGCCGAACAGTCGGGCGTCACAACTGGCGCTCAGCTTCGGCGGCAGCAAGAGTCTGAATGAGATCACCATGGATCAGGTGCGCCGATTCACGGAAACGGCGGGGCTTCCCATGCGGCCCGTGCAGGATATCGTGCGCGACATCGTGGAGCGCACGAGGGCCTCTTGGGGCAGCCTGGCGCAAAAGGAACTGCTCCCCGCCGATATCTATCAGGCGATCGACAGACAGATTCAGTTGGTGGCCGGGAATTCGAAAGTCTGAGTTATTCCGTTGCCTGCCCCAATGGAGTATGCCGTCATGGAAAAGCGCGCAGTGCAAGCCTTCGTCACTCCCGCTGCTATCTTGGCGACCTTGGCGACTTCGCGAGAGATCATTCTTTCAGTCCGTTGACGATGCGAGTCATGCCGCTCTTGATCATCTCGAGGCGTGGGCTCTTATCCCGGCACAAGTCAATGACCACACACCACGCTGGCTAATTGCCGCTAGCCACGCACCCCATCCCCATTGCGGCATTGATGACGATTTGGATATCGGAAACGTTCACCACGCCGCCTCCGTTAAGATCGTTCACGGGGTTCATCACGCCGAGCGCCTCGCTGACCACCCTCTGGACGTCGGCCACGGCCGGCTGCCCATCGCCGGTGAGATTGCAGGCCAGGTCCGCCGCCTGGGTGATGGTGAGGGTCGTCCCGGCCACCGTGATGGTGGTGGAGCGCTGGGTTGGCGCATAGTTGGGGCTCACGGTGAATGCCCACGAGCCGGAGCCGGAGGCGAGCCCGCTCGTGGACTGGAATGTGGCCCAAGTGACCGGACTGCTGTAGCCCCACGAACAGCCTGCCGCGGCCGTCACGGCGACATTTGCCCCGTTGGCGGACGAGCTGAAACTGTAATTGACACCCGAGTTCACTGTGGCGGAGCAGGGCTGTTCCGTGGTAAACGACCAAATAGCAGACGCGTTTGCCCCGGAAGTGTTTCTGGCGGCTATCTGCCAATAATAGGTCGTGCCCGGATTGAGATTGCCGGGAGTGTAGACTCCGGCGGTCGTGTTGCCCAACAATTGTGGGGCGGCGGATGTTCCGAAGTATACGTCGTATGACGCGGCGTTCGGTTCGGCGCCCCAAGCGAGCGAGGGAGAGAGGCCGGCGCCGGTGGCGAGATTCGCGGGGCTGGTGAGCAAAGGAGCCGCGGGCGCGGTGCTGACCACCCACGTGCCCAGGACATAGGTCTCGGTATTGGTTCGCGTGATGTCGGTAGCGGCGCCGGTGAGGTATTTCGAACCGGGGAACGCCGTCGTGAACGTCAAGTTAAAGTTGACAGTTACGTACTTACCCGAACCAGATACGGATGACCCCGCCGCATTCAGCGTGCATCGGCTGTTGGTAAGAGCCCCGGAGCCGGGCAGGTTAAGCGGTCCAAGGAATGTGCCGCTATCTCCCACCAGATAAAG